>Ga0315287_10003678_pt1 | contig 14817 bp, 11 predicted proteins | sample YL17G11_0_MG_FD_205037 | JGI IMG/M metagenome (GOLD analysis project Ga0315287, IMG submission 205037) | Sediment microbial communities from Yellowstone Lake, YNP, Wyoming, USA - YL17G11_0 | ecosystem: Environmental > Aquatic > Freshwater > Lake > Sediment | place: USA: Wyoming | collected... | reverse complement strand
AGCAGGTCGTAGAGCAAGAAGAACACGCTCGCACCACGGTTCCTGAAATCGTTGAACCAGCGTTGATTATGTGGGATCCACTGCTGGCAGAGGTCGAGCCCGAGAAACACATCTCCAGATCCCGTCTCGATCGGTGCATCGTGCAGTTCCGGTACGGCCGCGCCGAGCAAGCCCAACGTGAAGTGCCGAGCGTAGGCGTAGTGGCCGCCGGCGTCGTACACCGGTTCGACACGGTATCCCTCGGGTGGCCGGTCGATCAGCGCCTTGAGGACGGCGCGGGACACACGCTCGATACCTGTCTTGAGATCTTGGCGCACAAGTACGGTGACATCTACCAGCATCTGACGCGGGGGCTTCGCGGGCCGATTGGCCGAAACGCTCGCTGCCACGTCGATCAGGTCACGCCTAGTCGGGGCAGTTGCCGTGACCATGTCTCTCACGGAGCGGACAAGGCGGCGGTAATGTGCATGGTCGCTGTCGACCGCGAAACGCTCGATCGCCTTGCGATACAGGCGGCCGGCGTGCGCCGGGGAATGGACCGTCCGGACGTACTCGCTCCCGCATCGGGAGAGCTGATCTCTCTTGTGGGGGTCGCGCTGCAACTGCACCAACGCGTCGACCAGCTCCGCCTGGGAGAACTCATCCTGGATCATCAGCAGGGTGTCCTCGGGCAGCTCGGCGGCCGAGCCGTTCGCGTTGGCAATCGTGGGTACGCCGTGTGCGAGGCAGTCGAGGACGGAGGCTGACGTCTCTCCGCGAGATAGGGTGCGCAACTGGACGGCTATGTCGGCTGCCGCCAAGTAGTCCTCGTAGAGCGGTCGGGGGGCGAAGCCGGTGATGCTGACGCGATCCCCGAGGCTGCTGCCCTTCATGGTACGGATCAGCTTCTCGTGGTACTCGCCGGGGTGAGTCTCTCCCACGTACGCCAGGAAGCACGACGGATCAGCGGAGAGTGGGGAGTCGAGCCATGCGTCCAAGAGAAGGTCATCCAGCTTGGACGGCCCAAGATGGCCTAGGGAGCAGACGAGGAAGTCCGTATTCGCCAACCCGAGGCGCTGCCGCGCTGCGCTGCGATCCATGACCGGAGGCTGAACCCTCATGAGCGGGATGTACTGCCACTCGCGTGCGCAACCGGCGCCATACCAGGCATCAGCTAGCTGCATCGCGTAGCGGGAATGGACGATGACGCCCTCCGCCCCGTCGAGCACCACCTTGTTGCAGGGGTACTTCCATAGCGCGGCCTCTCGGCCGGTGTGCATCTCGTCGGCGATTGCAGCGTAGCCGTGAGACCGGTAGAGAGCTTTGGCGAACGCACCTGGAGGATAACCGGCCTGGTCGCAGTGGTGCACCGGACCGCTCAGGAAGAAGTCGTGCAGGACGACGACGCCCGGGTGGCGAGCCAGCAGTGCGAACATGTGCTCGTGGTAGTGAGAGTTGCCGAACTGGTAGACGATTCTGCCGTAGTCGGCGGCATGTGCGTCGAACCAAGACACCGATCTCGGGGTCGCGTTGGCGGCGACCCAGGGATCGTGCATTGAAGCCTGGTGGAGGATTACGTCGATGTCGTAGTGTCGCGCTAGTTCCGGCAACAAGTCGGTGCTGTAGTCGGCGATGCCGGACCTCTCGGGCGGCAGAGGCGAGACGAATGCCAGGCGCAGTCGAGGACGCCGCGCCGCCGGCGCAGTCGTCTTGTTCGCCTGATTGCGCTCATGAAGCTGCGCGAACACTTCCAGTGTGCGGGCTGCGCTGGCATCCCACGAGAATCGGCTGGCCTGCTGCGATCCGTGATCTTGCAGGCTGTCTCGGAATCCGGGGTCGCTCAGCGCCTGATGGATCTTCGTGGCAATGGCGAGGTCATCACGCGGGTCGAACAGCGCATCCTCCCTGCCGATCACCTCCGGGAGGCCGCCGATGGCTGCAGCAATCACGGGAGCTCCGCACGACATGGCCGTCAGCGCGGACGAACCGAGACAGTCGCTCTCCGAGGCAGACACCACAAGAGTGGACGCGCCGTAGAGTGCCCTCAGATCATCGCCGGGGACGCCGCTTGCGATGATCGCCTCATCTCCGGGCAGGCCGCACCGTGCAAGTGTTGCCGTCAGCTTGTCTCGCTCGCACTCGGCGCGATCGCCAACGACGGCCAGCTGATAGCGAGACCTTATCGTCTCCGGCAGCCGAGCAAAGGCGTGAAGCAGCATCTCCGCCATCTGGAAGTCATCGGTGCCTACCTGGAGCAGCAGGAACGGCCTGGAGATTCCGAGGCGACTTTGCAGGGCCACCAACTCGTCGGGAGTGAGCTTGTGCAGCCCGAACTCATCGTCTGCGGCTGCCAGGACAGTCACGACACGCTCCTCAGGCAGCTCAAGCGTTTCGAGCGCCTGCTTGCGGGCATGGTCTGATGTTGCGAGCAGGAGTTCCAGTCGTTGGACTTCGCGCAGCCTGTTCAGACGCCAGTCGCGCATCGGCGCATCGGCAGAAGAAGCTTGCCGCAGAAGATCGGCCTCGGACAGCGTCGCGGCTGATCCGAAAAGTTCGTGCTCGCCGCCAGCAGATGCGACGGCATCATCTTCCAAGCCGACGAACAGGCTCGACATGTGGACGACGTCCGGCCGCAGGCCTGCCAAGAAGCTCATGCGGACCTGCTCGGCGGCGCGGCGGCGCCAGATGCTGGTCGGATCGATCTCCGCGAGGCCCTGGGGCACCGTGAACACCACGACCCGATCACGGGGCAGCAGGCCGTCGAATGTCAGACGCAGAGGCTCGATAGTCGCCGGGAACCGGGCGTTCAAGGCGATGATGATCTCGTGCTCGTTCGCTTGCCGAGCGATGGCTCGGGCCAGGGCCAGCGAATAGCGCCCAGTCTCGCCGTTGCGATCCTTCGTCTGACACGCTTGGATGTCGAGCACGATGCGCATGAGTCCGGCGGTCACCGACCCCTGTCTTCGAGGGCTTGCTGGAGATCAGTGAATGTCTCACGAGCCGACTCAGGAAGAACTCCGAGGTCGCTCGGCACCTTGTCGCTCGCGGGCGCGGCTACCGATGCAAGCACGACCGCTCTGACCCGACGGTCGATTGCAGGGATGCGAGCGAGTCGTCGGTCGATAGCGGGTCCCACACGGGGTTGCGCCAAGAGCCACCGAGCAGGACGACCGACCCCGCGCTTCACCGCCATCTTGAGGGAAAGGAGGGGGGGAGCCTTGACCGACTCGCTCCCGTGTCGAGCCGCCGTTTGCTTCAGCCGCCGCAGAGGGCTGGTGATCCGCCACGACGTACTCGCGTACACTGCCGCCAGCCGAGCCTCCGTCTCAAGCGCTTTGGCCTCGGCCTGGCGCGCGTCGGCCTCGGCACCGTGCGCCTTGGCTTCTGCCTCAAGGCGCCGAAAGCTGGCGGTGTCCATGCGTTCGGGATCGCAGAGACCGTCAAGCTCCCGAGATCCCTCAATAGTCACGACCCCTCCACTCTTCTGAGCGATTACCGCGTAGTCCGGAGCAACGTAGTGGGCGTGGTTGAGCACGTGGATCGCTGCGTTCATCTGCAGAGCGTGCGGAGCGTCACGTGGGACGCAGTCGAGCGGGATGCCCCACGTGTCCGAATTCACGCGCGCAACGCACGTGGTCGAAAAGCCCGCCTGTTCGGTCAGGAACTGAAGCAGCGCAGGTGGAAGAGGGGCCACGTGCGTCGGGTCCAGGTAGAAGTTGCAGGCGCCTACGATGTGGTTCTCGGGGTTGGGCGTCTCGAGGATCATGATGCCCCCCGGGCGAAGGACCCTGTGAATCTGGCGGAGAAGCTCCACCAGCCGGCCGGCGGGCAGATGCTCCACCACGTGAAACGAGGTCACGGCGGCACATGAGCCGTCGGGCTGAGAGCCTAGGTAGCCGACGGCCTCCGCGTGTACGAGGTCCACACCCTGCTCCTGACCGTGGAGCACGAACTCCTTGTTGAAGTCCACTCCTCTGGCCGTGTAACCATGCTGGCCAAGGAGTTCAAGCCACTCGCCGCGTCCGCATCCGACGTCAAGCACCGGCGCATCAGAATCGCGCACACCGGCCTTGTCGAGGACGGGCAGGTAGACGGAGAGCCGTCGAGTTACCTCTTCTCGCGATCCCCTGAACCGCTCCTCGAAGGCAGAGTACAACGCATCCGGGATGCTGTCGGCGGCTAGTGAGTCATCTGGGTTCACGCCAGCACCCGGACGATGGGTGGCGCCGGACCGCGGCCGTCAACCTGCGAAACTGCTTCTAACATTCTGCCGAAGTCCCTGTTCGAGGAATGCAGCCAAGATGTCGAAGGCGCGTCGTGCGCCCGCCCAGCAAAGCCTGTCGCTCTTAGCAGCTACCAGTCTAGCACTGAGATGGTTCGCTACAGTCTCCACACTGCAATCACCCCATCCGCCTTCACGACGCTCGGGGGGCCAAGCAAACTGCTAAGTTCACTCTGAACTTCCACACCACCATCCTCGTAGCCGTTCAGCTGTACCCACAGGGCCGCGAAGCCCTTCTCGCGAAGCTGCTGGACCATGGCAGGGGCCGGTAGGGCCGCGGTGGATTGCTGCCAGGTCGCGTCGGGTCGGCCTTTGACGGCCCCATAGCTCCAACGCAACCCCGAAGTGTGCAGATAGCCGCGGAATGGGTCGTAGTCCGGCATTCCAAACATCGGCGGGGACTCAGGATAGGGCAGATATGGAAGCTGGAAGATGCTGGATCCGGATGGAAGCTCGGCCTGGACCTGCTGACCGAACGTTGCGTCGGCGGCATACACGGCTGCTGTGTATCCAATGTCCAGGTTGGCCGGCGTCTGGTCCAGCACGCCGAACAGCACGACGATCGCGACGACGAGCGACCCCGCGACACGCCATGCTGCGCCCGTGCGTAGCCTGATGAAACGGTCCGCCAGTACGCCCAGAGTCGCCAGCGCGAACAGGGCGATGAACACACTGATGCGGTTGTACGCTCGTATCTGGGGCGAGATGGCCCCAGCGAAGACGGCACCGAACCCGCTCACCGTGCCGAAAAGGACTGCGCTCACGGTCAAGAGACCGATCAAGCGCAAGCTCACCGGCTCATCGGTCTCTGGATGGCACTCACGGCGCCGGCTGCTGCGCGGCCACCCGAGCAGGAGCGCCGAGATCGACAGCAGGAAGCCGAAGGAGCCGAGGATTCCGAGCGCCGCCATGTTCGCCTCCGTGAAACCGTTCGTGCTGGCGGCGCGGTATGCAGCGCGCCTGCTCGCCATGTACGGCACCCGGTGGTTGTCGATGGGCAGCAGCATCTGGGTAATCCTGAGCCCGTAGAGCTCGGCTTCGTAGGGATTGCGCATGGCGACCATCGCGTTCTTGCCGTGACGCACCGAGTACATGAAGCTCGGGATCATCTGCGCTGAGAACACAAGCCCTGAAACCAGGACAAGTGCCGCGGCTGCGAGTGCCACGCGAGGACTGCGGTCACGCAGCGCGACGCGTAGGCCGACCAGCGCAATGAAGAAGCAGCCGAAGAACATGTAGTACACACCGCAAGCCCCGGCCGCGGCACAGATCACGAGCGCCGCGATGGAGCGACGGTTGCGCAGTGCGAACGGGAACCACCCTCCGGTGACGGGTTTGACGAGGGGCGGAGCGGAAGAGTGCAGCCACACAAGCACCAGGAGCAGCAGCGGGATGATCCAGTACATCGACAAGAACAGGTGCATTTCGCCGCGCATGTAGTGGTAGGGGAGGAGCGCGAAGAGAACGGCGACTCCTAGAGAGGAGAGTCGAGACACGTGAAGACGTCGCATGACGAGGGCAGTCGCCACGCCGACAGCCGAGTAGCCCGCCAGATAGAAGAGGTTGACGGCGGCCCCTGAGCTCATCCCAAAGAGCCCGATGACCCGCATGACGAGAATGTTGAGGCCGTCCGAGGAAGGATAGTCGTAGAACTGGGCGATGCCGGGGGCGCCCAGTGACGAGTTGGTCATGGTGGAGCCGGTCTCGATGAGTCCTTTGACCCATGCCTGGGAAACCAGCCCGTCGCCTCCGTATGCGAAGGGGACTGACATGTTCGCCGCCCACAACCGCATCAGCCCCGCGATGAGGCCGAGCGGCAGGACGGCGGAACCTACGTAAAGGAACATGTCCGCGACCGGTTCGACCTTGTCATGCTTCCAGAGACGTTCGAACATCAGATGCAAGCTCCCGCGCGCGCCGCAGCACGATTCTGGAGTCTGGGCTCCGTCGCGCCGTTGCCAACGCTCAAGCTCTGCCGCCCTTTCGCCACGCCTGAGCCGGTCAAGAAGTCGGGGCGATGATAGCATCAGCGCGCGCTCCGCCCATCGCCGCCCACTCGTTCGGCCAACGGAGGTTCGCAGGCACGCACGCCTTGTGGGCAAGCTGCCAGTGACCCAATCCCTCCCGCAAGTCAGGACGCTCCGAGCCTCTGTATACTTTCGTCGCGCTGTAGCTGCGAACGTGAGATCGATATCGCTTGAGGGAGGCCGACACGAAGAACGGGACGCTGCACGTAGGTCTTGACGCGCGGCTCGTGAGCGGGCGGCCCGGCGGCACGCAGCAGGTCGTCATCGGTCTTGCGCATGGTCTGAGCCGCCTAGAAGAAGGGCGGGAGCGTTACAGCTTCCTCGTGATGCCGGGGCAATCGGACTGGCTTGAGCCGTACCTTGGGGGAGCCTGCCGGCTCCTGCCGGCGAAGCCCGCTCCCCCGAAGCCCGGCGTGCCGGCACGGGCGCTCAGGCGCCTCCGCTCATCCTTTCGTGGCGCCCACTCCGCGGCACGCCTGGCGAAGTCCGATGGCACCATCGAGGCCAGTGCTGTCGACATCATGCATTTTCCCTTGCAGACGGCGTTCGTCGTCTCGGTCCCGAGCATCTATCACCCCCACGACCTGCAGCATCTCCACCATCCCGAGTTCTTCACCAGGGCGGAATGGGAGGGCCGCGAGCTCGACTATCGCGCCTTCTGCGATCAGGCTGCGATGATCCCGGTCACCTCCCAGTGGAACAGGAACGACTTGCTGGAGCACTATTCGCTGCCTCCGCACAAAGTCGTGGTCATCCCTCTGGCGCCGGCCATCGGCGCCTACCACCCGCCAACGCAAGAGGACCTGGAGCGTGCGCACGCCAAGTTCTCGCTCCCGGACCGTTTTGTCTTCTATCCTGCGCAGACCTGGGCGCACAAGAATCATCTGCGGCTCGTCGAGGCAATCGCTCGGCTGCGGGACAAGGGTCGCGCGAGCATCCCCGTGGTGTGCAGTGGGACCAAGAACGACTTCTACCGCGTAATCGCCCGGAGGGTCAGGGATCTTGGCCTCGAGGACGCGGTGGTCTTCACGGGCTTCGTGGAGCCGGAGGAGCTCAACGCCCTGTACCAGCTGTCTCATTGCGTGGTCGTGCCGACACTCTTCGAGGCCGCCGGCGGCTTCGGCCCCGTCGCCGAAGCCTTCTTGGCCGGTCGCCCCGTCGCGTGCTCCAACGTCACCTCGCTGTCCGACGAGGTCGGCGATGCCGCGCTCGTGTTCGATCCCCTGAACGTGCCGGCCATGGCGGAGTCCATCCACCGGCTCTGGACCGATCCTGCGCTGTGCGACCAGTTGGCGGAGCGGGGGCGGCTCAAGGTGGCCAGATACGATTGGGTTCGCACGGCAAGGATCTTCCGCGCCCATTACCGGCGGATCGCGGAGCGGCAGTTGACTCGCGAGGACAAGGCGCTTCTCGCGGCGCCGGCGTTCTTCTAGCCAGTGCGGACCCACGTGCCATACGAGCCGCTCGTCTCGGTGCTGACCCCGTCGTTCAATCAGGCGAGGTGGCTCGCGGACAACCTGCGCTCTGTCGCCTGCCAGACCTACCCGCGAATCGAGCACATCGTGATGGACGGGGGCTCAAACGACGGCAGTCGCGATCTCTTGGAGGCGGCCGGCCCGAGGGTACGCTGGAACAGCGAGCCCGACCGCGGTCAATCCCACGCCCTGAACAAGGCCCTCGCCGAGAGCGGAGGCGAGATCATTGGGTGGGTGAACTCCGACGACGCCTACTTCGACTGCCGCGTTGTGGAAGACGTGGTGCGCTTCTTCGACCGCAATCCTGGGGTGGACGCGGTGTACGGTCACGCCGCCTATGTGAATGCGGGGGGGCGCATCCTCCACTACTTCTGGGCGCCGCCGTTTCACGGTCGGCTTCTGCGGCTGTACGACTGCATCATTCAGCCGACCGTCTTCTTGCGGCGGCGCGCGCTTGGCGATCATCTCGTGGACGAGAGCTTCGAATTCGCCATGGACTACGAGCTGTGGCTCAGGCTGGCACAGCGCCACAGGTTCGCGCGCTTTGACCGCGTGATCGCCATCGACAGACTTCAACCCGAACGCAAGACCCAGACGCTTCTCCACGTCATGAAGAGCGATGTCCGAAGGCTGGCCGCCGCGTACGGCGTGGTGGTCTCACCGGCGGCTCGGCCCCTCATGGCCGCCCATCACATCTACTGCCGCTTCCGCGGGGCTCGCCTCGCTGTGAGCCGTCATGGCGAGTTGGCCTTTTCTGGCTGCCAGGATGGGCGGTGTGCGGTCTTGCGGCGGCAGGTCGCGTCCCGCAGGTCGAGGATGCCGGCCAGCGATCGCTGAGAACGGGCGCGCCGACGTCCCTCAGGCCGTCTCCAGGCAGGAGTCCGCGACGCGCTCTACCTCAGCGTCCACCATCATGCGCACCAGCTCGGGGAAGGCCACGGTCGGAGACCATCCCAGCCGCTCCCTGGCCTTCGTCGCATCGCCACGTGTCTCGGTGATGTCCACCGGCCGGAAGAACTCGGGGTCCTGCCTGACGTAGTCCCGGTAATCGAGGCCGACACGGGTGAACGCTTGCTCGCAGAACTCGCGCACCGAATGGCTTTCGCCGGTGGCGATCACGTAGTCGTCGGAGGTGTCGGCCTGCACGACAAGGAACATGGCCCGCACGTAGTCGCCGGCAAAGCCCCAGTCGCGGCGCGCCTCCAGATTGCCGAGCACGAGTTCGGTCGCCCGGCCGGCGGCGATCTCAGCCGCCGCTCGCACGATCTTGCGCGTCACGTAGTTCGGGCCGCGAAACGGGCTTTCATGGTTGAACAGGATGCCGCAGGATGCGTGCAGACCGTAGGCTCGCCGGTAGGCGCCGACGAGGGAGAAAGCGTAGAGCTTGGCGGCAGCGTACGGGTTTACCGGGTTCAGCGGCGTGGTCTCGGTCTGCGGGCTCGTCTCGGGCTCGCCGAACATCTCTGAGGTGGCGGCCTGGTAGAAGCGCACGCTGTCGCCGCGGCGGCGGATGACCTCGAGCAGGCGGAGGGTGCCGAGCGCGGTGGTCTCGCCGGTGTACTCGGGCAGGTCGAAGCTCACCTGCACGTGGCTCTGCCCGGCCAGGTGGTACACCTCGTCGGGCTCGCTCTTCTCCATCAGGGCCGCCAAGCTGGAAGTGTCGGTGAGGTCGGCGTTGTGGAGCAGGACGCGTCCGGGGTGAGCGCGGCCGAGAGCCTCGATGCGCGTGCCGTGCAGCGCAGCCGTCGGCCTGATCATGCCGTGGACGGTGTAGCCTTCCTGCAGGAGGAGATCGGTGAGGTAGCCACCGTCCTGCCCCGTGATGCCCGTGATCAGGGCGGTCTTGCCAGGCATGCTTGGCCTCCTATGTCCTCGCGCTTCCAGCATGGGCAAGCATACCGGGCGGGGCGGCGGGGCGTAAGGCGGCGGCTGGGAGGGCAGGGCCTCCGCCCGTAGTCGAGTAGAATCGCCGCATGGCAACCATCGGCATCGACGCCACGGCCCTGGCTATCCCCGCGTGCGGCGGCATCGGCGCCTCGCAGTATCACGCGATGCGCGCCCTGGCCGAGCTCGACACGCCGCACCGGTTCGTGCTGTATGCGGCGGGGCCGCCGCTCGTCCCGTTTTCGGGGCGGCCGCTTGATCTGGGCTGGCCGCTGCGCCTGGGCGCCGGTCTGGCGGCGCGAAGCAACATCCTCTGGATGCAGACCGGCGTCAACCGCCTGCTCGTCGAGGACGGGGTCGACGTCTTCTGGGCCCCGCGTCACCTGCTCCCGTTTCGGGCCCGCGGCATCGCCAAAGTCGCGACTGTGCACGACTTCTGGGAGCGCTACTACCCGGGCCAGCAGCCCTGGCTGAACCGTACCGCCAACCGCTTGCTCATCGCCAAAGTCATGGCCCATGCCGACGTCGTCGTCACCCCGTCCGTGGCGACTGCCCGCGACGCCGCGCGCTTCGGCCGCGTCGCCCCCGGCCGCTTGCGCGTGGTGCCGTGGGGCGTGAACCCGTCGGTCTTCCGGCCTCTGCCGGCCGCGCGGATCGCCGAGGTTCTGGCCAGGCTTGGCGTCGAGAGCCCGTACCTGCTGTCCCTCGACGTCTTCAACCCGCGCAAGAACTTCGGCGCGGTGCTCGAGGCGGTCTCGCGGCTGCCGCAGGGCTCAGGCCGGCCGCTCACCGTGGTGGGCATCGGCCGGCCGCGCAAAACGGCCTCCTCCGCCGCTTTCCGGGCGCAGGCCGTCTCCCTGGGTCTGCGCGCGCGCCTGCGCGTCCTCGACGACGTCGGCAGCGAGGATCTCGTGGCGCTCTACTGTGGGGCCTTGGCGTTCGTCTATCCCAGCGTCTATGAAGGTTTCGGACTGCCGCTGCTCGAGGCCATGGCGTGCGGCTGCCCGGTGATCACCTCCGACCGCTCGTCGCTGCCGGAAGTGGCCGGGGACGCCGCGCTGCTCGTCGATCCCTTGCGGCCGAATCAGTTGGCAGAGGCCATCGCCCGCGTGGCCACCGAGCCGGGCGAGCACGCGCGCCTCGCGGCCGCAGGCAGCGCGCGCGTCTTCAAGTTCACGTGGCGGAGGACCGCAGAGGGCATGCTGGCCGCGTTTGAGCAGGCGCTTGCCGCGCTTGCGGGCCGCGAGCGCTGATGCGCGTCCTCCTCGACTGCCGCATGGCGAGCTGGTCGGGCGTCGGCCGCTACACCACTGGGCTGGCGCGCGCCCTCGCGGCGCGCGACGACGTCGAACTCGTGCAGGTCTGCGCCGCCGGAGAAGCTCCGCCGGTGGCGCGTGGCCCGGGCGCGGAGGTCGCGGTTGCATCTGCGCATCCCTTCGGCGTGCGCGGCGCGCTTGAGCTCGGGCGCCTTGCGCGCCAAGCGAAGCCTGATCTCGTGCACTGCCCGCACTTCCCGACGCCGATGCCGGTCCGTGGGCCGCTGGTCGTCACGCTGCACGATCTCACGCCCCTCCTTGTCCCCGGAGCCATGCCGTCGGGGGCGAGGCGCCTGGTGTACCGCGCCGGGAACGCGCGCGCCGCGCGGCTGGCCAGCCGCATCATCGTGCCGTCGCGAGCCACCGCGGCGGACGTGACGCGGCTTTTCGCGGTGGCGCGCGGCAAGCTCGCGGTGACGGCGGAAGCCGCCGATGACTTCGCCTCGGGGCCGAGCGGGCCGCTCATCGGCGCGCTAGCCGACCTGGCTGCCCCGCCGTACCTTCTGTCGATGGGCAACACGAAGCCGCACAAGGACCTTCCGACTCTGCTGCGCGCGTTCGCTCAGCTGGCGCCGGCGCGGCCCGAGCTACGTCTGCTTCTGGTCGGCGCGGACCCCCCCGGGTACTTGGCTGCGGCGCTCGCGGGCGCGCCGGCGGGCGAGGCGCCGGACGTGCGCGCCAGCGTGGCGTTCACCGGCCCCGTCACCGACGCCGAGCTGCGGAAGTTGTACGCCGGCGCCTCGGCCTTCGTCTTCCCGTCGCGCTACGAGGGGTTCGGTCTGCCGCCCTTGGAGGCTATGGCGCTCGGCGCTCCCGTGGTGTGTGCGGACGCCGCGTCGCTGCCCGAAGTGGTCGGCGACGCGGCGCTACTGTTCCCGGCCGGCGACGCCGCTGCGCTGGCGCGGACGCTGGCCCGGGTGCTCGACGATCTCGCGCTGCGAGAGCGGCTCTCGCAGGCCGGCCGCAAGCGCGCCGCGCAGTTCACCTGGCAGCGCACCGCAGCTGCCACCGTCGCTGTGTACCACGAGGCGCTGCAACATTGGGATTCGCGTCGGGGGATGCGAGCCAGCGGGCGCCCCTGAGCAGAGCGTCGAGCGCCTCTGGCGAGCTATGCGGTCGGCGGCGCCAGCGTGAGGTCGGTCTGCGAGAAGTCGTCGCCGACGCAGAGCAGTGGCAGGCCGGAGAGCTTGGCGACGGCATAGGTGAGGCAATCGCCGAAGTTCAGGCCGGCGGGGTGGCGACCCTTGCCGTAGCGTGCGAACGCCATGCCCGCCTGGCGCCAGTGCTCGTCGCCGAACGGGACGGCGTGGACGTCGAACTCCACGAGGAACCCGTGCAGGTCCGCCAGCCCTCGTGGACCGAGCCGGGCTTGCAGGACGATCGCCGCCTCAGCCAGCGAAGGAGCGCCGACCGCCGAAGGAGCGTCGGCCAGCAAGGCGCGCGCAAGCACCGCCGATTCGGCCTGACCGAGGATGACGGCGACGATGGCAGAGGTATCGACGATCATACGCCATCGGGTCCGTAGCCCAGGAGCTCGTCGTCGGCGTGGGGGTCGTGCGGCTGCCCGCGCAGCTCCGCCGGCACGTGCGACCATACCTCGCGCTCCAGCCACTCCAGGGCCTCGACCATCCGAGCTTGCGGGTCGATACCGCTCGTGAGCCGCCGGCGCCGCTCCTCGAGCGCGACCTTGATGGCCTGCGTCTTGGACTCGCCGGTGAGCTGCGAGACTTCCGTCGCCAGTCTCTCGACCTCAGCGTTCTTGATGGTGAGCGCCACGTTCATCTCCTCGTGAGTATGCCCGTGCAGCCATGGTACCTTCAAGGAGGCATGCAGTAAACAAGGGTGACGTCGACGGCCGCGGCGCGGTGACGATGCAGATGCCGCCGTGGCGCTTCAGCCCTGGGCGGGAGCCGCGATGAAACGCACCCACGGCAGTTCGCGGAAGTGGGCGTCGCGGGTCCACAGCTCGGCGCCGTGGTGGAGCGCGGTCGCGTAGATGATGCTGTCGGCGCACGGCAGTCCGGTCGCCGGGCCAAGACGCGCGGCCTCGAGAGCCAGGGCGGCATCGAGAGGCACGACGGTCGCCTGCGACATCACGGCGACGCCTGAGGCCGCGGCCGCCTCTCCGCTTCACGCGAGCAGCCGGCGCCCTACCTCAAGCAGGCACACCGTGGGGACGACGAGCTCGCCTGCCTTGGCCAGCGTCGGGCGGTACGCGTCGCCCAGGGGTGAGGAGGCGAGCGACTCGAGCCAGCCGCACACAGGAGTTTGAGCATCCCCCCGTGCCCCCAGCCATCGCTTCGCGTCAGGGCGTGAAAGAATAGCGCCCGATGAATCTGCCCGAGCGCCCCCTACGCGTCACGATGGTCAATAAGTACTACTCGCCGCCGCACCTGGGCGGCGTGGAGACGGTCGTGCGCACCCTGTCGGAGGGCCTGGTGGAGCACGCCGGCGCGCGAGTGCGCGCCCTGGTCAGCAACGAGGGCAGGGAACGCGTCGAAGAGACCATCGCTGGCGTCGACGTGGTGCGCCTCCCGAGGCAGCTAGCGCTGTCCTCGGCGCCGGTGGCCGCAGGCCTGCCCGGCGCCCTGCGCGACGAGCTGCGCCGCGTCGGGCCCGACGGCCCGGAGCCACCCGACGTCATCAACCTGCATGCGCCGTACCCGTGGGGCGAGCTCTCGTTTCTGCAGGCGCGCCCAGACGTGCCCAGCATCGTGCTGTATCACAGCGACATCGTGCGCCAGAAGCGCCTGCTGGCCGCCTACCGCCCCTTCCTGGAGCGGTTTCTCGATAGAGTCGATCTCATCGTGACCTCCTCACCCAACATCGTCAGGAGCTCGGAGTTCCTGGCGCCGCGCGCCGAGAAGTGCCGCGTGGCGCCCTTCGGCCTGTCTGCCCAGCGCCTCGTGGCCACGCCCGCCGTCCTGCGGCGCGCCGCGGAGCTGCGCGCCGCCCACGGCGGGCGCCGGATCGTACTCTTCGTCGGCCGGCTCGTGTACTACAAGGGCATCGACGTGCTCGTGCGCGCCATGGCGCAGGTGGACGCCGACCTCGTGTTGATCGGCCGCGGCCCGCTCGAGGCCGAGCTCCGCGAGCTCGCCGCCGCGCGCGGCACGGCCGCGCGGATGAGCTTCCTCGCCCCGCAGAGCGACGACGAGCTGTCCGCCTGGTACCACGCCGCCGACGTGTTCTGCCTGCCGAGCGTGGCCCGCAGCGAGGCCTTCGGCCTCGTGCAGATCGAGGCGCACGCCGCCGGGACGCCGGTGGTGTCCACCGACCTGCCCACCGGCGTGCCCTACGCGAATCCCGACGGCGTCACCGGGCTCACGGTCCCGCCCGGCGACGTTGCCGCGCTTGCCGCGGCGCTGAACCGCCTGCTCGCCGACGACGAACTGCGTGAGCGGCTCGGCCGCCAGGCACAGGCGCGCGCGCTCCGCGAGTTCACCGTCCCGCGCATGGTCGCGCGCACGCTCGACGTGTACGCGGAGGCGGCGGCGCGTCACGCCGCAGGCGCCGCCGCGCGCCGCACCACCAGGCGAGGAAGAGCGTAGATGTCGCGCAACCGCTTCATCGCGCTGTCCATCTTCGTCGATGCCGTGCTCGTCAACGTCGGCTTCGTGCTCGCTTTCCTGCTGCGTTTTGAAGGCCGGCTGCCGGCGTTCAACTTCCAGGCCTACCTCGTGCTGGCGCCGCTGCTCACAGTGCTCTACGTGGGCGGCGCCTGGACCTACGGCCTCTACGACCCGGAGCGCGCCGACACCGCCTGGGCGGTGGTCCGCGGCGCGGTGGCGGCGGTGACGGTCGGCACGCTTCTCACCGCGGCCATCGCCTTCTTCGGCGGCGCGCGCACGGCT
>Ga0315287_10003677_pt1 | contig 14821 bp, 11 predicted proteins | sample YL17G11_0_MG_FD_205037 | JGI IMG/M metagenome (GOLD analysis project Ga0315287, IMG submission 205037) | Sediment microbial communities from Yellowstone Lake, YNP, Wyoming, USA - YL17G11_0 | ecosystem: Environmental > Aquatic > Freshwater > Lake > Sediment | place: USA: Wyoming | collected... | reverse complement strand
GCAGGATCGAGCTTAAGACCACCTTGATGCCGACCGCGCGCAAGTTTTTTAGCAAAGCCCTGATGTCAACGCCTTTATTTTTCGAGTAAGGCCCGAACTTGCTTTCCCTCCCGATCCAGATCGCGTAAACCCCCATCTCGGCCAGCTCTTCCGGGTCCCATTCCGCGACCAGGTCGGCGCTCCCGAAAAAGAACAGGTTGATCTGCTTGTCATGCGTCCGGACCAGTTCGTGGAGCTCCCGGGCCCGCTTTTTGTCGGCCAGAAAATTGTCGTCCCCCATCAGACTGAACATGTCGGTCTTGCAGAGTTTGCTCATCCGCAGGATTTCATCGAAAACCTCCTGGCCGGTTTTCAGGTACTTGATGTGCTTCCTGCCGAAGAAATGGCTGGGGCTGCAGAAATCGCAGCCGTAAGGGCAGCCCAGACCCACCACGATCATGGGGTCTTTTTTATCCCATAAAATGGGCACGCCCAGTATCTCCCTCGGCTGACTGTAGGTATCGGGCGGTCGGAATTTGTATTCACCCGGCAGTCCCAACAAATCGCGCATAAAACTGATCCCCTCGCCCCGGCAGATGTAGTCCACCTCCAGCATCTTGTCCAGGTCTTCGATCATGGAGCAGAACCCGCCGAGCACGATTTTTGTTTTCGGGCTGTGCCGGCGGACCTCCTCGGTCATGCGCTTCACTTTTTGGAAATTGGGTATGATCGAACCGATGCCCACATAGTCATACCCCTTTTTCACTTCCTCTATGAAACGGTCCAGGGTGGGGAAATCGAGGACCGTTGACGGCACCCCCAGGTTGTTTGCTATGATGTGCAGGCCAAAGGTCGGGTAATGGACGCGCGGGCTGAAAATGCCCTGGTACTTGGTCTCCTGGTTATGCCAGAGTTCAATCTTGGAGTCCAGCCGGCTGTAAAGGTTGTCAGCTTCCGCGAACGGCTTGAAGACCGAAGAGAACAAAATTTTCGGGTTCCCCGACACATATCGATAATAAATCAAAAACCCTCAAATTAAAATTGATTCTTTGACAGGAAATGTTAATCTAAAATACATCAGGATGAAGCAACGGAAAATCGAACGGGTGATATTGGTCAACCTTCCGGTCCGCCAGAGCACTTATATTCAGAGCCAAGTTGTCCAGCCCATGGGACTAAGCTATCTGGCCGCGGTCCTGCGAGACAAATATGACGTGAAAATTCTGGATGCGTCCCTGCTGGGATTCAACCAAATAAGAAAACTGGCCTGGAACTATTTGGAATGGGGCCTCAGCACGGAAGACATCGTGAAGGAAGTGACAAAATTCGATCCCCAAGTCGTGGGCTTATCCTGCATGTTTTCCCACCAGATGCCTTTGGTGGCGCAAGTCAGCTCGGAGATAAAGCAAATGTCGCCGGATACCATCACGGTCGCAGGAGGAACCCATCCGAGTTTCCTGCCTGAACGAAGCTTCGATATGTCGCCCGGACTTGATTTTATCGTTTTGAGCGAAAGCGAGCGTTCTCTCTTGCAACTCTTGGCAGCGATTGAGAAAGGGACCCCGTTCGCGGAAATAGACGGACTGGCCTGGAAAGAAAACGGGCAGATTAAAATCAACCCCAAGACCAAATATGTTGAAGATTTGAATGAGTTGCCTTTCCCGGCCCGGGATCTCTTGGACCTGGAAACCTACTTCAAGGTGAACCTGCCTTTTTTATACTACTCCAAAAATAACCGCAATGTTTCCTTCATAACCACTCGGGGCTGCCCGTTCAAATGCACTTTCTGCTCTTCATGCAATTACTGGGGCAATCATATCAGGTACCGCTCGGTGGAGAACGTGCTCCAGGAGATGCGGGAGATCAAGAGTTGCTTCAATGTCCGGGAGCTGAAATTTGAGGATGACAATCTGCTCTTGGACAAGAAACGCGCCAAGCAGATTTTCCGGGCCATGATCGACGAAAAGCTCAATTTCACCTGGAATATGCCCAACGGCGCTTATGTCGCGTCCATGGTTGACGAAGAACTGGTGCGGCTCATGAAGGAGAGCGGCTGCTTCGAAGTGATCCTGGCGATTGAGAGCGGGAGCCAAGATGTTCTGGATAACATCGTGCACAAGCCCCTGGACCTCTCCAAGGTGGAACCCGTGATCAAGAACCTCAAGGATAATGATATCGACATCCACGCCTTTTTCATCATGGGCTTCCCGGGTGAGACCAAAGAGCAGATCAAGAACACTCTCCGTTACGCGCGCAAGATCGGCCTGGACCACGCCTATGTGTTCCTGTATAACCCTCTTCCGGGGTCCGAGCTTTTCGATGAATGCATCCAAAAAGGATATTACACCCACGAAATGGTCATGCGCGCGGGTTACGACCATTCCGGGTGCACAACTTCCGAATTCAACCCCGAGATGCTGGTCAAATGGCAGGAGGCATTCACAATCTTCCAGAACCTGGAGATGATTTATAAGAACCCCCGGAAACTTTTCACCAAATATCTCGCGCGGACGGCCAACCGCCAAAACTATCGGGCTGTTACTATGGCCCTGCGCACCTTTTTGCTCGGTCTCTTCAAGGACTGAAACTGATCGCCTTTTGAGCCGGTGCCCAGTTATGGTATCCTAAATTTTAGAAATGCGGCCCCTAGGTCAATGCCCGAAATATGGTCGTTGCCCCGGATGTTCCGGGCGCGTTTCAGGCTGAAATCCCATGCCCGAATTCAAGACTATACATAAGCGACTCGCGATCGGCCTTTGCCTAACTGCAATCCTGGTAGCGGCTTTTCTGGCACGCGCTCAGCATTTCCGGGCCATGTACCCGTATTTTTATTACCAGGACGAAATCCGCCATGCGGAGATGAGCCTGAAGGTCATCCGCGAAAAAACCCTGGAGCCCGACTTTTACCTCTACCCGCATTTCCCGGTCTATTTCAACAGCGTGTTCTATTTCGGCATGTTCGCCGCCAGGAACGCCGGGCAGGTGATCAGCCAAATGTCCCTGGCGCCGGTGATTACGGCGGCGAAAAATTTCGACGCGTCAAGCTGGGAGTCCATTTATTTCGAGCGCTGCATCTCCATGGCATTGGGCCTGCTCTGCGTTTTCGGGGTGTGGCTCATGGCCAGGCTGTTTCTTTCCGAGATGTTCGCGCTCATCGCCTGCCTGATCTTCGCGCTCCTGCCCCTGCCCCTCACCCTTTCGGTGATCGGCAAGAATGACATTTACCAGGAATGCTTCGTGATCTACAGTTTCTATTTTTTGTTTCGCCTGATCGTGAACGGCAAGGTCCGAGATTATATCCTGGCCGCGATTTTCGCGGGCATTTGTTTTGATTCAAAACTTAACTACCTCCCGCTCGTGTTTTTGCCGGTGGCAACCTTGGTCAGGGCCGCCAATGAAAACCGGAGCATACCGCAATGGTTTTGGGACCGTCGGACCTGGCTGGCGGGCGGCGCGTCTGTGCTCAGCCTGTTCGTTTTCAGCCCCTATTATTTTTTCAATATAAGGAAGGGCCTGCAGATGGTGGGCTGGGTTTATTGGATCAGCGCGTTCAATTCCTACAGCCACATCGATTACCACCATTGGTGGCTGGACCGGTATGGATACGGCATGGTCGTGATTTTGCCTTTTCTGGCCGGCCTGCCGGTTTATTTTTCCGCCCTGGCCGGATTTCTGGAAAGGACGATCAGGATCCGGATCAACGTCTGGTTTGTCATGCTTGCAAATTTTGGGGTCTTTTATTACGGTTATCTCGCCGGGAGCGAAGGCACCTTCCCGCCCTACACCTTCATGCACCTGATGCCCTTCTTTCCCGTGCTGGCCGCATGGCCGCTGCAACTGCTCTGGCAAAAGGAATGGAAAAAATCATCGCTGGCTTGTTCGCTGATCCTAATCGTCTGCGCCTTTCTTAACGCTCAGAGTTATTACGCGGTCAACTTCGCGGCTTTTGACGAGATCGGTCCCAGGCTGGTGAAAGAGATCCCGGCTGGCGCAAAAATATTGGGCTACAGCGTATATCAACCGGGGCCTGCCCTGGCGGCGTTCGATTATAAACGCGCCTGGCCCCAAAACCTGGACCGCGCCGCAGTCAATGAATTCAACCCCGATTACATCCTGGTCTACCGGAGCGATTTCTCCGGGTTTGAGAAATTTTACCGCGACACCCATCCGGTGAACGGCCGGCTTAAGGAGCTGCTCTCCGGGAAATGGGGCTATCATGAGGCGGACCGGCTGGAAGTCAGCTACTTTTGCGACTCCATTTTTAAATGGCTGGATCCCGAGTTTATGATAGAATTAATTCTGCTGGAGAAAAATAATTGAGATGAAAGTGTTGCTGGTAAACCCCCCGTGGTGGAACAAGCCCAAGAGCCTCTGGAGCGGCATCTCCGGGGTGTTGCCGCCGCTCGGGCCGGGATACCTGGCGTCCATGCTCCTCAAAAACAAGATCGATGTGGAAATCCTGGACCTCAACGCCTTCCAGCAGCCGCCCGAGGCGATCGGCGATTTTTTGAAATACAAAAAAGTCGACTGGATCGGCATCACCGCCACCACCAACCTGGCGCCCTCCGCGCAAAAACTCGTGGCCGCGGCGCGCGCCCATGCCCCGGAGTCGAAAATCCTGATGGGCGGCGTGCACCCCACCCTGCTCCCCGAGGAAATCCTGGCCTGGCCCGAAGTTGATTTTGTCATCCGCGGGGAGGGCGAATACAGCATCGTGGAGCTGGTCTCGGGAAATGCTCCTGAGAGCATCAAGGGCCTGAGCTTCCGCAGCGGCAAGGAGGTCATCCACAACCCGGACCGCGAACTGATCCCGGACCTCGACCAGATCCCCTTCCCCGCCTGGCACCTGCTGCCCATTAAAAAATACGTGCCCGCCCTGGGCGGTTACAAAAAACTGCCGGCCGTGAGCCTGATCACCTCGCGCGGCTGCTCCGGGTCCTGCACCTACTGCAATAATTTTTTCGGCGCCCGGGTCCGCAAGCGCAGCGCGGATAATGTGGTGGCCGAGCTATCCATGCTGGTCAAGGACTACGGCATCCGCGAGATCTATTTTTATGACGACAGCTTCACCGAGTTCCCGAGCAAGGTGATTGACCTGTGCAAGAAAATGGTCGCCGCCAAACTCAACCTCTCCTGGAGCTGCTTCGCGCGCGTGAACATCGTGAACGAGGACCTGCTCCGGGCCATGAAGGAATCCGGCTGCCACCACATCTCCTACGGCATCGAGTCGGGGAACCCCGAAATCCTGGAGTGCATCGACAAGAAGGTCAACCTGGAAAAAGTGAGACAGAGCGTGGCGCTCACCAAAAAAGTCGGGATCGATACCCTGCTCGGTTTCATGCTCGGGCTTCCCGGCGAGACCAAAGAGACCATGGAGCAGTCGCTCCGCTTCGGCCTGGAACTGGACCCGGACATGATCATCTTTGACATCACCACCCCGTTCCCGGGCACCAAACTCTTTGACTGGGCCGAGCATAACGGGTTCCTCAAGACCAAAAAATGGGACGAGTACGACCTTTACACCATGGTCATGGACCTCCCGACCGTGAGCGAGCAGGAAGTCCGCGATTTTTATTCCCGGGCTTACCGCGAGTTTTATTTCCGGCTGAGTTATCTCATGAAGCGTCTTTCCAAGATGCGCACCTGGCTGGATTTCAAGCAGAACCTCCAGGCCTTTATGATCATGCTCAAGGTGTAGATGATGGCGAAAATTTCCGTCATAATCCCGGCCCACAATTCGGAGTCGACCATCGACATCGCGATCTCGGCGGCGCTCCGTCAGAAATGCAGGAGCGAGCTGGAAGTGATCGTGGTGGACGACGCGTCCGCGGACGGCACCCGCGGAGTGGCGGGAAAATTTCCGGTCAGGTTGATCGCGCTCCCAAAAAACGCGGGCGCGGGCGCGGCTCGCAACCGCGGGGCGTCAAGCGCGAGCGGAGAGCTCCTGGTCTTTGTTGACTCGGACGTTTATCTTGAGAGCGGGGCGCTGACCCGGGTCGAGGAATTTTTCGAGGGGCATCCCCAATTCTCCGCCCTGGTGGGCAATTACACGGCGTTTCCAACCGAGCGCGGGGCCTGTCCGGTCTATCACAATTTTTTCACGCGCTACCACCACCAGCTCAGCGACCAGGAGATCGAATGGTTCTGGGGCGCTCTCTCCGCGATCAAGAAAGACGTGTTTGACAAGCTCTCGGGGTTTTCCGAGCAGTACCCCGGGGCGAGCGCCGAGGACATCGAACTCGGGTACCGGCTGGCTGAGTCCGGCTACTCGATTGCGTTTGTCCCCAGCCTGCGCGGGGCGCACGCCCGGAAATTCAGTTTCGGCGCCATGCTTTACAACGACTATCACAAGGCGGTGCTCGGTCTCAAGCTTTACTGGCTGCGCAAGTCAGGGCCAAGGCACAAGCACGGCTTCGCAAATCCCGTAAACGGGATCAATGTCATGATCGCGGCAATGAGCTGGCCCGCGATTATCGGATCGGTTGTCAGTTGTTGGTTCCTTTTGTTTTTGCTCGCGGCTTTTCTGGCCGTCAATTACAAATTCTACCGGCACATTCACTCGCGCGCAGGATGGCTCTACCTGATCACATCGGTCCCCCTGCACTGGCTCTGCTTCAACGCGATCGCGGCCGGGACCATCGCGGGAGCAATCGGACTCGTATTGGGCAAGGGACTGGAAAGCGATTCGAGGTGGATCTGATGGCCGCGCAACTTAGCTGGCTTAAATATTTCCTGCCCATGAAAAGCGTCCGTCCCATTTACCTGATCTTCTTCGTCACCTCTCAATGCATGGGCAAATGCCGGCACTGCTTTTACTGGAATTCGATCAACCGGCCGGAAAACGCGCTGAGCACCGACGAGGTTGAAAAGTTGTGCGACAGCGCGGGCAGGCTCCTGCAGCTGATCCTCACCGGAGGCGAGCCGCTCCTGCGCGACGACCTTGCCGAACTCATTAAAATATTTTACCGGAAGAACCGGCCGTTCAACATCGGTCTCGCCACCAGCGGGTACCAGCCGGAGAAGCTGGAAAAAGTGATGGGCGAAGTTTTGGAATCCGCCCGGGATTCCAACTTCACGGTCGGGCTTCCCATCGAAGGCCCGCCGGAAATCAACGATGAGATCAGGGGCATCAAGGGTTTTTTCGATAAGACCGAGTCCAGCGCAAAAATGCTCAAAGGACTGAAAAAAAAGCATCCCCGGCTTTCAATCCTCATCGACATCACGGCCAGCCATTACAACCAGGAGCATCTGGCGGAGACCTACATGATGGTGCGCGACCGCTTTCAGCCCGACCTGATCAACCTGATCATCACGCGCGGAGAGCCGAAAGAGCCGGAGGCCAAAAAGATCGACGCTCATATTTTGGGACAGGTGATCGACCTGATGGAGTCCGACGTGCGCTCCGGAAAAATCCCCGGCTACGGCTTCAACTCCCGGGTGCTCCACGCCAAGGACATCCTGGTGCGGAGGGCGGCGTTGAAAATTTTTCGGGGCGGGCCGCAGCGGATGAAATGCCGGGCCGGGGACCTGGTGGGCGTGATTTATCCGGAGGGCGCGGTGTACCCGTGCGAGTTGTGGAAAGAGCCGATGGGCGAGCTTCGCAAATCGGGCTACGACCTTAAGAAAATATGGAATTCTGAAAAAGCCGGACAAATCCGCGCTCAGATCAAATCCACAAACTGTTCCTGCTACCACCAGTGTTTTTTAAGCCCGAGCCTTTTTTTCGACCCGGTCTATCTGCCGGCCCTGCTCAATCAAACGCTCAGCCTGGGGCGCGTCCGATGAAGCTGGTCAACCGCTACATCTTGAATGAGATGCTCAAGCTGTTCGTGGCCGTGCTCGTGGTGGTGAGCGTGGCGTTCGTGACCCAGCGCCTGATCTTTTTGACCGAATGGTCCATGCACCGGGGGATCGGGATGCTGGGCATACTCAAGCTCCTGGCCTGCATGTTCCCCACCCTTTTCCTGCTCTCAATCCCGCTGACCACCCTGGTTGTCATCATCATAATCTTGTCGCACCTGAGCGAGGAAAACGAACTGGTGGTGATGATGTCTTGCGGCCGGAGCCTGGTCCAGCTCAGCCAGCCGGTCCTGGTCTTTTCCCTGATCACCATGATCTTCACCGCTTACCTGGCGCTGTTCCTGGCCCCCGAGTCCGAGCGATGGTTTGAGATCGTGCGCTGGCGACTGCTCCAGAACAAGTCCGAGACCGCGCTCCCCACCCAGACCTTCGTGGAGTTCAGCCGCGACAGCCAGATTTACATCCAGAGCAAGGACCAGGAAGGCCTGAAGAACCTGATCATCTTCCAGAAAGGACAGTCCAACTGGCCGTTCGGCGCGGGAGCGGACAGCGTGAATTTCATTTTCACCCGGCGCGCCCGCATCCAGAACGCGCCCGGCGAGGCGGTGAGCACGCTCCTGCTGGAAAACGGATCCTTCATGTCGCACCAGAGCAGCCCGGAGCTGGACCAGTTCGTCAAGTTTGAAAAGACGGTCGCGCGCGTTGATTTTGAAGGCGCGGACGGTCTGCAGAAACGGCTCAAGCGCCAGGTCAAGGCCGCGGACATCGAGCGGCTGATTGACATCATAGACACCCCGAAGGACGAGCTGTTGAAGGACCGGGACAACATCAAACACGGGATCACGCTTGCCGAGGACGCCCGGGTGGAGTTGAGCCAACGCATAAGCCAGATACTCGCATGCTTGTTGCTCGCGCTCTGGGGGATCGGCCTGGGCATCAAGCCCCCGCGCACCAGCCGGACCATTTCCATGGTCCTGGGCGCGGTCTCCGGGTTCGGGTTCTATTACCTGAATGTCCTGTTCAAGGCCCTGGCCTTGAAAAAATTGATGCCCCTGGAGCTGGCCATTTTCAGCCCGCTGATCCTGGTATGCCTGAGCGGGGCCTGGCTGGTGGAGCAGCGCTTGAAAGGAAAGGAGCCGCTTAATTTCCTTTACCAGCTCGACGAGCGCATCCGGCAGTGGCGCGCGGAGCAGAAAAACAAATGAAAATCCTGGACAAATATATTTCCAAGCATTTTATTGTTATACTTTTTTCCAGCAACCTGGTCACGGTATTGCTTTTCCTTTTAATCAGCGTCTTTGACAGCCTGGGCGGGCTGATGGTGAAAAAAGAATTGCCGCTGATCAAGATCGTGCAGTTCTTCAGCTACCAGATCCCGCAGATTTCATATTACGCGGCGCCGCTCTCAGTGCTCTTCGGACTGCTGCTCACCCTCGGGTTCCTGGCCCAAAGGAGCGAACTTACCATCATGCGCGTTTCCGGGCTGAGCTGGCTGCAGCTCATGCGCTGGCCGATCATCTTCACCGCGGTCTACGCCTGGCTGATCTACCTGGTGGGCGGGTATGTCATCCCGCTCGCAAACCAGGAAAGCAAGGCTTTTGAAAAACTGGAGATCCAAAAAGAGACCCGGCTCCCGGGGACGGACTTGTGGGTGTTTGACAGCAAGGACCCGCAGGACCAGCGGGCCATCTACATCGCGCTCTATCTCCCCGCGGGACGCTCCGCCAAGCCCGCTACTTACAAAGCGCAGCTTGACGAGGCTCGCGGTCTTTCCGCCTTTCAGTTGGACGCCAATTTCGCCCCGGTCCGGGAAATCCGGGCCAAACGCGCCTTTTACCTGGGAGACTATGACTGGGCGTTGTTCGATGTCAACATTTACCATTACAGCGCGGACTCCGCGCCGGTCCTGGAAAAGCGCGACCGGATGGTGGAGCAGCTCCCGGTCAAGCCCAAGAATTTCATCTCTCTGCAGAAATGGCCCATGGAACTGTCGCTGCCCGAGCTCAAACTCTACATCCGCAACTTCCAGAAGTCGGGCTTTGACCCGAGAGAGTACCAGGTGGAATACGCGAGCAGGTACTCGGTGCCGATCGCGTGCCTGATCTCGTTCGCGCTGGGCCTGGGCATCACCGTGCGCATGCGCAGGCCGCAGGGGATTTATCCGAACATGGCATGGTCATTGCTCTTCACCTTCAGCTACTTCGCGCTCACGGCCATGTGCCTGTCCCTGGGAAAAAGCGGGATGCTCCCCGCCACGCTCTCGGCCTGGGCGGGGAACATCGTGTTCGGGCTGGTCGCGGCCTATCTCATGATCGGGCACGAGCGGGAATGACCGGCCTTGAATAACGCAGGGGTCTGGCCTCAACGCCATGGCCCGGACATCTCCGAGGCCTGACCCCGAAAAATTTTTGCCGGTTTTGCTACTTATAATCCAGGACGATTATTTGCTGCTTGGCAGGAAGCTTGTCAATAAGGTATTCATTGCCCGTGACCGTCGTGACATTCTTTTTTTCCGCAATGAATTTATCCAGCGGGTCCAATCCGAGTTTCAGGGCCTGAGTCTTGTAGTGCATGGGGAATATTATTTTGGGGTTGAGTTGTTTGATGACGCGGTCCGCGCCCGAAGCGTCAATGGTGTAAACGCTCCCCACCGGGACCAGCAGGACATCGACCGCGCCTATCTTCTTGACCTGTTCCAGGGTCAGGGGCCGGCCCAGGTCTCCGACATGCGCGACCCGCATGCCCGGCAGTTCCAGGACCATGACCATATCCTTACCGCGCTTGCTGTCTGATTCCTTTTCAAAATGATAGACCCCCACGCCGTAAATGTGGACGTCTTTTACCTTCTCGTCAACAACGTTCCAGTCCTGGGTCGCGGGGTCCAGGCCGTGGATGATCTTGGGGTTGCCCTGCGCCGTCTTCACGTAGTTATGATCGAAATGCTCGTGACTGATCAACACCACATCCGGCGACACCGAAGGCATGGGATATCCCAGGTCCGGGCCGAAGGGATCGATCAAAATTTTCGCGCCCGCGGGAGAGGTGATCAGGAAGCAGGCCTGGCCGAACCACTGGACTTTTAGCTGCGCCTGCGCCGGAGCCGTGGAAATAATTACCGCCAGGATAAGCGCCGCGAAAACGCCGAAGCATTTCTTCATTGCCCGCCCTCCTTGTCTTTTATTTGCCGGTGCGGAAGTAAAAAGTCATCCGGGTCTTTCCGATCTCGATGACATCCCCGGCCCGGATCTTGACCGCGCTGACCAGGATGTCGTTCACGCGCGTGCCGTTCCGGCTCGCCAGGTCCTTGACCGTGATCTTGTCCTTGGAATGGACTTCGAGCTGCATGTGGCGCTGGCTCACGGATTCATCCGCCAGGTTGATGTCCGCGTCCTTGCGGCCAAGCACCGTGCTCCGGTTCTTGAGACGGAAGCGCTCGCCCTTGTTCGGGCCGGCCTCAACCTCAAGCACGGCCTGGAAATCGTCGGGAAGTTCCGGGTTGGTAATGCCTTCCCCCAGAACGCTGGTCGCCTCTCCAAACTGGGAAAGCGGGGCGATCGAGGACTCCGCGGAAGCCGCGTCCTCATAGATCGCGTACGGGTCGCTGGACATGCTGAACAGGATCTTGCTCTCTCCGATCTTGATCTCGTCCAGGTTCTGGAGCAGGTTGGTGGTTATCTGCTCCCCGTTCAGGAAAGTGCCGTTGGTGGAGTTGTTGTCTTTGAGGCTGATATTTTCCCGGGTGATTTCTATGGCGCAGTGGTTGGAACTGATGGTCTGGTCGCTGAGCACGATGTCCGAGTTCTTGCGGCCGAGCATGGTGTGGATTTTTTTCAGCTCGAACTTCTTGCCCGCGTCCGGGCCTTCAAGGACCTCAAGGTAAACCTTGAGCCCGGGCGGAAGCTCGCCCTCCGGCGTCTTCTCATCCCCTTTGGATATCCTCGTGTCTTCAGGCATCAATTCTTATCTTAAGAAGATAAGGTCTTTCCGTCAAATCAGCCCAATGGCCATCTCCAAGAAATCCATCACAATCAAATTCAATAAAATTACGGCTTAAAGGGGATCGATGACCTCAAATTTATCGATATCTTTCATAAAAAGCATCAACAATGTCCTTATTCAGTTTCTCTGAAGCAGGACATCTTTGAAGCCGAAAAAAGAAACCTCCAGGCCGAACTCATCATATCCGAAATCCTCGACTCAATCCCCTTGCCCGTCTAAAAATCCTCAATTATTTCTTAAATTGCATTAAATCAATAATTACTATCTTGCCATAATCCACGGAACGGTCACTTTTCAAAGGATTAATTTGTACCAAATTTCCATCTGGGTTTGTTCCCCTTACAAAGCCTTCAAATTTCCCGATGACTTTGCCTTGCTTTGTGTCAAAAACCACATTGGTCACCCCTTTTGAAGACATACCGAAATAGAATACAAATGCGCTCAGCTTTTTTGAGACAAAAACCAAATTTGTAAAGTCACTCCCCGAGGCATCTGCTATATCTTTTTCCCAGCCAGCCATTTCAGAGTTATCCGCTGTTCGATAAATCTTAGATATTATGTTCTCTGTGGCGATGTTTGAATAATACTTGCCGTCAGGAGTGAAATATGTACCCTTGTAATTGACGATCTCGCCTTTTTTTGTTGCTGCATTATATCGATAGACTTTATTGTCATCAAATCCGAAAATGTAGATATTGCCATCATGATTGGACCAATTTAAGTCAATGGGTGCCACACCAAGAGTATCCAATTTCATGGCAGATTTGTTCGTAAAATCATAGATATACACACCTTTTTCAAATTTCTGAGGAGCTTTATATTCATCCAATCTCTCTCCTGGATAGGCGGTAGAATATACAACACATGCTCCTCCAGGTGAAAAGGATAAAATATGAGCATTAGCAAAGGAAGCAATTATACTAGTATTAATCGTATCCTGGATTACTAATTCGTACCAATATAGATTATATTCAGAATCTGCCCCTTTTTGTGGCACTAAATGCGTTTTTAGAATAGCAGCTTTTCCACCAGTTGAATCCAATGACAATATTTGTCCGTCAACAGAATATAAATCATGTTTGGACGTTGATAAATAGTGTTTAGATGTTTCATAATTATTACCTTTACCTTGTTTACTTACAGTTTCATAAGATATTCCAGAAGGTGTTATAAGGAAACCTTGCTTTGCAATTAGGAGAATAGGAATAAGAAGCAAATTGAAAGTAAAGAATGTGATTATTATTCGAATACGCATTTGAACCTCCTTCTCAATTAGTAATGCGAATGTGGAAATGATTTGCATGCCCACCTGGATCTGAAACAGAGCATCCATAAAAAGTGTATTAGGGGTCAGACCTTAACCCTATTAGTTTTTTTAAGTAGCTGATATTAATAAATATTGTTGGTATTTTTGGATGACTAGTGTCTATAGAATGCCTGTTGATAAATGCAAGCCGCGCCCCTGAAAAAATACTCGATGTGCTTTTAAGTCTCCCCTTTACATTCATTTGAGATTCTTCACACGATATTTGGCCAATAGTATCAACTGCTTCCATTGAACTTATTTTTGGATTATACATAATTATTAGCAAATCCTGTATTGCTGAGGAATTATTTCGTTGAACAATAAAATCTTAATATTCCTTTTCTTTTGATCCATTCTTCCTTTTAATAAGCGCCAGTTCACGACCTTTTCGATCAATCGCCAATTCATTTCTGTTCAGCTCGTTTCTTGAAGTAGTTGAAGACGATCATTACCGCGACCGCCGCGGGGACGTATCCTACCATATAAACCGCGCTGGCAAGGGCCGCGTCCAGATCATGCAGAGAATTGGTCGCGATAAAGATCGCCAAAAACACGTTCTTCATGCAATTCTCCACTGCCGTTGAAGCACTGTTCCTGGAGTCAACCCCAAAAACCCTTGGGATACCAAATCCCGACAGTACTGCCGCCGCCGTAAGCAGCACACAAGGCAATAGGACATCGCCCAGCTTGCTTAAAGTTCTCCCTTTGTCAAAAATAGCCACTGCGACAAACACAAGAAATGTTGTGAGGGCGCTTCCCCTGGAAAGATATGGTTCCTTTTTTTCCCAATGAGGGGCCCTGCTTCTGGCATACAACCCGATCGTCACAGGCACCAAGGTGAACATACCCAACTCTAGCACTGATTTTAGGAGTGGCATTTCCACAATGGTCTCGGTTCCGCCGAAAGACCGCAACGCCAAGTTTGTCCAAAGCGGCAGGGTGAACAAGGTGACCATTGTTGCCAGGACGGTCAGGGTAATTGATAAGGCCGTATTGCCTTTGCCGAGGTGCACCACTAGATTCGAAAGGGTGCCGCCCGGACATGCGGCCAGCACTATAAAACCCACCGCGACCATGGTGTTCAAGTTGAAAACAGTTGCTAGGATAAAACCGATGGCCGGCATTAACAAGAGTTGAACGAACAGGCCCAACAACACGGCTTTGGGGAATACCATGATTTGTTTGAAATCTTGCAGGGTTAAAGTCAGTCCCATAGCGAACATCATGGTGAACATGGCTATCGGCATAACAACTTCAGCAAGGAAATCAATCATGGATTTCCGCCCCGACTGCGCAACAAACAAAGAATATTGCCATCACTTTTCTTGCCGCTACTTGCCGTTGCTTTCGATGTATTTCTTAACGTTGTTCGTCAGTGCGGGCAAGTCCCTGCCCAAGAGGTAATTTTTCAGAAATTTGGGGAGGCTGACCCCAATATCGAGCTTGGTTAAACCATAAGTGTACAGGGTATTTTTTTCGTCTATTTTTTCGAAAAGGTGGAAGCCAGACATTTCGGCAATGTCGTGAGGCCTGCTTTTGTCCAGTTCAAAATCGAGGCGGTAATTATTCTGGTCGATTGTGTATATGGAGAGGTAATTGCAGGGTATTCCGTAAAAAGAAGACTCAATATCGAGCAGCAGCTTGCCGTCAATTTTGCCTGCGATCTTGGCCTTTTTCCTTCCGGGCACATAGTGCACCTGATTTTCGATGTTTGAGAAGATCTCATAACACCGGGCG
>Ga0315287_10003674_pt1 | contig 14822 bp, 15 predicted proteins | sample YL17G11_0_MG_FD_205037 | JGI IMG/M metagenome (GOLD analysis project Ga0315287, IMG submission 205037) | Sediment microbial communities from Yellowstone Lake, YNP, Wyoming, USA - YL17G11_0 | ecosystem: Environmental > Aquatic > Freshwater > Lake > Sediment | place: USA: Wyoming | collected... | reverse complement strand
CGCAGATGATCTACTTCGTCTGCCTGCAGGTACCCTTCACCGGTGGCGAGGATGGCCTGCAGGGCGTGCCGCGCGGCAATCTGTTCGGCCTGATTCCGCTGGCCAGCGACCTGACGCTGTACTACGTGGTGCTGGCGATCTTCGTTGCCGTCTTCCTGGCCATCATCCGCATCGTCCATTCCCCCTACGGCCAGGTGTTGAAGGCGATCCGCGAGAACGAGCCGCGCGCGATCTCGCTGGGCTATGACGTCGATCGCTACAAGCTGCTGGCCTTCGTGCTGTCGACGGCGATCGCCGGCCTGGCCGGAGCGCTGAAGACGCTGGTGCTCGGCTTCGCGACCTTGTCCGACGTGCACTGGTCGCTGTCCGGCGAAGTGGTGCTGATGACCTTGCTCGGCGGCATGGGCACCTTCGCCGGGCCGGTCGTGGGCGCGGTGACGATCATCGGGCTGCAGAACTTCCTGGCCGACCGGGTGGGGTCCTGGGTCACGGTGATCATCGGCGTGATCTTCGTCGTCTGCGTGCTGGCCTTCCGCAAGGGCATCGTCGGCGAATTGCTGGCCTGGCAGCAGCGCCGTCATTCACGCTGACGCGGGCCGTCATCCCGGCGCCGGCGGCCGGCGCCCGGTTCGGGCGACAATTCGGCCTGTTGCTGCCAGCCGCTTCCATGAACGCACGCACCCTGTACGACAAGCTGTGGGACGAGCACGTCGTCCACACCGAGGACGACGGCACGTCGGTGCTCTACATCGACCGTCATCTGGTGCATGAGGTCACCAGCCCGCAGGCCTATGAAGGCTTGCGCCTGGCTGGTCGCAAGGTCTGGCGCGAGAGCTCGATCGTCGCCACCGCCGACCACAACACGCCGACCAACCACTGGGAAGACGGTTACGACGGCATCACCGACCCGGTCAGCCGGCAGCAGATCGTCACGCTCGACGCCAACATCAAGGCCTTCGGGGCAGCAGCGTATTTTCCGTTTCTCGACAAGCGCCAAGGCATCGTGCATGTCATCGGCCCCGAACAAGGCGCCACGTTGCCGGGCATGACGGTCGTCTGCGGCGACAGCCATACCAGTACCCACGGCGCGTTCGGGGCGCTGGCCCACGGCATCGGCACCAGCGAGGTCGAACATGTGCTGGCCACGCAGACGCTGCTGGCCAGGAAGGCGAAGAACCTGCTGGTCAAGGTGGAAGGCGCTCTGCCGCGCGGCTGCGGCGCCAAGGACATCGTGTTGGCGGTCATCGGCAAGATCGGCACGGCGGGCGGCACCGGCTTCACGATCGAATTCGGCGGCAGCGCAATCCGCGCGTTGTCGATGGAAGGCCGCATGACGGTCTGCAACATGGCCATCGAGGCTGGGGCACGCGCCGGCCTGGTCGCGGTCGACGACAAGACCATCGCCTACGTGCAGGGCCGGCCCTTCGCCCCCAGCGGCGTCGAGCTTGCCCATGCCATGGCCTATTGGCGCACGCTGCAGTCCGACGCGAATGCGTCTTGGGACCGGGTGGTCGAGGTCGATGCCGGCGAACTCAAGCCGCAAGTCACCTGGGGCACCAGCCCGGAGATGGTCGTGGCGGTCGACGGGCGCGTGCCGGACCCCGAGCGCGAGAAGGACGCCGGGCGCCGCGAAGGGATCGAGCGCGCGCTGGCCTACATGGGTCTCGAGCCGAACAAGGTGATCACCGACATCCGCATCGACAAGGTCTTTATCGGTTCGTGCACCAACAGTCGCATCGAGGACTTGCGCGAAGCGGCAGCGGTCGTCAAGCGCCTCGGCCGCCGCGTGGCCGCCAATGTCCGTTTGGCGCTCGTGGTGCCGGGTTCCGGTTTGGTGAAGGCCCAGGCCGAGCGCGAAGGGCTGGATGTCATCTTCAAGGCCGCCGGCTTCGACTGGCGCGAGCCCGGCTGCTCGATGTGCCTGGCGATGAACGCCGACCGGCTCGAGCCCGGTGAACGCTGCGCCTCGACCAGCAACCGCAATTTCGAAGGGCGCCAGGGGGCCGGCGGTCGCACGCACCTGGTGGGCCCGGCGATGGCGGCGGCCGCCGCCATCGAAGGGCATTTCGTGGACGTGCGCCGCTTTTCTTGAAACGACTGGGAGAAACCGATGAAGAAGTTGTGCGGATTGACGATCGGCGTGCTGTTGCTGCTGGTCGGGTGCAATACCTTTGAAGGGATTGGCAAGGACATCACCAAGGCGGGCGAGTCGATCGAGAACGCCTCGAAGAAGAAGTAGGCCAGGAGCAGGACATGCAGGCCTTTACCGTGCACCAGGGCCTGGTCGCACCGATCGACCGCGCCAACGTCGATACCGACGCGATCATTCCCAAGCAATTCCTGAAGTCGATCAAGCGTTCGGGTTTCGGCCCGAACCTGTTCGACGAGTGGCGCTACCTCGACCGCGGTGAGCCTGGCCAGGACCCGGCCACGCGCAAGCCGAACCCCGATTTCGTGCTCAACCAGCCGCGCTACAAGGGCGCCTCGGTGCTGCTGGCGCGCAGGAATTTTGGCTGCGGATCGAGCCGCGAGCACGCGCCGTGGGCGCTCGAGCAGTACGGTTTTCGGGCCCTGATTGCGCCGAGCTTTGCTGACATCTTCTTCAACAACTGCTTCAAGAATGGCCTGCTGCCGATTGCGTTGCCCGAGCATCAGGTGGCGCGGCTGTTCGACGAGGTGGCGGCGTTTGCGGGCTATGCGCTGACGATCGACCTGCCGCGCCAGGTGGTGATCAAGCCCGACGGCGTCGAGTTGCCCTTCGAGGTGCAGGACTTTCGCAAGCAATGCCTGTTCAACGGCTGGGACGACATCGGCCTGACGCTGCGCCACGCCGACAAGATCCGCGCATTCGAGGCCGAGCGGCTGGCGCGCATGCCCTGGCTGGACCATCGACCGGCTGCCTGAGGCCGTGCGCAAGGTCTTGAACCGGTTGGTCTTCAGTCGCCGCTGGCTGACCTTCATCGTCATGGGCCTGGCGTTCCTGGCGTTCGGCGCGGGCACCTTCAACCTGTTCGTCCTGCTCAAGGCCAATACGGAACTGGTGTTCGAATATGGCTGGATGGCACTGGCCGACGGCGCTGCCCAGCAACTCGTCGAGCTGCTGGTCACGGCTTACCTGAGCATGGCCGCATACGTGGTGTTCAAGGCTTGCGAGTACCAGTTGGTGCATTGGCTCGCCGACGGCGAAGGGACAAACGAATCATGAAGATTGCAGTGCTGCCAGGTGACGGCATCGGCACCGAGATCGTTGCAGAGGCAGTCAAGGTATTGCGTGCGCTCGACTTGCCGCTCGAGATGGAGACCGCCGTCGTCGGCGGCGCCGCCTACGAGGCCCATGGCCACCCGCTGCCTGAAGCCACGCTGGCCTTGGCCAAAGCCGCCGATGCGGTGCTGTTCGGCGCTGTCGGTGACTGGAAGTACGACAAGCTCGAGCGTTCGTTGCGCCCGGAGCAGGCCATCCTGGGCTTGCGCAAGCATCTCGGCCTGTTCGCCAACTTTCGCCCCGCCATCTGCTACGAGCAGCTGACTCACGCTTCGTCGCTCAAGCCGGAGCTGGTCGCGGGCCTGGACATCCTGATCATCCGCGAGCTCACCGGCGACATCTACTTCGGCCAGCCGCGCGGCCGCCGCGTGGCCGTCGACGGCCACTTCCCGGGTGCCGAAGAAGCCTTCGACACGATGCGCTACAGCAAGCCCGAGATCGAGCGCATTGCCCATGTCGCGTTTCAGGCAGCGCGCAGGCGCAGCTGCAAGGTGACCAGCGTCGACAAGGCCAACGTGCTCGAGACGTTTCAGTTCTGGCGGGACGTGGTCACCGAGGTGCATGCCCAGTATCCCGACGTGATGCTCGAGCACATGTATGTCGACAATGCGGCGATGCAGCTGGTCAAGGCACCGAAGGCGTTCGACGTGGTCGTCACCGGCAACATGTTCGGCGACATCCTGTCCGATGAAGCCGCGATGCTCACCGGTTCGATCGGCATGTTGCCCTCGGCGTCGCTGGACAAGCACAACAAGGGCTTGTACGAGCCCAGCCATGGCAGCGCCCCCGACATTGCGGGCAAGGGTGTTGCCAACCCGTTGGCTACAATCCTGTCTGCCGCCATGATGCTTCGCTTCTCACTCAACCAGCCCGACAGCGCCGACCGCATCGAGTCGGCGGTGAAGGCCGTGTTGTCGGCCGGCTTGCGCACCAGTGACATCTGGAGCGACGGCATGAAGCGGGTCGGCACGCGCGAGATGGGCGACGCAGTGGTTGCGGCGATCACCCGGAAAACCATCACCAAGAGCTAGCCGCTCTCGGATCGTCTCGCCCCCACCCTGGACCCCGGCGATACGAGCCGGGGGCAAAGCGGGGTCCGGATCGACGAAAAGGGCAGAACTGAAATGGCACTCGTAGGATTGGTTGGCTGGCGCGGCATGGTCGGCTCCGTGCTGATGGATCGGATGGCGGCCGAGGGCGACTTCGCGCTGATCGAGCCGATGTTCTTCTCGACTTCGAATGCCGGCGGCGCCGCACCGTCGATGGCCAGGAACGAGACGAAGCTGTTCGACGCGTTCGATATCGAGGCCTTGAAGCGCTGCGACATCGTGATCACCGCGCAAGGTGGCGACTACACCACCGAGGTGTTTCCAAAGTTGCGCGCGGCGGGTTGGGCCGGCCACTGGATCGACGCCGCGTCGACGCTGCGCATGGTCGACGATGCGGTGATCATCCTCGACCCGGTCAACCTGCCGGTGATCAAGAGCGCACTCGTCAAAGGGGGGCGCAACTGGATCGGCGGCAACTGCACCGTGAGCTGCATGCTGATGGGCGTGGGCGCGCTGTTCAAGGCCGGCTGGGTCGAGTGGATGAGCACGCAGACCTACCAGGCCGCATCGGGGGGCGGCGCGCAACACATGCGCGAACTGCTCACGCAGTACGGCACCCTCAACGCAGCCGTGAAGTCACTGCTCGACGACCCGCAGAGCGCGATTCTCGAGATCGACCGGCAGGTGATCGCCAGGCAGCGCGCCTTGAGCGCCGAGGAGACCGCGAATTTCGGCGTGCCGCTCGGCGGTTCACTGATTCCCTGGATCGACAAGGATCTCGGCAATGGCCAATCGCGTGAAGAATGGAAGGGGATGGCCGAGACCAACAAGATTCTCGGCCAGGGCGCGGGTTTCGGCACGCTGGCGGTGCCGGTCGATGGCATTTGTGTTCGCGTCGGCGCGATGCGCTGCCACAGCCAGGCTCTGACCTTCAAGTTGAAGCGCGACGTGCCGCTGGCTGACATCGAGGCGCTGCTTGCTGCCGACAACGCCTGGGTCAAGGTGGTACCGAACACGCGCGAGGCGACCCTCAGGGACCTCACCCCGGTGGCTGTGACCGGCACGATGTCGATCCCCGTCGGTCGCCTGCGCAAGATGGCGATGGGCCCGCAGTACCTGGCGGCCTTCACAATCGGCGATCAATTGCTGTGGGGAGCTGCCGAGCCATTGCGGCGCATGCTGCGAATCCTGCTCGACAGTTGAGGCCCGCCGCCCTACGTTGCCACATGACAACAATCTCACGAGTGCACTCAGTCACACAGGGTTTCAGGCGAGGTCACACTTTGCATGAGCTTGTCACCCTATATGCTTGATGTTATTGTGATTTCGACCACTTTCTTCCGCTAACGGGTGGCCCAAAACGGGAACCGGACGCGGCATGCAACGACACTGATGCGGCGGACGATTCTTGCTGTCCGCTGCAGGTCATTGGGAGACGCCTTGAACAAGAAGCCTTTGACTCACCGTGCGCCCCGCGCCGCATTCGCCTTGCGAGCGGTGGCGGTTGCAGCTCTCGCCGTGGCCACCTCCGGCAGTTGGGCGCTCGGCCTGGGCCGCATGGCGGTGCAGTCGGCGTTGGGCGAAAGCCTTCGCGCCGAAATCGACGTCACCAGCATCACTGCCGAGGAAGCCTCGTCGTTGCGCGTGCGCATTGCGCCGCCTGACGCCTATCGCGCCGCCGGTGTCGAATACAGCTCGGTGTTGCCGGGAACACAGGTCACGTTGGCGCGCCGGAGCGATGGCCGCTCTTACCTGCGCCTGGCCAGTGACCGCGTGGTTCAGGAGCCCTTCGTCGATGTGATCCTTGAGCTCACCTGGGCCAGCGGCCGCCTGGTGCGTGAGTACACGATGCTGCTCGATCCGCCGACCGCCCGTGCGGCTGCGACGCCGCCTCCGGCAGCGCCCGCAGTGTCGCCGGTGATCTCGGCCGCACCTGCCGCTGCGCCCGCACCCGCACCCGCACCCGCGCCAGTGCAGGCCCCGCGTGCCATTGCGCCCGCCACTGCTGCGCCACCTGCCGCCGCGGCGCCTCGCGCAGCAGCACCGTCGCCCAGCACGGCGGCGGCACCCGCGCCACGCCCGGCCGCGACCACCGAGGCCGCGGGTGACGAGTACCGCGTTCGCACCGGCGACACGCTGTCGCGCATCGCTGCACGCACGCAACGCGAAGGGGCTTCGCTCGACCAAATGCTGGTGGCGCTGTGGCGCAGCAATGCGCAGGCCTTCATCGACAACAACATGAACCGTCTCAAGGCGGGGTCGTTGTTGACGGTGCCGTCAGCGGCTGACGTCAAGGGCATCGCCGCAGCGGAAGCCCGGCAGGTGATCCAGGCGCAAAGCGCCGACTTCGGCGCCTACCGCCAGCGCCTGGCCTCCGGTGCGCCGGCAGTGAAGACCAGCGAGCCGGCGCGACAGGCGACCGGCAAGGTGCAGGCCCAGGTTGACGACAAGAAGGCGGCGGCCGCGGCCAGTCCCGACCGCCTGACGCTGTCGCAAGGTGGTGTCAAGGCCGGCAGCGATGCCGCCAAAGTGTCAAAGGAGAGCGAGAAGAAGGATCAGACCGCGCGCGTGGCCGAGCTGTCGCGCAACGTCGAGGATCTGAAGAAACTCAAGGATGGGACCGGTGCGGCTGCTCCGAAGCCCGGCGCGGCGCCTGCTACTCCCACAGCGCCTGCGCCGGTTGCTCCAGCTATGCCAGCGAAGCCGGCGCCTGCGGTCGTGGCCGCTGCACCAGCACCAGCACCAGCACCAGCACCAGCACCAGCACCAGCACCAGCACCAGCACCAGCACCAGCACCAGCACCAGCGCCGGCACCAGCGCCGGCACCCACACCGGTACCCGCACCCGTTGTTGCCCCGGCTCCTGCCCCGGCGGCGTCGCCTGTTGTCGCCGCAGCGTCGATGCCGGGTACGGCAGCCAAACCGGCCATTGCGGCCAAGCCGCCGGCCGCGCCCCTGCGCGAAGAGCCGAGTTTCGTCTCGGGCTTGCTCGACAACCCGTTTGTGCTGCCCGGTGCCGGTGTGGTGCTGGCATTGCTGGCCGGCTTGGGCGTTTACCGCTGGCGCAGCCGCGCGCGCTCGGAGAGTGGCGAAACCTCGTTCCTCGAAAGCCGCTTGCAACCCGACTCGTTCTTTGGCGCCACTGGCGGCCAGCGCATCGACACCCGTGATGCTTCGGGCGCGTCGTCGTCGATGAGTTACTCGCTGAGCCAACTCGATGCGATCGGTGATGTCGATCCGGTGGCCGAGGCCGACGTCTATCTCGCATACGGCCGCGATCTGCAGGCCGAGGAAATCCTCAAGGAAGCCATGCGCAGCAACCCGGATCGCCTGGCGATCCGCACCAAGCTGCTCGAGGTCTATGCCAAGCGGCGCGACACCAAGGGCTACGAACTGCTCGCGACCCAGTTGTATTCGCTGACCAAGGGTGAGGGTGACGAGTGGCACAAGGCGCAAGAGCTGGGCCAGCAGATCGATCCCGAGAATTCTCTGTACAAGCCGGGCGGGCGGCCAAGTGCGGCCCTGGCGGGTGGCGCCGCGGCCGTGGTCGAGCCGCTGGGAGCAAGCACGATGCCGCAGTCGGTGCTGCCGCCTATGTCGAACTTCGCCCTGTCCGAAGTCGACGAAGACATGGAAGCACCGCCGGTGGATGTCGACCTCGATCTCGACAGCGTTGCGCCGGCACACTCGCCGCAGCCGACGCTGGACACCACGCAACCCCTGGCCGATGTCGGTGAGGCTTCCTTCGAATTGCCGCCTGTGCGGGGAGCGGCCCCTGCCCAGCCGGCCGAGGCGACGTCCAAGCCATTCGATCTCGACGCGCTTTCGCTCGACCTGGGCACGCCGGCCGCGGCAGGCACGACCGAGCCGGCGCTCGATTTCTCGTCGATGGATTCTGGCCATGCCGCCGCGGCGACGCCGCTGGACCCGACTGACCCGCTGGTACGCAAGTTCGAACTGGCCGAGGAGTTCCGGCAGATCGGCGACAAGGAAGGTGCCCGCGACCTGCTCGAGGAGGTGGTGGCCAAGGCCAGTGGCCCGCTGAAGGCGCGCGCGCAGGGCCTGCTCGACAGCCTTGCCTGAGATCCGCCCTCGCGAGGCACCGGTGCAGTGCCGGCGCCTCGCGCTCGGTGTGGCCTATCGCGGCGGCGCCTACCACGGCTGGCAGAGCCAGCCCGATGGCCGGACCGTTCAGGATCGACTCGAACACGCGCTGTCGTCGTTCGCTGACCGTCCGGTGGCAAGCGTTGGCGCGGGCCGCACCGACGCCGGCGTGCACGCGCTCAACCAAGTCGTCCATATCGATGCCCCGGTCGATCGGGACATGTTCTCATGGGTCCGTGGCACCAACCGCTACCTTCCCAGCGACATCGCGGTGCAATGGTGCCGCCCGGTGGCGGGTGACTTCCACGCCCGCAACAGTGCGCGTGGGCGGCGCTATGCCTACCTGCTGCTCGAATCGGCGGTAAGGCCGGCGCTCGAAAGCGGCGTTGCGGGCTGGGTCTTTCGACCGCTCGACGGCGACGCGATGCGCGCGAGCGCCGCCCATCTCGTCGGCGAGCATGACTTCTCGTCCTTTCGCAGCTCGCAGTGCCAGGCCACCACACCCGTCAAACGGTTGCATGCGATCACGATCGCCCGCCGCGGTGCCTATTGGCGTTTCGACTTCGACGGCGTCGCCTTCCTGCACCACATGGTGCGCAACATCATGGGTTGCCTGGTGGCGGTTGGGCAGGGCAGCCACTCGCCGGCCTGGTTGTGCGACGTGCTGGCGGCACGCTGCCGCGACGCGGCGGCACCAACCTTTGCCCCCGACGGCCTGTACTTTTGCGGCCCGTACTACGATGCGGTGCATGCGCTCCCCGAACACACGGCAGCCTTCGACTGGTTGCCTTCCTGAATGAACTCGCGCACGCGGATCAAGATCTGCGGGCTGACTCGCGAGGCTGACGTGGCAGCGGCGGTCGAGGCCGGCGCCGACGCGCTGGGTTTCGTGCTGTACCCGAAGAGTCCTCGGTATCTGGGTTTGGCCAAGGCAGCAGCGTTGGCGCGGTCGCTGCCACCGTTCGTGACGCCGGTCTGCCTGTTTGTCAACGCCAGCGCGGCCGACATCGAGGCCGCCTGCGCGGCCATCCCGCATGCCTTGCTGCAATTCCACGGCGATGAGCCGCCGGCTGAGTGCGACGCCGCCGACCGGCCCTACCTGCGGGCGGTGCGCATGACGCCGCAGCTCGATTTGCTAGACTGCGTGCACCGTTATCCCAATGCCCTGGCCTTGCTGCTCGACGCTGCCGTCGACGGTTACGGCGGCGGCGGCAAGGTGTTCGATTGGTCGCTCATTCCTCAAGACCTGCCCGCTCGGGTCGTTTTATCTGGTGGGTTGAATCCTGCCAATGTGATCGATGGGGTGCTGCGCGCACGGCCCTTTGCCGTTGACGTGAGCTCCGGCGTCGAAAGCGCGAAAGGCATCAAGGATGCTGCGCTGATGCACCGGTTCTGCGAGGCGGTTCGAGAGGCGGATGCCCGCCTCGTGGACTGACCCTCCCCCGTAGCGGCTGCGCCGCTCCCCCTCAAGGGGGCACCGCCAGCGGCCTGGCAGAGCCAGTTCCGCGGCGTTCGCTGGGAAACTACATAGATGACACTGACATGCTGAACTACCAACAACCCGATGCCCGCGGGCATTTCGGGCCCTACGGCGGCACCTTTGTCGCCGAGACGCTGATCCATGCGCTCGACGAGTTGAAGGCCGCTTACGCGCACTACCGCAACGATCCGGAATTCGTCGCGGAATACCGCAGCGAACTGGCCCACTTCGTCGGTCGACCGAGCCCGGTCTACCACGCGGCGCGCATCAGTCGCGAGATCGGCGGTGCGCAGATCTACCTCAAGCGCGAAGACCTCAACCACACCGGCGCGCACAAGATCAACAACACCATTGGCCAGGCCCTGCTGGCGCGGCGCATGGGCAAGCCCCGTGTGATCGCCGAAACGGGGGCCGGCCAGCATGGCGTGGCCACGGCCACCATCGCCGCGCGCTATGGCATGCAATGCGTGGTCTACATGGGCAGCGAAGACGTCAAGCGCCAGTCGCCCAACGTCTACCGCATGCACCTGCTCGGCGCGAAAGTGGTGCCGGTGGACAGCGGGTCACGGACGCTCAAGGACGCGCTCAACGAGGCGCTGCGTGACTGGGTCACCAACGTCGAGAACACCTTCTACATCATCGGCACCGTCGCCGGCCCGCATCCGTACCCGATGATGGTGCGCGACTTCCAGCGCGTGATCGGTGACGAGTGCCTGGTGCAGATGCCGGCGATGATCGGCCGCCAGCCGGATGCCGTCATTGCCTGTGTCGGCGGCGGCAGCAATGCGATGGGCATGTTCTATCCCTATATCGAGCATGAAGCGGTTCGCCTGATCGGCGTCGAGGCCGCGGGGCTAGGGCTCGAATCCGGCAAGCATTCGGCCTCGTTGATCGCCGGCTCGCCCGGCGTCTTGCACGGCAACCGCACCTACCTGTTGCAGGACGCCAATGGCCAGATCACCGAGACGCATTCGATCTCTGCCGGCCTCGACTACCCGGGCGTCGGCCCCGAACACGCGCATCTGAAGGACATCGGTCGCGCCGAGTATGTGGGCATCACCGACGACGAGGCGCTGGCGGCATTCCACCGGCTGTGCCGCACCGAAGGCATCATCCCGGCGCTCGAATCGAGCCACGCACTGGCCTATGCAATGAAGCTGGCCGCGACCATGCGCAGCGACCAGCACCTGCTGGTCAACCTGTCCGGCCGCGGTGACAAGGACATCGGCACCGTGGCCGACCTCTCCGGCGCCGAGTTCTTCTGCCGTCCGTCCTGCATGGGCCAGGTGGTGAAACGATGAGCCGCATCGCCGCGACCTTCAGCGCACTGAAGGCACAGGGCCGTAAGGCACTGATTCCCTACATTTGCGCCGGCGACCCGCTGCCCGAGGCGACGGTGGACGTCATGCTCGCGATGGCGGCCGCCGGCGCTGACATCATCGAACTCGGGGTGCCGTTTTCCGACCCGATGGCCGACGGCCCGGTGATCCAGAAGGCTTCCGAGCGCGCGCTCGCCAAGGGGATCGGCATGACGCAGGTGCTGGGCTTCGTGCGCGGCTTTCGCGAGCAAAACCTGGCGACACCAGTGGTGTTGATGGGCTACGCCAATCCTGTCGAGCGCTACGGCATCCCGCGTTTCATCGCCGATGCCCAGGCTGCCGGCGTCGATGGCGTGCTGGTGGTCGACTACCCGCCCGAAGAGGCCGAGCCCTTTGCCGCGGTGCTGAAGGAACACGCGCTCGACCCGATCTTCCTGCTCGCCCCGACCTCGACCGAGCAGCGCATGAAAGACGTGGGCCGCATCGCCAGCGGCTACGTCTATTACGTGTCGCTGAAGGGGGTGACTGGCGCCGGCCATCTGGACACCGCAGCGGTCGCCGCGGTGCTGCCGCGGATTCGCGCGCATGTGAAGGTGCCGCTGGGCGTCGGTTTCGGCATTCGCGACGCGGCCACTGCCCAGGCCGTCGCCCGGGTCGCCGATGCGGTGGTGATCGGCTCGGCACTGGTGCAACTGCTGCAGGCGCAAACGCGCGATACTCTGGCCCCCGTTGCGGCGGCGTTCATCGCCGAAATCCGCGCCGCCCTCGATGAAGGAACTTCCCGATGAGCTGGCTCGAAAAACTGCTGCCCCCGAAGATCCAACCCACCGACCCGAGCGAGCGCCGCACGGTGCCCGAGGGTCTTTGGATCAAGTGCCCGTCGTGCGAGACGGTGCTCTACAAGACCGACCTCGACCAGAACCAGAACGTCTGCCCGAAGTGCGACCACCATCACCGCATCGGTGCGCGCGCGCGGCTCGATGCCTTCCTGGATCCCGAGGGCCGCTACGAGATCGGCCAGGAGGTGGTGCCGGTCGACGCGTTGAAGTTCAAGGACAGCAAGAAATATCCCGAGCGTCTGCGTGATGCGCTCGAAGCGACTGGCGAGACCGACGCGCTGATCGTCGTCGGCGGTGCAGTCCACACCATCGCGGTGGTGGCGGCCTGCTTCGAGTTCGATTTCATGGGCGGCTCGATGGGGTCCGTGGTCGGCGAGCGCTTCGTGCGCGGCGTGCACACCGCGATCGAGCAGAAGGTGCCCTTCATCTGCTTCACCGCGACCGGTGGTGCGCGCATGCAGGAAGGCCTGCTCAGCCTGATGCAGATGGCCAAGACCAACGCGTCGCTGACGCGGCTGGCCAAGGCCGGCCTGCCCTACATCAGCGTGCTGACCGACCCGACGATGGGTGGTGTGTCGGCCGGCTTCGCCTTCATGGGCGACGTGGTGATTGCGGAACCGAAGGCGCTGATCGGCTTTGCCGGCCCGCGGGTGATCGAGAACACCGTGCGCGAAAAGCTGCCCGAGGGCTTTCAGCGCAGCGAGTTCCTGATCGGCACTGGTGCGCTGGACATGATCGTCGACCGCCGACAGCTGCGCACCGTGATCGCGCGCACGCTGGCGATGCTGCAAAGGCAGAGCGCCGACGCCGTCGCGTGACGCCGCAGACCCTCGCCGACTGGCTCGCGCACTGCGAGCGCATGCACCCGGTCTCGATGGACCTGTCGCTCGAGCGTACGGTCGAGGTCAAACGGCGTCTCGGTCTGGCGTTCGGCGTGCCGGTCGTCACCGTGGCCGGCACGAACGGCAAGGGTTCGACCTGTGCGATGCTGGAGTCGATTGCGCTGGCGGCGGGCTGGCGCGTGGGCACCTACCAGAAGCCCGAGCTGGTGGACTTCGAGGAACGTTGTCGCGTCGGTGGGCGGCCGGTTGCGGCCGAAGCTTTGTTGGCGCACTTTGCGGCGGTCGAGTCGGCCCGCGGCGACATCACCTTGACCAAGTTCGAGTTCACGACGCTGGCCATCGCGCACCTGCTGGCCCACGAGCCGCTGGACCTGGTGATCCTCGAGGTCGGCCTCGGCGGCCGCTACGATGCGGTCAATGCCATCGACGCCGATTGCTCGATCATCACCAGCATCGACCTCGACCACACCGAGTACCTCGGGCCGGATCGCGAGAGCATCGGGCTGGAGAAGGCGCAGGTCATGCGGCCGGGGCTGCCGGCAATCGTGAGCGATCCCGCGCCGCCGCGATCGGTGGTGGCCCACGCGCAGGACCTGGGGGCCGACCTGTGGCTTGCCGGCCGCGATTTCCATCATGCCGGCGACCGCCAGCAGTGGGCCTGGTCGGGCCGCAGCCGGCGCTACAGCGGCATGGCCTATCCGGCCCTGCGGGGCGCGAACCAGTTGCTCAACGCGTCGGGCGTGCTGGCTGCGTTCGAAGCACTGCGCGAGCGGCTGCCGGTGTCGGCTCAGGCGGTGCGCCAGGGGCTGGCGGCGGTGGAGTTGCCGGGGCGCTTCCAGATCGTGCCCGGGCAGCCGACGCTGGTGCTCGACGTCGCACACAACCCGCACGCGGTGGCAGCGTTGGCCGTCAACCTCGACCAGATGGGCTTCTACCCGCGAACGCACGCCGTGTTTGGTGCCATGGCGGACAAGGATCTTGCGGCCGTGACCGCGCGGCTGGCGCCGCTCGTCGACGCCTGGTACTGCACCGATCTGCCGACAGCGCGTGCGGCGAGCGCAACGCAGTTGGCCGCGTTTGTGCGCGACGCGGCACCCAAGGCGACCGCCAGTGAGCACACCAACCCTTGTGCAGCACTGGCCGCGGCACTGGAGCGTGCGGACCCCGCTGATAGAATTTTGATCTTCGGCTCGTTCCTCACGGTGGGTGGCGTGCTACGGCAAGGCCTGCCGCGCCTGGCTGCCAAGCACGTGGCGTAGACACTGCGGGCCGCAGCCGGCACCCCGCCTCCGTCGGCCGCTCGCAACGCATCGACACGCCACGATTAGCCTCGCATGGGTCTGTTCTCTCTCTTCAATCGCCAAGCAGGCCCAGTGCCGGCGCCCGCCGCCGCCGACGCGACGCAACTGGTTGCGGCCGCGCGCACACGCGCCAAGCGGCGCATGCTGGGGGCGGTCGTGCTGCTCGGGATCGGCGTGATTGCCTTCCCGCTGCTGTTCGAGACGCAGCCGCGGCCGATTCCGGTCGACATCCCGATCGAGATCCCACGCAAGGAGGGTGCCGCTCCTTTGGTGATGCCTCCCGCGCGCCAGGCGCCCGCTGCAGCGGCCGTGGCGTCCGAGCCGGCGTCGAGCGTGCCGGTCGTCGCCGCGGCCAAGCCCGAAGCGACCAAGGAGATTGCCGCGCCGCCGAAGGTGTCGCCCAAGCCCGTGCCAGTGGCAAAGGCTGCGGAGCCGGTGGCCGAGGCGAAGGCGCCTGCCAAGGCCGAAGTCAAACCCGCTGCCGAGGCCCCAGGGCGCTTCGTGGTGCAGATCGGCGCCTTTGCCGACGCCAATGGCGTGCGCGAGGTGCGTGCCAAGGTCGAGAAACTGGGTCTGCGCACCTATACCCAGTCGATCGACACCGACAGCGGTAAACGAATCCGCGT
>Ga0315287_10003671_pt1 | contig 14828 bp, 15 predicted proteins | sample YL17G11_0_MG_FD_205037 | JGI IMG/M metagenome (GOLD analysis project Ga0315287, IMG submission 205037) | Sediment microbial communities from Yellowstone Lake, YNP, Wyoming, USA - YL17G11_0 | ecosystem: Environmental > Aquatic > Freshwater > Lake > Sediment | place: USA: Wyoming | collected... | reverse complement strand
CGACCAGGTGCGCCGAAACGATCAGCGGCTTCAGCAGCAGCGTGACCGTCCACATGCCGAGCATGCCCTGGAACACGACCAGCAGCACGAGCGCCGCCGGCAGGCGTACCGGTTGTGCGGGATCGCGCCGGTTGCGCAATGCGAGCACGGCCGCCAGGACGATCAGCAGGCCGAGCGTGGATGCGAAGTAGCGGTGCACCATTTCCTTGATGGCCTTGTCCGCTTCGAGCGGGCGCTCCGGGTGCGCGGCGTTGGCTGCCGCGGCATTCTCGACGGCATCCCCGACCGTCAGGTGCCCGTAGCAGCCCGGCCAGTCCGGACAGCCGAGACCGGCGTGGCTCAGCCGGACCCACGCGCCGAGCACGACGACGCACAGCGCGAGCAGCGCGCCGAGCAGGCAGAGACGATGGAACCAGTTGGGTCGCATGGCGTTATCCAATGTGAGAGAGACGCAACAGCTTCTTGACGTCCGTGAGCAGCGCCTTGTCGGGCGCCGATGCCGGATAACTCATCAGCAGGTTTCCGAGTGGATCGACGAGGTAGATGCGGCCTGCGCTGCCGACCGGACCGTCGGCATACGCCGGGATCGGCTCGATGAAGCGAGCCGCGTCCGGTCCCTGCAGCTTCAGTACCAGCAGATCCGGGTGTTCCTGCGCGAAAAACGCGCTGTCGAGCTGCGTCCCTGTGGCCAGTAACACGCGCCGTATGCGGTCCATGTCCTTGTTGAGCGCGATGCGCGACTGGCGCGTGAGGTACAGCGCCTTGCGGCAGCGTTCGTCGCAGGCGCCGTCGCCGACGTAGAGCATGGTCCACTTGTCGCGCAGGAAACCGGCCGCCGACCGCGAGTCGTCTGCCATCGGCAGCGAGATCGCGGGCAGAGGCCGCGCCGGATCGATGAGCTCGCCCTTGTTCGAGCCGCCTGCAGGTCGCCAGTCCGTGGGGCCGTAGTAGAGCCAGAACGCGACCGCGAGCGGCACGAAGAAGAGCGCCGCGAGTGCGACGAGCTGGCGGCGGCCGCGGCGCACCGCGGCGGGATCGGGCGTGGTCATGTTGCGTGGCTCCCTCCTTCGGTGGTGTTCTCCAGGCTGAGCGCGACGAAGATCACGATGAGCGTCACCGCCAGTGCGAACCACTGGATCGCATAGCCGAGGTGGCGCTCCGGCGGAAAGCCGACCGACGGGCGCCAGCTGCGCTGGTAGCCATCGGGGCTGGATGCATCGAGCAGCAGGACCCGCGACTCGACTGGCTGTCCGAGGGCCGCCTCTACATCGGACTGCGTCGGGAAGTTGAGCACGCGCGGCCAGCCCGTCTCGCCAGGGGCCTGCGCGTTGCCGACGCGAATTCCGGGTACCGGCAGCTGGTCGAGTCGCCCGGCGACCGTGCGCGGGCCAGCCTCTACCGCAACGACCGGCAACCGCTGCCGCGTCGCGCCGAGCGGTACCCAGCCGCGGTCAACCAGGAGGATTCGCTCGGCGCCCCCGCGGTGCAGCGGCGTGAGTACACGGTATCCAGGCTGGCCGGTGCTGGAAGGCATGTTGTCGAGCAGTATCTGGCGCGCCGGTTCGTACTGGCCTGCGGCAGACACGTGCTGGTAGCGCGGCAGCTCGTCGATATCGGCCCCATCCAGCGCCACGCTCGTTCCGGCGCCGCGCTCGAACGATTCCATCATCGCCCGTTTTTCGTGCGCGCGCCCGATCTGCCACCAGCCGAGCGATACGAACGCGGCGACGAGCGTCGCGGTGAGCACGACTGCCCAGGCATGCGGCGCGAACCTGCGGCTGCCGACGCTCAGGCTCATCTATAATCGCCGCCCTTCGCAGCACCGCGCCATGCCATGATCAAGATCCTCATCATCGTCGTCCTCGTGGCCATCGTCTTGAGCCTGGGCTCGGGTCTCTTCCACCTCGTCAAGGACGATGGCCAGTCGAAGCGCATGGTCAACGCGCTGACCGTGCGCATCGCGCTCTCCGTACTGCTGTTCGTGCTGCTGTTCGTCGCCTGGAAGAGCGGCCTGATCGTGCCGCACGGCATTTCCCGCTAGGCCCGCGATTCCACTACCGCGTCCGCCCCAGGGCGGCGGCTCCCGTTCTGACTATCCGCTATCCGCTGATCACTGTCCGCTTCTGTACGGGCCTCACAGCCAGTATACGAAGATGAACAGCCCCAGCCACACCACGTCGACGAAGTGCCAGTACCACGCGACGCCTTCGAAGGCGAAGTGATGCGTGGGCGTGAAGTGGCCCTTCATCACGCGCAGCCAGATCACGGTCAGCATGATCGCGCCGATCGTGACGTGCAGGCCGTGAAAGCCCGTCAACATGAAGAACGTCGAGCCGTAGACGCCCGTGCTGAGCCTGAGGTTCATCTCCTGGTAGGCGTGGTGGTACTCGGTGGCCTGCAGGCCGACGAACAGGAAGCCCAGGATGAACGTGAGCGCGAGGAAGAGCTTCAGGACGCCGCGGTTGCCGGCCTTGAGCGCATGGTGCGCAATGGTGATCGTCACGCCGGAGGTGAGCAGGATCGCCGTGTTGATCGCCGGCAGCCCGAATGCGGGAATCGTCTCGAACTCGCCGCCCACCGCCGCGGGGCCGTTGCTCGGCCAGCTCGCCTTGAAGCCAGGCCAGAGGAACTGGTTGGTCAGGAACTTGCTGCCTGCACCGCCCAGCCACGGCACCGAAAGGTTGCGGGCGTAGTAGAGCGCGCCGAAGAATGCAGCGAAGAACATCACCTCGGACATGATGAACCACATCATGCCCATGCGGAACGAGCGGTCGACGCCGGCGTTGTAGAGCCCGCCCTGGCTCTCGCCGATCACGGTGCCGAACCAGCCGAAGAACATGAACGCCACCATCGCCAGGCCGGTGTAGAAGACCCACGGTCCGACTTGAACGCCGTTCAGCCACGAGGAGACCCCCGCCATGGTCGTGAAGAGTGCGACGGCGCCCACGATCGGCCACTTGCTGCCGTGCGGGATGTAGTATTTGTCGCCGCCGTGCGCGGCAGGTGCCTGGGCCATGGTCCTGGGTCTTCCTGTTCGTTCTGCTGACAATACCGGCCGTCGTGCGGCCAGTCCCCGTTAACTCATTCAGCGTGCCGCGACCGTCTGCGCGGGCAGCGCATACATCGAATAGGCGAGCGTCATCCGGTCGACTTGAGTCGGCAGGTCCGGGTCGACGATGAAACGCACCACGAACTCGCGTTCCTCGGAAGCGCCGAACGACTGCGGCGTGAAGCAGAAGCACTCGGTCTTCTGCAGGTATCTCGCGGTGGTGATCGGAGCGATGCTCGGCACCGCCTGCGCGACCACCGGCCGCGAGGATTTGTTGCGGATGCGGAACTTCGCTTCGGAGAGGCGCCCCGGCTGCAGCACCAGTTCCTTCGTCTCCGGCATGATCTCGAAATCGCTGCCCGGTGCCGCGAGCGACATGAACTCGAGCGTCACCCTGCGTCCGGCGCCCGCCTGCGACGCGACGGCCGCGGAAGGCGTGTCATTCACGCGGATGCCAGCCGCCTCGCAGATCACTCGATAGAGGGGCACGAGCGCAAAGCCGAATGCAAAGCTGCCCGCGACCATCACGAGCAGGCTGCGCACGAGCGAGCGGCTGCGCTGGGTGCCGGCATCCATCTCAGGGCTGCGCCTTCATCACGCCCGATGCGATGAACGCCGCGTAGATCCCCAGGGCCACCAGCGCGAGCACGATGGTGGTCCTGCGGATGCGCCGCCGCCGCTCTTCGGTCTGCTGGCTGTTCATCGGTGCGGCGCTCACTTGACGACCGGCGCCTCCTCGAACGTGTGGTACGGCGCGGGCGACGGCACGGTCCACTCGAGGCCGTGATTCAGCGCACCGTCCCAGACCTCCGCGGTGGCCCTGGCGCCGCCGCGCGCGCACTTGACGATGAGGTACACGAACAGCAGCTGCGACAGGCCGAAGCCGAAGCCGCCGATCGACGACACCATGTTCCAGTCGGCGAACTGCGTGGAGTAGTCCGGGATGCGGCGCGGCATGCCCGCGAGCCCGAGGAAGTGCTGCGGGAAGAACAGCACGTTCACGAAGATCGTCGAGAGCCAGAAATGCGCCTTCGCGAGCGACATGTCGTACATGTGGCCCGTCCACTTCGGCAGCCAGTAGTACACGCCGGCCATGATCGCGAACACCGCGCCCGGCACCAGCACGTAGTGGAAGTGCGCGACGATGAAGTACGTGTCGTGGTACTGGAAGTCGACCGGGGCGATGGCCATCATCAGGCCCGAGAAGCCGCCGATCGTGAACAGGAACAGGAACGCGAGCGCGAACAGCATCGGCGGCTCGAAGCTGAGCGAGCCGCGCCACATCGTGGCCGTCCAGTTGAACACCTTCACGCCCGTCGGCACGGCGATCAGCATCGTCGAGAGCATGAAGAACATCTCGCCTGCGAGCGGCATGCCGACCGTGAACATGTGGTGCGCCCAGACGATGAAAGACAGGAACGCGATCGAGGCGGTCGCGTAGACCATCGCGTCGTAGCCGAACAGCGGCTTGCGCGAGAACGTCGGGATGATTTCCGAGACGATCCCGAACGCCGGCAGAATCATGATGTAGACCTCGGGGTGCCCGAAGAACCAGAACACGTGCTGGTAGAGCACCGGGTCGCCACCGCCCGCGGCGGAGAAGAAGGTCGTCCCGAAGAAGTGGTCCGTGAGCAGCATGGTCACCGCGCCCGCGAACACCGGCATCACCAGGATCAGCAGATAGGCGGTGATCAGCCACGTCCATGCGAACAGCGGCATCTTGAGCAGCGTCATGCCCGGCGCGCGCAGGTTCATGATCGTGACAATGATGTTGATCGACCCCATGATCGACGAGGCGCCGGCGAGGTGGATCGCGAAGATGGCGAGCGGCAGCGCGTCGCCGGTCTGGAGCACCAGCGGCGGGTAGAGCGTCCAGCCGGCCGCCGGGCCGCCGCCCGGCATGAACAGCGACAGGATCAGCAGCGAGAAAGCCGCCACCAGCAGCCAGAAGCTGAAGTTGTTCATGCGCGGAAGCGCCATGTCGGGCGCGCCGATCTGCATCGGGATCATCCAGTTCGCGAGCCCGACGGTCGCGGGCATCACCGCGCCGAACACCATGATCAGCGCGTGCACGGTGGTCATGGTGTTGAAGAAGCCCGGGTCCACGAGCTGCATGCCGGGTATGAACAGCTCCGCCCGGATCACGAGGGCCATGCTGCCGCCGACCAGGAACATGATCAGGCTGAACACCAGGTACATCGTGCCGATGTCCTTGTGGTTGGTCGTGAAGAGCCACCGTCCGATGCCCTTCGCCGGGCCATGGTCGTCGTGCTGTTCGTGGCCGGCGTCGGCGTGGGAATGCATCGCGCTCATCAATGATTACTCCGCGTTGGCGACCCTTTGGGTCGTCTGCTCGTCTGTGATCGGCGGCGCCTGCGCGACCTTCGTTGCCGGTGCATTGGAGGCCTGCATCGCGGCCTTCTGGGCAGCGAGCCACGCGTCGAACTCCTTCCGGACCTTCACTTCGACCACGATGGGCATGAAGCCGTGGTCGCGGCCGCAGAGCTCCGCGCACTGACCGCGGTAGACGCCCGGCTTCTCGGCGTTGAACCACAACTCGTTGATATAGCCTGGGATCGCGTCTTTTTTCATTCCGAAGTCGGGCACCCACCAGGCGTGGATGACGTCGGCCGCGGTGATCAGGACGCGCACCTTGGTTCCCTGCGGCACGACGAGCGGGCGGTCCACGTCGAGCAGGTAGTTCGGCACGGTCGCCGGATCGATGCCCGAGCCGAGCTGGCGGGCCTCGTTGCTGGCCTGCGCGAGCTTCGAGAAGAACGAGACGTCCTCGCCGACGTACTCGTACTGCCACATCCACTGGTAACCGGTGACCTTGATGGTGAGATCCGAACCACTGGAGTCGTCAATCCTGACCAGCGTCCTGGCCGCCGGTATCGCCATTGCCACCAGGATGAACACGGGGATCAACGTCCAGAGAACCTCGGCGGTGGTGCTGTGGTCGAAGCTGGCAGGCACCGCGCCCTTCGATTTGCGAAACGTCGCGATCGAATAAATCATGACCCCGAACACGGCAACCGCGATCGCCACGCAGATCCACAGGATCAGCATGTGCAGCCCGTAGATCTCGCGGCTGAGCGGCGTGACGCCGACGCGCAGGTTGAGGTCGCTCCAGGCGGCCATCGCGGGGGTGGCTCCCAGCATAGAGGCTGCGCCGGCGGCGAGCGCACGCTTAACCATCTTCATGGGCAGAACGACTCCGTACGTTAAACCGGCGGCCTTCCCCGGCCGCGCTGGACCCGCGCCGGACGCCTTCAGGGCGCCAGCACGGGAGACTCACTCGTGTTTCCCACCAGCCGCTGCAGTCGCCTGGCGAGGCCGCGACGATCATCTTCAGTGAGAAACCGGCCCACTTCACACGCCCGTCCGTGCGACTCGATCATGAGCCTGCTTGGACGTGCCGCCGTCTGCGGGTCGCGCAGTCTAACCCTCGCCCAGTGACGAGGAAATACCGTCAGGCCTGAACCGGTTGGAGCACGTCGCTCGATCGCGACGTCGGAATCGGAGACCACGATCACCTCCCGCTCCTCGCCCCGACGCATGCTCGAGCGCACCGCCCAGGCCAGCAGCCCGATTTCGAGCCCGGCGAATGGCAGCACCGGCCAGAGTCCCTGCAGGGCGAAAAACGCGGCCAGCCCGAAGGTCGTGGCGGCCAGGCTGCCCACGAACAGGCGGGCGCCCCGCGGCGTGAGCGAGCAATTCGGCGCCAGCTCGATCCGGTGTTCTAGTTCGGTGCCGACCGGGTCCTGGGCCTGGGAAGTAACCATCGGTGCCGACACGGGAATGTGGATCGGCGAATCTAGCGGTTGCGCGGGCTGCTGGCAACGCGCAACCCACGGAAAGTCATGAACATTCCTGTGCAGGAACTGTTCAAGGCCAGACGCTCGACTCGTCGAACGGGCGCGCGCCTGACAGGTGCTTCGCTGCGGCATTGGCCGTGGGTTCGGCAAGTGGTGGAATGATCGCCAGTGGCGGGGTGCCGAGCAGCCGCTCCAGCGTCGCGACGTTGGCGTCCAACCGTTCGAAGCCAGCGTCCGCCTGGTTGCCGACCCAGCCGGCGAACGGGCAGCGGTTCCCTCGCAAAATGGCCTCTAGCGTCAGGCGAGCATGGTTCAGGCAGCCGAGCCTCAGGCCGACCACCAACACGACGCCCAGGCCGAGACGTTCCGGAAGATCGCTCAGGAAGCCGTCCGGGTGTAGCGGCACCCGCCAGCCGCCGGCACCCTCGACGACGGCGAACCCGGCGCCCGCCGTGGCGCGCCCGTACCAGTCGACGAGGTCGTCCGGCGTCAGGCACACGCCTGCCTCAGCCGCCGCCAGGTGGGGTGCGACCGCCGGTTCGAAGCAATACGGATTGGTCAGTGCGTAGGGAAGTTCGACCGTACTCTCGGCAGCCAGCGCCACGGCGTCTGCATTTCGCAACCCGCTTCGGGACGGCTCGGCCCCGCTCGCTACGGGCTTGAGGCCGACGACTCGATGGCCCCGGTTGGCCAGGACCCGCACCAGCCCACAGGCCACCAGAGTCTTGCCGACGCCGGTGTCGGTGCCGGTGATGAAGATGCCGCGGGTAGGAGTCATGGGAAGGGAGGGGGAGAGGAGAGCGGTTAGTGATCAGTGGTTAGCGGTTAGTAAGAGGAAGGAGCTGGATTCCTGCCCTGCAGTTGCGACTCCGAGCCGCCAGAAGCCTGAAGAAAAAACACATGATCATGCAATTAATTATTTGAAAACTTGTCGATCGTCAATCCAGAGTATGTAGTGCAGAGTACGGAATGGCGGCGTTTCCTACTAACCGCTGACCGCTGATCACTAACCGCTTTCCTATCCGCTATCCGCTAATCACTTTCCGCTTCCCCTTTTCTCCGCCCGATGCCGCTGACCGGGACGACCGTCTCCCCGGGAGCGCGGCGACCCGGTGTACTGAACGGCCTCCAGGCCTGTCCATAGACCACCTCAAAGGTTGCCGGGAGACTTCCGTCGGTGCGGCACCTTTCGTAGGCCGCGGTCATACGCGCGAGCGCACCCTTGCCCGTCAGCGATCGCGGCCGGCCGGCATTCACGTTGCGTGCACCGATCGCCTTGAGGTCGCGCATCAAGCCGATCACCTGCTCGTAGGTCAGCGTGTATCGCTCCACGTCCATGACCGGCTCGGTGAAGCCGGCACGAACGAGTGCGTCGCCGAGGTCGTGCATGTCGATGAAATGGTTCACGTGGGCATGGCCGTCCACGGCCGCCCAGGCCCGGCGCAGCTCGACCAGCGTGTCGGGACCGTAGGTGGTGAATGTCAGCACCCCGCCCGGCCCGAGTACCCGACGGCACTCGGCGAAGACCTGGTCGGGGTCGTCGGACCAGTGCAGTGCGAGGTTGCTGAAAACCATGTCGACGCTGCCGTCCCGGAACGGCAAGGCGGCGGCATCGCCGCAGACGAGGTCGAACCTGCGGAGGAGGCTCTGGCGGCGGGACGCCCGCCGCAGCATGGCCGTGGCGATGTCGACCGCCACGACCCGGCTGGCCCGATAGCGCCGCTTCAGCTCCCGGGAGGCGCCTCCGGTGCCCGCGCCAAGATCCACGATCACCGTCGGGTCGATGCGCAAGAGGTCCAGCCGCTCGAGGAGTTCGAGCCGCACCCGTTCCTGCAGGACCGCCGATTCGTCGTATTCGTTGGCCGCCCGGTCGAATGACCGCCGCACCTGCCGCGGGTCGAGGCGGAACTCCTGAGGGCCCGGTGCGCGGCTCACGGGGCCTGCTGCCTCAGGCCGTCGGCGCGGGGTTCGATGCGGTCTCGGGCGCGAGGCCGAGGCGTGCAAACAACTCGTCGTCGCGGGTGCGGCCGGGATTGGGCGTCGTGAGGAGCCTTTCGCCGTAGAAGATGGAGTTGGCGCCCGCCAGGAAGCACAGCGCCTGGACCGACTCGCTCATGTCCGTGCGACCCGCGGACAGGCGCAGGTAGGAGCGCGGCATCAGCAGCCGCGCCGTCGCGATCGTGCGCACGAGGTCGAGCGGGTCGAGCGGCGGCAGACCGTTGAGCGGCGTGCCCTCGACCTGCACGAGCTGATTGATCGGCACGCTCTCCGGGTGCTGCGGCAGCGTTGCAAGCGTGTGCAGCAGCTGTGCCCGGTCGAGCTCGGTCTCGCCCATGCCGAGGATCCCGCCGCAGCACACGTTCATGCCCGCGGCACGCACGGCCGCGAGCGTGTCCAGCCGGTCCTGATACGTGCGCGTCGTGATGATCTCTCCGTAAAACGCCTCGGACGTGTCGAGGTTGTGGTTGTAGTAATCGAGGCCCGCGTCCTTGAGCTCGAGCGCCTGCTCCGGCGTCAGCATGCCGAGCGTTGCGCAGGTCTCGAGGCCGAGCGCCCGCACTTCGCGGACCATCTCCTTGATGCGCTCGAGCTGCTTCGGCTTCGGATTGCGGTACGCGGCGCCCATGCAGAAACGGGTCGCGCCGCCGCGTTGCGCCGCGCGGGCCGCATCGACGACGTCGCCGAGGTCCATCAGGTCGTCGCGCCCGACGGTGGTCTCGTAACGCACGCTCTGCGGGCAGTAGGCGCAGTCCTCCGGGCATCCGCCGGTCTTGATCGACAACAAGGTGCTGACCTGGACCCGGTTCGGGTCGAAGCCCCGGCGATGCACCCGCTGCGCGTGGAAGAGCAGGTCGTTGAACGGCAGCGCAAAGAGCGCGCGCACCTCGTCGAGCGTCCAGTCAGTGCGGATTTCGCCGAGGCGGTCCAGGTCCTTGGGCGACATCGTGAATCCTGCGTTTTGCGTTAGGAATGTGGGCTGCCGGCGCCGCGTGGAACGCGGATGCTCGCCGATACGGTCGCCGGCAGTATTCAGAGCGCCACGGGCGACTGTCAACCAATGACTCGATCTCAAGTTGACAGGGGTCTCGACAACATCTGCGGGTGGCTGCTCCCTCCGCGCTGCATCCTCTGCGGCCGGTTCGGCCAGCCACCCTGCCTGGATCTCTGCGCCGGCTGCGAGGCTGGCCTGCCGCCGGATCCGGGCGCGCTGCAGACGGGTCCATACCCGGTCGAACGGTGCCTGGCCGCGTTCGCCTACGCATTTCCGGTGGATCACCTCATCCAGCTGCTCAAGTACCGTGGCCAGCTGGCAGTTGGCCGTGTCCTGGGCGCGCTGCTTGCTCGATCGGTCCATGCGCTGGGACTGCATCACGACGTGGACTGCGTGGTGCCTGTCCCTCTGCACCCTGGTCGCCATGCGGACCGCGGCTTCAACCAGTCGGCGGAGATCGCCAGGCGTGTCGCACGCGTGCTCGATCGGGAGACCTGCGAGGGTGCCGTCGGACGTGTGCGAGACACGCGCCCGCAGGTCGGGCTCCGGCCCGAGGAACGCCGCCGGAACATCGCCGGCGCCTTCGTCGCTTCCGCACGATTTCGGGGCCGGCGGGTCGCTGTCGTGGACGACGTCCTGACCACTGGAGCGACCGTCGGCGCGGTAGCCGCAGCGCTGCGGCAGGCCGGCGCGATTTCAGTCGACGTCTGGTGCGTCGCGCGGGCCGCCCACCCGGAAAGGTTAGACTCGAGGCCCCGACCGTGAGGCAGATTCGAGCATGAGCCAGACCGAGGTCAGCAAGGCCGGTTCCCTCGTGGCGATTCGCGAGTTCCTCAAGCTCGAGTCCGCGAGCGGCATCCTGCTCGTCGTGGCGGGCGCACTGGCGATGATCGCCGCGAACTCGCCGCTCGCGGACGGATACGAGGCGTTGCTGCAGACGCACTTCAAGATCCAGCTCGGCGAGTTTGCACTCGACAAGGCGCTCGGCGTCTGGGTCAACGACCTGCTGATGGCGATCTTCTTCCTGCTGGTGGGCCTCGAGATCAAGCGCGAGGCCGTGATGGGCGAGCTCTCGGACGCGAGCAAGGTCGCGTTGCCGGCCGTCGCCGCGCTCGGCGGCATGATCGTGCCGGCCGCCATTTATGCCTCGCTCAACTGGAATGATCCGGTAGGCGTCCGCGGCTGGGCGATTCCCTCCGCGACCGACATCGCCTTCGCGCTCGGCGTGCTGTCGCTATTCGGCGAACGGGTGCCGGTCGGTCTCAAGATCTTCCTGATGACGCTCGCCGTGCTCGACGATCTCGGCGCCATCGTGATCATCGCCATCTTCTACACGTACGACCTTTCCACCACGGCGCTCATGCTTGCCGGCCTCGCGGTCGTCGCGCTGCTGGTCCTGAACCGGCTCGGCGTAATGCGGATCGCCCCTTACGTGCTGGTCGGAGCCGTGCTCTGGCTCTGCGTGCTCAAGTCGGGCGTGCACGCCACGCTGGCCGGCGTGATCACGGCACTGTGCATCCCGGCGCGCGGAGCCGGCGATCCGGAGCACTCGCCGCTGCGCAGGCTCGAGCATTCGCTTCATCCATGGGTCGCGTTCGGCATCCTGCCGATCTTCGCGTTCTCGAACGCTGGCCTGAACCTCGCGGGCCTGAGTCCCGGCGACCTGCTGCAGCCGATCCCGCTCGGCATCATGCTGGGACTCTTCGTCGGCAAGCAGGTCGGCGTGTTCAGCTTCGCGTGGGTCGCCGTCAAGATCGGACTCGCGAAGCTGCCTTCCGGCGTGACGTTCAGCCACGTCTACGGCGCCGCCATCATCTGCGGCATCGGCTTCACGATGAGCCTGTTCATCGGCATGCTCGCCTTCGAGTATGTCCCGAGCGGCGAGGAGATCGTAACGGATCAGCTCGGAGTCCTCGCGGGATCGCTGTTGTCGGCGCTGGTCGGCTACGTCGTGCTGCACTTCGTGCTGCCGAAGGGGCGCTGCAGCAACCCTTGAGCCGAGCCTCGAACGCAGGACCGGCGTCGCCCAGCGACGCGACGGGCATCAGCCTGCGAACAGGTAATGCAGCAGGATCCCCGCGAAGACCACGAGCCCGAACAGGTTGTTGTTGAGGAAGGCGCGGAAGCACTGCGCCGGGTCGCGTGCGCGGATCAGTACCTGCTGGCGGATGGCGAGCGCGCCGGCGACGGCGAGCCCCGCCCAGTACCAGCGCCCGAGTGCTGCCATGAGCCCGACGAGTGCGAGCGCACAGAGTGCGCCGGCCTGCAGCGCGCCGATGATCAGGCGATCGGCACGGCCAAACAGGATCGCCGACGAGCGGATGCCGATCACGAGATCGTCATCGCGATCGACCATCGCGTACATCGTGTCGTAGGCCGTGGTCCAGCACACCACCGACAGGAACATCACCCAGGCGATCGGCGGCACGGAGCCCGACTGTGCCGCGAAGGCCATCGGCACCGACCACCCGAACGCCGCGCCGAGATAGGCCTGGGGCAGCGAGAAAAAGCGCTTCAGGAACGGATAGGTCACGGCGAGTACGCCGCCGATCAGTGCCAGCACCTGGGTCGGCCGGTTGAGCGGGATCACCAGCGCAAGCGCGACGAGTGCCAGCACGGCGAAAAGCCCGAGCGCCTCGGCGGTCGAAACCGACTGCTTCGCGAGCGGCCGGTCGGCCGTGCGCCTGACGTGAGGGTCGAACTCGCGATCGGCGAAATCGTTCATGACGCAGCCGGCCGAGCGCATCACGAACGTGCCGATCACGAAGATCACGAACAACCGCTCGTCGGGATGACCGTCCGCCGACACCCACAGGGCCCACAGCACCGGCCAGAGCAGCAGCCAGATGCCGATCGGGCGGTCGAGACGCATGAGGCGCGCATATTCGCGCAGCCGCAGTCCCATGGTGGAACGCGTGCCGCGCCCGGTGCCCTGGTCCATGTTGGTCGCGTTGCGCATCGATTCCCTTGCAGCAGACTCAGACCTTGCCGAAGCGCTCGCCTTCCCCGACCCAGCGGCGCAGCAAGGCCACTATGTTCGCTCCTGGACCCTCCAGCATCAATGCCGCCGCTTTCTGCACCGCGGGCAACAGGTCGGAGTCCCTGACCAGGTCGGCGACCTTGAGCTGCATGAGCCCCGTCTGGCGGGTTCCGAGCAGTTCACCGGGGCCGCGCAGCTCGAGGTCCCGCCGCGCCACCTCGAAGCCGTCGGTGGTGTCACGCAGCACGGCGAGGCGTTCGCGGGCGAGGGGCGAGAGGGGCGATTGATAGAGCAGCACGCAGCTGCTCTCGACGGACCCGCGGCCGACGCGCCCGCGCAGCTGGTGCAGTTGCGAAAGGCCCATGCGTTCGGCGTTCTCGACGACCATCAGGGACGCATTCGGCACGTCGACGCCCACTTCGATCACGGTCGTGGCGACGAGCAGGTCGAGCTCGCCCTGCTTGAACGCGGTCATGACCGCGTCCTTGCGGCCGCCCGGCATGCGGCCGTGCACCAGCCCGACGCGCACGCCCGACAGGGCTGCCGCGAGTGCGGTGGCCGTCTCTTCCGCGGCCTGGTGGGGCAGTGTCTCCGACTCGTCGATCAGCGGACACACCCAGTAGGCCTGCCGTCCCGCACGGCAGGCAGCCTCGATGCGTTGCACGATCTCGCCGCGACGGCTCTCGGGCAGGACGACCGTGCGGATCGGCGTGCGGCCCGGCGGCAGCTCGTCGATGATCGACACATCGAGATCGGCGTAGGCAGTCATCGCCAGCGTCCGCGGGATCGGCGTCGCGGTCATCACGAGCTGGTGGGGATAGCGACCGTCCGCGAGGCCTTTCTCGCGCAGCTGCATGCGCTGGTCGACGCCGAAGCGGTGCTGCTCGTCCACGATGACGAGCGCCAGCCGGTCGAACCGCATGCCTTCCTGGAAGAGCGCGTGCGTGCCGACGGCGACCTGGATGGCGCCGCTCGCAAGGTCCTGGTTCAGCGCGGCGCGGGCCTTGCCTGTCTGCCGCCCGGTCAGGAGCCCCACGCGCACGCCGAGCGGATCGAGCCAGCCGAGAAAATTGCGTGCGTGTTGCTCGGCAAGGAGTTCGGTCGGCGCCATCACGGCGGCCTGCATCCCGCTTTCCACCGCACGCAGTGCCGCGAGTGCCGCCACGACGGTCTTGCCCGAGCCCACGTCGCCCTGCACCAGTCGCATCATCGGCCGCTCGCGGGCAAGGTCCTCCTCGATTTCGTGCCACGTACGCCGTTGCGCACCGGTCAGGCGGAACGGCAGTTGCGCCAGGCAACGCTCGACGAGGTCCGCATTGCGCGGCAATGGCCACGCATCGTCGCGGTCCGCGGCCTGGCGCAGCATCCTCAGGCTGATCTGGTGGGCGAGCAGCTCCTCGAAGGCGAGCCGCCTCTGGGCCGGATGCCGGCCCGAGTTCAACAGTTCTATGTCGGCGGACGGCGGTGGACGATGCGCGTAGCGCAGCGAAGACTCGAGCGCCGGCATGCGCGCCGACACGAGCACGTCGGGCTCAATCCAGTCGCGGAGCGACCCGTCCGCCAGTTGCGCGAGCGCAAGTCCGGTCAGCATGCGCATCCGGCCCTGCTGCACGCCTTCGGTCGTCGGATAGACCGGCGTCAGGCTCTCGCCCGCAGGCGGGGTCGATCCCTCGACAATCTTCCGGTACTCGGGATGCACGATCTCGAGCCCACCCGGGCCCATGCGCGCCTCACCGAAGCAGCGCAGGTGCGTACCGCGCGACAAAGCCTCCTGCTGCGCCGCCGAGAAATGAAAAAAACGCAGCGTCAATGACCCCGAGCCGTCCGAGATCCGGCACAGCAACGCGCGCCTCCTGCGGAACACGACTTCGGCGAGCTGCACCTCGCCTTCGATGACGGCGCGATCGCCCGTCCGCAGGGCCCCGATCGGCAGGACGCGCGTACGGTCCTCGTAGCGCAGCGGCAGGTGGAACAGGAGGTCCTGGATCG
>Ga0315287_10003670_pt1 | contig 14829 bp, 6 predicted proteins | sample YL17G11_0_MG_FD_205037 | JGI IMG/M metagenome (GOLD analysis project Ga0315287, IMG submission 205037) | Sediment microbial communities from Yellowstone Lake, YNP, Wyoming, USA - YL17G11_0 | ecosystem: Environmental > Aquatic > Freshwater > Lake > Sediment | place: USA: Wyoming | collected... | reverse complement strand
GAGCGAGCCGGGGTTGCCCGACCACAGCTCGTAGGGTTCGCTCATGCCGTCGTGTAGTTCGGCCGCGCGGATCACGCCGGCGGCGGCCAGGAAAGCCAGCGTCTGGCGGTCGGTCCGGGCGATCAGCAGTTGTGCCGACCCGGACGGTGCGCGGACCGGTGGTTCCGCCAGGCCCAGTTCGCGGGGCGTTGCCCTGACCGGTACCAGCGGGATGCGTCGGCCGTCCGCGACAATCTCGAACTGCGCGATTCCTTCGCCGCTCGGCGTCGATCCACGCTTGTCGATCGTCGACCACACGAAGCCGTAGAAGTAGAGCACGTGCGTGCCCATGCGGTTCACGTCGATGGGCACGAGCGTGAGGTAGTCGCGGGCGTGCACGGCGAGCTCCGGCCGCTCGCGAGCGAATACCAGCGACCCCTGGGCCACGGTCACGGTTGCAGCAGATTTTTCGTCAAGGTACTGGCGTGGGCCATCGGAAGGTGGTGACGCGCACGCGCCGACCACGAGCAGCAGCATCGCGACGGCCAGGTGGCGCGGGCTGCGGGGAAGTCGTCGGTTGCCGTCAGAGGTCATAGCGATACCCGAGACTGAAGTAGTAGCGTGTCGTGTCGGCGCTCGAGTCGCCGAGCGTCCGCTGCCCGATCTCGGCGCCGCCTTCGAGCTCGAGCCACAGTCGCCGCCAGCGCATTTCGGCTCTGAGGCCCGGCGAGTAGAGCAGCTGCGTCGATCCGTCTTCGTGGAACTGGCGCTGGTCGACGCGGATGCGCGGGCTCAGGCGCCATGCCTCGCCCAAGGGCAGCTGCGTATAGAGCCCAAGCGAGATCGTGTCGGTCGCCTCGCCGGTCTGGTACTGGAGCCCCAACGACCAGACGTCGCCCTGGCTGAAGAGCCCGTATCCCATCGTCTGCGTCGAGAAGACAAGGTCGGTGCCCGAGGCTGGGGTCGCCTCCACCCCGCCCGATGCCTGCGTCGCGCTCAAGCTCATGCCGGAGACGTCCATGGACCACTGCCATCGCTCGCCGAACGGCCGCGACAGCGACAGCGTGTAGGTGTCGGACTCCGCGGTGCGATCCTGCGCCAGCTGCTCGACCTGCGCCGCGGAGTAAAGGCTGAACAGCCGGTCGAACGTCTGGACCTGCTGGCCGATCAGTGCGTTGCGCAGGCTCAGGCCCGGGCTCTTGCGGTGGTCGAGGTTGGCGCTCATCGTCCATCGCGCGGGCAGGGCGGCCGTGGCGAGCAGCATCACGTCGTTCAGGTCGCCGAAGTGGATGTCGTAGTCGGCGAGCCCAATGAACGTAAGGCCCGGCCGGAAGTAGCGCAGCTCCGTGCCGACGGCCTGCCGGTCCGTGTAGCCTACGTAGTCCTGCGTGAGCGCGTAGAGCGAAAGGTCCCACGCGTCGGCGAAGGTGCCGAAGTCGGCGGACAGCGCGTAGAAACGCTGGTCCGACGAAGGCGCGGCACGAGCCGAGTTGACCAGGGAGCCTGCATAGCCGTTCAGGCGCACTTTGGGCGCGACCTGGTAGCCGCCATACAGGCCGTCGAACGTGCCGATCAGGCCGCCGAGGCTGCCCGACTGCCGACCGCCGCGGACGGTCCAGTCGAGTACACGGTCGCGCAGCTCGCCGAAGAGGAGCGTGACGGTTCCCTGGCTGCCCGGGCCGTCGGACATGAGATCCAGTCCGTACGAGCCGCTCGCCCGCATGGCGAAGTCGTAGCGTTCGCCGCTGCGGCGCGCCGCGAGAGCGACGTCGTTCAGGATCGCGTCCTGGGTCGTGGCGCTGGTCGACACGGTGCCGTTGTCGAAGCTGCTCGAGTCCCGCCGATAGGTCTGCGAGACGCCGCCGTAGACCTTCCAGCGCGACTGGTTCGCCGCCGCGGCCCGGGCCTGTGCGCTGGCCGGGCTCGCAGCGAACGTGATGGCGCGCAGACGCTTGGAGACCCGATCCGCCGCCTCGCCCTGAGGATATCGGCTCAGGTATTCCTCGTACTCGGCCTTGGCGTGCGCCAGCTGGCCGTTGCGTTCGCGGGCCAGCCCGAGCAGCTCCTGGGCCTGGGCACGCTGCGGGAATTCGGGCTGCTCGGTCAGGCGCGTGAGCAGCTGGATCGCGACGATGTAGTCCTTGCGCCGCATCATCTCCTGCGCCCGCTTCATCGTCTGCTCGATGTCCTTCTGCGTGAGCGTCGTGCTGGCTGGTGCCGTCGTCGTCGCCACGCTGCCGACGGCGTCGGGGAGACCGGCCTCGCTCATCGCCGTGTCGTCCGACACCGCGAGCCACGCCTTCGGGTATCGGGTGCGAGCGGCGGTGAGCACACGGCGCGCGTCCGACTCGGCGACGAAGGGGCCGGCCCGCAGCCGGTACCACTTCTGGCCGTCGACGACGGTCTCCGAAACGTACGCGCGCACGCCGGTCGCCTGCCGTGCGGCCGCGATGGCCGCGGCCTCGTAAGGCTCGCGCGCCGCGTCGAGGTTGACTGCGTAGACCGACACCGGTCCGGTGACTTCGTGAACTGTCACCCTGGAGCGGTCTTCCTCGGGACGTGAGAGCAGGATGCGCAGCCCCCGGCCGTTCGTCGCCGGCACCACCACGAACTGCTCGGTCTTTGACCAGCGTATTCCAAGGTCCACGTTCCTGCCCATGGTGCGATCGACGTTCACCGAGCGGATGACGCCGCGGCCGTCGAGCACCGGAGGCACGACCCAGCCAGCCGCGGGCGAGCCGCAGTCCACACCCGGGACGAGGCGCACGCGCAGCGTGTCGCCGCTGCCGGCCGGATCATGGCTCACGTACTGCACGTTACAGCCGAACAGGATGCTGACGGTCGCGTAGCCGTCCTGCTCGGAGACGCCGACGTCCTCGATCAGCCGGCCGGCGAGCTGTGCATGAGCCGGCCCCGCCAGTAGGGCCATCAGTGCTACACAGGCGAGCGTGTGTTTCCGGCGCGGCATCAGTTGTTGAACGACGTGTCGGTGATGCGGTGCTGCGGACCGGAGCGACGCGTCAGTATCGTCGTCAGCGTAGAGTCCGTGTAGACGTGGCAGGCGCCCGAGCAGTTCCTGAGCTCGCTCACCGTGTACTTCGCGTTGCCGTATTTCGTGTGCGGGTCAGGCTTGAAATTGCTCGAGTGGCAGCCCGCGCAGTTCGGCTTGTAGGCGGGCGTACGCCAGGTGGCGGCGTCGGTGTTGGTCGTGTGGCAGTTGAGGCAGGTGAGCGCGACGCGATGGTCGCCCGGATATCCGCCGCCGCTCACGTGCCTGAATGTGTTCGGGGACCACGCGGTCGTCGTGTGGCAGTGGTTGCAGTCGAAGTTGTTGACCGGGAAGGTCATGTGGCCGCTGGACGGGCCACTGGCGGAATTGCCGTTGTGGCAGGTCTTGCAGCCGCTCGTGACGCCCGTGTGGTCGAATGCGGCCGGCAGCCAGGCCAGGGTGGAGTGACAGGTACCGCACTCCTGCGTCGTCGGGATGTGGTTGGTGGGCTTGCCCGGCGCCTTTACGCCGTCATGGCAGCTGCTGCAGGTGCCGGACACGTGGTTGTGGTCGACGCGCACCGCCGGCTTCCAGGCGGTCGTGGTGTGGCATGCGTCGCAGCTCGTGTCGCTCGTGATATGCGTGGCGTTCTTGCCGGTGGCATTGGTGCCGTTGTGGCAGGAGTAGCAGCTGCCTATCACCTGGGCGTGATCCACCCGCACCGCCGGCTTCCAGCCAGCGGGCGAGTGACACGACTCGCAGAGGTTGCTCGTCTGCAGATGGGTCGCGGTCTTCCCGGTGGCATTCACGCCGTTGTGGCAGCTGTAGCAGTTGCCGGTGATGCCGGTGTGGCTGAAGCCCGTGGCGGGCTTCCAGGCCGTCGTGCTGTGGCAGTTCCCGCACTCGGACGTCGTCGCGATGTGGGTGGCCGGCTTGCCGGCGGCCTTGGTGCCGTTGTGGCAGCTCGAGCAGTTGCCGATGACCTGCGCGTGGTCGACGCGGATTGCGGGCTTCCAGGCGCTGGTCGAGTGGCAGGCCTCGCATGCCGTCGTCGTGAACATGTGCGTGGCGTTCTTGCCCGCGGCTTTCACGCCGTCGTGGCAGCTCGAGCAGTTCGCGGTGATGCCGGCGTGGCTGAACGTGGCCGGTACCCATGCCAGGGTCGAGTGACAGCTGCCGCACTCGGCCGTCGTCGGGATGTGGTTTGCGCCCTTGGCCGTAGCCTTGGTGCCGTTGTGGCAGCTCGAGCAGGTGCCGGAAACGTGGGCGTGGTCGACGCGCGTCGTGGGCTTCCACGCGCTGGTCGTGTGGCAGCTCTCGCAGCTCGTGTCGGTCGTGATGTGCGACGTGCTCTTGCCCGTGGCGTTCACGCCGTTGTGGCAGCTGTAGCAGTTGGTGGTGATGCCGGTGTGGCTGAAGCCGGTGGCGGGCTTCCAGGCGGTCGTGCCATGGCAGCTGCCGCACTCGGCGCCGGTGGCGATGTGGGTCGCGGGCTTGCCGGCCGCCGTCGTGCCGTTGTGGCAGCTCGAGCAGGTTCCGATGACCTGGGCGTGGTCGACGCGCGTCGCCGGCTTCCATGCCGTCGTGGCATGACAGGATGCGCACAGGTTCGTCGTGAACATGTGCGTCGCATTCTTTCCGCTCGCCTTGATGCCGTCGTGGCAGGTCGCGCAGCCCGACACGATGCCGGCGTGGCTGAAATTCGCCGGCTTCCAGCCCAGGGTAGTGTGGCAGGTGCCACATTCGGAGGTAGTCGGGATGTGGTTCGCGCCCTTGGCCGTAGCCTTGGTGCCGTTGTGGCACGAACTGCAGGTGCCGGTGACGTGGGCGTGGTCGACGCGCGTCGCAGGGCGCCAGGCATTGGTCGCGTGGCAGCTCTCGCAGCTCGTGTCGGTCGTGATGTGCGAGGCGCTCTTGCCCGTGGCGTTCACGCCGTTGTGGCAGCTGTAGCAGTTGCCGGTGATCCCGGTGTGGGTGAAGCCGGTCGCCGGCTTCCACGCAGTCGTGCCGTGGCAGCTGCCGCAGTCAGCACTGGTCGTGATGTGAGTCGCGGGCTTGCCCGGCGCGGTCGTACCGTTGTGGCAGCTCGAGCACGTGCCGAGCACCTGGGCGTGGTCTACCCGCGTCGCCGGCTTCCAGGCCGTCGTCGCGTGGCAGGACTCGCAGGCGGAGGTCGTGAACATGTGGGTCGAATTCCTGCCGGCCGCCTTCACCCCGTCGTGGCAGGTCGCGCAGCCGGAGGTGATGCCGGCGTGGCTGAAAGTCGCCGGGTTCCAGGCCAGGGTCGCGTGGCAGGTGCCGCACTCGGACGTGGTCGGGATGTGGTTCAGTCCCTTGCCGGTCGCCCTGGTGCCGTCGTGGCACGAGCTGCAGGTGCCCGTGACCTGGGCGTGGTCCACACGGGTCGCGGGCCTCCAGCCCGATACCGCGTGGCAGGCCTCACAGGTATTGCTCGTGGCGAGGTGCAACGTGCTCCTGCCCGTGGCCTTCACGCCGTCGTGGCAGCTTGCGCAGTTCGTCACGATCCCGGTGTGATCCCACGTAGCGGGCTTCCAGGCCGCCGGGGTGTGGCAGGAGTCGCAGGTGTCTGCGCTCACGATGTGGTTCGACGGCTTGCCGGTGGCGGTGGTCCCGTTGTGGCAGGAGAAGCAGCTGCCCGTCACCTCCCGGTGGTCCACCAGGGTGGCCGGTGTCCAGGCCTGGGTGGCGTGGCAGGCGGCGCAGTTGCTGGTCGACTGGATGTGCGTCGCGTGCTTGCCCGTCGCGGTCGCGCCGTTGTGGCAGGAGTAGCAGCTGCCGGTCACCTGCGCGTGGTCGACGCGCGCGACCGGACGCCAGCTCACGGTCGAGTGACAGGCCTGGCAGGCATCCGTTGCCTGGATGTGGGTGATGCTCTTGCCCGCCTGCCGCACGCCGTCGTGGCACGTGACGCATGACGCCGTGATCCCGTCATGCGTGAAGCGGGCCGGGAGCCAGGCCGTCGTTGCGTGGCACGTGCCACAAGCGTTGTCGCTGGGAATGTGGTCCAGAGGCTTGCCCGTGGCGCGGCTCCCGTCGTGGCAGCTTGCACAGGTCTCGGTGATTCCGGAATGGTTGAAACTCGCCGGCGTCCACGCCACGGTCGAGTGGCAGTCGCCGCATTCCGCGCGGGTCACGATGTGGTTGGCGTCCTGCCCGGAGGCGGTGGTCCCGTTGTGACAGGAGGTGCAGGCGCCAAGCACGTTGGCGTGATCTACGCGCGCCGAGGGATTCCAGGCGCTCGTCGAGTGGCAGGCGACGCACTCGTTGCTCGTCGTCAGGTGCGTCGCGTGCTTGCCCGTAGCGGTCGTGCCGTTGTGGCAGGAGTAGCAGCTGCCGGTGACCTGGGTGTGGTCGACGCGCAGCACCGGCCGCCAGGCCGTCGTCGAGTGGCACGCCTGGCAGGTGTCACTCGCCTGGATGTGCGTGGTGCTCTTGCCGGTCTGTCGCACCCCGTCGTGGCAGGTGACGCAGGCGGCGGTGATCCCGTCGTGGGTGAAGCGGGCCGGCTTCCAGGCGGTCGTCGCGTGGCAGCTGCCACACTCGGCCGTCGTCGGAATGTGGCTCGAATTCTTGCCCGTCGCTTTCACACCATCGTGGCAGGTTGAGCAGGTTTGGCTGATGCCGGAGTGGTCGAAAGTGGCCGGCTTCCAGGCGGTCGTCGCGTGGCAGGTGCCGCACTCGGCACTGGTCACGATGTGGTTCGGGTCCTTGCCCGCTGCGATCGTGCCGTCGTGGCACGAGCTGCAGGGGCCGAGCACGTTCGCATGATCGACGCGCGTCGCCGGTTTCCAGATGCTCGTCGTGTGGCAGGCGCCACAGTTTGTCGTCGACAGGATGTGCGTCGGGTTCTTGCCCGTCGCAGTCGTGCCGTTGTGGCAGGAATAGCAGCTGCCCGTGACCTGCGCGTGGTCGACGATCGTGACGGGACGCCAGCTGAAGCTCGCGTGGCAGGCCTGGCAGCTGTCGCTTGACTTGATGTGGGTCGTGCTCTTGCCGGTCTCGCGGACGCCGTCGTGGCAGCTGATGCACGTCGTGGTGAGACCGTCGTGGCTGAACCGGGCAGGCGTCCAGGCCGTGGTTGCGTGGCAGGTGTCGCAGGCGTTGTCGCTGGGGATGTGGTTGGCGTGCTTGCCCGTGGCGATCGTGCCGTCGTGACAGGAGGCGCAGGTGCCGGTCACCTGGGTGTGATCGACCGTGGCGACGGGTACCCAGGCCGCGATGACGTGACAGGACTCGCAGGATTCGGTGGTCCGGATGTGCGTCGGGCCGCGCCCCGTCGCGCGAGTGCCGTCGTGGCAATTGACGCAGTTATTCACGTAGCCCGAGTGATCGAACTTCGCGGGTTTCCAGGCGCTGGTCGAGTGGCAGTTGTCGCACTCGGACGGCGTGACGATGTGGTTGGCACCCTGTCCCGTGGCGGTCGTGCCGTTGTGGCACGAGCTGCAGCTGCCGAGCACGTTGGCGTGGTCGACGCGGGTCACAGGCTTCCAGGACACGGTCGCGTGGCAGGCATCGCAGGCCGTTGTCGCCTTGATGTGGCTTGCACCGACACCCGTCGCCTTGACGCCATCGTGGCAGGTTGCGCAGCGCCCGGTCGCACCCGCGTGGTCGAAGTTCGCCGGACTCCAAGCGGCGGTCGAATGGCAGGTGTCGCAGGTGTCGGCGCTCGGGATGTGATTCGGGCCGCGCCCGGTCGCGCGGGTGCCGTCGTGGCATGAAGAGCAGCTGCCCATGACCTGCGTGTGGTCGACGCGGGCAGGCGGCGCCCATGCGCTTACGATGTGGCAGGCCTCGCAGGTGTTGCTCGTCTGGAGGTGGGACGGGCCCTTGGCCGTTGCGGTCCCGCCGGGCGTGTGGCACGAGACGCAATTGCCGGTGATGCTGCTGTGGTCGAACCGCGACGGGCTCCAGGCCGCGTTGCCGTGACACGTGCCGCAGTCCATGGTGGTCGCGATGTGTCCCGCGGGCTTGCCGGAGGCGTGTGCGCCGTCGTGGCACGACGAGCAGCTGCCGCGGGCCTGGTCATGGTCGAAGCGCGTCACCGGTGACCACGCCGAGGTCGTGTGGCAGGCGTCGCACCGCTCGCTGCTCAGGATGTGGTCGGACGACTTCGGCGTCGCGCCGATGCGCGACCCGTTCGAATGGCACGCGACGCAGTCCCGCGGCGTGCCCTGGAACACCGCGTCCACGTGGCACGACTCGCACGCCTGCAACCGGTGCGCGCCGGTGAGCTCGTAGCCCGTGGTCACGTGGTCGAACCCGGCACTGGTGCCCTGCGCGATCGCGCCGCCGCAGGCCAGCGCGAGCACGAAAAGCAGGACCAGTCGGTGGAGCTTGCTCATGGTGCGGCCCCTACTGCAACCGCGCGCCCTTGAACGTCGAGGTTCCGTGGCAGCGCTGGCACTGGCGGCCGTACTGCCCGAGGTGCACGTCGTCCTGCGCGTGGCACGAACCGCAGTCGCCGCTCAGCTTCATGACCTCAGGCGGCTGCCTGTGGCAGTCCGCGCAGGCAGTCGTTGCGTGTGCGCCGGTGAGGACGAACTTGGTCACCTTGCCGTGATCGAACTGCCAGAGGCCCCAGCCGTTCGGCGAGTGGCAGCTCTCGCAGTCCTTGCCGAACGCCCCCTTGTGGCGGTCGTCGCGCTGGTGGCACCCATTGCAGTCCTTCGCAGCCCCTCGGAACGCCGGCGACGTGTGACAGGCGTGGCAGGGAACCGCGACATGGAGGCCGACCAGCGGGTACTGGGTGAGGTCGTGGTCGAAATTGACTTCCTTCCGCCAGCCGTCGACGCCGTGGCAGCGGGCGCATTCGGCGCCGAGCTTGCCGCCGTGAGGGTCGCTGGTGCGGTGGCAGGCGATGCAGTCGGTGCCGAGCTTCTGATTTGTGATGACCGCCGTGTGGCAGGCATTGCAGCCGAGCCTTGCGTGGCTGCCGAGCAGTTCGAAGTGACCGTCGCGCACATGGTCGAACGTGGCGGGCTTCCAGGCCGACGCGCCGTGGCATTTCTCGCAGGCAGCCCCGAGTCGAGTCGCGTGCGCGTCGTCCGCCCGGTGGCAGCCAGCGCAGTCGCGTGGCAGGGGATCCTTCATGTTCGGCGTCTTGTGGCACACCTGACAGGCGACCTGCGCATGGGCGCCGACCAGCGCGAAGCGGGCCTCTTTTTCGTGGTCGAACCTGGAGGTTTTCCACGCGGCCGTGGTGTGGCAGCTCGCGCAGTCCTGGCCGCGGGCGCCGCGGTGCACGTCGTCCGGCGCATGGCACGACGTGCAGGCAGTCGGGGTCCCCGCGTAGCGGTTGCCGGCGTGACACGCGGCGCAGGCAACAAGGCGATGCGCGTCGCGCAGGACGAACTTCGTCTTGTCGTGATCGAAACGCGCATGCGACCACGACGACTTCTCGTGGCAACTGCCGCAGCCTGCACCGAGCTTGCCACCGTGCGGATCGTCGGCCTTGTGGCAATCGACGCAACCGGCGGGGGCTTCCCGGAATTTCCGGCCGGGCCGGTGGCACGCGTCGCAGTCGGCCGAGGCATGGGCGCCCGCCAGTGGGAAGTCGGTCTGCGCGTGGTCGAACGACGGCCGGCTCAGCTTGACGATGACGGCGTCGCGGCCATGGTGTTCGGAGTGGCAGGCCTTGCACTGCGCCTTGTCCACCGCGGCCAGCCGCCCGTGGAAGCCTTTGTGGGCCCGGACGTCGGCCGCGACGTCCTTGTGGCAGGCCATGCAGAGCGCGGCTTGCCGGCTGCGGTCGGCGCGGTCGTGGCACCGCGAGCACTCTTCCTCGATTTTCGCGTGGGCGCTCGCGACCCTGCCGGGCATGATCAGTGTCTCGAGGCCGGCTGCGGGCGCTGTATGCGACGACAGGCTCGCCAGCATCACGACCACCAGGGCGACGAGGGGACGTACATGTCGCATCCGTGTCCTGGTGCCGGCTCAGTAGACGTGCACTGCGACGACGTGCACCACGCCCGCGATCAGCAGCATCAGGAACAGCGGCAGGTGCAGCGCGTGCCAGAGCGAGAAGAGTCTCTCGAACGAGGAGAACTCGACGACCCGGCGCGTTGCGGAGAGGCGGTCGTCGATATAGCGGCTCGCCGTTTCGAGCAGGGCCCGCTTGCGGGTCTGACCTGCGCTCGCGGGACTGGAGGCACGAATCGACTGCCGCACGTAGCGGCGCAGGCGCCGCCGCGCGAACGAGGCACCGAGGGCGCATGCGGGCGGTCGTGCGAGCAGCGGCAGCTTTTCGCAGCGGGCGACGATCGAATGTTCCTCGGCTTCGATGCGGGCCACGAGATCCGGGAGGAACTCGACGTTGGTGGTCACCCAGCGCAGCTTCTCCGCGTAGTCTTTCAGGTCCGCGAGGCTCGCGCGCCGTCCGTGCAGGCCGTGGTGGATGCGGGTGTAGAAGTACCGGCCGAAGAGCCCGCTGCCGGACACGACCAGCATGCAGGCGAGCGCCACGTTGCTGTTGGTGGCGCCGAGGCTGAAGTTCGAGTGGAACAGCACGAGCACCGGGCCCACGACGCCGAGCACCATGTGAGCCTGAAACCAGTTCTTGGTGGTGCCGAGGAACGCGAGTGCCCGCACGCGCTTGCGTGCCGGATAGATGAGCAGCAGCAGCATGGCGGAGCCGCCAAGGATGCCGAGCGCGTAACCGACGCCGGTCTGCGGCGTGATGTATTGCTGCGTTGGGAAGCGATAGCCCCAGACCAGCAGTGCCGCCGTTGCGAGCAGCGCCAGCCACGCCGGGTCGAGCCGCCATGCTCGCTTGCCGTCGTTGGTCGCCAGGTTCGTCTCGGTCGCGGTCGGGCGTGCGATCTCCAGGCGCGGGCGCGCTGCGCCCGCCATTGCGGCGCGCTCATCCGTCGCCTCCGCCGCAGCGAAGTCCCTGCGTTGCAGTCGTGCGTTCATCGAGCGGCCTCAGCCCTTCGCGAGACGCGAGGCCTCGGCGATGTTGGCCTCGACGATTCGTGCATCGGACGAGCCGGGGGGCACGACGGCCAGCAGCTGGCGCCACGTCGCGAGTGCCTCCTTGTAGCGATGTTGCTCATGGGCAAGGCTGGCTTTCAGCCACAACGCCTTCGGATGCTGCGGGTCGAGCTGGAGCGCGCGGGCGATCGCCTTCTCCGGTTCGCCGTCCAGTCGGCCGGCCAGCGAGGCCTGGGCGTCCGCGTAGTCCGCCCAGCTGTCGGCGGTCATCGCGCCCAGCCTGGCTGCCTCGGAATAGGCAGCGCATGCCTCCTTGAACTCACGCTTGCGACGGTGCTCTTCCGCGCGGGCGAGCAGCGTCGCCGCCGCACCCGGACCGGCCTGCGCCGCGCCGGTCGAGCGATGCGGAGCGGAGAGCAGCATGGCGCTTGCGGCGATCGCGTCGCGCAGGCCTCCATCGGCAGTCGTCTGGTGCTCGCGGGCGAGCTTCGCCTCCTCACTGCGGCCGAGAAAGTCGTACGACTGCGCCAGCAGCTGCCACTGGTCGTCCTGCCCACCCTGGGTCGCGAGGCGAGTCTTGAGGGCGAGCGTGGCGGCTTCCATCGAGCTGGCCGCGGCGCCTGGTGCCGCCATGCCCGCAGGTGAAAGCGGCGTCGCGACGGTCGGTGTGAGTGCGGCGGCCCTGGCACGGGTGGCGAGTTCCGGCCAGGCCAGGAAGACGCTGGAGGCGAGCACGAGCCCCAGGGACAGCCCGAGCGCGAACCCGCTGCGTGCGCTCGACTCGAGGACGCTTGTAGACATGGTGTGATTCTCCCGATCCGAGTCCAGGGCTGGCTTGAGCGGAGGCTACGTGGCTGACAAGTCGGGTGCACCGCAGCCGGGCCACGAATTGTCAAATCTGTGACCGGTGGCAGCTTTGATGAGCAGCAATTCTCATTTGGAGTTCGTCATCGATGATCCAGGCCTGGTGACTCGGATAAAGTCCCTGCGTCATGAACTACGCACTGCTGCTCGTGTACGGCGCACCGCTGGCCGTGATCTGGGGCTGGTACGTCGGCCGTCGCCAGCGCGCCGAGCGTACGCACGTGGCCGTGCGCGAGCGGGTCGTCGCAGCGGGTCTCGCCGAGCCGGCCTCCCTCCATCCGGTGATCGACACGCTGCGCTGCATCGGCTGTGGTTCGTGCATCAAGGCCTGCCCGGAGCAGCCCGAGCATCACGTGCTCGGCCTCATCGGCAACAAGGCGCAACTGATCAGCCCGTCGGACTGCATCGGGCACGGTGCGTGCCGCAGCGCGTGCCCCTCGGATGCCATCACGCTCGTGTTCGGCTCCGCGAAGCGTGGAGTGGACATCCCGCTCCTCAGTTCCGATTTCGAGTCGTCGGTGCCGGGTATCTACATCGCCGGGGAACTCGGCGGGATGGGGCTCATTCGAAACGCGCTCTCCCAGGGTCGCCAGGCGGTGGACGCGATTCACCGCCGACGCCGGCGCGCCGGCGAGGGGCTGGACCTGGTGATCGTCGGGGCGGGTCCGGCGGGCTTTGCGGCGTCGCTGACCGCGATGTCCCACGGGATGAAATTCGCCACGCTCGAGCAGGAGTCGCTGGGCGGCAGCGTGTTCCAGTATCCGCGCGCAAAGCTGGTGATGACCTCGCCGGTGACGCTGCCGCTGGTCGGCAGGATGCGCTTCGGTCATACCGCCAAGGAAGCGCTGCTCGATTTCTGGCGCGAAGTGGAAAAGAAGACCGGTCTCCAGATCCGCTATCGCGAACGCGTCGAGGCGATCACGAGGCAGGACGGTGGCTTCCTCGTGCGCACGACCGGGGGCGAATACAGGACGGCCAGCGTGCTGCTCGCGATCGGGCGCCGCGGGACTCCGCGCAAGCTCGGCGTGCCCGGCGAGGAACTGCCGAAGGTCGTATACCGTCTCCTCGACCCGGAGCAGTACGCAGGCCAGCACGTGCTGGTCGTCGGCGGGGGCGACAGCGCGCTCGAGGCCGCGGCCAGTATCGCCGAGAACGGTGGACGGTCGGTGACCTTGTCCTACCGTGGCGACGCATTTTCGCGCGCGAAGCCCGGCAATCGCGAGCGAGTAGCCGCCGCCGAGCGCTCTGGCCGTCTCAAGCAGCTCTTCAAGTCCGAAGTACGCCGCATCGAGCCGGAGCGGGTGGTCATGGACTGCGACGGGCGCGAAGTCGAACTTCCAAACGACGCCGTCATCGTGAGCGCCGGCGGCATCCTGCCTGCCGACTTCCTGCGCGGCATGGGTGTGAACGTGGAGACCAAGTATGGGACGGCGTGATCGCATGGCATCGCTCGCGACGGCGCGGTTCGCCGGGCTGATGGTGCTCGGCCTGCTATCGGCCATGTCCGCCCACGCCGCGGCCGCCACGCAGCCGGCGCCTCACGCGGACGCGCTGGAGCCGGCGAAGGCAGCGATTCGCATCAAGGAATACGACACCGCCGCGCGGCTGCTGTCCGAGCAGGCGGCTCGCGACAACGCCGAGGCGCAGTACCTGCTCGGCGCGATGATGCTCGCCGACCTCGTGCCGCAGGCCGATCGTGGCCAGGCGCAGCGGCTGTTCGAGACGGCGGCGGGCAGGGGGCAGGCCAGGGCGGCCTATGCGCTTGCGGCGATGCTCGCGACGGGCGAGCCACCGGATCCGGTGGCTGCGCGGCGCTGGCTCACGCGGGCTGCCGAACTCGGCGATCCCGTCGCGCGTGACCTGCTGCAGCGTGGAATGCTGCCGCTCCAGGTACGCGTCCAGGATTCACTGGTCGACGAAGACTCGCGACGGTTCGAATTGTGGAGGGCAGCGAGGCGCGGTGACCTCGCGACCCTCGACGTCCTCGCCACGCCGGAGCGCGTGAACGCGGGCGACGAGTCCGGCCGCACGGCCCTGCACCACGCGGCCGACGGCGGCGCAGCAGACGCAGTCTCGCTGCTGCTCACCCGCGGCGCGAAGGTGGACGTGGCGGACGAATATGGAGTCACGCCCCTGATGCTGGCCTGCGCGACGGATCCTCCGGGTGCATGCGCTTGGCTGCTGCAGGCAAAGGCCAGCGTCACGGCGGCCGACCACGCCGGCAACACCGCGCTTGCGTATGCCGTGCGCAGCGGTCGCGCCGAGCAGGCGAGGGCGCTGCAGGCCGCCGGCTCCGCAGCGGTGCGGTCGCCTCTGAACGCGACCGCCTCCGGGGCCGTGGAGCGCCTGCCGCGCGCAGCCGTCGATACCTACGCCGGCTGGCCGGACGTGGTGGTGGCGGCGAGTCGCAGGGACCCGGCTCGCCTGCGGGACCTGCTCAGCCGTGGCGCCGATCCGAATGCCGCAGCTCCTGGCGGTCAGACGGCCCTGCTGGCGGCGGTCGGCGCGGATTCCGCCCCGGCCGCGGAGCTGCTGCTCGCCGCTGGAGCGGACGCATCGAAGGCGGATACGCAGGGAATCACGCCCCTCGGTATCGCGGTGCGGCGCGGAAATGCGGCGCTCCTCGAGGTGCTGCTGCAGCACGGCGCCAACCCGAATGCGCACACCGCGCGGGAACGGCCGGCCCTGATGGTCGCAGTGGCCGCCGGAGATCCACGTTCCGTCCGACGCCTGCTCGCGGCCGGGGCCGATGCCGGTGCCAGGGAGCCGTCCAGCGCGACGCCGCTGATGATTGCGGCGGCGCGCGACGACGCCGAAATCGTCCGCCTGCTGCTCGACGCCGGGGCTGCGTCGTCAGCCACGGATTCCAATGGCAGGAGTGCGCTGTGGTTCGCGGCCTGCGCGGATTCCACGGCAACGGTGCCAGTGCTCCTCGCGGCCCGGGCCGCGATCGATGCGGCCGACGAGGCGGGCCTGACGGCGCTGTCGTGCGCCGCGGCGCGGGGTCACGAGGGCGTGGTGGATCGGCTGTTGCGCGCCCGCGCCCT
>Ga0315287_10003666_pt1 | contig 14841 bp, 11 predicted proteins | sample YL17G11_0_MG_FD_205037 | JGI IMG/M metagenome (GOLD analysis project Ga0315287, IMG submission 205037) | Sediment microbial communities from Yellowstone Lake, YNP, Wyoming, USA - YL17G11_0 | ecosystem: Environmental > Aquatic > Freshwater > Lake > Sediment | place: USA: Wyoming | collected... | reverse complement strand
GACAAGCCGATCGTCTTCGATGGAAAGGCCCGCACTTGGTGCGATGACGGCCTTACGTACCGCGGCTGTTCTTGCTGTTGCCTTTTTCTTCCTCGGAGAACTACGTCTTCTCGAAGATCCTGTACGCCCCATCGTGAACCCCTTTCAATATACTGAAATGGATTACAGCTTGTATGCCTGACCGACGACACCATGTTCGTTACCAGGTCTTTTGCCGCCAGGCGTTCTCACAGTTTTCTCACCTTGATCGAGTACTTTCCTGTCCCACTCTGACGACTATAATGACGGACCTGCACAAAATACTCCCCGGCGATCAAGTCCCCTGCAATCCTGGCATTGGTATCGAGCCCGGAATCATCATCTTCCGCAATCAATGATGTCTCGCTATTCGGCCCGAAGAGCTTCATCACCACATCCGTCGGGCCCAGGGTATCAATGACATATCGCCCGTCCGCCGCAGCCGTAAACCGATACAGGTCCTCTTCTCCCACCTTCCCAATCGACGCCTGCGTGCGGCGCCTGGCATTCACGAGGAGCTCAACGGCATTAGAAGTCGTGGGCCCTGTCTTCGGGTACATTTTCGCGCCGGCGACGAAGGCCTTGTCCATCGCAGAAAGGATCTCATTCGCTTTGGTGCCGATACCGTTGAGGGTCCAGGAGGCAGGGAAAAAATAGAGCATGATGGAATCCGGATCGAACGCGGTCCCATTGATTTGCGCGGCGCTATATTTCCGCAGAATATTGTGGCGTGCCTTCTCTTCATCCCAGAAATTTGGCGATTTGGCTGCTTCACGAATCACCACGGCTTCGTTCCATTGAATCCCGCCTGCAGGGTTTTGATGTTCATGGGCCAATCCAATGGCATGGCCAAACTCATGACCCGCTGTCCCTCCAACGAGAAACCCCAGGTTCATCGTCGGTTCGTTGAGCGGAATGCCGTGGCAATCGGTGCCGACGTAGGACCAGGCTCCATCGTTGTGATCAAACCCAATGCGAATCTCGGCGTTCAACGCATTATTGAAATTGAATTTCAGGTTGGCCACCTGCGCCCACCATTCAGCCTGTTGCCTGGCGACGGTCTGTTCGGTCGGGGTGCCTCCCATAAATCGAACTCTGAGCGTCGAGCCATTCATCCAGGTCTTCCCAATTGGCGCAATCGCACGGGTCATTCCGCCCCGCATCCGACTCGTCGGCTGAAAACGCATGAGATCTTTGGGTAAAATCCGGTCGATACACACCTTGGGTCGGTTGTCCATTTCTGATCCTCCTTTTAGGAATATTCTGGGCTATGCACAATCGCCGCTTCCGATCGCTTCTTCGTCCCGCGTCCGCGAGAGTTATGGCGAGCCACAACTCCATAACGGTCAGGGCTTGATCCAAACATCTGACAAAACGACTCCCGACCCCTTTAATCTTCCGAAAGCGATGATGCGTTGTACGGCTGAAGTTACCGGGACAGTCAGCACAATGCCGCCTTTGAGCAGACGTGGAGAACCGTGTTGGGTTCTCTTCATAATCCTGACTCTCCCTAGCGCGTTGATTAAATCGCACCCGCCTCGCCATCCCGTTTATGCCTGCGTTATCGGCTGCGAATAACGTTGAGATAGGCTTTCAGGAACGCCTCCCAGCCGGTCTTCTTGCTGAAGTCCAACCCGACGTACAGGGGCGATACCGAATGGATCGGAAAATAGATCGCCACGCCGTTTGAATTTTTCATGTCCGAGCCTTTGTAGCCTTGCGCTATCACATAGGCGGACTTCACGGCTTTGACGACATTCTGGCACGCGGTCGTAGTGGCAGCATCAGCACCCGCCTTGGCCAGCAATGAACAGAAGTCGACCAGGTCGATGTTGTCCGGCACCTCGTAGCTTTGTACCTGAGTGCGCACCGACAAAATGCGTTGCCGCGAGGCGGCATCGCTCAGACTCACTTTCAAGGCAGCAGCCAATCCGGCCACGGCTGTCGCGAGGGCGCCTGCCTTAGATAGATCACAGGCTGACTGGGTGACCCCGTCGGCATTGCCGTAGGACGCAAGATACTTGTTGACGATGAGCGCGCTAAGATCACGCGGCGTCATGGCCGGCTTTTTGGCCAAGGCGCCGAGGATGGTATTGTAGGGCCAGCCTTCGCCCGGTTCTGTCTGTTCCGATCCCACCGTGTAGTCGGCGCTGCCGGAGATCTGGTACCCCACTTCGGCCATGCTCATCAGGCAGGCATCCATGCCGAGAATGTCCAGTTTGTGTTTCAAAAGTTTGGCCATGCCAGCCACCACTTTCTTCATCTCCAGATTGTCCAGAAAGTCCTTCGCATTATCGTCGAGCAGAATGGCTCGCGTTCTTTGGTCGCTCCCAGCCTGCTCAAGCGAGCGGCGCACAGGGGAATGAAACAACGCGTGACGGATGGGACCAGTGGCGAGTCTGCGCAAATTTCGATGGCGTTCGCCGGCATAGATATCCGTGTCATCCCATCCCTGGCCATGGTTCCAGAGGACCAGCAAGTAGTGATCGGCAGGATAGTTCTTGATGCCCCATCGAATGAAGTCGCTGAGGCACTTCGGATCGCCAGTGTTGACGGCGCCGAGAGAGCCAACGGCGTCGCCCGTCACGATGCCGCCCTTGCGCAGATAATAGCGCCTGGCCGTATGACCCGTAGCGCGGTCAAACTGGGCGACGATGTTCAGCTTGTCCGTCGAGCCCACCTTTTTCATTTCCTTCAGATCCTGCACGCCTTCGGGATCCAGATTATTGTCCCCCGCCATATACACCATCACCGTCCAAGGTTTCTTCGTCAGGGTTGTGAGCATGTCTTATCTCCTTTTCTTGTAATTGTGGGCTCGCCTTGTGATTTTTCTTATTTCAAAAGTAACCGTAACAATCGTGGTCTCTGACGACGAAAAGGGATCGGGAGCAGCCTTGTCCAAAATAACTTTTCCGATAATTGGATCATGGACAGCATCTGATCGGAACGCCTGGTCCCTATGGAATTACTGGAGGCCCCAAGGGCTTCGGACGCCATAAATTCACGCACTTGTGAACGAGCAATCTCGCAAAGCGAGGCGCACGTCTTACATCGCTCATCCTGGGAACGCGACTTACGGAATACGTCGGCAATGTCCTGAGACAATCAAATATTTTCTCCGTTGACGGATTGCGCCGGTCACTGCACCGGCTTGCCGCATGAAGGACAGAATTTCCCGCCACTCAGCTTGGAGCCACATTCCGAGCAAAAGGCGCCCTTGACGCTTCGGACGGGTTCACCACAACCGCTACAAAACTTCGCTCCCACAGCGATGTCAACCCCGCATTTAGCACACGTAATCACTTGAGCTGGCGTCGTCACATCCATGCCTTTGGTAAGATCCTGCTCGCTCAGCCTTTGACCGAGTTGTTCGACCGTAAGGTGGGTCTGTTTGGAAACGAGTTCCTCCTTCACGTTGGGCGCGCACTCTTCGCACAAACCTGCATTCACGTTCCAGCAGGCAGCCACACATACCCAATGCCCACAGCGGGAACAATGCTTAAACTGAGGCTTAACCTCCTCCACAGATTCGGCGTAGGCATCGCTGTGCGTTTTACCGCCTAAAGCGCCCTGCACTCCTTTCAAAACTTCCTTGCTCTTTCCAAAAAGTGACCCGAAGTTCTCAAGCACACCACCCGCGGTGCCCAGGAGATCGGCGGCAATGCCTAGCGATGCCGCCTTGTAACTGGACGTGTAACCGCTATGGCATTTGTCGCAGTGGAATGTGAATTGATAACCCTTCTCGGTCGACAAATCCTCGATCTCGGATACAAATTCGACAGTCTTCGCCATATCTCGCCCTCCTAATTCTCACTGTTGTCGCTTCCCCCTGGGCTACCTAGTAGGGGTCGCCTTGCCCCAGCTAGCGCAATGATGCCTATTGATCCCCGGAGAGATATGAGGCGACGTTGTGGAACGCGGGTGAATAGGTGGCATACCTTAAATTAATAATGACATCGTCTTTCCCTGTCGACCAACCGTTCGATTCAGCATTTTTGAAAAATACTATTGATCCTGCCCGGAACCGCTATTAGTCCAGGCAGAGAAGACAAACGGGCGTCGCACACAACATTCGGGAATCGCATAGCTGAAATTCACTTCCCCCCCGGAACAACCATCCCACATCGAACCATGTTGGCACTCGGGTTCTCTTTTCATGGCTTCATCACCTCAAGCCGGTGCTTCACATCCCTTCCTGGCCATCATTTCAGCCGCCGTCTTATAATGATGAATCATGTCGGGAGGAAAGCTGGTTGGTGGTGTCGAGTGCGTCCATCCCTGGGGATCCAAAAAGCGACCAGGCTCAAATTTCCAGGCGTTCTGTTCATGTCGCACATAGACGAAAATTCCAGGATTCGCAAGCTTTACCAGGCGATTCTTGTGTCTTAACATCTGCTGAATCAACGCGGCATCTTCCGCCAGGCTCACATCAGGATAACGGACGCCTTTATCCAAAACGGTTCTCTTATAGACAAGCGTACCTCCATGCACATCCCCCACGAACATCTTTCTGTGCAGACCCGTCCCTGTCGTCCAAAACACAGCAGCAGGCAGTTGCAACACAAAGGTGTTGGTGAGACCGGTCATCTCAGCCTCATTGGCAAGAAGCGGGGCAAGCTGATAGCGTAGGCGGTCAGGCGCATACCAATCATCATCATCCCAATGCGCAATGATGTCACCCTTGGCAGCTTGGCACGCCAAATTTCGTTTAGTGCCAATGGCAGTGCGTCGTTGCAACCGAATATAGCGGACCCCGGAAAGACCGACCACAAGATCCTCGACAGAATCCGTGCCGTCATCGACGATGATCAACTCTTTATTCGGATAATCCTGCGAGAAAAAATGCCCTAACGCCAGTTTCACATAGGGTCGTCGATTGTAGGTCGGCATGATACAAGACACTAACGGCTCCTCTCGTCGCCCAGAAACAGAAGATGACTGATATCGGAGTAGATCCTCAGACATCAATTGGTGAATGTCTCGGCCTGCGCAGGACTGCCAGTAGGCCCCCGTTGTGACTTTTCGACTGACGTTGCCGTCATGAATCATGCCCACGCACAGCCGTGGATCTCGACAATCATGAATGACCTTTGCGACGCCACTCCACAGAAATCGCAAATCCTCTCCCACTTGAATATCAAGAAATTTATTACGTTCCCAGAAGGCTTTCCGATACGCCAAGGTATTTCCAGCCACCCAGATGTGCCCCCCTCCTCTTCGATGGACATATTGCCAAGTGCGATCGTTTCCGGGTTCGTAGTAATACACTTCGCTCGTTCCGCAGACATCCGCTCGTTGTTCATGCAGGGCTCTCACCTGAGCCGTCACTCGCCATGATGGATACCAATCATCATCGTCCCAATGGACAATGAACGCTCCTCGAGCCTGTTGGCACGCCAGGTTTCGTTTAGCCCCAACCGACAGGCGCTTCTCGAGCTTGATATACCGGACCCGCTCGTCGGCAGGGAGGCAATCGCCGATCGGATCGGTTCCATCGTCGACGATGATCAGTTCCACATTGGGATAATCTTGACGGAAAAAATAGTCCAAGGCATGCGGAATAAACTTCCGGCGATTACACGTCGGCATGATGCAGCTGACCAGAGGCGGTGGAATCGAAAGAAGCTGCGGTGTAGATGAAGACTGATTGCCGTTACCAGAAGGATCAAGCGTCAGCGCTGTAACTGCCGTCTCAAGAAAAGGCCGACGGATCTCAATCGAGGCAGCCGGCGCAAAGTTCGAGCATTCGTCTCCGCGACAATGCGTGCGATAATCGGCCTTGTCGCCCCGGAGATGGCCCGCGCAAAACTTGTGCTGATAAAGCCGCTTACTCAGCTCAAAACGTCGATCTTCCTCCCGTCGTCGTCGAGCCGTGAACGGCGAACGATGGACATACGCCGCGCAAGCCCACACACCACGGAAGCCTGCTCGTGCCGCACGAATGCTGTAATCCATCTCCCAACAAGGTCCGAGACCGTACCTCTCATCCGCAGCGCCAACTACTTCAATCACTTCTCGCCGCACGACGTAACAAAAGTCCACGAGGCTATAGAGCGGCTCAAGCGTACGTACTGTCCCACCGAAACAAGCGCGAGCATCGTGCGCGGTGTGGACAATGTCAGTCGGGGTGCTACCACTACGCGGATACACTCCTTGCTTATTCCAGGCAATGTTGGTGGTCGGCCCAGCCAGTCCGTTACATGGATCGGCAGCAAGCGCCGCAAAAAGATGGTCCAACCACCCAGGCCCGACGATCGCACCACTTTCCAACAAGATGAATACATCGGCATCACCAGCTCTCACCAAACGATTGAAGCACGCCGCCACACCGCACGGTGTCGCCGTCGCCGATTGCGGAATGTCACGAAGCGTGACCAGCATAGTTTGTGTTGGCACATCTGGTCCGTCCGGCAAAAGCAGAAGTTCATACGCGAAAGGCGTATGCGCGCGCAGGCCGGCGAGCGTCGCCAGCAATCGCGCGGGTTCCGCATGGACAGGAATACCGATCTTAATACGCCGCATTGTCTAACCCGCGTAGAGCCGCTGCAGCTGTAGATATTTCTGTTTCCCGACTCCACAAAAGTGCAGGACACGCACTGGCCGTCCTCTCCAGGAAACTTGCACGTCCCGGTCTTCACCAGCTACCTGAACATCTTTAGTGTGCAGCTGTACGTTGTAGCCACCATCCACTTCCACGCCACAGTGGAGCCGGGCCAGCGCGAGATTAAAGATGAACTGATTCCTCCACCAGCACACGTGGCGCCGTTCTTCCATCCATGCGATAGCCTGCGGCATACCGCGAATAACTCCGTCCACCGCGCACAGCGCCGCTGCCGTTCCCGCGAACATCCCGTCGTTGACTACCAACGGATACTCACCCTCCCCATTCACCTGTCCCAAGATCCTGCGCAAATCCCGTGGGGAGCCAAAGTAGGTGTAGAGAAGAGCATCCGACAATTTGTAGGGGCCACTGTGATTCGCCTCGCGGGCGACTAAGATGCTACCAACCGGCGCGGCTTCGATTGCCTCGAAGATCGGCGTGAGACTCCCAAGTACGATCATGTCGGCATCGAGGCAGAGATACTGCTCAGCCTGAATGACGCGCGCAACCGAATAGAGAACAGCTTTGACGGTCACATCCACCCGTGTCCGACTCCAACAAATAATGAGCACTGCATCATATTTGCTCGCAATCCGCCGGCATTCATAGCCTCCCTCGACGGCAAAAAGCACAAGGAGTGCGTCCGGGCAATCACCGTTCGCACGTATGGAGCCGAGAAGATTGTCCGCCCAGCTCTCGAACCCTGGCGACACGACGGTGGCAATACAACGCCGGACGGATGGGGGAAATTGGGGGAGGGTAATTTCGACTCGGCCCAAGGGATCAATAAGCGTACGAGGGGAACCCTCAAATGGCTCCTCACTAACTGTAGGGTTCAACCACACGGCGTGACAGTAATCCCAGCGTGTCGTCTCAATCACTAGTTCAAGCGTCTGTATCCCGGTAAGGTTTACGCGTACCTCACGCGGAGATTCACCAGCCATCACATATGGCGCGCGGGCTACCTGTCGTCCGTCGGCAAGGAGGGCAAAATCGGCATGCGAGATTTTCGCAGGAACATCGTCGTTTAATGCAACTTGGCAGTGGAACTGACGGTAACGTCCCTCCAGTTGAAACACCAATCGCGACGGTGCATGGGCGCTCAACGCATGCGGATAGTGCTGTTGCTGCACCGACACCTGTTGCCCCTCATAGCCGAGGCTGCCGTGCATCCCGAGGTCGCCATAGCCAACCTGAGCTTCGAGAAGCGAAAGGGAATCGAGATACATTGCTGTCCTCCCCACATCGTCTAAGAAATTCGTGCCGCATGACTCGCAACAGTTCGTGTCCCAGAAGACACAGAGGCCGGCCTTACTATTGGGACCTCCGACGTATTCGTCGCAGACGAAACCCGAAGTTCAAGATCCTGTTGCTGCTGGACTCCAATAAATCGACTCCGACACCAATTAATCACGTATTTTTCGTGTACCCATGAAATACCCGTTAGTACCCTGTGCAGAACTGAAAGTGCATGGGGTCCTTGTCCTTCCCTGACCAGTCTCCACCCCACTTAAAGCCAAACCGCCTAAAAATCTCGACTACCCCAGCATCCATATCCCCAGAGGTTGCCTGCTGATTGGTTTCAGGGTTGAGATCAATCGCAATTCCCCACGAATGGGCCGAGAGCTTTCCGCTTGTGCGCTTGGCGCGAAAGTTAAAACACCCCCCGAACGTCTTAATCTCCTCTCGAAGCCCTTCTCTCTCGATGGTGGCAAAGACCTCGGGAATGAACCCCTTCCATTTCGTATGGCCATACAAATTCGTCACCAGCTTGGAGCGATCCCAAGAGAGCGGGATTGAAAACGGCAACGGGGCTCGCGCAAGTTGCTCCACCTCCCACCTCGGATCCAGCGTCCCATCCTCTCGGAGGTAATTGTAGATATTGCCGAAGGTATCAAGAATCCCCTGGAGGCCTTGCGGCGGTTGCAGGCCGAGAAACGGCGCTGCCGGCTCTTCAACCACCCCATCCAGCTCTTGCCTAGACGGTATTTTGAGGGATTGGCCAACGACAATCTGATCTGGATTACGCAGGCCATTGTAGTCGGCTAATTTCTTAGCGAGTTTGACGTCGTCATAAAATAGCCTGGCGATCTTCCCCACCGTATCTCGTGACTGAATGATGTATGTCCGCATCGCTCAATTACTCCTTACGCTTACCACACGTTTCCCGCGTTCTGGATACTTTCTCACGCTCCCTGGCTCAGCGATACTTGTGGCCTCCCCGCATGGGAGGTCGATGGTGAGTTGTCCCGCAGCACCTCGACGCTGAGGACATTGACAAGATCGCTCTCGTTCAGGCTCAGCACATCCTGCCCAAGGTCTTTCCGCATTTCGAGGAGAACCTTGGCGACTTGTGACGGAATCTCGGGGTTCTGAAGACCGGTCTTCTTTTCCAGGGCTTGAAGCGCCACATAGGCCTTGATGACCCGGGAGTTTCCTCGAAGGATCAACAGTCGCTCCAACTTTTGGAGTTCGTCCTCGGTGGCTTGATCCATCGCCTTTGTCCTATGGCTCAATTTCTCGCCCCAGATCAGTGAAATCCTTTCGTACAGATTCGCCTTGTCTGCTCTCACCTGAACCTCTGCTTCCTTGCGACCGGTCCACTTGAACCCACCGGTAATAATGGTGGCGCAGAGCAACGCCACCACCGACGCAATCGCTGTCATCGTGGCCACCTGCGGCTCCAGCGTGCCGAACAGATCCAGCCCGAACCTGATCGCGAAATATCCCCCTGCCGCGAAAGCCCCCAGCAACACAAGGCCCAACATCACGCCAAAAAATGTGCTTAATGTCTTCATATAGACCCCTCACGTTTGGTTATCTCTATGTACACATGCCGAGAATCAGCGGCAGTGCCCTTCCGAGACGTTGTCTGACACCGTCTCCCGCCCTCCCTATTCCAAGAATATGGCTAAATACTTTCATCTCAAAATTTTAATTTAATCCATAGACCTTCAACGGTACTACGCTTTGTAGATTTTTTTATTTCATCAACTTGTGCGCGCACTTTACCTCCCGACTCCCTATTTTTTGATTCATCAAGTGGCCAAAGGTTTTCCAATTTATCTGGGCCACCAAGCTGTTTCTCAACAATATGGTCCGTGTCTCGAGGAGCTTGCTCTCCCTTGTCCCGGTCGTATCCATTAGCATTAAGTTTCTTGTTCATATCATTTTTCACACTATTTCCTTCTTCTTTTTTCTTCAATTGCATTGTTTTGTCGGGTTTAATCTTTAATGCATCAGGGTAACGAACTCCAAGCGTGAGTCCACCCACAACAGGGCTGTCCATGGGTCCCACGAGCACTCTTTTATTTGCTTGCAAAATCGATATTTTTGGATAGTTCGCAACTATGGGTTTAACCCAAGTAAATTCGATTGCATCGCCCTCCGTTTTCCCGCTGTTTTTACTTATCTTTTTTGGAAGACCTGTTGCTTTTGGATTAATTTCGCCCTCAATATGCACAGTTTCATCAGTTTCCCCTTTTGCATCCACGACCAATGCGAGTGACACCATCTTGTATTTCTCTTTAATTGGTTTCAGTCCTGTTTTGATTTCTGTTTCCGTAATTCCAGGTTTGTTTCTGAGACTCTCAGCTTCATTCATCGCTTTATTGAGATCCGCCTGCTTCTGCTCCGGAGTCCGCTCATCCTTCTTGTCCTTCCCAAACAACTTCGCAAACAGCGCTTTCGCCTTCGTCACAATCCAGTTGATAGTCGCATCGATGGCCTTGTCGACGGAGGCGCGGACCTTTTCAATGACCCCCATAATCTTGTCGGTGACTTTGCCGAGGCCAAGGAAGCCTGCGAGGAAGCTGATGGCCAGCGACAGCAGGCCGGCGAGTATGCTCTCCACCTTTCCGGCGGCCGCATCGATGGCGCCCCCGGCGATGGCCACGATGGAGTCGATGAAGCCTTTGACCACCTCGATGATCTTCGCGATCTTTTGCACGAACACCATGATCGTGTCGTAGATCGAGATGATCGCCGAGATGAAGCCGGCGCCGGGGATAAACATGGCGATCAGCTTGGGCACGGCTTTCTTGATCACCGTATCGGTCACGAAACCGACTATCCCGCTGACGACCTGATCCTTGAGTTCGGTGAGCTTTTCCTTGATCAATTCCCAGGCTGCGGCAGGCCCGCCGGTGACGAGCGCGACAACGATGTCGAAGCCGGTTTCGAGACCCTTCATGATCGTTTCGCCACTCGGCCCGAGCGCCTTCACGATCTTGCCGCGAATTTGCGCCCAGGTGATACCGAGCACGCTCATCGCGAATTTACCCAACTCAGGCAGACTGAGCGCCTTCGGAATATAGACTCCGGACAGCGAACCGGTGAGCCAGTCTATAAGCCCGGCCTTGAGGTGTGTGCCGAACCTGTCGGCGAAGTTCTGGAAGCCGAGCTTGGCAGCCTTCACCAGGTTGCCGACGAAGGGTAGCGGGTTCTTGAGGATGCTCTTGAGTGCAGCGCCGGTTTTCTTGATGTAGCCCAGGGCACCGGGACTGACCACGTCGAAAATGATCTCTAGGAGATTCCAGATGGTTCCACCGGCCCAGGAAATAAACTTGCCCAGGAAACCGCCGAAGACGCCCACGAGTTTGGCGAAGGCGCGCGGCACGAGGACTATGTCCATTATCTCGAGCGACTTGAACGCAGCCACAAATAAACCGGGAATCTGGTTAACAAAACCCATCAGCCCGCTAAGCGCGCCTTTGAACCAGGTAAAGGCGCGCCCGATCGCATTGGACTTCTTCATGTTCTCCCAGATCTCTTCCTGACCTATGAGCTTCATGAAGGGTTCGATAATGGCCTCGGCGGTTTGTGGGACCGGGTCGCCGGTGATGGGATCTCTGCCCATTACAGCCTTTAGCAGCGCGTATCCGTTAGTGCCTTCTGCGAGTTTGGCGATAGGCTTGAGGATGGCATCCTTGATCAGCTGGATGATTCCAATGACCAGCCCTTTGCCGAAACTGATGATGCGATCGATTGGTTCGGAGAAGATGCGCTTGGCGCGTTCCCACACGTCTCCCAAATGCAAGATGTCACTCACACTGAGGGAGGAGATGAAAGCGCTGACTGCCGATTTGATCGCGCCGCCGGTCATTCCCAGCGACGCGATTTGCTTTTCAACAAACGCTCCCGCCTTCTCAAACACACCGGAGTTGTCCAGCGCTTGCGTAATCAGTCCTCCGCCGGGCAGGAGTTCAATCAGCGCGCGCAAGATGTTGGCCGCGCTCCGCGCCACCGAGCTCATGTTGATCGGGTTCACGCCCAGGATGATCGTGAACATCCGAAATCCGGGAATGATATTGGCTTTGTCGGCAAGCCAGTTAAGCGGATTGGGCAGATCGATCCCCAAGAAGCCCTGCGCACGCGGGCTCGTCTGCTGCTGCACGGCAAATGATTCCCCGCGCACGGCCGCTTCGCTGGCTCGTTGCGCTTCAATTTCGTGAGCGTCGCCCGTGCGCCCGCTGGTAAAACGCTGGAGCGGGCCGCCACTGCGCTGCTGGAGGGTGTGCGCAGCCTCGTGCGCCATGAGTCCGACATCGTCGGCGCTGGCGCCCGATCCCAACACGATGTTCGAGCCAATCGCGAACGCTTTCGCGCCGAGTCGATCCGCTTTCATGGCCGCTTGCGTGTCGTCGTGAACCAGCACCCCCCCAAGGTCTGCGCCGAAACTCTTTTCGAGACGACGCCGCAGGGGAGCGTTCAGAGGCTGGCCGCCGCTCAGACGCAATGCCGGCGGGGCGGATTGCGCCCAGCCCGCGGTCTGCTGCGGCGAACGCTGAAGGGCTGCCTGTCCCATCGATGCGGCAACACCCTGGAAGGCTCGGGTTGAAGGTCGCGGGCTTGGTGTCGGTGTGGTCGCCCGGTCCTTGGAGACCGGCGTCGGCGACGGGGCTTGCAAAGTTGCGGCAGGCATGGACGCGCGTTACCTTCTCTGGTTCGTCTGGGCTGTCGTCCTCCGTAAAGGACAGACCCCGTTCACTTTCTGATACTCCCGAATAATCGCCGCCTCGAGATGCTCCTCCGTGACGCGTCCGCCGTTGCTGAGCGCTAAGAGAGAGGCATGAAGGACGGTGTTCCTGATTTGCCCCCCGCTCAACTCACAGCGACTGGCGACTTCCTGTAACATGACGATAGGCACGTCATGGTCAGCCGGCAGATGCGTCTGCCAAATGCCCCACCGTTCCGTGACTTCCGGCGGCCGAAAATCGATGACCACGTCCATCCGGCGCTGGAAGGCGCTGTCGATCCGATCCCCGGCATTGGTGGTCACGAGCACAATGCCTTCAAAGGTTTCAAGTCGTTGCAGCAGGAAGTTGGTTTCGAGATTGGCGTAACGATCGTTCGAGGTCTGCACATTAGTCCGTTGGGTCAGCAACGAGTCCCCCTCATCCAACAAGAGGATGACGCCCAATTCTTCCGCGCGAGTCAAAATCTGATTCAGGCGCTTTTCTGTTTCACCGATGTACTTGTTCACCACCGAAGACAAATCGAGCCGGTACAGATCCAGAGACAGCAAGGAGGCCAAGATACGCGCGGCCATGGTCTTGCCTGTTCCACTTGGCCCTGTAAACAGCGCGCGCACCCCGACGTTCGTCTGCACTGCTAAGGTGTCACCCACCTGTTCACCCAACCGCTCGCGGTATCGGCAGCGATTCTCCAACAGACGCAACTCCATGAGCGTCGCAGTGCGAACGGCGAGATCGTTCCATGCACCGAACGTTTTGACCGGCTGCGCCAATGCGTCGAGACTCTCCCGGCTCAAGGCGCGAGTGGCCTGCTGCACATCACCCAACGTCAGGCCTGCACGACCGGCGAGCGCAGCATAGGCTTGTGCCATCTTCCCCACTCGCCTGACGTTGCCGCTGGACAAACGAAAACGTTCGCAGATCTCCGCTGCCTCATCGCTCTCAGCCTCTGATCCCACCCCTCCTCGCCAGTGTTCTCGCCGCTCACAGAGATCCGGCATGTCGCGCATCAGCGTCAGCACTCGCTCGGCGCCGGGACCTGTCGTGCCACCCTGTGAACCCATCACCACACCCAGCGGACCGTCATAGCCCTGCAGCCGGGGCAGGAAGGCCGTTTCGCCAGGACTCAGATCCCAGACCATCACAGGCATGGCCCGGAGTATCGTGGCCAATGGACCAAGGAGACGCCAGCGCTCGTCGTGAGATTGGGCGGGCGAGGATGCCTCGCTCTGAGTCGTGATTTCGAGCATCCCACGTCCCAGCGCACGCGCCACTGCACCAAAGACGGTGCGCCGACCGTTATGCTGAGGGCCTCGAATGACCAGCGTCTGTGCCCCACCGGAGGCAAGGACAGAAGGAATCGCCGCGAGGGACTGCCGCAACCCTTCGGGCACGATCAGCTCATCACACGACGTCAGATGTTGAGGCTCGTGGTACCGGGCCCAAGGCGCGGGCTGTTGGAGTCTTTCGCCGCGCATCGCATCCCACAGGAGCGCCGGCACTTGCAGCGCCCACTCGATACGCGGCGCGTCAGGGTTGATCACCTGCACAAGACCGAGTTCTTGCAGCCGCCGGAGCGTCGAGCGGACATCGCTCTGCTCGCGAGTCTCCTGCCACCACGCATTCAGCAACCCAAACGTCGGACGATGCTGACCAGGCATGCCCTGGATCGTTTCAAACAACAGACCGAAGCGCGCATCCTCCTCAATCAACCCAATGCTCAGGAGCAAAGTCAATGTGGCATACTCCAGCTCTGCGGCTTCCCCTAACGCCCTGAGGGGCAAATGTCCCGGCACTGTTTGTTCCCATGTACGCAGCGCCTCTTCCCACCAACCGGCGGCTTCGCTATGGGCCAGCCCGTCGAGTCCATGTCCCGCCAGCTCATTGATGTAGCCGGCAAGAAACGGGAATTGCTTGAGCGCGGCTTCTTGTGACTCACAGGAGAGGCAGGCTTGCTCGATCACGTGCAAGACCGCTGCATAGAAATAGAGTTTAAAATGCGCCGCTGGTGTGCGGGGCATACTTTCAAAAGGATGCGGCATCATCATATGTTCTTTCGTCACTCCCATGTCTCTACCCCACCTTGCCTCCCCTTACAAAGGGGAGGAACATGAGTTTCATCCCCTTACAAAGGAGAGGCAATAATCATTCAAAATGAAACGCAAGGTATCGTCCGGCTGCCGGGATCCAGCCCGGGTTACGATCAAGCCCTGCAAACCGAATGGCAATCGGCAAGTCGGCCAACGA
>Ga0315287_10003665_pt1 | contig 14841 bp, 7 predicted proteins | sample YL17G11_0_MG_FD_205037 | JGI IMG/M metagenome (GOLD analysis project Ga0315287, IMG submission 205037) | Sediment microbial communities from Yellowstone Lake, YNP, Wyoming, USA - YL17G11_0 | ecosystem: Environmental > Aquatic > Freshwater > Lake > Sediment | place: USA: Wyoming | collected... | reverse complement strand
CCACAAAGTTCCGCACCCAACATTTTGAAACGGGGCGCTTTCCTGGGCGGTCACTCCATCTTGCTGACCGCCCTCAGCTGCGGTCTGTGCATAAGGCCCGCGAGCCAGGCACTCCAAAATTACGACGAAAACCGTTCAAGCCTTCACACCAACCGCGAGCAACAGAATCTTGTCGGTCACGGTGTCACTGACTTGACCGAGAGTGCCCTCCCCAACGCCACCCCCATCAAGCGCATCGTTAGGCCAAAGATCAGGATCCATCACACCAGTTCACCCTATTAGGACAATGAATAGCCAATAATCAGAAACACCTGTGCGTCCGCCGTGCGCGTCAGGACTTTCGGATCCGCGGCGTCCTGCGGGGCGGTCAGGGTGAAGGCTAGTTTGGTGCTGTCTCCAAGGTCTGTCGTCGCCTTTCCCGGATCGCCGACTGCGTGGTGCTTCGACACGTCCGTCCCATCATATAGGTCCAGTCCTTTGATTGTGATCGTCTTGCCCTGCGCAAAGTAGGGAAAGAAGTCCTTGCGAATCGTGGCAGTGAAGGGCGCGGGGGGTTGTGTTTTGTCGTTCACAAACGCCGACCATTCGGTCGGGAAGTCGTGGCGCAGGCTCAAGACCAGCGCGAGCCCGGCTTGGTTTGCCTGCCCGAACAGGGTATCCAATGCCGCCTTCACCTTGGTAGCGTCCACACCTTGCCGCGCGGTATAGCGAATGTGCGCGATGACATCGGAGATTGTCGAGTAGTCGAATGCAGGATAATCCTTCGGCAGATCCAACTTCCAGGTGCTCTCTGCGCCTGCGCCCTCGAACGGCAAGAATCGCTCATCGCGCAGGTTGGTCTCGAACATGCCACTGTCGTTCTGCCCACTGCTGGTGACGATGGACTGCACCGCGCCGACGTAATCCACGAAGCGGTCATCTTCCGGTCCTTGCCGCGCGTATTCTCCATCTTTCGGAACAGACGACTTTCGCAAGCTGCTCTTCAAGAGCGACAGAGTGCAGTTGACGCTGGTGTATGGTCCGACGACGGATGGAATGGAGAGCGCGACGTTCTTGATCCGGCGCAGATAGTGACCAGGGCAGTCGAGGTCGTAGAGCCACTCGGGAATCGCCACCTGGCACGTGCCGGTCGCCTTGAGCGTAAGCAGAGCACCGGGGTTGAGTTGACGCAATGACACGTGTTTGGTCAACTCGAGCTCACGTTTGTTGTTGTCGTGATAGGCCATCTCCATGCGCTTCACGTCCAGATGCAAGGCCTCACCGGACAGCAATCCCTTGCGTCCACCATCCCAATAGTTGAACTTCACAAAACTTTGCGAATCCAGTTCGGGTCGCATAAGCTCCTGCTTCATCGCCCGCTCAGCCCTACGCGCGGTATCGAAGGCAAAACGATAGTACTCATAGTAGAGTCGCGATATTTCGCCCTGCATCCACAGATAAAGGTCTTCGTTCGTAAATTTGTCATGAAGGAGCTGATCGACCTCCTGCGCGTTGGAAATCTGTTGTCGGATATTTCGATATTCGTGCTGCGCAACCGACTCGGCGATGAGGGACGTAAGAATCTGTCGTCCAATTTGCCTGAGCTCGTGAGCGGCAAGGTTATATTGCAGAATCCAGTCGTCGGCGCGGCGTTCGTGCCCTGCCGTGCGCGCTGCCATTCCGGCTTGATCATGATGCCATGCAGAAGTGGTCCGCAGGATTCTTGCGGCGATCTCTAAGGCCTTCGTGATTGCAGTTCCGATCTTTATATCAACTGTTCCGCCAAGGCCCATAAAATGTAGGTCTCCCTTGATATCAGGAATAAATACGACCGCTGATGCAGCCGTTTCAACGTCCGAAGCGGCCAATCCCGTATCTCGCGCTGTCGGCAAATGCGTGTTTAGCTCGGCATCCTCGTTTGTGCTGAGATACAGTCGCCCCTGCCCCGATGCGCCGGACTGCTGAGCCGGAGAATTCTCTCCAGTGATCCTTAATGCCGGTAGTGCTTGAATCGTCAGTGCCTTGTCGTACTGGCCGACGAGTGCGGTGTAGACTGCGTCAAAGTTGTCCTCGGTTAGTTTTGGCGGACCGTCAGGGTTTTGCGATTGCTCAAGTGGCAGGGTATCCGGGGCATTCGGATCAGGCGGGAGTCCCAGCACTCTTTGGTAATAACGCAGCCGTTCCAATGTGGTGGCACGGGTGGTAAGCAGCGACTTTGTTGCCTCCTGTGCCGATTTCCACTGCAGGAAGCGCACCTGTTGCGCCATTTGCTGTAGTTGGATCTCGTGGCCTTGGCGAACCAGCGCGAGGTGTTCAGCGTCACCCTTTTCCAAAGCGGAAAGCAAGGCACTGCCAAGACCGCGCACCTCACCGCAGAGTTCCAGCGCCTTCTGAATCAAAAACAGGCTGCGGACCGGGCCGATTGGCTGATTGAGGCCGCTGACGATGCTGCCGACGTCGATGCCGGCCGCAGCCGCCTTGACCAGCATGCCGGGGTCGATCGGCGGGTCGAAGAGCGCCAGCGGACGGACCACGCCTTCGATGTTCATGCAGTGGCGGATCTTGAACAAGCGATCGCCGACCTTATCCCAGTAACTCAGGAGCTTCTCGTTGCGTGGGATGCAGAAGTACAGCGTGCGCCCAATGCCGAATAGCGGACCTGAACCGGGTGCGTTACCGCTGCCGGAGGTAGGGGTGAACAGGTTAAAAGGAAACGCCGACTCGAGATCGACCAGCGCGTTGCCCATTTTGTCGAGGCCTGCATCCTTGAGGTCCTTGAACGTCTTGCCTCTCGACGTTCCGACTCGCGGGACCCGCTGCGGACGCGGGCCGAGAATGTTAGCCGCGAGGACATATAGCATCGTGGCCTCATTGAGGCTTTCGATCGTGTCTTGCAGGAACAAATCGTCGCCCCAGGCGATGAGATTGTCGAGGTACTTCATCACCACACAATACTGGTAGGCCAGGTGTCTAGTGCGGGCGATGGCGTGCGGCTGAAATGGTTTTTCCAGCATTGCCTGGTAACCGTTGAGAATGTTTTGCCGCCGTTCCTTATCATCAGGCGACAGCACGCTATCGTCCTGGCTCAGCAGCGTCAGCAGGTATTCGATCTGCTTCGGATTTTCGTCGCTCCGGAAGGCAAGAAAATTCCAGAAGCGTTTTGGCGGATCAACGGATAAGTCATTAGAGGTCGGGTTGAAGATAAAATGGAACCAGCGCTGTGCCTCGGCAAAGCGCCGCGTCTTGCTCAGGTGTACAGCTACCGTGAGCGGGATGTGAAAAAAGAGTTCCCAGTTGTAGTTAGCGTAAGGCCCGTTTTCATCGACATCGAGTTCCTTCCGAGAAGATTGAACGTTTACAAGAGTCGAGTTCTTCGGGTTCCGAGTGTAGAGGGTGTCAAAGAAATCTTTATCAAGGTCATTCAGGCTCTTTTGCCAGCGAGCATCCATCACGCCTGGGAGGGACGCTTCCTTCACCTTCGAGATGATTTCACCGACAAATGGGTGAAAGAAATTATTGAATGTGTAGGTGAACGGCGTTTCGGGTCCAATTTGGTTGTTGATCTGGCTCCGTGAGGATTGTCGGTCACTAGCATGGTAGCTGGATGGATTTGAGATTGGCATGCTCAAGCTCCTTATGTTCGGTTCAACACTATGTTGATCTAGGAAATGGCGCCCCACGGACCGATCCGACGGCTTCCATATGTGATAGTTGCGCTCCTGTACCCCTTGGGGGTAACGATCTGGGCCAACGGCGCGCGGCCGGCAGCGCCGACTTTTTTATTAAAGCCGATCCGTTTCCCATTACGCTCTTGTTCGGCCCCCATCACTGGGAACGGCCCAACGCCCAAGGCGGGGATCTGAGCCTGGCTCACACCTACCGGCGTAAGAGCGATCCCATAGTCCAAGTATGCCTTAACACTTGGCGCGCTATCGCTGACTGTGACCCAGTAAGTGTACTGGAAATCTCCAAACAAGAACGGCCCCCACCAATCGGAACGGAGATCACTATACCCCCTCTGCCAGGAACCGCTCGTCTTGAAAGACAGGATTCCGCGTTCGTCCTCAGAATTTCCCGACTTATGCACGGCCCAAAGTATGCCATCATGGACATCCATAAAGCGGATGAGGTATAGGTGATTGCGGACATCTAAAAGATCATCCAATAAGAGATTCGGGTCGCCAATCCGCGCACGCTGCGCATTATCAAGAACAAAATAGCGATTCGCACGGTCCAGGTCCCACTTTCCATATTTGACTATTGCGATTAAATTTCCATCCTTAAGGTTAAACGTGAAAAAATCGAGCGCCGAACGGTCGAACGCGCCTGTTCCGCTCATACTGAAATCACCGATATGCATGGGTGCGTTTATATCCGAAGTTCGCACCGTCTGCCATTTCCCGTTGTCGTATTCGCTCCAATGCAGTACCGCCCCCACCGATTGCTTGAGATTGTCAGCCGCGTTGTTCTTGACAGCCGCGCTGAGGTCTGGAACAGTTAGCTCGGCCAGTTTTGTGTTATCTAAACTAGGCTGAGGAACCGAGAGTGTCTGTGGTACCTGCTTGATTGTCCGAAGCCACAACAACAACAGACGATTTTTCCATACCACCGGAATGACAGGATTGTCTTCGATATCGAGTCTGATTTGCTCCCAGGGAGTCCAGCTACCCAGCTCGTAGCGTCGGTAATAGTAGACTCGGTGTGCCCCGGTGGTACGGGCTACGACGTGGACGACATCGTCTGCTGTATGTTCCTTATCTTCCGTACCCTTTTCATCGTGGCACATGCCGCACGGCTCAAGTCTCGCGACTTCGTCCAGCTTTGCTAAATAGTCAAGCATCGCGCCAGCGGCGGAGTCGTTGGTGATGTCACTCTGTAACAACTGAGTCTCGATTTCCTTGAAGAAGGGCGATTTGTCGTCACGCAGCTCGGGTTCCAGCCAGTTTTCCGGGAACAAGAACACCTTTCGGTTGGCCTCCCAGATACGGTAGCGCTTCATCCACGTCCACTTCGACGCATCGATGGATCTCGGTGAGATCTCCGGCTCCAGGTTCATCAAGCAGCGTTCGATGAACAACTGCACCGTGGACAGCGCATTGCGAATGCGAGACGTTTGCATGCAGGGATCCATCTCGACATCCATGAGGAAGTACTCGAAGAGCTTGTCCGCAGTATCGATATGCGCGGTATTGGGGTTCTCGCGCAGCTGGTGCAGGATAGAGGCCACCAGCGCATCGCGCTGCAAGCCACGCAAGGTGTCATTAATCGGCCGGATGACATCGCGCCAGCTAGCAGCATCAAAACGTGCTCGAAGTGCGGCCTGAAAGTCGCGCACGGCATCGCTGCTGGGGTCGTTGGTGGTGGCGCTGATGAGCTTGGATGCGGGAATCGCGATGCGTTGAATAGGGACGAACGCCTCGTAGATGCGACGGAACAGCCGAAGCTTCGAAAGGTCTTGTGTTGTCTTACCGAAGTGTTCTAGCACTTTTTCTAGTGATGTCTTATTCCACCTGGAAAGCTTGAACAACAGACTGTCGGGGGCTTCCGTGGCCTGACTTGGATCCTTGAGCACGGCGAGGACACGCTCATCATCCGGCGACCAATCGGCCTTGATGCGCGCGAAGTCCAGCAGCCCCCACAATGGTTCTCGTAGGGCCTGTAGGGTTTTGGCCTTCTCAGGCGTAAGAATACCCTCCGTCGGAATGGCGTTCAGCCAGACCTCGTTGTCAATCGGATCTTCCGCATTGGTCGCCAGGTAGGCGATCTCGGTGGCGGTGAGCTCCAAGTTGCTAGCCAGCGTCACAATCTTCAGGAACCGGACAAACGCATCTCGGAACGGTGGAAGAACCGACCGAGGATAGAGGTGGTGGCCTGGAATGACCTGGAGACGCTGCTTCTGGCTCTCCCACTTCACGCTGAAGACTGACTTTACTTTCTCCACCTGCAGGATGATGTCGTGAATCGTTTCAGCCTTGAGCTCTAGCAATTCTTTATTGCGCCAGAGCGTACCGTCTTTTGTTAGCGGTTTATCTTTCCCATCGAGTTTCAGGGTTACGGCGGCCTCATTATCGGCAGCAATGACAATGTTGTACGGGCCTGTTTCTGGAACTTCGAGCGCACCACTCCAGATTCCTGAAATCGCCGCGCCGGCATTCGGATTCTTCGGCAATGGATGACCGTTGGTCTCTGAATAGTCGAGATTGGCCTCCGCGGGGACGTGTAGATTTACGTCCCCTCCTGCTGTGTCTCGGAAATAGAACTCCGCGCCTAGCCCTGGCGTCTCCACAGCGAGCACATCGTTAAGCACCGGCTGATTGCGATCAGTAGCGGCATGCAGCGGGTAGATTGATCCAGGAGCAAGTGCGGGATCGAGCAGTGCCCGTGTTGATTGCAGATCCGTCCCAGCGGCGGCAGCCAAGCGCTGCAATGCCTGCTCCCGCTTTCGCTTATCCGCGAGTTTGCCCTGAAAGGTTGCTACCAACGAGAAGAACGCAGCCAGCGAGCTCTGCCCTTGGTTGAACAGCCCACTGACCGCTGCTTGAAACTCCGGAGATACCCCACCAACCGATGTGAGGGCCTCGCGCGTCCGTTGGATCATCACGCCCTTGCGCGAGAGCTTCTTGTTGATGTTGTCATACTGAAGATGGGGATCCGCCGCCGTGATTGCAGGCTCCAGTGTGGCGGACGGATGCGTATAGCCGACTGACGCCGTGAGGCCCGTGTCGGCCAGCGCGTAGGCATCGTAGAGCGGCCTGAGCTCTGGATGCATCAGAAAGAACGAATCTCGCACCTGCTTACATTTGTTGAACACATCATCCACAGCGCGTTTGAATTCGTCGCTGACACCAGCAACCGCTTTCAAGTCATTCTGTTGTGCGGTCGACATAATACCGATGTGAGAGAGTCGGTGCTGAAACGTGTCGTAGGTGAGATCGGGATCCACCGACGTGATTTCAGGCTCAAGGGATGACTTCGGATGTGTGTAGGGCACACCCAGTTCCAGCGTGTTCTCGAGATGTGCATAAAAGGCATCAGAGGTTTCCTGGCCATAGACCAGCGCCAAACGCGCGCGGAACGTGTTGCTCCCAGGGTTCTCGGCAACGGCGAATTCACCTTCGATGGTCGCGAAGTCGCTTCGAAGCGAGCGAGCCAGCTCAACGATCTGCGCTGGATCGGGCGCCGAACGTCCGCTGATGTCCTGATCCCAAATCAGATACAACGCAGTGGCAGGTTTCATCGATCGAGCCTTGAGGGCTTGAACGAACGGAATGAACCTCATGGCCTTGGTCGGAAACTTCGCATTGGACTCGATATTGAACATGGCGAATGGATCTAAGCCCGTGTGGAAGCTCAAGAGATATAGCTCAAGGACGCTCAGGCCCAATTTCCGCGACAACCAGCCGCACCGGAAGATACTGCTGATGTTCGGCAGCGTCAGCAGCGTATCGCTGTTGTATTGGAGTTCTTGAACAATGCGATTGAACTCGTCTCCGGTCAGGTTGAAGGCTCCTCGCAATGCCTCGACGTGGTCGAGGAGGTGCTTAGCGGGGTCCGTTAGAAACTCGCCATAGCCGTTGTCGGCGAAGGCTGGATCCTGCTTCAGAATCGTGGGGTTGAGGAACATCTGGCGATACAAGGCATGGTCACCATGGGTACCGATGTCAGACCAGCACGCCAAGAGTGCAAGAAGATCGCGCCCCGGACTCAACTCGAGCTCGCGCATCACTCGTTTAACGATCCCGAGACGAGGCAAGAGGGTCAGGAAGGCCGCATCAAGCTGTTCTTCCGTGGCGACGGTGGCAGGATCGATTACGGCGCAGATCGCGGCATCGGTCTGCTCGATCGTCCAGCCTGTTTTTTCCCACAAGCGAATGAAGCGCAGTAAGCGGACGAAGTCTAGCGGTCCGAGTCGCCTCGTGATTGTCACTGCGTCAATAAACGCCGTCGTGTCCCCAGCGGTTAGATCTGAACGTATGAAGCGTACATCGTAGTAGCGATAAAGTGTTACTGTAAAGTCGATTGTGAAATCGGTGAAACTTGTAGTAGGACGTATCACTGTATGGGCAAGAAGTGGCCCACCTGTTTCTACTGCACTTATTTCTGCGATTACTGGTATATTCGATGACGAGTCCGAACGCGCGGCCTGAAACCTTAGGGCGTAATTGCCGGGAGCAAAGTAGAGCCATTGGTGTATAATATTTATACCTAAATGGTGCATGAAAGCTGTTTGGCTGTCGGCGGGTGCTGCAGGTGCATGAAAGTCGCTGCCGTTTCCCTGGATCCCACACTCGCCTTCAAAGATCCATCTAACACCCGCGTCGGTCGGTCTAACTTTAATGCCCTTTCCCACTGACGGAACCTCGAAACTTGCATTAACCAACTCTGGGGCAGGGGAATTAATGCCAAAACCCAACTCGAATCTCCCGAAGTCGCAATCGCCGCCGCCGCCCGTACCAGTAAGCGTGATGATGCTCCTAATGCGACCGTAGTTTTGCTCATTCTTGATCCAGGCGGCGATGTTCCCGCCATATTGCGCGGGATCGGGAGCACCCGCACCGGTGGGCAAGAGTGCGTTGAATTCGGGCTCGGAAAGACGGCCGTCATGCAGCGCCTGGATCGTGGCAAAGGGGACGCCTAGCCTTTCGAGCTTCGGAATCAGATTCACGTTTGGATTGACAAAGCGCGTCTTGAGGAGTGCTACGAGCTCTTCGTAGGTGATGCCGACGCGCCGGGCAAACAGCTTGGCATTCGAGAGGATTCCCAGCACGTCATTGTCGGGCTTGTTTTGATCGAAGCCAAATACTTGCTTCCATGTCAGGGTGCTGTCTGTCAGGAGCTGATGCTCTTGACGGGAGAGCCCGAGTTCCTCCATCAGGATGTCGCGCCAGCCATAGGGATAGGTTCCCCGTTCGAGATCGTCGATCGGGCAGAGCTGTTCCATCGCTGACTGCAGGGGCACATCCAACCTATTGAAATAGCGACGCTGTCTTTCGAGTGTCTGATTGAACGGGAGCGGTGGCGGGAACCAGGCACTCTTCATGGTGTTGTAGGCGGCATCGTTGACATACTGCGGGCTGGCCAACAGATCCTCCGAGGCGGTAGCGCCCGTGTCATGGCCCTGATAGCCCTCGAGCGACTTCGGTTTAGCCGCATTGGCAACAAAGTATTCCAGCGTTTCATTGACCAGGTCGATGTACGGTAATTGAGTGTTGGTGTTTTCGCATGTGAGGGGCAGGAATTGAATATCTGGACGGCGCCCCAGTAGGACCGTTTGCGCGTTCTGTTTACCATCAGCCGCTTTGTCGATGAACTGTAGCAAGTCGACGAGATAGGCAGCGGGAGACAGAATTGAACGGCATTCCTCACAGGCACAGAAATCCATCGATCCGAACAAGCCCTCCAATGTTGGGTAGGCGATCACACTCGCAGCATCCTCCACCGACGCTCGCTTCGGAACCGGCTGGAGCACTTGTCCATTGATACCAGTCTCCCCCGCTTGTAAAGGCGCTTTGCCGAGTGGCACGCCGTTCCTTGCCGTGAGGTAGCTCACCGCGATGTTGAGGACCGCGGCGTGCACCTGAGTCGCCCTGTCATGTATCTGCGCCGCAGCCTCCCGCCCGCCAAGCTGCTCGCCGAAGGTTTCGACGAAGCCTCCTCGATCGAGCTGCGCGATGTGATAGGCCGCGTCCATTCTCTTTTCCAAAAGAACGCCCATCGCTTTGTCCGTCTTGGTGATCTGATAGACCCGTTGCAACCGTCTGACTTGGTTTTCGATGTCGGGCTTCACATCAAGCCGGTTTCGAGCGATGTACTGATCGATCGGATGCACGCCAATCTCGAATTCGCCCATATGGTCGGTCAAGAACTGACTCACCTCCGCGTGAAGTTCGACCCGAAGGTCCTGGCTCTCGATCAATTCAGCCAGCGCTGCCGTTGGGTAACTCAGGCGAAGTTGGGCGCCGAGATGAGTGGCATAGTTCTCTCGCTTGACTGCCTCAGTCTCCCCTGGAATCTCAGGCGGAATCGGCACGCTATCGGTGAGGAGAGTGGCCCATTTTTCCGAACGATGGTAGCCCGCGCGCGCAAGCTGCAAGGGAGTACCCTTGCCGTCCAGCTGCCGCATCAGCGGCGCGTTGTTGATAGTCAGAAATGCCAACTTCCCATGAAGCTGAAGACGGTCCGCCCCATCCTGGCCCAACTTCTCCTTCACCACGTTCCAGAACGTGGGAAGGTCGCCACGATGGGTTGCATAGGCTTGGGCAAACTGCTGCTTCTGTGTTTCACTTAGGTTGGCCACCGCCAGCATATCCGTGAACGTGGAAGCACCGACGAGAGCCGGACCGTGCAGCAGCTTCTGGACGCCGACGTTCTGAACGCGCTCGATCATTCGGGGAATGTGTTCGGCGAGCGATTTCGGAATAACGCCCTGATCCACCGCCTGTTGCCAGATTCTGGACAGCGTGTTCGCCTCCACATGGTAGAGCGTGTTCTCATCGGCGGGCAGGCCGGCTCGAAACAAGGCATAGAACAACTCCGGCGGGATCGGCGCGTTGGGGTCCTGCGCGCGACTGAACTTGTCCGCCAAGGCCGCCATCGCCACGGCGCGGGCGTCCCAGCCGGTCTTGTTGCCCAAATAAGTGATGTCGGCGCGAGTGTCGGACTCCTGGAGAGCGGACAGTGCCTCGCGCCAGTGTGCTGCGAGTGCTGCGGCCAGCGATTCATACTCGCTCGGCAACTCCGCAACGTTGGCGGGCAACAGGATGTCGAGTGTTTCATCTGCGGAGGCGTTGTAGCGGATCTCGGAAACGAACGTCGCTGACCCGATGCGGACCCGCGCCTGAACGTCGGGCTTTTCTTTCCCACGGATCCGGAAGGCGGAGTCACCGAAACTGGCCTTGTAGTAGCCGGCGGCATCAGTTTGTGTCTCCGCGAGCACGACATCCGACCCAACGTTCTTATCAAGGATCTCGACAGGCAGCCCCGCCGGCAACGCGCGATCCGGGCTTGTCACCTTGCCGCAGACGCAATACATCGCCGTGTCGAGAGCACCAAGAGACCCAAGCAGGTGGTTCAAGACCTCAGCGCTGCTGGCATCCACTTCTCCGCTTTCGGGCAGTCCGTACTGCTTCTGAAACCGCTTGACGAGCAGCAAGGTTGAAGCTTCGCCATAAAGTTGCTGTGCCCGTTCCTCGCTAAAGCTTTTAAGAAGCTCATTCTTCAGCCGGTCGTCGATCGAGAGCTTGTCGTTGTCGATCAGAAAACGAAGGGCATCCTGTAGGTCCCCGACCGCGGCGCCTTGCGTTTGAATATTCAGAGGGAACACGATCCGATTCATAGCTCTACTCCTCTCCCGGCCACAGTATTCTCACGATAATCGACGTGTTCGATGGCATCTCAAAATGACACCATTAGTGAAAGCTATTCACGCTCCTGGACTAAGTCTTAAGTTGTCTCGTACGTTGCGATTCCACCGCACGCTCGGCCCGGCCTTGTACAGATAAAGACTTCCGACCCCCTTGTTGTTCCCCCCACCCCCTCGCAGCAGAACGCCCGTCGCCCTCTGCTGTGGGACGCAACGGGCTCCCTTTGCGTGCCCCTCAACTCGCCCCCATTAATTCACTCATTGGTTGCTGACATTGTTTTCTGTACTTCAGAAGATTATTGACTCGATCTACCCATGATTCGTCGTCATGGTGTCTGACGCTTGAAGGGATGTGTTTCATGGTGCTCGCCTTCGGTGTGTCGGGTTCTCCAATCAGGCCGTAAGTTGAACGATGAGGTTGACGTCGGCCACGTCGGTGACTGGCAGACCCTGGGCAGCCTGATATTCCCTGATGAGGCTCATGGTGGTCCGGCCGAAGATGCCGTCGGCCTTGACGTCGATGCCGCGGTCGGACAGACCGAGCTGGACGAGGCGCACGTCCAGGCCGCGCGGCAGGGGTGATTCCAGAGCCAGAGGGCGGGTGCCGGGCTGGGGACCGGCATAGCAATGGGGCGGCAGACCGGACAGACTGTTCTGCGAGATCTCCTTGTCGCGCACGACCAGGGGCAACTCTAAATCCCAGTAGCCCTGGTCCATCAGACGCCGGAAGGCATCCATGCGATAGACGGTGGGGCGCAGGGCCTTGTTCGTATTCGAGGCCAGCCATGCGCGGCGGGTGGCCACATAGGCTTGCAGCCACTGCTGCTCGCCGGCTGCGGTCAGCTTGCCGACCTCCGCGTTGGTGCGGGTGCGCATCCTCAGCCATGAGCCTTGCACGTGACTGTCGTACACTACGGCCACGCCCAGGGCGCTGGTGATGCCCTCGCGTTCGGCGGCGCCGGCGGCGGGTTGCCAGTAGAACTCGTCGAAGAACGCATCCTGGCTGTCGCGCATCACCGGGTCGTCGGCGGAGGCGCGCAACAGGTTCTGCAGCTTGAGGTCGTCGTCCAGGTCCCTGTCGCTCGCTTCCAGGCGCGGCAGCCAGGGGGCCAGCCGAGCGCCGAAGCGGGCGCCACCGTTATCACAGTAGCGACGCACGAGTTCGTAGAGATTTCCGGAACCCAGGGTGGTCTGGGAGCGGCCGAAGGTCAGGTGGCCGGTGTCCCCGGCGATCAAGGTCACCTTGCTGTAGTCCCCAAGTACCTCGTCGGTCTCGAAGAGGTTGATGATACTCTCGGCGGTTTTCTTCTGCGTCTGTGTCAACATGTTCGTCTACTCCTCAATAATCTATGAGTCGGCCAGGTTCGGTCACGACGCCACCACCTCAATCCGTTCCGCCAGAAGCGTCGTCCCGACCATAAACCCGTCGCATTCGACTTCGTGTCCCACATACCGCGTCAGTTCGGTATCGCCGAACACAGGGCCGGTTTTGCGGCGCAGGACGTAGCGGGCGATCCTCTTTTCTAGCTTTACACAGCCATCCCGGCACCCGGACACACGCCGCATAGTCCACTGGTCCTCAAACAGCGCCTGGCGCGCGTTCGCCCGATGAAGCACATGAGAGACCACCTGTTGCACTAGGATCTTGAATGCACCCAGGCACCTTTTTCTTCTCCCCCACTCAAGCATCGAAATAGCTTCACCTTCATGGTGCCCCGCGCTTCCGACATCTCCCGTGTTCGGATTCTATGTCCCTAGCTCTTGTGCATTTGCTCAATCACCTTCCGCAGGGCGCCTATCGCATAGGCCCAGTTGTGGCACTTGAAGCTGCGGAGGTTGTCGATAGAGGCCTTGCACTGGGAGCACTTCAGGCCGGCAATTGCGCGAGGCGCTTCCGTATTGACGAATTTCTGTTCCCCAAGAATGACCTGGGCAATCATCTCCTGGTTGTGGACCGTTCCCAAGGCAGACGAGACAATGTCGAGCCAGTTGATCTCGCGTCGGCATTTCGGACAGCGTTTGCGGTCGCCACTCACCCAAAGAGGGGCCCCAATGGTGTTCGGCGCCATTCCGAGCACCGCTTCGATCTTCCGCACGTCCGCTTCAGCCGTGAGCCACTTGTGCTTCCCAGGAAGGGATTGCGGCGAGTCATAAACGGCTTTGAAGACCTTGTCGCTGACGGGGAACGTATTTCGTTGCTGTGATTTTATTGGCATCGTGTTTCTCCCGTTGTTCGGCTACTCAATTAATGACTCCCGACCCCTTTGTTTCCTCTGGTTTGCATCGTGTTTCTCCCGTTGTTCGGCTACTCAATTAATGACTCCCGACCCCTTTGTTTCCTCCGAATCGCCTCGCCGTCCCCGGCGTACCTCGCCTTCCTCGCCGAAGGGGACGACTCCATTGCACACTCAGTCTCTGTCAAAAAAAACGACTTCAGACCATTTGAATTGACTCTTGACTCTGGAAAAGTAGCCTGTCCCCTTTTCCTGTTCCCTATTTCGTTCTGCCTGCCTTCTTGTTTGTGCTTACATCGCAACGTCAAACAAACGAGTTGCTTTTCTCGGAGTTAACTCGATCACACAAATCATCTTGCCTTGGGTGCAGTTCATTCCATCGCAATTACGCTTGGCTCGAAAACAATAGAGGCCTATCACTCACGAGAAACTGGCTCGCTCACACGCCTGCCCCAGCACTCATGCACACGCGGCATAGTCCCCGTCGTCCTCAAACAGTGTCCTGCGCGCGTTCGTACGATTGAACACGTGATACACCACATCCGCGTGACGCGTCACGCAACGGTCTCTCCATGGGCTAGCCACACCTCACTCCCGGTCATGCAAACAATGATGCTGACATCTTTTTCATCTCGGAAGCCTACCGGGTTGCCGTTCTTGGAGCCGCTTCCACCAGAAAGTCGAGGATTTCACCTTGCATGCGCTCGATCTCCAGCCGATAGCCTGAACTCAGCGCGGGCCACTCTTCCGGGCGGGCAGCCTGGCGCAGGTTCTCAAGCAGTTTTTCCACATTCGCGACACGTTCTCGCGTACGTGCCAACTCGATATCATTGTGAATCATGATCAATTACCTCCAGCATGCCGCGTTGCTTGCCATCGCGGCGGGTTTGCCACACGTCAAAAAAATCCTTCATCAGTTCTTGGGACAGCATCCCTTCACGCAGCCAAAACACGCTTGCACCGAACTTCGCATCAGCATCGGCGTGGTCAAACAGCGTCTTCGCTTCACGAGGACACTCCTCGATTTTAAAGTCCACCGCCATTATCAGCACAACATCCACATCGCGGGACTCCGCTTTATCAGAAACAACACTCCCGAAGACCAGGAATCGGGTTAACCGGCCCGTCAGACTCGCCAGTTTAAGTAGCCTGCCCCTTTTCCTGTCTTGCGTTCATTCTTCAAAACTTGCCTCACCATGCGCTTTGCGATACAGTGAGTGCATGCCTAACGTCTTGCATCCACATGTCACCAGCAACCCCGCCATT
>Ga0315287_10003664_pt1 | contig 14842 bp, 14 predicted proteins | sample YL17G11_0_MG_FD_205037 | JGI IMG/M metagenome (GOLD analysis project Ga0315287, IMG submission 205037) | Sediment microbial communities from Yellowstone Lake, YNP, Wyoming, USA - YL17G11_0 | ecosystem: Environmental > Aquatic > Freshwater > Lake > Sediment | place: USA: Wyoming | collected... | reverse complement strand
CTTCCGCCGTACTGGCTCGTGGATTCAAATCACGGGCGAGTGGCGAGCCTAAGGCTCGTCCCTTTGACTTATAACGCTCCCGGAGAGAGATTGTCAAACAGGGCCAAAATGACCGTAGTCCGGTTTTTCACGGCCCAGGGTTCAGGGCGAACGGCTGACGATTTCTTTGACCATTTTCTGCTGGGCAAGCCGCGGCCGTTATGGATGGAGAACACCGGGCCTTACCTTGATCGCGGCAAGCGCGATATCGATGCTCTGTATAAGGGGCCCGAAGCGAAACCCGCGGAAATAAAATTAAACCCATTCGACTCCCCGGGCTCGGCTTCCGCCCCGGCGGTTTGACGACGGGGTTGCAGTCCTCATTCGCGAAGCGAATGAGGGCGGGCTGAACCCTACAAAAACCGTAGGGCTTGCTCACCAAAGTCCAGAGCATGCCCTACAAAAACCGTAGGACTTGCTCACCAAAGTCCAGAGCATGCCCTACAAAAACCGTAGGACTTGCTCACCAAAGTCCAGAGCATGCCCAGGGTTAATACTGAGCGGCGCTTTGGCCGCGAACGTATGAACGCTACCGGGGTCTAACTTCAGGGCTTGGGCCTTTAACTCCGCGATGAAGCCGGCGTCGATCCAGAAAATATCGTCGGCCCCGTATCGGTTCGAGGCAAAGAAGAAAAACTTTCCATCCGGTGAAACGGACGGGCAGTATTCGCTGGCCGGCGTGTTGATCTTGGTTCCCATATTGACGGCCGATGTCCACGATCCGTCCGGCCGGCGGAAATTGATGTACAGATCGCCGCCGCCTTTGTTGTCCGCCCGGGCATGGGTCGTGTAGATGAAGTAGCTTTCATCGGGGGCGATGAAGGAATTGTATTCGGCCTCGGGGGTGTTGATATTCTCGCTCAATTTTTCCGGTTTGAGGAATCGACCGTCGACGAAAGCCGCCCGGTACAGGTCATTCCCCAGGCCCGTGTAATACATGACCCAGTCCCTGGTGAACGCGGTATAGAAGCAATCCTCGAAGGGGGTTCCCAGGATAGAGGGGGCGCTCCAACCGTCCTTCGTTCGCCCGACAAACCAAATTTGATAGTCGGACGGGGCTCCCGTTCCGCTCGGGGGCCGGTTCGTAATGTAGTAGATCCGTTTTTCGTCGGGAGTGAAATAAGCTTCGAAAGACTGATTATCGTCCGTGAAAGGGGCCGGTTTCGGCTCAGACCAGACGCCGTTCACACGGGTCATGATGTGAATTCTGGCGTTCCGGGTGAAAAAGAACTCGGTGAAATCCCGATTGAACGAGGCATCCCGGTCGGCCGAGTCACCCTTCGAAATAAGGCCGGGGGTGAACAGCTCGGGTTCGTTTCCGGGCGTCTTGGTCATAATATATTTGGCCGTCAAGCCCGGGGCGGCCGCGATGGCCCCGGCTCCGTGAGCCTCGAGGAGCCGGGCCGCTTCAACCCGGCCGGCCGCGACTGCGGCCTCGGCGGCCGTCGCTCCCAAGGGCGTTTTTTTCTTGATATCGGCCCCACGATCCAGCAACAGCCGGAGGCAATCGGAGGATCCCGAACGGGCCGCCAGCAGAAGAGGAAAATCCCCATACACGGTCGCGGCATCGGGGTCGGCATCGCGGTCGAGAAGTCGGCCGGCCAGGTCGGCCCAGCCGTTGCGGGCGGCGAAGTGAAGCATCGATTCTCCGGCCAAGGACTTCTGACCCGGGTCGGCCGGGCCGAGAATCAGAAGGTAATCGACCACGTCTTTTTTACCGGCTTCGGCGGCCAGAAACAGCGCCGTTTTCCCGGCCTTGTTCTTATCCCCAGCCGAAGCTCCTTTTTCAACCAAAATCTTGAGGACTTCCAATTGTCCGCTTTGGGCGGCGCTCTGGAGCGGGCTGAGGCCCTGGTTATTCCGGGCTTTGACGTCCGCTCCGCCCTCGATCAAGGCCCGGACGATCCCGATATTCCCGCCGATGGAGGCATAGTGAAGCACGGTCGTTCCGGCATTAGTCTGGGCCTTTATATCGGCGCCCCGCCCGATCAGGAAATCGAACAAATCCTTGTCGCCCGCATTGGCTGCGAAATGGATGGGCGTCCGACCGGCGTTGTCCTTGGCCTGGATGAGTTCAGGCTTCTCCAGAATCATGGCTTTGACCCGGGCAAAATCCCGGTTTTGGATGAAGGCGAATATCGTTTGGGAATAGGCCGAGGCCGCGTTGATCAGCACGACCGCCGTCAGGCCGATGATCATTTTTTTGCTCATGAATCCTCCGCCGGATCAATAATATTAGGATCTCTTCCATTATGTGTGCCTTGCTCCTGAGCGGTGTAAGGTACTATCCCAAAGGGATGGAGGGTGAGATCAGGGTCATGGTCGCCAGGCCATGGCCCCGATCTCCATTCATCCACACAAAACTGAAGAGAAACTAAAAATAGCACGGCGCGGACATGAAGTCAATTCTATTGTTTTCAATTATTTGGATCGTATCCGAAAACATGGATCGGGTCTCTCCGAAGGCGGAGATCAGCGGAAATTCTTGAGGATCTTTTCGATGATATTGGTCGAGGAGTGGCCCCGGAGGTAAGGCACGCGGACGACTTTGCCCCCGGCCGCTTCGACCTCGGCCCGGCCGACGATCTCATCGCCGCCCCAGTCGCCGCCCTTGACCAGAATGTCGGGAACGAGCGCGGCAATGATCTTTTGGGGAGTGTCCTGGGAGAACGACGTCACGTAATCGACGAACTCGAGCGCGGCCAGGACTTCCATGCGCTCAGCCAGCGGGAAGACCGGCCGCGACGGGCCTTTAAAGCGTCGGATCGAAGCATCCGAGTTGAGGGCGACGATGAGGACGTCGCCCAGGCTCCGGGCTTTCCGGAAAAGATGGATATGCCCGCCGTGAAGGAGGTCGAAACAGCCGTTGGTGAAGACGACGGTTTTCCCCTCGCGCCGCAATCGGACCCGGATTTTCAGCAGGTCCGGAAGCGTTTGAGGCTTGGCTGGAGGTTTTTTCATATTCCTTCACTCCGACCGAGAAGTCACGAGCGCGCTATTCGTTCTGGATCGGGGAACTTGCCACAAGCGGCCCCCAGATCCCATCAAAATTTTGCGCCTTAACCTGTATTATTTTTATTCCCGCCTTTTCCCTCTGGAATGTCGATATTCACGAACAATTTAGGATAAGTTTGTCCGACCGGCTTCATTTTGACGTTCGTCCCGAACTCCCAACGATGGGGCAGGCGCGAGACGCCCTCGTCCCGGTGGAGCGACGAGACCAGGAAGGTATACATATTGCGGTGATAATCATAAGGATAGCCGTCGCGTTTGTGCACGGCGACATCCAGGTAGTAGGTCCCGTTGATCAAGCCCAGCCGCTCCAGGCGGCAGACGACCTTGCCCTGGCCCTCGATGGTCATGGGCTCGTTATCCTCGAGATCGGTGTTCGTCCCGTAGCATAGCGTGCCCAGCGAGTTGTAAACGGCGATGCCGAAAACAAAATCCTTATTGGGTTCCCGGGCCGCCACGTCCAACTCGACGAGCATCCCGTCCTCGGGGGCAAAGATGTGTTTTTCGGCCCCGTCGAGACCGCGCAGGTCGACCTTCCGGATTTCGATCTCGCGCTTGCCCCAGCGGCGCTGGCGCCTCCCGGATTCGGCGGGTTCCTCGGACTCCTGATCGGTCGAAGGCGCCCCCGCGGCCGCGGCCACGCTCTCCCGCTGGCGCTCGGAGAAATCCTCCTCCTGTTTTTCGGCCACGTCCTGGAGATAGGCGTCCACGACACGCTTGGGCTCGTCCAGCATCCGCAGCTTTCCGTCCTTCATCCAGGCCACCCGGTCGCAGATCTTGGCCACCATCGTCAGATCGTGGCTGACAAACAGGATGGTCTTCTTGCGGCGGCGGAAGTCGTCGATGCGGTCCAGGCACTTGGGAATGAAGGCGGCGTCGCCCACGGCCAGAATCTCGTCGACGAGGAGGACGTCGGGGTTGACGTTGATGGCGATGGAGAACCCCAGGCGCATGAACATGCCCGAGGAATAGGTTTTGACCGGGGCGTCGATGAAGGCCTCGAGGTCGGCGAATTTGACGATTTCGTCGAATTTCGAGGTGATCTCCTTCTTCGACAAGCCGAGCATGATCCCGTTGATGAAGACGTTTTCCCGGCCGCTTATCTCGGGGTGAAAACCGGCCCCCAGCTCGATCAGGGCCGAGATCTTGCCTTCGACGGAGATCGTTCCGGAGGTCGGCTTGGTGATCCCGGCGATGAGCTTGAGGAGGGTGCTTTTGCCCGACCCGTTCCGGCCGATGAGGCCGAGCGTCGTTCCATTTTCGACCTGAAGGCTCACCCCATCGACGGCCTTGACCAGCTCGTCGGCCTTGATCGACCGGAACAAATCGCCGCGGACGACGGCGCTCTTGAAGGTCTGGAAACGGTGCCGCGCGGCATATTTCTGGTAAATGCGGGTGACCCGGTCGAGCTCGATCGAGTACACCTAAACCTCCTCGGGGAAGGAATCGCGCAGGCGGTCGAACACCGAATAGCCGATCCAGAGCATGAGGAGCGCGGCCAGGGCCGTGATTCCCAGACGTTTCCAATGAATGATCTCGCCGTAATAAAGGGCGCTGTGGTAGCCGGCGACGATGTGGGTCATGGGGTTAAGGTTGAGGAGCGTCCGCAAGGCGGGCGACTTTTGAATGGTGCCGAAGCTCAGCGGGTAGATGACCGGTGTGGCGAAAAACCAGAACGTCAGCAGGTTGCCCAGAATATCGCGGATGTCGCGAAAATGGACGGTCAGGGCGGAGATGAACAGGCTGAAGCCCAGCGCGAAGACGTACTGAACGAAGACGACGAGCGGCAGAAAGAGGATATAAATCGAAAAATGCCCGCCGAACAGCGGGATGAGAATGAACAGAATCGGCAGTCCGAATAAAAAATGCACCAGGTTGGCCGTGACCGTGACGATGGGCAGGACCTCGGCCGGAAAGAGGATTTTCTTGATCAGGTTGCCGTTGGCCATCAGCACGCTCGACGATTCGAGAGCGGAGGTGGCGAACCAATGCCAGGGCAGGAGGCCGCTGAAAAGAAAGAGCGCATAGAGGAGCGGCTTCTCATTGAAGGCCGGATCGCGGGGCTGGATGATCAGGCCGAAGACCGCGGTATAGACGATCATGAGCAGGAGGGGGTTGAAGAACGACCAGAAGAAACCCAGCACCGTGCCGCGGTAGCGGGCCTTGAGCTCGCGGCCGACCAGGCTCTGAATGAGGACGCGGTACTTGACGACTTGGCGCAGATTACGGAAAAGCCGGGCCACGGGACCTTCCTTCGCAAATCGCCCGGGTCTCGGGCGTTTGTTCACCGTCCGCTCCATAAAGGAAGAGCGGATCGATCGTCCGGGCCGGAGTTTCGCCGACCCCGAATTCGCTTAAAAACAAGTTGGCCGGATCACCCCGACGGGGGTGGACGAACCGCAAGAGGCTGGGGTGAAGTCCGCGGGCCCGAGCGGCGCCTACAAGATCCCCCAACCGGGCGGCCGGGAAGACGAAATAGGCCCGGCCCTCAGGTTTCAGGAGTTCCGCCGTGGTGTTCATAACTTCATATATATCGCACGTTATCTCTTGTTTTGCAACGGATTTTTCCTCGGACGGGCTGGGAAATCCGGTCCCTTTTTTTACGTAAGGCGGGTTCGAAAAAACGATATCGAAGCGCCTCCCGGGCCGGTAGCCGCGGAAATCGGCCGCCACGATCTCGACGCGCGATTCCAGCCCGTTTAAAGCCACGTTTCTCCGGGCCAGGTCGAACAGAGACGGCTGAATTTCGACAGCCGTTATCCGGCGGAAGGGCTTGAGGCTCAGCAGGACGGGGATGACCCCGTTTCCGGTGCCCAATTCGAGGATATCATCATCGGCATCCGTGCGGATGAAATCGGCCAGGAGCGGGGCGTCCAAAGCGAACCGGTAACCCCGTTTCGGTTGGAAAAGGCGGACCCGCCCCCGATAAAAGGGGTCCAGCGTCTCGCCCGGATCGGTGTCGGCATCCATTTTAGAGGGGGTCCTGTCGTCCATTGTATTCCATTTCGGCGCTGCCTTTCAGGGGGCGCTATCCCCGCCCTACGCTCGGCCGCCTCAGCGAAACGGTTCTCAAAGATGTTATTCCGCGGCGGCGGACTTGGTGAACACCACTACGCGGTCGGGATGGATCTCGGCGTAGCCGCCGTCGACCTCGAATCGTTCCGTCCGCCCCTCCCGCCGGAACTCGATCGGGCCGCAACCCAGGGCGGTCATGAGGGGGCGATGGCCCGGCAGGATGCCGATTTGGCCGTCGAGCGCGGGCAGAGAAGCCTCGTCCACCTCGGCATCGACGAGAAGGCGCCGCGGTGTAATCACCTTCAGCCGCAGTTTGACCAGGAGTCCATCGCTCACTGCGCCCTCAACTCCTCGGCCCGCTTGGCCACGTCCTCGATGCCGCCGACCATATAGAAAGCCTGTTCGGGTTTGTCGTCGTGCTGGCCGGCGACGATTTCGCCGAAGCCGCGGATCGTTTCCTCGACGGTGACGTATTTGCCGGGACGGCCGGTGAACTCCTCGGCCACATGGAACGGCTGGGAGAAAAACCGCTGGATCTTGCGGGCCCGGGCGACGATGAGCTTGTCCTCATCACTGAGCTCCTCGATGCCCAGGATGGCGATGATATCCTGCAGGTCCTTGTAGCGCTGGAGGATTTCCTTGACCCGGCGGGCGACGCGGTAGTGCTCCTCGCCGATAATGTCCGGGTCGAGGATGCGGCTGAAGGAGCCCAACGGATCGACGGCCGGGTAAATGCCCATGTCGGTCAAGGCGCGGGACAGGGTGGTCGAGGCGTCCAGATGGGAGAATGTGGTGGCCGGCGCGGGGTCGGTGAAGTCGTCGGCCGGCACATAAATGGCCTGAACGGAGGTGATCGAGCCCTTCTTGGTGGAGGTGATCCGCTCCTCGAGCTCGCCCAGCTCGGTGGCCAGGTTGGGCTGGTAGCCGACGGCCGAGGGCATGCGCCCGAGCAGGGCCGACACTTCCGAACCGGCCTGGGTGAAGCGGAAGATGTTGTCGATGAACAGGAGCAGGTCCTGATTCATCTCATCCCGGAAATATTCGGCCACGGACAAGGCCGCCAGGCCGATCCGCAGGCGGGCGCCCGGCGGTTCGGTCATCTGCCCGTAGACGAGGGCCGTCTTGGCGATGACCTTGGACTCCGTCATTTCCAGCCACAAGTCGTTGCCCTCGCGGGTCCGTTCGCCGATGCCGGCAAAGACGGAATAGCCGCCGTGTTTCAAGGCCACATTATGAATCAGTTCCTGGATGATGACGGTCTTGCCGACGCCGGCCCCCCCGAACAGGCCGATCTTGCCGCCCTTGAGGAACGGCTGGATGAGATCGATGACCTTGATCCCGGTCTCGAACATTTCCAAGAGGGTGTTCTGGTCTTCGAGCGGCGGCGGCTGACGGTGGATGGGGTAGCTTTTTTTGGCGTTGATGGGGCCCATGTGGTCCACGGGCTCGCCGATGACGTTGATAACCCGGCCCAGGACCTCGGTCCCGACCGGCACCATGATCGGACCCAGGAGGTCGATCGCCTGCATGCCCCGGGCCAAGCCGTCGGTGGGGTGCATGGACACGCAGCGGACGATGTCCTCGCCCAGATGCTGTTCGACCTCGACGACGATATTCACGGGTATGGGTGTGGCGAACCCTTCGCTGGTGATGTTGAGGGCGGAGTAGATCTCCGGGAGCTCCATCCCCCGGAACGACACATCGACGACGGGCCCGATGACCTGGACGACGGTCCCGATGCGGAGGTTGTTCGGCGTTGTGCTCATTCTGCGCTCCAATCGTACGGCTATTTCTTCAGGGCCTCGACGGCCGTCATGATCTCGAGCAATTCCTTGGTGATGCCGGCCTGGCGGATTTTGTTCAGGACCAGGACGTACTTGTGGGCCAGTTCGCCGGCGTTCCGCGTGGCCCCGTCCATGGCCATCATCCGGGCCGCTTGTTCGGCCGCCTGGGATTCGAAGAAGGCGTGGCAGATCTGGTCCTCGATGAAACGCGGGAGAAGCGTGTCGAGGATGATGGACGCCCCCGGCTCCCAGGCCGGAGTTTCAGGCTTGGGGGCGAAGACGGCCGGTTCGGGGGGATGAACGGGCAGTATTTTGGTCATGACGATACGCGGAGCCAGGACGGATTTGAACTCGTTATAAGCCAGATAAACGGCGTCGGTCTCCTGGTGCAGGAACATCCGCATCAGGTCGCGGGCCAGCCGGCGGAGGTCCTCCTCGCGGAGCTTGTCATTCTTGTCGGGAAAGGCCCGGTCCACGGGATAGGGCAGTTTGCGGAAAAAATTGACCGCTTTTTTGCCGATGAGGGCCAGCCGCACTTCGGCCGAACAAGCCTTTTCCTTCAGAAACTCCCGCGCCCGAGTCATGAGGTTGGAGTTGAAAGCACCGCACAGGCCTTTATCCGAAGTGACGATGACGACATGGATCCGCCGCTCCTCCCGGGGGGCCAGGAAGGGGTGGGCTTGCGGGCCTCCCCAGCGGGAGGCTTCCCAGAGCATGGCCGGAACGGCGTGCCAGTGCGGCCGCCCCTCGATGATGGTCCGTTGGGCCTTCTTGAACTTCGCCGTCGAGACGGTCTTCATCGCCTGGGTGACCTGTTGCGTGTTTTTCACGCTCTTGATCCGGCGGCGAAGGTCGATGAGAGTCGGCATCAGAGAGCCGCGTCCTTGAACCGCAGGCCGAACTCGGACAGGGCGGCTCCGATCTCGGCATCCAGGGCGTTATCGATGGACTTGCGCTCGGAGATCTTAGCCGCGATTTCCGGCCGCTCGCGGTCGAGGTATTCATAAAGGCGGCTTTCATATTCGCGGATCCGGGCTACCGGGAATTCGTCCAAGTAGCCGCGGTTCCCGGCGTAGATGATCAGGATCTGCTTTTCGACCGGGAGGGGCTGGAACTGGCCCTGTTTGAGGATCTCGGTCAGACGCACGCCGCGATCGAGCTGGGCCTGGCTGATCTTATCGAGCTCGGTTCCGAATTGGGCGAAGGTCAGCAGTTCGCGGTATTGCTGGAGATCGCCGCGGAGTTTGCCGGCGACCTGCTTCATGGCCTTGATCTGGGCGTTGCCGCCGACGCGCGATACCGAGATGCCGACGTTGATGGCCGGACGGACGCCGGAGTTGAACAGCTCGGGCTCGAGGTAGATCTGGCCGTCGGTGATGGAAATGACGTTGGTGGGGATGTAGCCCGAAACGTCGCCGGCTTGGGTCTCGATGAGGGGCAGTGCCGTCAGGGAGCCTCCGCCCAGCTTGTCGTTGAGCTTGGCCGCCCGTTCCAGCAGACGCGAGTGAAGGTAGAAGACGTCGCCGGGAAAGGCCTCGCGGCCGGGCGGACGGCGCAGGAGGAGCGAGATTTCGCGGTAGGCGGCGGCATGCTTGCTCAAATCATCATAGATGCACAGGGCGTGCCCGCCGTTGTCCCGAAAATATTCTCCCATGGCGCAGCCGCTGTAGGGGGCCAGATATTGCATGGGCGAGGAGTCGCTGGCCGAGGCGGCCACGACGATGGAATAAGCCATGGCTCCATTGTCCTCGAGGGTCTTGACGAAATGGGCGACGGTCGAGTTCTTCTGGCCGACGGCCACGTATATGCAGATGACCCCCATTCCCTTCTGGTTGAGAATGGTGTCCAAAATGATCGCCGATTTGCCCGACTGGCGGTCGCCGATGATGAGTTCGCGCTGACCGCGGCCGATGGGGATCATGGCATCGATGGCCTTGATGCCGGTCTGGAGAGGCTCGCGCACCGGCAGCCGGTCGACGACTCCGGGGGCCTGACGTTCGACGGCCATGAAGATGTCGGTTTTGATCGGTCCCTTGCCGTCGAGCGGGCGGCCGAGCGGATCGACGACCCGCCCGATCAGGGCCGGGCCGGCCGGGACGGAAATGATACGGTGGGTCCGCTTGACCACGTCGCCTTCCCGGATCATGTGGCTTTCGCCGAGCATGACGGCCCCGACGCTGTCCTCCTCCAGGTTCAGGGCGATACCGGCGACGCCGTGGGGAAATTCGAGGAGCTCGTTGTACATGACCCGGTCGAGCCCGAAGATCTTGGCGATGCCGTCGCCGACTGAGATGACCGTGCCCACTTCGCGGATATCCACATCGGTCTGGAAGCCCTCGATTTCGCGCTGGATGATCTTGCTGATTTCGTCGGCTTTAATGGCCATGGGTTCTACCTTTCGCTGATGGTGTCCTTGAGCCGTTCCAATTGCCCCTTGAGCGAGACGTCGTAAACGCAGTTGCCTTGGCGCACGGTCAGCCCTCCCACCAGAGCCGGGTCGATCCCGTACTCGCAATGGACGGGGCGCTTTTCCAAATGCTCCAGTTCGGATTCGAGGGCCGCCCGCTGGCCGGCGTCGAGAGCGACGACGGAGCGGACCTCAAACGAAGGCAGGCCGCGGCAGTCCCTCCAGGCGTTGGGCAAACCGGCTAGGACGGACGGAAGGATCTCCAGCCGCCTGTGCTGGAGAAGAAGCAGGACGAAACGGGACGTCTTGGGGTCGACATTCTGCGACTCCAGAATGGTCCGGATGATCCTGGCTTTCTTGGCCGGGTTGAGAAACGGCCGCAAAAGCGAACTGTGAAGCTCGTCGTTGTCCCGAAGAAGGGAGGCGAAAGCGGCCAATTCACCGCTGACGGCGTCAAATTCGGCCGGCGAATGCAGGGCCGCCGCCAGGCCTTCGACGTAGCGCTTAACGAGCGTCGGATTCTTCATGGAGGGTCTTCAGTTTGTCGATGGAGCGGTCGATGAGGGCGGCATGATCGGCCGCCGTCAGCCGCTCCTTGAGATGGGCTTCGGCAAGTTGAGCGGCCAGCGAGGCGGTATATTCCTTGAGTTCGCGGATCGAGCTCTTGAGCTGGGCCTCGACTTCGAGTTTGGCCAGCGACCGGAGGCGTTCGGCCTCTTGGCGGGCCAGGGCCCGGATGCGTTCTTTCTCTTTAAGGCCTTCCGCCTGGGCCAGGGTCCGGATCCGGCCCAGCTCCGCTTCCAGGGCGGCGATCTGGGACCGGGCCGCCTCGAGTTTCAGCTCCGCGTCGCGCCGCTCCCGGCGGGCTTCAATCAATGACTGTTCGATGTCCTTCGTCCGTTGGGCCAGCATCCCGGCGATCGGTTTACGCAGAAGGAAGTAAAGCCCGCCGAACAGGATGACGAAATTAACGATCTTGCCGAACATCCCCGAGCCGCCGCTCTCAGGACTGGCGGCGGCCGCTTCTTCTCCGGCGGGTTGGGCGTGGTCCTGAAGGCTCGCGGCGACTGAAACGGAAAGGCACACCAGGATGAGCAGAAGGCCGATCCGGGCGCGCGGCGTCACCGAAGCAGCCTCCGTTCGATCTGATCGGCCAGGCCCTGGGCTCTTAAAGCCAGATCCGCCTTGAGACCATCGAGCTCGCGATTCATGTCCTCGCGGGCTTTTTCAACCTCAATCTTGGCCGCTTGTCCGACCTCGGCCAGTAGGCGCGATTTTTCCTTGAAGGCTTCGGCCTCGAGCTCGTCCCGGATAAGGGCTCCTTGGGCGCGGGCCGCCTTAAGGGCGTTATCGACATCCCGCAGGCCCCGGGCGTTCTCGTCCAGGGCGCGCCGGGAGGCCTCGCGGTCGTCGAAAAGCTTCGCCGCCCGATCACCCCGGACTTTTTGGAGAGGACGGAAAAAGACCCTGGTCAGGACGATGACGAGAATCCAGACGATGACGAAGGTAACGAGTAATGTTCCGTTGATCTCTAGCATGGAGCGTCCGCCGTCGAAATCGGACGGATGATGATATCATAGGGCTTCCCCACAAAGCAAAATCGGCTTTCTTCCATTCTGTGTGGCTTGCGGCACAGTATTCGGCCCGGCGGCGCGGGTTTTTCGCGCCGTTCCCGCGCCGTTTTCTCGGCGGCTCAGAACTGCTACCGTTTTTTCCGTAGGAAAAAACGGCATCGGACATCTTCGCCGGTCCTACGCTAAAGCATAGGACGAGCAAGGCACGCCGGATTCTTTCCGATCCGGCTCCCCTCGAAAACGGCTAGGAACGGCTAAACCCGCGCGGCTTCGCCGTCGGCCGAACACCATGACGCCTTAACTACCCACACAAAATGGAAGAGATCCAATTAGGATTTGGTGCCGCAAACGTATCAACGGAATAATTCCGACGGCGTCCCGGGGGGGTGACTTCCGCCCCTCAGGCCTGTCCCTTGGTTTTCGCCGTTATATTTGGGCCGGCTCGATGATGATCATCTCAAGGACTGTGAAAACCGCGTCGGATCGGTCGAACGTCTTGTGTTCAAGCCGGGGGATTTTCGGGCGACCGATTCGGATGAAGGCGGACCAGGCCCTGTTCGACCGCGGTGTCCAGATCGGCGAAGAGGACGGCGGCTTCTTCGGCGCTCGCGTTCGGCGAAAGGGGAGAGATACCGACGATTTGATTGCGGCCGCCCGCCTTCGCCTGGTAGAGTCCGAAATCGGCGATCCGAATGGCTAGATCGAAGGATATTCGGTCGGGGGCTTCCGGATAGAATGGAAAACTCGTATATCCCACGGAACACGTCCGGCGGACCGTCACACCCTGCTCGATAACGAAGATGGTTTTTTCGACCGAAGCTCGGACCTTCTCCGCGTAGATCTCCGGATACTCCAAAACCGTCTTTTTAAGCACCACCAGGAATTCATCGCCGCCGAAACGCAGGATGACGTCGTCCTCCCGGACGGAGGCGCGCAGAACGCGGGCGAATTGCCGGAGCGTCCGGTCGCCGGCCGCGTGTCCGAATCGATCGTTGATCTCTTTAAAATGATCGATATCGATCATGAAAACGCCGAAACCCGTGGCTTCGCTGGTCTGCCGGTTTCGCCGGTTTTCGCTCCGAAAGAGAAATTTTTGATGGGCCACAAAGGCGTTGATATCGGACTGGAGTATATCCGATAAATAGCGGCGGTTGCGGAGGCCGGTCAGGGGATCGGTCAAGGCGATGTCCTTGAGTTCCCGGGTTATCTGATCCACGAGGCGCTCCAGCCGGACTTTTTCCCGAAGGAGTTTACGGTTGTATCGCCTCATCAACCAGGCCAGGGCGAGGAGCCCCGACAATCCGAAGACGATGGCGGCCGGCCAGGTCCGATACCAAGGCGGAAGAATGACAAACGACCATCCGTTTTCCAGTTTGACCTGCGCCGCGGCCCAATTTTGAGGGTCGGCGTTGTATGCTTCAGGGGGGTAATTCGTGATGATGGGGAGGCCCGGGTGTTCGCTTGGCGAGGCCAGCGGAGCGAGGAGGGGGCCGGCGATGGCGCAAAAGATTAATATCCTTCGGCCGGCTTTCCGAATCTTCATACTCGTCCTCACCTCAAGCGGATTTCAGCGCCGGAGAGATAAAGGCTGCTCCCATTCTATGAGTTATTTTTTCGAATGGCAAGATCTGAATTTTTCATGAATACCGGCTTTCCAGAGGGAATGGTGCGGGAGTAAAACGGCATTAAAGAATTCATGAATAATGCAGGAAGAGCGGCTCTTGCCGATATTTCCGGTGCTTGGCCTTCAGGGCGCGAAAGGGTTCGCCGACTCTACCCCAGCATATGCAGTTCCCAGAGGTCCTGCCGGCTGCGGTGAAGGATGGGCCCGACCGCCCGCATGCCCGTCCGGCCGACGCTTTTTTCCAGGTACGTCAACTCCTCGAATTTTTCCCGAATGTTCGGCTCCGGCTGGACGGGAAAACCCGCCTCTTTCAGCAGCAGAACACCCTTGGCGCTGATGGAGAGTTCGAGGTGAATCCGGAGCAGGCAGAGCATGTCGGCCACGACTTCGCCCGGGAATTTGCCCTTGAGGGAGAGGAGATATTTTCCGATCTTGGTCGTCGAGAGGCGCCCCGAGGTGATGAGCCCTAGAAGCTCGACGTCGGAATCGAAGCCCACATCCAGCCATTTTCGGGTGCTCTTCTCGCTGATCAAAAAGACATTGATGGCGACGAGGGGCAGGACGGCGAGTATGGCGGCCGTGGCGACGAGGGGCGGCAGGAGAAAATGATTGAACGCGGAGTGGAGGAGGAAGGCTCCGCCCAAACCGGGGAGACACAGAATCCAGGCGCTCCAGGCGCGGCGGTCGGACAGGGCTTTCGTGACGGAGGCGAAAATAGCCGTCGTCCCGCCGTGCATCATGGCCGTCCCGAACCCGCGGATGACCCAGACAACGAGGTTGGCTTCGGGGGTGGTGTTCAAATAATAGATGTTCTCGAACAGGGAGAATCCCGCGCCCGCGGCGAAACCGAGGATCGCGCCGTCGACCAGAAATCCGATCCTATGGGCCTGGAAGAAAAATAAAATGACGATCGCCTTGAGCAATTCTTCGACCAGGGGGGAGACATACCGGGAATAAAGGACGAAATCGTCATGGAAGAGGCCGATCAGCTCCGAATTGAGGATATAACTCGCTCCCGCCGCGGCGGCTCCCCCGAGAATGGCGATAAACAGGGTCTTCAGCTTGACCAGCTTGTAGCTGTCCAGAAAGATCAGCGCCAGCAGGAAAATAAGGACCGGCAGAAGGCCGACCGGGATTTTCAGCGCGGAGAGTAAAACGGTGGCCGGCATGGGGTGCTTTCGCCTGTCATTTTATGACAAAACGGCTTGGAGTCAAGCCGCGAGGCCGGACGGCGGGGGCGTCGTCCGGAGGCCTTGACACGGCCGAAGGGGGCAAAGTATAGTTTCGGCATACCTAATTATTTATGGGTGAAGGTCCGGGATTTGAATTGTTGAAAGGTTTTTTCTCTCGAGTTCGCCGGCTCGCGGAGCGGATCACCATGTCCGAC
>Ga0315287_10003663_pt1 | contig 14842 bp, 9 predicted proteins | sample YL17G11_0_MG_FD_205037 | JGI IMG/M metagenome (GOLD analysis project Ga0315287, IMG submission 205037) | Sediment microbial communities from Yellowstone Lake, YNP, Wyoming, USA - YL17G11_0 | ecosystem: Environmental > Aquatic > Freshwater > Lake > Sediment | place: USA: Wyoming | collected... | reverse complement strand
CCCGGCAAGCGCACGCTCCAGGTCAGCTAGGCGCGCTCTCTCGGCCTCGACCTTCGACGCCTCTTCCTCGAGATCCACGAACCTCTGCTCGATGCTGCTCGACCTATCCTTGTGATCGTCCTCGATACCCTTCAGACTAGACTCCCTAGCCTCGAGCGCCACCTTCCTTTCGGCAAGGTCCCTCTCGATAGTATCGGCCTCGGCGATCCTCGCCTCCGCCTCCTGTGACTTGGATCTGACCAGCGCTTCATTCTCCGCCAGCTGGACCGCAAGCTCCTCGAGTCTCCTGGACTCGGAACTCACGCGGTCCTTAGCTACCTCGACCTCGAGCATGCCCTCCTTGATGCCCTTCCGCTCGGCGTCCATCTCGCTCTGGAGCTTGTCCTTCTCCCCGAGCAGCATCCTGCGGTCCGCATCGATGGCATTGGTCTCGGCCTCGAGCCTGGCCCTCTCAGCCTCCGATGTCCTCATCGTCTCGTCGAGCGCGCGCTCACGCGAGGCCAGTCTCTCCTCACGCTCGGTCACTTCCCGCTCAAGGACGGCCATCTCGTCTTTGACGGCCTTGAGGGATTCCGCTTCCTCGGCCAGGGATCTGACGCGCGCCTCGACCTCGGCCGCCTTCGTCTCGTATTCGGCATCAAGGCGGTCCTTCTTGGCCTGGAACTCCTCCTCGAGCTTCTCGGACTCCGCTTTCGAGGCGCCTAGGGACATCTCACGCGCCTTCAGCTCGGACTCCCTGGCCGTGTTCAGGGCGGACATCTCCTCGAGCTCCTTCTTCCAGTTCTCGAGTTCCCCCTGCAGCTCGGCCGTCTCCTCGGCCTTCGCCTGGACCGTGGTCCTTTCATCGACGAGCCTGACCTGATCCTCCTGGAACGTCCTCTTCTTGGATTCCAGTTCGGTGAGCTCGTGCTGGATGGCCTCATTCTGGTCCTTCATGACCATCTCGCGCTCATCGAGTGCGGTCTTGGTCTGCTGGATCATCTCGGCCGTCGATTGGATGCCATCCTGCTTGACCGCGAACTCCCGTTCGCTCACCTCGAGCTCGTCCTTGCGTTTGTCGAGGGCACGCCGAAGCTGGTCGAGACCCACCCCCTCCTCCGCCATCCGGAGCTCCTGACCGGCCACATCGCTCGAACGCTGGTCCAGGATGGTCTTCATCTCGTCCATCGAGAACGACTTCTCCTGCACCTCCTTGCGCTCCTCATCGAGTTTGGCCATGCCCTCATCGAGGACACGCTGGGCGTCGGCCAGCCTGCGCTTCTCATCGGAGGTCGAGTTCTCGAAGGAGATCTTCTCCTGCTCGATCGCGTTCCGCTCCTGCATGAGCTTGTCCTTCAGGTCCTGGGACTCGTTCTCGAACGCCTGCCGCCTGGACTCGAGGTCCTGGGCGAGCGCGTCAGAGTCCCTCCTGGCCTTGTCGACCTGCGCCTGCGTCTCCTTGACGCGGTCCTCCTTGACGTCTATCTCCTGTTTGAGTTCCTGGATCGATGCGCTCCTTTCCTTGAGCTGCACCTCGAAATCGGTCAGGGCCTTCTTCCTGGCCTCGCTCTCGTTCGCGAGCCTGTCCTCGTCGGACCGGAGCTTCTCGTCCCGCTTCTGAAGGTCGGCTTGCCGCCGGTTCAGTTCCGCCTTGAGTCCCTCGGTCTCGTCGTGCAGCCGGGCCCGCTCCTCATCGAGGGCGGACTCCCTGGTCTTCGCGGCGGACTCCATCATCGCGGCCCTCTCCATGGCCTGGCGGGCCTCGGCGTCGGCCGTCGCCAGCGCCTTCTCCCGGTTGGCGATGTCCTCGAGCTTCGATGCGACGATCCTGTCCTTCTCCGCGAGGGTCTGCTCCTGGGACATCAGCCGGGACCTGAGGGCCTCCAGCTCCCCGGTGATCTTGGATACGGACTCCTCCCGCTGGGCCGCTTCGGAGAGCGAGCGCTCCGCATCCGTCCGCGTCCTGGCGATCTCGTCCTCCTGGGCCTTCCTGAGCCGTTCCAGGTCCTTGCGCTCGGAATCAACGGCCGCGCGGTCCTTCTCGATCTCGACCTTCTCGAGTGCGAGGGCGTGCTCCTTGTCCTGGAGCTTCTTCTCCCTCGACTTGACCTCATCGAGCGCCTTGACCGTGAATTCCTCCCGCTCATGGACGGCTTTGAGCGTCTCGTCGATGCTCCCCCTGTCGGCATCGGCCTTCGACATCAGCTCGGCGAGCCTGGTCCTCTCCGCGTCGAGGCGTTTCGCTTCGGCCTGGAGCTCCATGAGCCTTTGCTCCGTCTTGAGGCTCACGACCCGGTCCAGCTGCAGATACCTCGCCTCGACCTCCTTCTCCATGGATTCGAGGTTGGACTTCTTCGAGTCCAGGTTCTGCATCTCCTTGGCGAGCTTCGTCCTGACCTTGGAGGTGAGTTCCGCCTCCTCCTTTGTGAGCTTGACCCTGAAATCCTCGAGGTCCTTCCTGGTCTGCCTGACCTTCAGCAGCGTCTGGCGGACCTCCTGACGCTCCTTCTCGAGCTCGAGCTTCTCCAGACCCAGCTTCTTCGCCTCAGCCGATATCTTCTCCTCAGCCAGGATGAGCCTCCGGCGCTGCTCCGCGAGCTTCTCAGCCTCGATCTGGAGCTCGTCCTGCTTGAGCTCGGATATCAGCTTGTTCTCGATCTCGGGCCTGACGGGCGTGATCTTGGTCCTGTCGCCGGAAAAAACCTCGAGCTCCCTCTCGACCGAAGCCAGCTGAGCGGCCTCGAGCGTCGATGACTTCAACGACACGATGCCGACGGCCTTGTGAACGGCGACCAGGTCCCTGATCCCCTGGAGGAAACGGAGAACGCTGACGAACTTGTTGTTGGTGATGACATATTCTAGGGAGTCGATGAGGACCATCTGGCCCCCGCCCTCCTCGAGGAACCTGCGGATGACCAGGGTGAGGCGCTCCAGATCCTTGGGACCAATCGCCTCTTCGCTCATCGCGTTGGTGAGCCAGTACACCGAGACGTCTTTCAGGTTCAGGGCCTTCCTCAGATTCTTCGGGTAGGTCCTTGAGACTATCATCCCCCGGAACCCCTGGGAAGCCGCCTGCACGAACAGGGAGTACGCGAGCTCAGGGCGCTCCTCCTCCACAAGGTATGTGACTGAGGGCTCTAGGACTGGCCCGTGGTCCTGGGGCTCAGGCTCTCCCGGCGGTGCAGGCTCCTCGGGTGGGTCCGTCGCCTTAACCGCGGACTCCTCGTTCTCCGAAACATTCTCTTCTGGAAGGGTCTCGGATGGGGGCTTCGTCCCGCTATCTCTCGCTTTATCTCTCAATCCCATGCGTGCTTTCTCCGTGTTTCTGCCACGCGCACCGGGGGGAGGCGTGGGGATTGTTCCGTCTCTGAGGGGTTTTCCAGTAATATTCTGGCATGTACATTAATTCATGTGCTCAAATCTCGAATCTGTCAAGGATGCGTTCATACAGCGCGAAGTCGTCCGTCTTCCTGAACTCCTCGATGACCGCATCGGGCAGCTGACCGAGCATGTCATCGAGCACCTTCAACAGCCTCTTCATGTCCTTGTCGAGTGCCTCCGCCTCGGTCATCTTCCCGACCAACGTGGCCTTCTCCGTCATCAGTCCCCTGATCTCGTTCTCCAGGAGCGATATCGTCCCGCCGAGGTCCGCCTCCGCATCGGCTATCTGCTCGACGGTGCCCTCGATCCTCGCGCTGTCAGGTGAGACGACCGACCTGAGCTCTATGAGCCTGTGCCTGAGGCGCTTCTGTTCCTCGGCCCAGTCAGCCCTGGCTGTCTGTCTCTCCCCAGGGGTCGCGGCCGTCGCCGCTTCGAACCTCAGACGCTCCAGCTCGCCCTTCTCGGCCTCCAGCCCTGCCAGACGTGTCTTGAGCTCGTCCTCGGTCTCGTCGAGCTGCTTCTTCTTCGCGGCGTAGGCCTTGATCTTCCGGTCGACCATCTCCTCCCGCTTCGCGAGCTCCTCCTCTTTCGCCCTGAACTCCGCGACCTCCCTCTCCTTCTCATCGAGCTTCCGCCTGAGCGAGCGGGCCGCCAGCCCGCGCTCCCTGGTCGCGGCGCTGACCTCGAACGCGTTGATCAGCTTCGTGATCTCGTCCGACAGGCCTGCCATGTGCGTCTGGAGGACGGCGATATCCGCCATCTCGTCCGCGAGCGCCTCGACCTCCGCCTCGACCTGCTCGACCGTCGGCGACCTACCATCCATGGACATCAGCTGGGCGAGCCTCGTTTTCTCCTCCTCGAGCCTCCGCTCCATACGCCTCAGCAGGTCCGACCTGTTCTTGACGAGCTCCTCGATGCTCACCCTGAGGACCGCGAGCTTCGCGACGCCCTCCGTGCTCGTAGGGGCTGCGGGGGACGCAGGTGCGCCCGGCTTCGGCTCGCCTGGCTTGTCCATCTCCATGAGCGTGACAAGGAGCTTCTCGTCCTCCGCCGGCTTCTGCTGGACCGCCTTGATCTTGAACTTCATGTTACACTTCGGGCATTGGGAGGTCCCGAATCCCATCACCGTCTTGCACCTTGGGCAGACGAAGGCCATGACCTCCTCGCTGAGCTCCGACTCGCATGAGGGGCATTTCGTGGCCCCTGGCTCGATGTGCTCGTTGCACTCGAGGCAGAAAACCTCACCGGTCTTGGTCACTCCTTTCGCTGCCGTACCATTGCCTCCTGTTCTCCGTGATATCCCTGGTCGCATCCGGCCGTGGCCCAGGTCATTGGTACTTCTCGTACCTCACGAGCTCCTCCAGGTTCCTCCTGGAGGGTCTCTCAGGGTTCTCGTCCGGGTATCCGAGCGGCGTGATGGCGACCACCCTGACGTCCTCGGGCACGCCCAGCAGCTCCCTGACCTTGTCCTCTTTGAATGATGCGATCCAGCATGTGCCGAGACCCAGCGAATGCGCTGCAAGCGTCAGATGGTCCACGACGATCGACACATCGACCACATGGCTGCTCATGTAGCCGCCGACTGTCTGGAACGCCTCTTCCGGGATGCCGCACGCGACGATGACGATCGGAGCCTGGGCGATGAACTTCTGCCCGTTCGCGCTCGCCGCCAGCTTGAGCTTGACCTGCTCGTCCCTCACCACAACCAGTCTCCATGGCTGCGCATTGCACGCTGTCGGGGCCAGCCTCGCAGCGTTCAGAACCTCTTTGAGGAGATTGTCGGGCACGGGTGTAGGCTTGAATCTCCTGATGCTCCGTCTAGTCTTGATGGCCTCCATCAAGTCCATGGGGTCACGGGCCTTGGTAGGACCTCTTCCGAATATTAACGTTTCCTCCCAGCTGCGCTATGATGGCAACGACTGGCTCTCATGCGCGAGAATCATGTTCATCGGACGCCAGGAGCCGACCGGGCATCAATTCTCGATGAGCTTGATGAGGGTCGCGGTCCTGAGCACACCGGGGTATGCTCGAATCTCGTCTAGGCGCTTGTTCAGTTCATCCAACGAATCCGCCCTTATGCGCACGGCGACATCGTACTCGCCGCTGCACTCGAAGACGCTGTCGGACATCTCCCTAGCCTTGTCCTTCACGGCCGTGGTCCTTCCCACGTTCGTGTCGATGAGAACGATCCCCTCGAATCCCACTGGCGACGTCTCGATGGTGAACTTCCTGATGATGCCCTCCCGGACTAGCTTCTCTATCCTGGCCCTGACGGCCCTCTCGGTGAGATGGACATGTCGTGCGATCTCGGTGTTCTTCATCCTGGAGTGCTCCCTGAGGAGGTTCAGGATCTTGGTGTCGGTGTCGTCCATGCTTCAGGGTATAAGCCGTTCCTATTTTCGTACCTTTCGATGGGAACGACCCCTAAGTGCACACTATCATACATCGGAGGTGGGGTGGAAAAAGTGGGCCCAACCGGATTCGGACCGGTGACCTCCCGGTTATCAGCCGGGTGCTCCAACCATGCTAAGCTATGGGCCCATTGTGGCTTCTGCGCAATACTGTGATTGGGATTAAATACTTTCCATGTGGGCGGATGCTGCTGTCGTCACTTCTCAAAGACGAACTCCGCATATGTGCCAGTGCACGGCTTGCCCGCGCATATGTGGGCCCTGAGGTTCGTCAGGTCGAATATCACCGAGAAGATCGTCTCCGACACGTCGAGCCTGTGGAGCCTCGTATCCGCGTGCCTGCAGACCGAGTCTGGTTTGTTGACATGGTCCCTGAAGGCGCCCTGCATCGACTCCACCGTTACTGCCCCGAGCATGGCCTCGGCCAACTTGAGCGCGCGGAAGTACCGCACGTGCGAACTCGACATGGCGCTGGGGGCGTCCTCGAACCGCTGCATCCGCTCGACCGTGTAATGGTTCGTGTGCACGATGTAGCCATCTGTAGCGCTTATCACCGCGAAGTCCGTGGCTGAGCCCTCGAGCGAGAATATCTCGCCGTTGCCGTCCGAGCATATGTTGTTGTAACTCGACGCCCTGTCAGCGGGCATGGCATGCTCAAGCGCCTCGCCGATCCGCCTGGCCTCAAGCACCTTCCTTACCGGAAAGACCTTGGGTACCCCGACCCGGGTGTCGTTGGGGTTGAGCGCGTTGCCTGTGAGGCTTATTCCGGCGGAGTTCATCCCGCAGGACGGCAGGAGCCCGCCGTAGCATGTCGCGATGTACTCTGGCTTTCCAGCCGGTTTCGCGTGGACCAGCACGACGGTCTCGAGCGCATCCGAGCTCCAGTCCTCGTTGTGCCCGATGAGCACATCGCCGTTCAGCGTGACCTCGCCAGAGAACGCCATGTCGGTGCAGCCCCTGAAGCCGAGGGGCGACAGGAGCTCGTGGCAGCAGCATGTGAATGCGTCCTCGAAGGGCATCTTGGCGCCGTCGGCGTATCCCCGTATCTCCTCGACGAAGTCCGGGTAGAAGCCCTCGGCGTACGGGAGGAACAGCTTCGCCCTCGCGACCGCCTTCGACCAGTCCATGCCAGTCGAGTGCTTGACGCCCTCTGCCATGCCCTTCCTGTACGTGTGGCCCTTGGCCGCGCACTTGGCGCCGGCAGCTCTGCCCATGTCATAGGGCTTCCCTGACACCTCGACGACTGGAAGTCCGCCCTTGGCACTCATGGCTCTCGTGACACGGCACAGCCTTGCCCTGTAAATAATCTACCGCCCCACACGTCACCTGCTCGGCATCGGCGGGAACGCCTGCAGGGTCTTGAGGTGCGTCGTCGAGAGCTTCTTCTTCGATTCGACGACCATCCCGGTCGCGGATATCTGCATCGGTCTCGGAATGGTGTCGTGGGCGGAGCCCCTGAACTTCTCGACGGTGATGCTCCGCTCGATCTTGTTCGAGATCATCATCTTGTGCAAGCGGATCTCGCCCCTGCAGAGGAATGTCTCGATGTCGAGCTCGGTCGGGTCTGGAAGGTCGCTGATGATGAGCGCGGTGATATTCGACTCAGAAAGGAACCTCAGGAGCGAGTTGACGCTGTTCTCGATGTCCTCCTCGGCACCCGCGAGCTCTTTGAGCGATGTCAGTGAGTCGATGACGATCCTCGAGTACCTGGTTTCGTTGAACTCCTGCCGGAGCATGAGCTGGAGAGTCTGTGCGCTCAGATCCGGCTGGACCTGCTTCATCGCCTCCGTCTTGACGTCGGCCTTGGCATCCCGGAGGGACCCCACCGCGCGCTGAGCAGCGACCTCCACGAGGGAGACCTTCTTGCTGTATGCTTTCGAACTCGGGTGCACATCGAGTATGCGTATCTTGCCCACATCCCAGCCGAGTGACCGGACGTTCTCCCTGACCTCGCTCGGCGGCTCATCGATCGAGACGAGCAAGGCCCTCTCTCCCTGCTTCACGCCCTGCTGGAGGAACTGCACGCCCAACGTCGTCTTGCCGCTCCCGACCGTCCCTCTCACCAGGTACGGCCTGCCGGGGATGAAACCTCCCTTCAGCATTTCGTCGAGGCCTGCGATGCCCGTGCTTGCCCTGCCAGGAGCAGTTGTTGTCATTGGATACCTGCACCCCCTGGTGAGCACTGTCCCGTCTGGCCTTTGGGTTCCTCGGCCGGCTTGGCCGGGGCCTTGTCTGGCGGCACTTCACTGGGTGCGTGGACTTCTTTCGTGTCAGGAGCTGGCGCCGGGCCTGGCTGGACGGCTGGATGTCGGACCGTATCCGCCACCTGTGCCGGTGCCTGCTTGGCCCCTTCACCATCCGCCGCACCGACCTGTTTCGCATCCTTCTTGTGAGTGACTGAGGCCCTGAGATCTATGCCATCAGATGTGATCTTGAATGGTCTCATACGCTGGTCGTGCGCCGAGCCCCTGTACTTCTCGATCGTCACGCCCCTCTGCATACCCTTCCCGTCGAACCACTTGTGGAGCTTGATCTCGCCCCTTGACATGTGCGACTCCGCGTCGGGCTTGGACACCTCAGGCGTCTGCACGGTCAGTATGGTCGTGACGCCGAGGTCTGACATGAGCCTGAAGAAGGACTGAACCGTCGCGTACTCCTCACTCGTGCGGATGTAGAAATGCTTCATCGATGTGACGGAGTCGATGACAACGCGGGTGTACTTCCTCACGCGCATCTCCTGCTTGAGCATCTCTTGGAGTGTGTTGACCGTCATGTCGGCAGGCCCCTTGTCAGGGGTCTTCCGGATGCCTTCGCCGATCTCCTTCATCAGTACCATCTTACGCTCGGTGGAGACGTCTCTGACAGGTGTCTTGTCATAGCTCATTATGTCCAGTGTGGCGTCGAGAAGGACGATGTTTGATAAATCCCACCCGAAAGCCGATATGTTCCGCTTCGTCTCGTTCGGAGGCTCGTCGAGGGCGACATACAGCACCCGCTCCCCGTGGTTCGCCCCTTCCAGAAGGAACCTAATGGCGAGTGTCGTCTTGCCCGTGCCCGATGCCCCTGACACTACATATGGCCGGCCAGGTATCAGACCGCCCTCGAGCATCTCATCGAGGCCAGGAATCCCTGTCTTCAACTTCTCCCTAATCATCTCAAGCATCCCGGGTGCCTGTGCTCGGCGCTGTTCAGGCTGCTGGTTCCATTGATTCTAGTCTGTCGCCTTATACCTTTCCATCCCCGCCTCTCGATTGATAATGATATCACGGACGCGAGGTCGTCCCTAACAGGCAGGCCTAGACGCCTTGAGGGTCTCCGTCTGGATGCCTCCGCGCGGCCCCGACAACCTTATTATATCCGCAGCTTTCTTTATCAGACTGTTCTGATTCCGATGCCAGTCATCAACTTCAGTTACTGTGACCTCTGCGCGCTCGTCGGGAGAGACGTCTCGCGCCACGTACTCAGGGAACGCCTCCCTCTTATCGGAGCGGACCCAAAGTCGATCCCCGACGACTCTGACGAGCTGAGCATCGAGTTCTTCCCGGACAGGCCAGACCTCTATTCCGTGGAGGGAATCGCGCGTGCCCTAAAGGCGTTCCTGGGCTTCGAACCCGGCCTCCGGACCTATGATGTCGGCACATCGAATGTCGACCTCGTGGTCGACGAGTCCGTGAACGACGTGAGGCCCTACATATGGTCCGCGTTGGTGGAAGCCAACGAGGTGGACGACGCGCTCATACGGTCCATGATGGACCTTCAGGAGAAGCTCCACCTGACACTTGGAAGGAACAGACGCAAGGTTGCGATAGGGCTGCACGATTTCCGCGCGGTGAAGCCGCCTTTCACGTACCGAGCAGTCGCGCCGGACGGGATATCGTTCGTCCCCCTACAGGGTGACCGCAAGATGACGCTGGCTGAGATCCTTCGAGAGCACGGGAAGGGCAGGACGTACGCGTCCATCCTCGACGGGAAGTCCCGTTACCCTATAATCACTGATAGGAACGGAGACGTCCTTTCGTTCCCTCCCATCATCAACGGCGTGGCAACAGCGGTCACCGAAGACACCAAAGACATATTCATCGACTGCACGGGCACGGACATGAACGCCGTGACCCATGCCGTGAACATCGTCGCGACCGCGCTCGCAGAGAGGGGCGGGATGATAAAGACCGTCCAGCAGCATCGCCTTGAGGGCACGATGCCAGCCCCGGACCTCACCCCGCGAGACATGGACCTCGACACGCATTACGTCAACAGCTGGACTGGCCGGCACCTCGACGCACGGGAGACGAGCGAATGCCTGAAACGCATGGGGTACGGCGCGGCATACGAGGGCAGCATCGTCCAGGTCAAGGTGCCCGCATACAGGGCGGACATCCTCCATCCGATCGACCTCGTGGAGGATGTCGCCGTGGGATACGGGTACGAGAGGTTCGGCGGAACGCTCCCCAAGCGGGCGACGTTCGGGCTTGAGGAACCCACGATCGCCTTCGGGAACGCGCTGAGACACATCCTCATCGGCCTCGGCTACTTCGAGGTCGTAACGCTCTCACTCTCGAACGCCAGGGACCAGTACCTCGCGTTCGGCATCACGGAAGACCACGCGACCCATGTCAAGAACCCTGTCAGCGAGGACCACACACTTGTGAGGACCTCCCTGATCCCCAGCCTCATGACGATCCTACGCAAGAACAAGCACCGGGAGCTCCCCCAGAGGGTGTTCGAGGTGGGCGATGTCGTCATCGACGGCATGAACCGGAGGCGGCTTGCGGGGGCGTCCACGCACGCAAAGGCGGGTTTCACGGAGGCAAAGTCAGTCGTGCAGTCCATCGCGAGCGGTCTGGGCGCGCGCATGTCCGTCGAAGCAGAGGACGTCCCGGGGTTCGTCCCTGGAAGGGCCGCCGCGGTCATGTTCGGGGAGACGAGGGTGGGGATGTTCGGCGAGGTGTCTCCGAGGACCCTGCGGTCATTCGACCTCGGCTATCCGATGGTCGCGCTCGAGATCGACCTTGATGTCGTCCTCGAGCTACAGTCGAGTGTGCGCTGCTGAAGGGCGCACGTCTCCGAAACAGTCTTATCGAGGCAAACCCTGTTCCACGACGGCCATCCGACACGCTGAGGTAGCTAAGCCCGGTTTACGGCGCCAGCCTTGAGAGTTGGTGGTACTACGTACCACGGGAGTTCAAATCTCCCCCTCAGCGCTCACCATAAGACCGTCCGAAACATGTCCGAGCTCATTCTGGACGAAAAAGAATATCTACCCTGGGACTCCCTTAAGAGGACTGCGGGAAACGGTTCGGAACAGAGGCATTGAACACGGACGATTTGTGAGCGTTGACCCATGATCAAGGTACTCGTTGTAGATGACGAGCCCGACCTGCTCCAGATATCCAGGATATTCCTTGAGCGGAACAGCGACATCTCCGTGGACACGGCCCCGCTGGCGAGGACGGCCATGGAGCTCATGGCGAAGCGCAGGTACGACTCCGTGGTCGTGGACTATCAGATGCCGGAGCAGGATGGCATCGAGTTCCTCAAGAAACTCAGGGCGAAGGGGGACAACATCCCGTTCATACTGTTCACTGGCCACGGGCGGGAGGACGTCGCGATCGACGCGCTGAACAACGGCGCCGACTTCTACCTCCAGAAATCAGGAGAGCCCAATGTCCAGTTCGCCGAACTGGCGAACATGATCCGCAAGGCTGTCGCCGTCAGGGACGCCGCGGACAATCTCACGAGGTTCGCCGCAATCGTCCAGTCGTCTGAGGACGCGATCATCTGCACGGACCTCCAGGGGGTCATCCTGTCCTGGAACAAGGCCGCGGAAAAGACCTACGGGTACCTCGAGACCGAGGTGAAGGGCAAGCAGGGGTCCATGATGTTCCCGGAGGACAAGAAGGATCAATTCACGTTCCTAGTGGAGACGCTTAGGCGAGATGCCCAGGTCCACCGGGTCGAGAGCGTGCGGCGCAGGAAGGACGGGACCGAGTTCGTCATGGCGGGGACGTACTTCCCCGTCAGGGACAGGGACGGTGAGGTCGTGGCCCTCGGAACCATCGTGAGGGACGTGACCGAGCAGAAGGCGGCCGCCGAGCGGCTCAGGCGATCGGAGGAGAAGTACAGGTCCCTGGTACAATCAGCCCCGTCATTGATCTGCCGGATAGCCAAGGACGGTAGGACGCTCTTCGTCAACGACTGGGTCAAGGATCTCACAGGATACGGGCCTGCGGAGATGCTGGACAAGAACTGGTGGGACCTTTTCTATCCCGGGAAGCTCCGCGGACAGGTCGACGAGATCCTCGACGAGTTCAAGAGGGGAGATGTCACCAATCACGAGATGCGGATGATGGACCGGGCGGGACGCATCCGGACGTTCCTATGGAACTCGTTCAATGTCTACGACGCTCGCGGCGACCTGGTCGAGATCAACGGCGCGGGCCTCGATGTCACAGACAGGAAGACCGCGGAGGAGGGGCTCAGGGAGAGTGGGGCGTTCAGCAGGGCGGCGCTCGACGCACTCGACGCCAAAGTCGCAGTGATTGACAGGAACGGGACTATCATCGCGGTGAACGGCGCCTGGGAGGAATCCGCTGCATCGCTGGGGATGAAAGCGGGGTCCAGCTCCGGGATCGCGTCGAACTACCTCGAAGTGACGAGAGCGGGCGCGAAGGCGAATGCGAACGGCGCGAAGGAGGCGCTCGCGGGAATTCAGAGTGTCCTCGAAGGGAGGAGCGACCGCTTCGAACTCGAATACTCATGCGACGCTGGGGGGCACGAGCTGTGGTTCACGATGCATGTCACTCCACTGTCCAAGAAGAGGGGCGGGGCGGTCCTTGCGCATATCGACGACACTTGCAGGAAATCGCTTGAGCTCGAGTTCAGACGGAGCGAGGAGCTGTACCGCACCATATTCGAGACGACGGGGAATCCCGCGCTCATCATCGAGGAGGACGAGACCATCTCGCTCGTCAACTCCGAGTTCGAAAGGGTCTCCGGATACACGAAAGGCGAGGTCGAAGGCAAGGTAAAGTGGCCGAGTATGATCTACTCCGACGACCTGCCTAGGGTAGTCGCCAACCGCGAGATGCGCAAGAAGGACCCTATCAACACTCCAAGGTCCTACGAGACGAGGATCGTGAACAAGAACGGGGAGACCAGGCACGGCATCGTCACCGGGGGGCTGATACCTGGGACGAAGAGGCTCATAGCCTCGTTCCAGGACATAACCGACCTCAGGCGGGACGGGGAGGCGCTCAGCCACGCGAACAGGAAACAGAGCCTACTCAGCAGCATCACGCGACACGACATACTCAACCAGCTGACCGTCCTCGACGGACACCTCCAGATGGCGACAGAGTCGCAAGACCAGTGGTCGGGCAAGACGAACCTGGTGCGGGCATGCGAGGCGACGGGCAGGATCAAGCGGCTCCTCGAGTTCGCGAAGGACTATCAGGACCTGGGGCTAGCGAAGCCGGGATGGATCGACGTCCGCAGGGCATTCTCCAACGCCATGACGGGGCTCGACATGCACGGGGCCCAGGTCAAAGTGGACATCGAGGGAGTCGAGGTCTTCTCCGAGCCGATGCTCGAGAAGGTGTTCTACAACCTGATGCAGAACTCCGTGAAGCACGGGAAGAGAGTATCCAAGGTGCGCATCAGCGACAGGGACGAGGGACGGTCCCTGGTGCTGGTGTACGAGGACAACGGAACCGGCATCGAGCCTGGCAAGAAGTCCTCCATCTTCGAGAGGGGCCAGGAGGGCGCCGGGGGGCTTGGGCTGTTCCTGGCGCGGGAGATACTTGCGATAACCGGGCTCGAGATCCGCGAGACCGGGACCCACGGGGAGGGTGCGCGGTTCGAGATCGCGGTCCCTCCTGACAGACACCGGATACCCGGAGCCACCCGGTGACCAAGCGCGCTCCGAGGTCAGCGGGCGCGGACCGAGGGGCGATGGTTCAGAAGATACACGCCAGCGAACGCGACCCCGCCGCCGACGAGGGCAAGCGCGACGCTGCTGGGGAGCTGGACGGATGCGCCCGGGAAGATTGCCAGGACGAGGAGCTGCACGCCCATCGTCATCACCCCGTTCAGGGCGAACAGGACGGCCGTCAGGGGAGCGCCGATCTTCGGAAGACCGGAATTGTACGCGAGGAGCCCGATGCACGGGAGGACCCCTATCAGCACAAGGATCGCCATCCCAGTTGCGCTCGGCAGGGACACCAAGCCTGCAGGCACCCCGAAAGCCAGGAGAAGCATGCCCGACAGGAAGAGTTCGAGGCCCGAGAGAGGCCCGAGCTCGTGCGTCTTCAGGAGCACCGCGGTCGCGACCACGGACGCACCCAGGAGGAGCGAACTCAGGATCGCCTCCACCTCCCCAAGGCCCATCTCCGGCGAGATGGAATCCCTGTTCGCGAGGACCAAGAACACGCCCATGAGCACGAGCACGCTCCCGGAGACCTCCCAGAGGTTCATCCGTTCGCGGAGGAACAGGACTGAGAGCAGGGCGATGAACAACACCTCGGAGGAACCCCCTCCCAGGATGGCCTCCTTGCTCGCCCCTATGCGTCCGACCGCGTCGAACCACAGGAACACGCCTGTCGCGACGAGCGCACAGAGCACAAACATGTACGACCACCCTCGCACGTCCAAGCCCTTGACGAACCTGACGCTCCTGCGCCCGAACACGGCCATCAGCATGAAGCCACCGGCAACGGTCGGGACCGCGGACACGACGAAGGAATCGATATGGGCGGTCTTGATGGCGCCCTCGACCGCAACGGACTCGATCGCGACCACCACGGCGGATGCCAGCACGATGAAGACATATCTCGACCTGGTGTCCAAGTGCCGCCCCACCTCGGCCCCTCACGTGTCGCAGGTCACATCTAGTTTGGCAAGAACGGCTCCGAGATATGCGACATTCCGTAAAGGTTTATACGCGCGCACGCGCATCCTTGATTGCTCGAAAGGGCACGGGATGCAGAGGGATGGGACGAGATGTCATCTTGTAGGTACAGCCACCTCAACGGTTCTTGCGCGAACAAACATGTCGAGAGACTCGAATGCCTTGG
>Ga0315287_10003661_pt1 | contig 14844 bp, 13 predicted proteins | sample YL17G11_0_MG_FD_205037 | JGI IMG/M metagenome (GOLD analysis project Ga0315287, IMG submission 205037) | Sediment microbial communities from Yellowstone Lake, YNP, Wyoming, USA - YL17G11_0 | ecosystem: Environmental > Aquatic > Freshwater > Lake > Sediment | place: USA: Wyoming | collected... | reverse complement strand
CTGTATCGGCCACGTGCGGCGCAACTACTTCGGCGTAAGCCCTGTACTCGTTATAGACCGCGTTCGCGTCGAGCGCCTTGCCGCCGTAGACCTTGGTGATGATCGCGTTCTTGCGCTCGATAGCCGCGGCCAGTTTCTCGCGAAACTTTATATGGTCCACGAACTCGGATACGCGAATGCCTGTGCGGGATATCTTGTCGGCGTAGCAGGGACCGATGCCGCGCCCGGTCGTCCCGATCTTGCCGGAGCCTTTAGAGGCTTCCTCGAGTTCGTCGAGCATCCTGTGGTAGGGCAGAATCACGTGGGCGCTGCCGCTGACCTTGACCTTGGATGTATCGATGCCGCGCTCTTCGAGGTTTTTCAGTTCTCCGCAAAATACCTGGGGGTCCAGCACCACGCCATCGGCCACCACCGGGGTCACGCTATTGTGCAGTACACCAACCGGCACGGTGTGGAACTTGAACACCTCGTCGCCCACGACCACCGTATGCCCGGCGTTATTCCCGCCGTTGTAGCGCACAACATAATCGGCATCCTTGGCCAGGAAATCGACGACCTTGCCCTTGGCCTCATCACCCCACAACAACCCAACTACCACCACATTCGCCATCAATTCAGCTCCTTATCCGCATCTGGCCTCGATCCTTCCGCGAGCGTCACGGCAGATCGCCTCAGCCCATCAACGGTATCAAAAGCCGGGCCCTTTGTCAACGTAGCAGTTCAATCTCGATGAGTACCACGTCATGCTGAACTCGTTTCAGCATCCAGGCTACGAAGGGATGGACCCTGAAAGTCCTGAACTGGATTCAGGATCAGGGTGACGGGTGGACGAGTGCTGTACTTATCGTTTCTGAACTCCCACTTGTCAACCAGTGGGGGCTTGCTGAGTTATAATGAGGAATAACGGCACGATTTGATAAGCCCTGGCGACACAGTTGACAACTACCTAAAGGCGTATCCTCACATTGTTATTAATAAGTGCCATCGGTTGCGGAATAACACTTATTGAGCGCGCAGGCGCAAGTCGCTTGCCCGCTTATGCCGGAGGGTAGGCCAGACCCTCCGGCAATTATTTATCGAGTTGCTCCCTCATCTTGTCGAAAGCCTCTTTGAGTTCCGCGACCCCATGCCTGAGATGGTCCACGAGGCCGGATTCGACAATGATGCGGTCATCAGTCGCTCGCTTGAGTGTGGAAGACAGCCGACGCGCTATCACCGATATCGTGGGGAAACCATAGCTTGCGCCCGACCCAATGAGGTTATGCAGCAGCGCGCGCAGATGCTCCCTGGCATCCAGGCTGGCCGGTTCGGCTTCCAGCATGGCGATGGCTTGCTCGAGATTACTGATCTTGCCGTCGACGCCCTCGATGTAGCCGCGCCGTGCCTGTTCGAGCCAGTCCACTCGATGCTTCCGGTCGCTCACTATCCGGCGCTCCTCAGCAGTTCGTCTTCGCCGGGGATGGGAAGATCGACCACGAACGTACTGCCGCCCAGCCGCCTGCGCCGCACGTAGATTCGCCCCCCGTGCTGTTCCACGATGGCCTTGCTGATCGCCAGTCCGAGCCCATGGCTTCGCTCGGGACTGTCGATGTCCTTGCCGCGGTAGAACTTCTCGAATATGCGTTCGCGGTCCGCGTCAGGCACGCTCGGGCCCTCGTCCATTATCCTTATCTGAGCGCGGCCACGGACCCGCTTGAGCAGCGCTGTCACGCTGCTTTGCGGCGGGGAGTATTTGATGGCGTTGGATACCAGGTTCACGATCACCTGCTCGATGCGGTCCGGGTCGGCAACCACCGACGGGACGTCGCCCGTTGTGCGGGTAACCAGCCTGATGTGCTTTTCGTCCGCCTGCTGCTTGAGGCTTTCGAGAGCCCGTATCAGACACCCGTCCAGCGAAACCACGTGCAGCCTGAGTCGTAAAGCTCCCGCTTCAGCCTGCGCGACATCCAGCATATCGTCCAGCAATCGAATCAACCGGTCGCAACTGGCCTGCGCGATGGAAATCAGCGAACGGGTGCGTTCATTCGTTTCCCCGGCGGCATCTCCGAGGATCAGGCCGATCGAGCCGTTCAGCGCTGTCAGGGGAGTGCGCAGCTCGTGAGCGACCATCCACGTGAACTCCGTCTTTGCTTGCGCGATCTCCGTTTCGTGGGTGATATCCTGCAGCACAATTACCGCCTGGGACATTCGGTCGTCCGTCGAGAAGATGGGATAGGTGGCGCATTTCACCGTTCGTTTGCCTATGCTGAATGTTCTTTCGTGGAAGGCATTGTCGTCGCAGCGGGTCCGCGAAAGGTGGCGAAATGCCGCTCGCAGTTCGGCGCTCTGGGGCGATGGAATGATGTCGAACATACTGGCGGCAAGCACTCTGTCCGATCGGGTGTCCAGGATCCGCACAGCGCTGCCGTTCGCGAGGATTATCCGGCCGTCACTGTCGCAGACCATCACGCCAATTCCGATGTTGGCGATCACTGCCTCGAACATCGAACGCTCGATCGTGGGCTGAGAGTAGTTCGGGTCGATCATTGTCACGCTGATGCCGCCTCGTCTATGATCCCTCTGATCCTGTCCGCGAGCTGCATCGGATCGAACGGCTTGCCGAGGCAGGCGCACGCGCCGGCTTCCCTGGTTTTCTCTTGAGTCTTGTGCTCGATCTGGGCCGACAGCAGCACGACGGGTATGTGCTGGAGCGCGGGGTCCGACTTCACCCGCCGGCACACTTCATAGCCATCCATCCCCGGCATGAACACATCCATAAGAATCACGTCCGGACGCTCGGACTGGGCGATTCGGAGCCCTTCCGGGCCATCTCCGGCGGTCACGGCCTCGAACGTGCCATCGTTCTCGACAGCCATCGCCAGAATGGTGCGAATCTCGGGTTCATCTTCTATTATCAGTATCTTTCGCATACGCACAACCTATCGGGCAACGCCGTAGTTCTAATGCCTCCACCCCGGTACCTCAATAAGAACCTCTTGAGATACCATAACTCAAACTATACAAGCAAAGCAACACCAGGTCAAAGGACCACGTTGGCCCTGGACAGCAGGGAACGATACTTCGGAGGAAGGAATGGCCAGTTTAGCAGATCACTGAACAGCCTTTGGAGTTGGCTGAGAGTGAGGGCGCTTATCCGCTCCCCATGCTTTTCCAAGCCTTGAGCAATAGCTGAGGCATAGAGCAGCATTCCACAACGTACAGCCCGCTGCGAGTAAGGATTGGAATACATTAGCTTCCCAATGTCCTTCAGGATTCTCAGTTCCGGGATTGAGGTGTCGTTATGAAACAGCCAATCCGAAAGCGATGAGCCGTTTAGTCGCGATAGCTCAGTTCGAGTGACCCCCGTGCTCGTGACAACTGAAAACGCACCGCCAGCATCCACCGCAATGGGTGTTTCTATATCTCTGTACAAGTCCCACAGGGCGTTCATCTCGTCCTGCGTGAGCTCACCAGAACAAGCCAAGAGACGGTAATCATCAAGCCCGAAGACCGGAATAGACTGATCTATGCTGGACTCAACGCGCTCCGCGCCCGCAGCTTCTACCAACACTGGACCATGTGCGGTCACTGCAAGTGCTTCCAGGAAATCGCCCGCGCTCGCGTATCTTTCGCGATGGTCCAGCGCCAAAGCCTGGAGCACGACTTGATCCAGGCATTCGTCAATACACTTGTTGAATGCGCTTGGCGGTGGAGGTGGATTCTGCCTGCTGTGCTCGACTGCGCGTCGCCACTCCTTGTCGGTAGCATGTTCATCCAGTTCTGGAAGCGCGAATGCGGCGGTGCCTGTCAGGAGTTGATATATAAGCAGCCCAGCGGAGAACACGTCACTACCGGGCACCGCATAGCCCCAAAGACACTCTGGCGCGAGGTAGGAGAGCGTTCCCGCCGCAGAGGCGATGCCTGTAACCGGACACGCCCTGTCCGACAAGCCGAAATCGGCGACTTTCACCTGCAGAGGATCTTCGCTGACTAGCAGAATATTAGCGGGCTTCACATCGCCGTGGATAACCGGGGGCTCAAGACTATGTGCACAAGCAAGCGCACTCAGAATGTCACAGCCGACCCGGCGCGCCTCCTCCACACTCAAACGAACATTCCGCTCTAAGTAACTAGACAGCGTCCCTCCTGCAAGAAACTCCATAACAAGGTATTCGCACTTGATTCCGTCCGCGGAGTGCTGACCGACCTCGAACACTTTCACGATGTTCGGATGCTCCAGCTCAGCCAAGATGGAGGCTTCTTTGAGCACAAGGCCGGCCCTTGTGGTCGGCAGATCGCTGGGCAGGATCTTGATGGCGACTTCTCCGAACCTATCCGAGTGTGCCCTGTATACCTCTCCAAAAGCACCGCTGCCAACTGATTCGTCGATCTGGTAACGATCAGCTATTCTATCACCTCTCGCAAATCGCAATCCACACACCTCCTTCAAATGGCGTTACTTGATCCGCAATCCGGTCTCCAAGAACCGGCGTGACGTCTCCTGCTTCGACACATCAGGATACAGCTCCCAGAGCTGCCAGACCACTCCCTTGAGGGTCTCAAGGTCCTGCCGCGCTAGTGCCGCGCGTCCTTGTGCCAGCAGCACATCAGCACCGGTTGGGTCGGTAAACTTATACCGGTTGGTATTCATGTCTTGGAAAGTGCCGATCCAAAAATCTGGAATGCGGAACAACACCTGCCAGGTTCGCGAAAGCAGATCGCTTTTCTTTGCTTGCAGCCGTGAAAGGTTGCCTTGAGCACCAGCCTCACGTCCCTCAGCAACAAGAGCAGCAAGTAACTCTTTCTCTTCTACATTGCCATGTGTCTCTATCACGTCGGTCGCCCATTCCACGGCGTTTTCGAACTCTGACACGGCTCTTGGCAACTCACGCGCCGTAATGACACGCTCCAACCCGTCAGAAGCATTCTTGCGTTCCCGAACAGCTTTCTGCCTATCGTCTCCGGTGGTGGCACCCGCCGCTGCAAGATTGTCTGCGAGATCTTCAAGGCGACTTAGAACTTGATCCGTCTCTGCGCGCAGGTGAACCGTGTCAGGCGAATCGGCAGTGCTTTCCAGTTCCTGAACGAGTGCACGAGCCCGGTCACATTCTTCGTCCACCTGACCACGCAGCACCTTCACATTTACTTCAGGCATGAACTTGTCCCGCAATACGTGCCGAAAGTTCTCGTCCAGATAGGGAATGTAGGCGGATATCTCAGGTATTCCGTTCTCGTCCACACGCAGAGTCACGGCAATCTCGGTATTCTCCGGCAAGTTCCGCTTCAGTTGCTTTCCTGTAATTACCAAGTTGCCAACAAATCTGTTGAAATCGAGCGTCTCATACTCACCCTCGACAAGTTTGATAGGTATTACCTCATCCTCGCTGCCAGCTCTAACCGCCCAACGGGTCCGGTATGTCTTTACGCTTGAGCATGGCAAGGGCGTACCTTTTGCGATTAGCGTATCGCTCACAATACGCGCACCTCTGCTTCCAGACTCCTCAACCGGCAGTTTGAAGCTCATGGGAAGAGTTGGGGGCGCAGACTCCAGACCGTGGGTGATTGAGAAACTGGATGGGGTAACATCCACGCCGGTGCCCCGGGTGTCGTAAGCCCGGACGGTAAACACACTGCGCCGGCCTGATTCCAGAAGCACCCGCGTCATGAAGCCGCTGTCAACCAGATTCAGCTTCCCGCTCGACCAACCTCCATCGTTTCGCGTTATCTCGACAGAGACCGCTGTGGTCGATTCCGCGAACTTGCCGGCCACCATCGGATCAAGGTCGGCATAGACTGGTTTGTAGTGGAGTTCCAACGTAGTGCCTGTTGGACCCACCGCAAACGAAGAAGCAAGTTTAGATTGCCTGCTGCCGGCAAATACCGCCGCGCCTCTTGCAACCACGGTCATTGGGTCTATTGACCGTACCTCGATCGGTATTCCCAAGCGCTCAACAATGCGCCGCCGCAGCAGTGGGGTATGGGTGGGACCGCCGACCAGTAGAACACGGCTGATCTTGCTGCCGGCAACGCTGCATCTTCGAAGCAAATCGGGGCAAAAATCGATTGCCTCATCGATCCAGGGGCTGATCAAATGCTGGTATTCGTCTCTGTTTATCTCTACAACGGTGCTAATCGGCTCACCATCGAGGCTTTCGATATCGCCATCAGGATCAACCCCAGCCTTGCTCTTGCTGCTGAGCTCTATCTTGGCCTCCTCAGCGCGGGGCTTCAGTCTCTTCCAAAAGCCAGCATTCTTGTCGAAAGCGGGTATCCGATGCTTCTCAGCCAGCCTCGGTTGCACAATGTTCTCGAGTAACATCCAGTCCAAGTCCTTGCCGCCTCGGTAGTTATCGCCAGCGTGATCTATGACTCTCAACTCACCATCAGCCGACTCAACGATGGCGACATCCAGCGTTCCGCCGCCGAGATCGAACACCAGCCATTTCTCGGAAGTCGTGGTTCCGAGACCAAAGCCGTAGCCGAGAGCCGCAGCAATCGGTTCTTGAAGTAGGCAAACATCATCGAAGCCGGCGGCATTTCCGGCCCGGAGCGTTGCTTCGCGCTGGACCGACTCAAACCACGCGGGAACAGTAATGGCCGCCGCGTGTAATCGCTCTCCAGGGCACTTACTCTCGACAAAGCCTGACAATTCCTTGAGAACCTCAGCGGAAAGCTCCTCGGCTGTGCGAGATTCGCCAGAGCTACGGAACACAAAGGGTTCCTGTAAACCCATCAGGCGCTTGAACTCCTGATGCACGTCATCCCATCGTTTCGGGTCAGACAACGCATTATATGCCTTCACACCAACATGCATTGCGCCATCACGTATAAGAACAACAGATGGAATGTAGTCTCTATCCCCAGCCCGAACTACTTCCGGCCCATTCTCCCCAAATATGGCTGCACAGGAATTCGTTGTTCCCAGGTCAATCCCTAAATCAACTGTGTTCCGCATCGTCTGTCTCTTGCCTCCTACTTACTCCCCGAGCAACTACTACCTCACCCATCCGAACCAGAGTGCCTTGTACGAATATGCCTGGCGCAACGGTCTGCACAATCAACTCCGACCCGGGTTCTAGCTCAGAGCTCTCTTCATAATCAAGGACTCTCACACTTAACCCGGCATCATAAGGTTGACCGTCATAATCTCTACATTCGATTCCGATGTCTTGAAAGCATTGTGCCATCCGTCCAACCGACATATCTAGCCCGGCAACTTCGTCTGTGCCGGATAGGTCGCGAAGACGCGATAGCTTCCGCTTGACTCGCCAAGTCTCAACGGCTAGTGTCAGAAGCATCTTAAGTGGAACCTGAGCCATAGCGACTTCGATACCCTCGCCGTGACCAGGTGGTCTTGTTGTTTTCACTGGTTTTCCTCCTCAAGTGCCTTGAGACGCTCCAATTTGGCATTCCGATTCTTAACCAACCGATTGTAGCGTTTCACAAGGGCGTTGTGTTGGTCCTTCAGAGCGTTATAGCTGCGTATTGAACTGTTAGCCTGCTCTATCAACGAGTCGTACCTTTGCTCATCTATTGTGTCGCCCCGTGCGGACGCTTGCTCAATCGATTCCTTTTCCGATTTCAACGACTCTATGCTGGAGTCCACCTGATCCATTTCCGAACTCCAAGTCGCCAGTTGGTCTTTCCACGACGCCAACTGCTGATCCGCATCTTTCATGCTATTGCGAAGAGATCCGATCTCGGCTGAATGGTCCTCAACCGGCGTGTAGTCGGCCGCTCCGGCATCTGCAGAAGCGGCCTCTTCTTTGTTGTCTCCGGAACTGTTCGACTGGTCAACCGTGCTGTCGGAACCGGAACTCTGACTATATGTTGTGTGTGGCGCTCCGCTGCCAGAGTCTGAGCTTATGCCAATAGCCACGAACGCAATCACAATCGCGAGAACTGCAGCAATCGAGTAGTATTTCTGCCATCGCAACAGAGGCAATTTGCCTAGCATATACCAGCCGCCGCTTGGGGATGGTCTTACCAGATATCTGGACAACGCGATAATCGGTAAGAAGAGAACGACCAACCAGTGAGTTGTCACGTAAGAACCATCGTCCGCCTGATTTGTGCAACCGTAAAATTTGCAGCCCAAACCGTTCCAAGTCTCAAGGCTGGGATTGGACTCCACCGGCTTGACTCTGCATCCTAGCCTAGCCATCATCTCACAGTGCGCTAACATGCCTGCTAGAGGTTGTGTGTCGTCGGCATCACAACGCGTCAACGCTTCTCGATACTTCTTCGCGGCTCCGCTCCAGTCCGACGCACCTTCGAGTTCGATGGCGTCTTGGATAAGTGCATGTTTCCGCACAACCCGGATATCCTCTTGCATGGACTGGATCTTCCACTCCGACGCCGGCAGTAACTCGATCTTGTGAAGGATCTCGTAGGCCCACTTGCTGTCGTCCAATTCGTTGTGTAGCCGCACTGATAATGGGTGGCCACAGTCAATAATCGCATCGCATACCGGCTCTATGTCTTCGACATAGAACTCGCAGAGATCAGTTATTCTGTCTATTTGAGATAGAACGTCTCTTTCGAAGCCATCGGAGATCGCGCGCAAACGCGCTCCCGCGGCGCTATTGTCCTTGTCGACGTCCAGCGCGTTGACTATCTCATCACAGCGAGATATGACTGACTCGAAATAGGCGCGGAATGGTAGGCGGCACGCGGCGGCACGCAGATCATCATCGTACGGACAATCCAGAAGAACATTGTAGAGGGAACATGCGCTGTCGAGTTTGCCTGAATCCACGAAGTCACGAACTCGTTCTACAACAACGCCCAGCGTTTTCTCGCATATCGGGCGAGACACGGAGTCGCCTTTTCCAAGTTCCCGAACAGCCGACAGAAGGAGCCCTAAGGCTCTGGCAGAGTCATCACGGATCGTGTCGAGTTCCTCTGACACGCCAGCAGCAATGAGACGAACCAATCCAAGATCATGAGCGGCATTGGTGGCCGATTCGGCGTCACCCATCTCCATTTCGGCACAGAGTATTCCGGCCGCCTTGTTTGGGTCGCCGTCGAGCAAAGCAGCGCGCACTTCGTCTGAGTTAGGGTAGCGGAACCAAAACCAGAAGAATTCGTGAACGGCTCGTTGATGCGCGTCCTGTAGGGTGTGGCGCGATTGAGTCGCCGACTCTTCGGTAACTTTGAGCGGTTCTACCCAGGAAAGGAGGTCTGGAACATCACTGCTGGTGCGTATGCGGAGACGTGTGCACAATTCATCCGAAGCCCGTGTCACTTCTCGGGATGACGCGCCTACGCCCAGGCCAAGAAGCCTAAACGGGTTATCCAAAATATCGTCTATTCGTACAACCATTTTCCAGTGGAGCCTGTCCCATCCATAGTTGGAAGTGGTGGTGGCTCTATCTGAATGTTATGCTGCTTCTTCCTCTGTGTCAACACCTTCGCCAAGGGCGACTTCAGTTCGTTTCGGGATTTGAGTGGAGCGAATAGCGCAACGGAAATCCCGAAACAAAGGCCGTAATCCTAATCCCGCCCCCTCTGCCTTCTGCTCTCTGCCTTCACTCCCCCTCATTCGACGGCACTTTATAGCCAATCCCTGCAACCGTGAGTATATATTGCGGCCGGGCGCTGTCATCGCCGATCTTGCGCCTGATCCGGCCCACATGCACGTCGATTGTCCGCGAATAGATATCTGTTGCGTTCGTTTGCCACACCTGGTCAAGCAACTGCTCGCGCGTCACCACTCTTCCGGGATTTTGGGCAAGCGCCTTGAGAAGCCTGAACTCGGTCGGAGTGAGCGGGATCGAGAGGGTGTCGCGTTTCAGCTCGTGCGCGCGTATATCCAGGCAAAGGTCTCTGATTTTGAAGAAGTGGTGTTCGCGGTTCGTCCTCGAATAAACCGACTGTCTGCGCATGGCGGCATCCACGAACGCGAGAAGCTCGGGGATCTGAAACGGCTTGGTGAGGTAGTTGTCCCCCCCGACGCCCAGTCCGAGCACGCGATCAGACGTATCCGCGCGAACGCTGAGGAAGATAATCGGGACGTTAAGATGCTTGCGTATTTCCTGGCAGGTCTGTATGCCGTCCATTCCCGGCATTTCCACGTCCAGAATTATCAGATCGGGACGTTCGGAGTGTGCCTTAGCGAAACCTTCTTCACCGGATGCGGCGGTGATGACCTCGTAGCCGCGGTTCGTCAGACAGCCGCCGACGAGCTGCCTGATGTCTTCATCGTCGTCCACAATCAAGAGCTTACCTTTCGACAAAGCGAGACCTCCGAGGCGTCGAGCAGGTGACCGAGCACTAGCAACCACAGTATATATCATGTAGCGAGAATGCGCAAAATCTATCGGTCCCTAGCATAAATGTTGAAGTCACAAACGTACTTCCACCAGTTGTTCTGCTTGCCGTCCGGATTGATGCCGAGAGCCTTTGGCAGATGGGTGAGCCACCAGATGTGGTGCTTTCGCATGTCGCCGTCGCCCCATTCGGAGCAATCGACCAGCCGCTTCGTGGATTCACCCTTGAGGTTGGGCCAGTTATATAGCCAGTCGTCGCAGGTGCTGTAGACCTTGGCCTTGTTGCCCCACTCGTAATCCGACTTGCTGTTGGGAGCGAAATGGCAGATCCCCATCGCCGATTTGCCCGGCTCGATCTTGTCGAACATCCTGAACCTGTCCCAGTTGTTCTCCGGCGGGTAGGTGGGAAACCAGAAGTCTCTTGGCTTATAGACCAGGCTCATGGTGCACTCAGTCCGGTGGCAGAAGTTCTCGATCATACAATCCACCGAGCGCTCGTAGTTGAAGCCCATGATCACGAAGTCATGTTTTGCTTCCGGGATGGGGTATACGCCGCCGTTGATGAAGAACGGTTTAGGGCCGGCCATCGAAGCTTCCCACAAGCCAAACGCGCCATAGGCTCCGAAGAAGAACACCTCGTCTATCTCACCTGCCGCGACTCGTTCCACTATACTCTTCGGCTTATTGTGGGGCAGGCTCTTATCGGTTACCAGTTTCACGTATGCGGCAGGGCCTTGATGCAGTGGCGCCTTCTCTCGCTCCCCGAACGCCTTGATGAACTCGTCCGCTCCATAGCAGAAGCCGTCTTCGAACATGGGATGGTAGTTCGCGTCATACCAGCTTACGATCTTGTATTTACACCATCCGCCGCTGCATTTCGCCAGGTCGTTCAGGTAGCCCTTGGCCAGTTCCCTCGGGTCGTTCCATCTGAGCACCTCGTGCGTCTTCTTGTTTCCGGAGGCGGGGCAGACGGGGTTGAAGCTCACCACAAGCACCCTGCAAGCCTTGTGGGCCACGTCGGGCTTCGGCTTGGGAGCAGCCTTGGCATATGCGCAACTGCCGAGCTGGCAGGTCAGCATTAAGGTTATGAGGGTCTTGTTCACGGGAGCCTCCATCGCGGCATTGGTTTCTGTCCACATGATACCATGAGGCGCTGGGTTACCCGCATACAAGTGCAAGCCAACGGGCGAAAATCGTCGTTGACAAAGACCCAACAGAAGCATATAATTATGAAAATCGCTTGAGCCTTTAATACCGGTCCCGTGAGGCTGGGAAGGTGGAAGTAGCACGCAACCATTGTACGTGGACTAAGCCTTCCAGCCAAACCGGCGGGGAGGCTTTTTGGTGGGGGTGACTGAATTGGCTAACGGCGCTACCAGAGTTATGGATGAAAGCGAGATCAGGCGAGCGCTCACGCGCATTGCTCACGAGATCATCGAGCGCAACAAGGGCGCGGAGAACCTGGTTATCATCGGGGTGCAGAGCAGGGGCGTGCCGATGGCAAAACGGCTCGCGGGCCTGATAGGCCAGATCGAGGGGCTGGATGTGCCTGTCGGGAGCCTGAACGTGGCGCTCTACCGAGACGACTACGCCACCCGCTCGGCCCGCACCATCAGCGCGAGCGAGATACCTTTTGATGTCACCGACAAAGCCGTCATCCTTGTGGATGAGGTACTCTTCACCGGCCGGACCACCCGCGCCGCACTCGACGCGATCATGGACCTCGGCAGGCCGGCTGTTATCCAGTTTGCCGTGCTGATCGACCGCGGCCACCGCGAACTGCCCATCCGGGCCGACTACGTCGGCAAGAACCTTCCCACCGCCACGAAAGAGAACGTCGAGGTTCTTTGGGTCGAGACGAAGGGCGAGGATTCGGTTCTGATTGCGAAGCAGTCGACTGAGGACTAAAACCATGCAACTTAAACGAAAAGACATTCTCGGTTTGCAGGACATGACCCCCGACGAAATCCGGCTGATTCTCAAGACGGCCATTTCGCACAAGGATATCATATCGCGGCCGGTCAAGAAAGTGCCGATTCTGCGGGGCAAGTCGGTCTGCACGCTGTTCTACGAAAACAGCACGCGCACGCGGACCAGCTTCGAATACGCCGCGAAGATCATGAGCGCCGACACGACCAGCATCTCAGTCGCGGATTCGGCGATCAGCAAGGGCGAGTCGTTCAAGGACACGCTGCTCACGCTTGAAGCGTTGGGTGTCGATCTTTTCGTGATCCGCCACGCCGCCGCAGGGGCGGCGCACTTTGCCGCGAAGACCGTGAAGTCCCACGTGGTGAATGCCGGCGATGGTATGCACGAGCACCCGACTCAGGGCCTGCTCGACATGCTGACGATTCTCGAAAACAAGGGCAAGTTCGAAGGGCTGAAAGTCCTGATCGTCGGCGACATCCTCCACAGCCGGGTCGCTAGATCGAACCTTTGGGGGCTTTCGAAGATGGGCGCGGAGGTCAGATTATGCGGCCCCAGCACGCTCCTGCCCGCCGAGGTCGAGAAACTCCCCGTCACGGCATACACCGATCTTGACGAAGCCATCGAAGGCGTGGATGTCGTGAATGTGCTCCGCATCCAGCTCGAACGCATGGACCGGGGCTTCTTCCCGAGCAAGCGCGAATACGCCCAGCAGTGGGGCGTGAACCGCGAGCGGCTCCTGAGAGCGAAACCCGACGTGACCATTATGCACCCCGGCCCGATGAACAGGGGAGTCGAGATCACCCCGGATGTGGCCGACGCCGAGTTCTCGGTAATCACCGACCAGGTCACCAACGGCCTCGCGGTCCGAATGGCTATTCTTTATCTATTGTTGGGAGGTGGCGGCCATGCGGCTTCTGCTTAAGAACGGACGGATCATCGACCCGGCTCGGGGCATCGACAAGGTCGCCGATCTTCTGATCGAGGACGGCAAGGTGTCCAGAGTTGGTAAGGTTGACGGCAAAAAGCTGGACAATTGCGCTGCGTATGACGTCTCGGGGCTGGTGGTGACGCCTGGCCTGATCGATATGCACGTCCACATGCGCGAGCCCGGCCAGGAGCACAAAGAGACCATCGAGACTGCCGCGTTGGCCGCCGCCGCCGGTGGGTTCACGACGATTCTGGGCATGCCCAACACCTTGCCCGCCATCGACAACCGCGCGACTGTCGAGTATGTCCTCAACAAGGGCAGACAGGCCGCCGTTCACGTGCTCACCTGCGGGGCCGCCACCAAGGCTAACGAGGGCGCGGAAATGGCCGAGATCGGGGATATGGTCTCCGCCGGGGCCGTCGCGATATCCGACGACGCCTTTCCAGTCCAGAGCGCCGATCTGATGCGAATGGTCATGCAATACTCGAAGATGTTCGACGTGCCGGTCATCGCCCACTGCGAGGACAAGACCATGACCCGCGACGCAGTGATGAACGAGGGCATCACCTGCACGATCCTGGGTCTGCGTCCCTGGCCGAGGCAGGCCGAGGAGATAATGATCGTTCGCAACATCATGCTTTGCGAACTGACCGGCTGCCGGCTGCACATCCAGCACGTCACCACGGCAGGCGGGGTCGATCTGGTCCGCCAGGCAAAGGCCAAGGGTCTCCCGATAACAGCCGAGACCTGCCCGCAGTATTTCTCGCTCACGGACGAGGCTCTGAATGATTATGATTCCAACGCCAAGTGCTGCCCGCCGCTGCGCACGCCCTCCGATGTGGATGCGATCAAGCAGGGCCTCGCGGACGGCACTATCGACGTAATCGCCACCGACCACGCGCCGCACGCCCTCGAAGAGAAAGAAGTCGAAATCCCCTACGCGCCGTTCGGGATGATCGGCTTGGAGACAGCATTGCCGCTGGTGATAACAAATCTTGTGAAAACCAACGTATTGTCTTTGGCGGACGCGGTCGCAAAACTCACCGTTGCCCCGGCGAAGGTCCTTGGGCTTGAATCGGGCACTTTGGCGATAGGCTCGGTCGCTGATGTAACAATAATCGACCCCGACGCCGGCGTGACAGTCGACGCGAGCCAGATGAAATCCCTCGCCCGCAACACGCCCTTTGATGGGGCCAGGCTGATGGGGAAGGCCGTGGCGACGATTGTGGTGGGGGACATCAAATGCGGAGAGTTGAAGCTTTTGAACCACTGAGACACTGAAGCGGATGAAGGGACTGAAACGTTGATGTTTCGGCATTTCAATGCCGAAACGCCGTGGTAAGGTGAGTTGCTTCGGTTGCATGCAGCCGAAGCCGGGCCCGAAGGTCCCGAGGGACGCTGTAATGAAGTGCACCATCTGCAAACACGGTCAAACCGAACCCGGGAGTACCACGGTTACTCTGGAGCGCGGCAACATGACCCTTGTGATCAAGGGTGTGCCTGCCCAAGTCTGCTCTAACTGCGGCGAGGCGTATGTGGATGAAGAGACAAATGGTGTCTTGCTTTCTACCGCAGAGAGGCAAGCCCGTATCGGAGTTCAGTTCCTGACCTGCAATTATGCGGGATGTCAGCTAGGAGAGTTACGGAATGACCATAGGTAAGAGTGATGACAGGGTAGCGCTCATTGGTACAAGACAGGGAGTTGCCATTGTCGATTGTCTTCAGAAGTTGATCAGG
>Ga0315287_10003660_pt1 | contig 14848 bp, 16 predicted proteins | sample YL17G11_0_MG_FD_205037 | JGI IMG/M metagenome (GOLD analysis project Ga0315287, IMG submission 205037) | Sediment microbial communities from Yellowstone Lake, YNP, Wyoming, USA - YL17G11_0 | ecosystem: Environmental > Aquatic > Freshwater > Lake > Sediment | place: USA: Wyoming | collected... | reverse complement strand
GCCCACGAACGATCGAGTCCCGCTTGCAAGGCCAGTTCCTCGGGCGTGAGTTCCTCGTGACGCAGCGACATGTTCATCCGTTCCGGTGCCTGGAGCACGTGATGCCATGATACCAGCGGCGTCGCTGAGCCTCGATCACCCACGGTCGCCATCGCTGCCGGTGTCGGCTACGTCCTCGTCGTCGAGAGCCTCACCGGACTCGTCGCCTCATCTGCCAGCGCCTGGCTGCCAGGCTGCCAGGCTCAGTGCTCACCGCCATCGCACAAGGCGGCAATGCTGACCTCAGCGTCACCTCCGCAGTCGCCGCCGGCCGGGGCTACGCGGCCATCGGAACCGCCGGCGCCGCGATGGTGTTCATTCGCCGCGACATCACCGACTGATCTTGCGGTGGTAGCCGACGACGCCACGCGGGACGCCTGTGCAGGTGCCGGAAACTCGATCGGCCCTGCCAGCCGGTCCTTGCGGGGTGGCTGGCCGTAGCCTCGCCCGCTCATGGCTTCCCGCCCTACCAACCAGCTCAGTTCCGGTCTTGGCGCTTTCGTCTACCGGCTGTTCGTCACCATCGTCGAGTTGATGATCGTCCGCAGCAAACCGCGCCGAGTGCTCGAAGCCGAGCCCATCGCACTCCGTCACCAGATCGCGGTCCTGCAACGAACCTCGACACGCCCTGAGCTCACCGATATCGACCGCGGCGTGATCGCCGGGCTCGCCCGCGTGATCCCCCGGCGTGTCCGCCACGGATTCATTGTCACACCCGACACGCTGCTGGCCTGGCACCGCCGCCTGGCAGCGGCCCGATGGGTCTATCCGCAGCGACGACCGGGCCGGCCCCGTGTCGTGCGTGACCGAGAACAACTCGTTGTCCGATTCGCGGCTGAGAACCCGACGTGGGGCTACCGGCGTATCCACGGCGAACTCGCCGGCCTCGGCCACCGCCTCGCACCATCGACGGTGTGGTCCATCTTGAAGCGGCATGGCATCGATTCCGCCCCGCGACGCACCGGACCGACCTGGACCCAGTTCCTCACTGCACAGGCCCGCGGGATCATCGCCTGTGACACGTTCGTTGTCGACACCGTCGGACTCCGCCAACTCCACGTCCTGTCCTTCATCGAACACGCCACCCGACGCGTGCACCTCGCCGGCATCACCTGCCGTCCCACCGGCAGCTGGTGCACCCGGGCCGCCCGCAACCTCGCCATGAACCTCAACGTCGACCGGTTCCGGTTCCTGATCCGAGACAACGCCACCCTGTTCGTCACCGCGTTCGACGAGATCTTCACCACGAACCAGCTCGACGTGACCCACACTCCACCCGGCGCGCCACGCGCCAACGCCACCGCCGAACGCTTCGTGCGCACCGCCCGAACCGGACTGTTGGACCGCACCCTGATCTGGAACGAACGCCAACTCCGAGTGCTGCTTGTCGAGTACCTCGACCACTACAACGGCCACCGCCCCCACCGCGGCATCAACCAGAACTCCCCCACCAGCGTCGACCAGGAGCCAGCCGAGCCTGTCCCGATCGACCGGATCCGCCGACAGCGAATCCTCGGTGGACTCATCAACGAATACCACCACGCCGCCTGACCGGCGGCGCACCAAGGCCTCCCGCAGGCGCGTCCGACCCGCTTCGTCGCGCCCGGCCCGGGCGGCACCCACCATCGCGAACGCCCATGAACGCCTCGATCGAGTTTCCGGGACCTACACCCTAGACGTCATGGCACGCGGCGCGGCGAGCCAGAGTGGCGGCGAAGTCGTCGACCTCGAACGGGCACGAAACGGACGCTGACCCGATCACCGCGCGGTACTACCCCGGTACAAGAGCCCTAAGACACAACAGAGCCGCATGATCGTTGACCTCGAAAGGTGCTCTGACCTGCGGCTATGTGGGTGGGCGATGGCGGACTCGAACCGCCGACCTCTGCCGTGTGAAGGCCATAGAGGCGATTCTTTGACCAGCATCAACGGGCAAGCATCTGGGCTTGACCTGCGATTTTGGTGTTGGCTGCTACTCAACGCTCGTCACCATTTCGCAGCCTCTGACGGGACGGATGCGGGACGGATGCGGGACGGCAGGGACTGCTCCAGCCGCCCCTTGTTTGGTCGGCTTCTGCTTCGTTGACTCATACCCCATAGGGGTATATCCTCGGTTCCCGAGGCGGGTGGAAATGAGGCTTGCCCGTCATAGTTGGGCTTTCCGGCGGCAAGCGTGCGGTCGGCAAAGACTTGGTCTCACTTTCAACGGCGCCGACTTTGACCGCGTCAAAGTGATTAGTCGAACCGTCTCGGCGGACTGAATCGGCCTACCCCTCGTCCTGAACCCCCGGCGACGTACTGCTCGCCCAGATCGCTCAGGTGCTCGTCACACCGAGTCGAGGCACCCGCCACGCCAACCACCCGTCATAGGACACAACATCCGCCGCTCGCATGGCGGCGAGGGATGGGACTGATGCACCGTGCCGTTGGCCAGCACGTACCGTCAGCCTGGATAGCGGCCTCGTGGCGTTGGCCGAGCTGGCCTTCAACGACCTGGCCCGCTACGGGCCCCTCACCGCACTGCTCGACGATCGAGACGTGTGGGAGATCATGATCAACTCTCCCAGTGAGGTCTGTCCTAGACAAGCGTCATAAAGCCCGGCCTGATCTGCGGTCGCACTCACCCACCCGGGATTCACCTCGCCCAAACCTCAACGCCTCTGGCGCCCTCGAACCAGAAGCCACCTCCCCGCCCACGCCCCTGTCGACGGCGACCTCCGCTCCCCCGACCTGCGCCGGTCAGGGTCGAGCGGGGGTCATATCGCTGCACGTGGCGGAGACCCCAAGTCGTAGCGGTCAGTGTCAGTCATCGGTTATGCCGATCGCCTCGCTGAAGTTGGCACCCGAGAGAATGGCCCCGAGAAGGTTGGCGTCGGTGAGGTCAGCCCCGGAAAGCTCGGCGTCAGAGAAGTTGGTCCCCGAAAGGCTGGCGCCGGTGAGAACGGCCCGGGTGAGAATGGCCCCACCGAAGTAGGCGTCAGTGAGAACGGCGGCGGTGAGGTTCGCCCCCGACAGGTCGGCGTCCGTGAGGTTGGACGCGGTGAGATTGGCGCCCGACAGGTCCGCGTCCGTGAGATTGGCACCGGTGAGACTGGCACCGGTGAGAATCGTCCCCGACAGGTTGGCCGCCGAGAGGTTGACGCCGGGTTCGATTGTGTAGCCATTGACTATCTGGGTCACTGATCGTCTCCGAGGGCGACCGCCGAGGCGTTGGCGGCGGCGGCTTTCAGCAGAACCTATCCCCGGCTCGCTTCCTCATGGGGCGGTGGTGCGTTCATGGCCAATCGTCAGCTTCGCAGCGAGCCTGTCAAGCGGCCGATCTTGGCCGGACGCAACACCACAGTCTGCAGCCCTTCCGACCAGCCGACCGCTGGGAGATGGCCGCAGTGCTGACAGAGAAGCGATGTCTGGTCGATCTGGCGGCCGCAGTTCGGACACGCACTCATCAAAGTCCCCATGTCAAATGGCCTACTACAGCGCGTACATGGACGCACCAAGAAGTCTGAATTCGGCTACACGTCCGCCGATGGAGAATCCAGGCTCTCGCTCCCCGGCCCCGGAACAGGTCGGGTTGAGCGAGGGTCTCACCAGCGTCAAGCGGTGCAGCCTCGTCGGCGTCCGCCTACCGTTCGTGATGCGGCCCTCGCTCCGGTTCCGCCAACTGTTGAGCGGGGGTCGCATCACGTCACGGACGTCCTACGTCCCGAATCCGTACTAGGCGGTGCAGGCTCCCACGATGGCGCCGATTGCTGGGTCGTACACCTCTGCCGCGTGGTCGACGCCCTTGCCGTCGGTGGCCTTGGCGGCCAGGTTCGGGTTGTTCTCCATGATGACTCCGCCCGAGCCCTGAGCCTGCTTGCCACCCACCACGACGTAAGGCGGCAATGACGGATCGGCGTTCCACGCGTCGACCGCACAGGTCAACTGGTCACCCGTCAGTCCGACGAACTCGCCGAAGATGATCTCAGGGGTGATGGTTAGCCAGGCCTTCGAGTTGGCGGACACCGCTGCGTTGCCCTGAGCAGACCGGTTGGCGATGAAACACTCGTGGGCGAACGCCGGTGTGGCCGACAGGGCGATGGCACCAACCAGGCCGAAACCGACCACATACTTGCGAAGCTTCATGGATCTCCCCCTCTAATGGATGTTCCGTCACTGAACGTGCAGCGTCAGCTCCACGCAGAGTGATGCAACGCCCGGTATAGGCCAAACGGCCTATACCGGTCAAGGACTGATTCCGACCGGCAGGTGGGATGCACGACGAAGCCGACGCCGCCCTACGGCAACAGTTCTACGACGAACTCGGCCTCGTCATCCTGTACACCCCCGGCGAGGACACCGTCGAAGTAACGGTGCGGCCTCGGGGGGCTACAGGTCGTGTCGGAGGGGGGACTTGTAGCTTTACCCCACGGGCTTTTCGCTCTTCCGAGTACCTGGTGGCCGCGTGAAACTGGGAAGCCGACAGGGAGGACGCGATCGACGATCCCTCGTCCATTCTGCGGCGATCCAACGGTGGCGTCCTCGGGAGGAGGACCACTCGGTCAGAGAACCGCTGCCGGCGGCTTTGCTGAGGATGAGCAGCCTTGGGAGACTTCGAACATGACCGATGGCGAAGACCCTTCGGGTAGCCCTCAGAGCGAGCGGGTGAGTGCTCGGGTCACCGCCGTGCGCTCGCGTCGGCTGGTCGGGAGGGACCGCGAGATCTCCGAGGTTGCGAAGAGCGTCGCTTCCGAGCCGTTGACGACACTGACCGGCCCGGGAGGTGTGGGCAAGACGGCGCTGGCCCTGGCCGTCGCAGCAGCGTCATCGGCGCGGTTTCCCGATGGGGTGTTCGTCGTCTGGCTCGCCTCGTTGCGGTCGGCGGACCTCGTCGCGGGCGAAGTGGCCGCGCAGGTCGGGATGCAGCGGTCGGGTGGTCAGTCGAGCCAGGATGCGCTCACCCAGTGGCTGGCCGACCGCGATGTCTTTCTCGTGCTCGACAACTGCGAGCATGTGGTGTCGGCGGTGGCCGATCTCGTCGAGGACCTCACCGCCCGGCTCCCTCGCCTTCATGTGCTCGCGACGAGTCGCGAGCCATTGTGGGCCGTGGACGAGCTGACCTACCGACTCGCACCACTGCCGGTGACGGGCAACGACGACAGCCGCGCCGAGATCGACGCGAGCCCGGCAGTTCGCTTGTTCCGTGAGCGAGCAGGCGCCAGGACGCAGGCGTCGCTCGACACCGATCGCGCCGCTCATCTCGTTGGAGAGATCTGTCGGCGCGTCGACGGTCTCCCGCTGGCCATCGAGCTCGCGGCGGCGCGGGTGGCCGGACTTGACCTGGAGGACATCGCCGAGCACCTCGATGATCTGTTCGACCTCCTCCCGCAAGCGGCGCGGCGGGCTGATGGTGCGCCGCGGTCGCTACGAGCCACCGTGGAGTGGAGCGACGCCCTGCTCGCCGAGGATGAGCGCTGCCTCCTGCGACGGATGGCCGCGTTCGCCGGTGCGTTCGATCTCGAGGCGATCGACGAGATCTGTGCGAGCGAAGACCAGACCGCGGCGAAGGTCGCCGATCTCACCGCACGTCTCGTCGAGAAGTCGCTGCTGCTGAAGCACGAGACCACCGGTTCGTACCAGCTGCTCGAGACGATTCGTCAGTACGCCGCCGAGCAGCTCGCCCTGGCCGGTGAGCTCGAGGAGATCCGCGATCGCCACGCGCGCTTCTATCTGGATATCGCACTGCGCGAATCGGGGGCCTTGCTCGCCGGTCCGGAACGGCCGCACCTCGAGGTGCTTCGTCGCATCGAGGACAACACCCGCGTCGCCCTCGAACGGCTCCTCACGATCGATCCCGCGATGGCGCTATCGCTCGCGGCGAGCCTCAACGTCTTCTGGTGGACACAGGGCCGGCTTCGCGAGGGCATCACGTGGCTCGAGCGTGCGCGCGAGGCGGCGCCGGACGCGCCCGCCGACCTGCGGGCGACGAGCCTCTTCTGCGAAGCCTTCCTCGTCGGCCACGACACCGACGACTGGCTGGCCGCGGCCCAGCTCATCGATGTCGGCATCGACGCCGCTCCGAGCTCCGACGGGGACGAGCCGCCGCCCCTCATCCTCGGCATGCTGCTCTGCTTGCGCGGGGAGTGCGACGTCTTCAACGGCGATCCAGAGTCCGCCGTCGTGCGTACCCAAGCCGGCCATGAGATCGCCACGCGATACCCGGGTTCGTGGGGCCTGGGCTTCTGTGCGTGGAACCTGGCGAATGCCCGGCGGGCGGTCGGGGACGAAGACGCCGCCGTGGCGGCCTTCATGGAGTGCCACGAGGTGTCCCGGGCACACGGGTACGGGATCGCGGACATGGTCGCGTGCAACGACTTGGGAGCCATCTGGGAGGCGCGCGGCGATCTCGACACGGCGCGCCAGTACTGGGAGCGCGCCCTGCAGCTTCGGCAACAGGTCGGTGCGGTGCGCATCGGCTACGTGCACGGAACGATGGCGACCGCGCTCCTGGCGGTGGCCCGCGTAGCCGAGAAGCAAGGGGACCTGGCCACGGCGTCAAAGCTCCTGCGCGAGGGACTCCCGTTCGCGGAGGAGATGCGAGAGGTCGATACCACACGTCTGATGATCGAGCTCCTCGGGAAGATCTCGCAGGTCGAGTCGACGCCGCTGGCGATGCTTCGGCCCGAAGGCGGCACCTGGCACGTCGAGTTCAACGGCACAGACGTCCACGTGCCCGACCTGAAGGGGCTTTGGCACCTCCGCGAGCTGGTAGCTCGGCCGCACCAGCCCGTGCCCGCTCTCGCGCTCGTCGGCGCGTCGAGCGACGAGCCGATACCCAGCGCCGACACCGGCCCTGTGCTCGATCGTGAAGCGCTCCGGCACTACCGACGGCGCCTTGCCGAGCTGGACGGCGCGCTCGATGCCGCCGCGGTCCGCGGCGACGCGAACCGGCTGGCGGAGCGGAGTGCCGAGCGCGATGCACTGATCACCGAGCTCAAGCGAGCAACCGGCCTGAGAGGCAGGCCGCGCCGGTCCGGCTCCCCGGCCGAGAAGGCGCGTCTCAACGTGACCAGAACGATCCGCAAAGCCATAGACGAGCTTGCGACCCGGACACCGGAGCTCGCCGCGCATCTGGACGAGTCGATCGTTACGGGGGTCTCGTGCTGCTACGAGCCACGGGCCGATATCACCTGGACGACGTGACCCGTCCATGTGGTTCGTTCGGAACGAACCACATCAAGGCCACGAACGAACGCCTTCATTGTGGGCGACAACGGTCGCCCCAGACTGAAGGAGCCGGTCAGATGGCCACCAACAAAGAGATCATCGAAAACGTCTATGCGAACTTCGCCCGAGGCGACGTACCCGCCGTCCTCGGCGCCATGGCCGACGACATCGAGTGGGTCGAGGCCGACGGCTTTCCGCTCCCTGGTACCTTTGTCGGCCCTCAGAACGTGCTCGAAGGCGTGTTCATGCGGCTCGGTGAGATCGGCGATGAGTACACGGTGGTCCCCGACCGGTTCGTCGCCGACGGCGACACGGTCGTGGCGCTCGGGAACTATACGTGGAAGCACAAGAGTTCCGCAGCACCCGCCTCGGTGAAGATGGCCCACGTGTGGACCATGGGCGACGGCAAGGTCATTGCCTTCCAGCAGCACGTCGACACCGTCAAGGTTCGCGAGCTCAGCTGAAGCAGCTCTGCCGCGGACGCGGCGATGCTGGCAACTCCCGGCGTGGCCCTTGGACCTCAACTGAGCCGGGACCGACGGGGTGACTGGCACGCCCGACGGCGCGGTGTCAGGGTGACCTTCGGGTTGGCGACCCGAAGGCGGCAGGCGATTCACGAGCCACCCCGACCGACGACCTACCGAACGCTACGAGCCTCAACCCGCAGCGACCGGCACCTCACATACAAGTCGGCGATTCAGTGGTGGTCGCCACATTTCTCGAGAGTTCTCGAGCCGTCCACGACGGCGAGGGAGTTGCGCCACCGGCTGTGGCACAACTCGAGCGTCGGCGGCGTGGTCACTGTTGGTGCTCTCGTCAGCCGCGTGTGTGCCGTGCCGTGCCGTGCCGTGCCGTGCCGTGCCGCAACTGAAGACTTGCGGACCCGCAGCGCCCAGCCGCAACGAACCCGCCGTGACACGGGCCTTACCACCCAGCGAGTTCGCCGGGGACCATGGGGCATTACGTCGGCCATGGTGAGTACGCTCGTGCCCATGTCCCGGCTCGACCGCATCACCTCCGATCCCGACATCTGCCATGGCAAGCCGACCATCCGCCGCCTGCGCTACCCGGTCGAGGACCTGCTCCAGCAGCTGGCGTCGGGGATGACCATCGACCAGATCATCGAGGACCACCCGGACCTCGACCACGATGACCTCCTCGCCGCCCTCGAGTTCGGAGCGCTGGCATCGGGCATGCGCCGCGTGGAGCCGCTCGGCGCCGCGTGAGATTCATCGTCGACGCCCAACTGCCCGCCCGACTGGCCCGCCGGCTCAACAAGCGCGACCACGACGCCGTCCACACGTCCGAGCTACCCAACGGCAACCGGACCACCGATACCGCGATCGCCGAGTTCGCCGACGCCGAGGACCGGGTCGTCGTCACCAAGGACCGAGACTTTCGCGACAGCCACCTCTTGGGCGACACCCCTCGCCGGCTCCTCGTCGTCACCACCGGCAACATCACCAACGATGCGCTCCTGGCGCTCGTCGACGAACACCTCGACGCCATCGTCCGCGCCCTCGATGAGGTCGGTTTCGTCGAGCTGCGGTCGACGCACCTCATCGTCCACGAAGATCAGGACAAGCGCCCCAACCGGCCCCCCGACTGAGCCATCGGGTCTGCACGACTGCGGCGGGTCACCGGTCATGCCGCTGACCGCTCGCTGACCGGGCGGCGACGCAGTCGGGAACTTCAGGCTGAAGGTGCCGGAAACTCGATCGGCCCTGGCGGCCGGGGCCTTGCGGGGTGGCTGGCCGTAGCCTTGCCCGTTCATGGTTTCCCGCTGCCACAGCTCACTCAGTTCCGGTCTCGGCGCTTTCGTCTACCGGCTCTTCGTCACCCTCGGATCGTGCAGGAACGTCTCGGGCACGCCACCATTGGCATAACCCTCGGCGTCTACTCACACGTTCAGGCCGGGATGCAGAGGGACGCGGCCGAACAGGTCGCCGGCCTCATCTTCGGCGCTCCGTGATATCTCCCGTGACCATTTCGTGGCCACTAGCCCCTGTTCGGGGCGGGTCTAGCGCCCTGACCTGCGCTTTCGTGGTGTCGGAGGGGGGACTTGTACCATAACCCCACGGTCTTTTCGCCCCTCGGAGTACCTGGTGGCCGCGTGAGGCCGGGGGTGCCGCTCCGGTGCTAGGGAACGACTCCCCTACCTACATACCCACCCCAAATTGGAGGGTGGTCGCCGAGAAATCTCAGATTCGTGACGACCTCATCGAGAATCGATCCGGCGCCGGGCACGGACCAGGGTCAACCAAGGGAGCGCAGCGTCGCTTCGATCTCGCTGGTGAGCATGTACAGGTCGAGGTTGTCGTCGTCGGCGGGATCGAAGGGGTGAAACCCGAGTCGTTCCCACCACGAACGAGCCGCGTCATCGAGAGCCGAGACGACGACCGCGCGACAGGCCGCTCGATCGTTGAGGTCGACGGCGGTGGCGAGGACGTGGGCGACGAGCGCGGTCCCTACGCCGAGTCCCGCATGGGACCGATCAACGGCGAGTCGGCCGATCAGCAGCGCGGGTACCGGATCAGGAGCGTGCTTCGCCACTGACGACGGAGCATCACCGCGGTCGATGCTCGTCATCGCCAGGCTCACGTAGGCGACCACGACCTCGTCGGCATCGGCGATCACCCAGGTGGCGGCGGTGTTCCTCCGGCGGTTCTGCGCCGAGTACCGGCGCAGCCACTCGTCCAGATCCGGGGAACCGGAGTCGAAGCTCGAGCGGTCGTGGAGTTTGGGGTCGAGAAGCTCGGGGCGACGGAGCTCAGTCAAGCCAGCGGAACTTCCGCGGCCGTTCGAGCGCCGACGCGAGACGCCGGTTCACCGTCGCCGGCTCGTCGAGCGCCTCAGTGAAAGCGGCGGCAGCACCGGGGCTGAGCTCGATGAACTGACGCTCCGCGAGCACATCTGCCGCCTGGGCCGCCGCGGACTGCAACACGAACGCCGACACCGAGACATGGGAAACCTCGGCCGCGCGCTCGAGCAGGCGCTTCTCGGCCGGGTCCACCCGAATCTGGAGTCGCTCATCCTTCGTCACCGACATGGCATCACATTGGCAGTACGACTGGCCGGCGTCAAGACCGTCGGCCCAAAGGCCCCCGAACTCACCCCTCGCAGTGGTTGGGATCCATTTGCGTAGCCGCGACGGAAACCGACGGTCTGTCGATATGATGTCGACACAACGTCCTCATCATCTCGCGGAGAGTGCATTCATGTTCTTGGCCTGGCGTGACCTACGACGTACCTGGCGACGGTTCCTCCTCGTCGGTCTTGTCGTCGTTCTTGTCGCCGTGTTGTCCACGGTGCTCGCGGGGCTGGCGGATGGCCTCGTGCGCGACGGCACCTCTGGGCTCCGTGCCCTGCCTTACACCCATCTGGCGCTCGAACCCGGCTCCCAGGCGGTGTTCAGCCGATCCAGCGTGAATGAGAACGCCTTGACCGCATGGCAACAGGTGCCCGGCGCCAAGGCGTCGCCGATCGGCGTGTCGTTCGTGAACGCAGCCTCGACCGATGGGGGCCCCAGCCTCGACCTGGCGTTGTTCGGCGTTCCGCCCGACAGCTTCCTAGTGCATCGGCCCGAGGCCCAAGCCGCGCTGGCCGGTCCTCCCGGGCTCGTGCTCGCGTCCGAGCTCGAGAGCCAGGGCGTGAAGATCGGCGACGAGTACCGCCTCGGCGGATCGGACGTCATCCTGCCGGTGCTGGGCTTCACGTTCGCCGGCTCCTACGGCCACGTCGCCATCGCCTACACCTCCCTCGCCACCTGGCAGTCGATCACCTACGGCAACGACGCCCGGGGCCGCTTCTCCGCCGTCGCGCTCGACCTCCCGGCCGGCACCGACATCGCCGCGGCCAGCGCGGCGGCCGGCACCGAGGTCAAGACCAAGGCCGAGTCCTACGACGGTTCACCAGGCTTCACGGCCGAGACCGCCACCATGACCCTGATCCGTGGCTTCCTGCTCGTGATATCCGCACTCATCGTCGGCGCGTTCTTCACCGTGCTCACCGTGCAACGCACTCGCCAGATCGGGCTGCTCAAAGCCATGGGAGCGTCCAGCGCCTACGTGCTGCGCGACGGCCTCGGCCAGATGACGGTCGTCGTCGTGGCCTCCACTGTGGCGGGCACCGCCGTCGGCGCCGGCATCATCGCATTGCTGAAGGGCGGGTCGGCTCCGGTCGAACTCGTCTGGTCCAGCGTGGCGACCAGCGCAGCGCTGCTGATCATCACCGGCATCATCGGCAGCCTCGTCCCGTTCCGCCGCATCACCACCGTCGAACCCGCCATCGCCCTTGGAGTGGAGTCCTGAATGACCGACACCGACCAACGTCAGTCCGGCCTGTCGTTCCGGGACCTCACCGCATCCGTGCCTGATGGGCCCGGCACCCGTGTCCTGCTCGACCACGTGAACCTCGATGTTGCCGCCGGTGAGGTCGTGGTCGTCACCGGTCCGTCCGGTTCCGGCAAGTCCACCCTGCTCGCGCTGGCCGGCCTGCTCCGCCGGCCCGCCGAAGGCGACATCCTCATCGACGGGATAGCCACGGCCTCCCTCTCCGAACGACGCCGCACCGCGTTGCGGCGCGACCACATCGGCATCATCTACCAGTCGGCCAACCTGCTTCCCTCGCTCACGGCACGCGAACAACTCGAACTGGTGGGCCACATCGACCGGCAACGACGGGGCGAGTCCCGGGCCCGGGCCGACCAACTCCTGGCCGACCTCGGGCTCACCGGCCGGGCCGACCAGCTGCCGGGACAGCTCTCGGGTGGCGAACGCCAACGGGTCGGCATCGCTCGAGCGCTCATGGCCGATCCCTCGGTGCTCCTCGCCGACGAGCCCACCGCCTCGCTCGACCCCTCCCTCGCCGCCGACGTCTCGGCCCTGATCACCGACGAAGCCCACCGCCGGGGGCTGGCGACAGTGATCGTCACCCACGATGACGCCCCGCTCGGCCACGCCGACCGCCACCTCCACCTCGCCGGTGGCGTGCTGACCACGGTGGAAACCGTGGCATCCTGAGCCGGTGCCACGGATCCAGGCCGACAGCATCGCCGAGCACGTGGCCCACCAGGAGGCCGCGGTCTTCGAGGCCGCCATCCGCCTGTTCTGCGAGCAGGGCTACGCCCAGGTGACCATGGGTGACATCGCCGCTGACGTCGGCCTCGCGCGAAACTCGCTCTACCGCTACTACCCGGACAAGGCCCACATCCTGCTCCGGTGGTACCGCGCCGAGCTCCCCCGACAATCCGCGCGATCCCGCGCCCTCCTCGCCGCCGACGAGCCTCCCGTCGAGCGGATCAAACGATGGGCCGACGACCAACTCGACTACGCCCACCAACCCGAGCACCGCCTCATCGCCGCCCTCGCCGACGCCGCGCCCAACCTCGACCCCGACACCCGAGCCGAACTGGCCGACAGCCACGACGAGCTCTTCGCTCCCCTCGACCAGACCCTCGCCGAAGCCGGCGTCGAACGAGCCGCCGATCGCAGTGCGATCACCGACCTGATCGGCGGGCTCGTCCTCAGCGCCGCCCAACGCGAGGAACGCATCGGCCCCGATCCCACCGTCCGCTCCTTCGTCGGCATCGCCATCGACGGACTACTCCCCCACCCCGCCGAACGCTGACCCACCGATGGTCACCAGGTCCGAGATGTGTCGGTAGGGACTCGAACCCCCACCAGACCCCCGACCCGCTGACCTGCACTATTGCGGATCTCGTGGGGGTACAACTCGGTGTCGGAGGGGCGTTCCACCCAAGGAATACATGTGCCTTCCGTACGGGCAGAACTGGTCCTCGGGTCATGAGCCGGCCAATCTCGTTCGACGGGTGTCGCCAGTGGCGACGAGGATCACCGCCGAAGCGATCATGGCCACAGCGAGGAAGCTGAACGCCCACGCCGGCGACACCGCGGTGTAGAGGATCCCGGCGATTGCGCTGGCCACGAGGTTCCCGCCGGACTGAACTGCGGCCAGGAGGCCGAACGCCGACCCCCGCAGCTGGTCGGGAGCCAGCGTCGCCACGGCGGCGTGCTCGGCGGTCTCGACGATCCCGATGCCAATCCCCGCAGCGACGAAGGCGGACGCCAACCCGATGACCGAGGCCGGTCCGACCGCGAAGACCGTGTAGGCGACGGCGAACGCGGCAACCCCGAACACGAGCGTGCGGGCCGCGCCGGTGCGATCGCCGACTTGACCGGCGGGGACGCTGACCAGGGTCGCGGCGACGTTGTAGGCAACGTAGAGACCGATGGCGAGCTGCGTCGCAGAGTCGGCGCTACGACCAGGCGAGAGCAGATCGGTGGCACGCAGGATGAGCAGGGTGGCTGCGCAGTTGCCGAGCTCGAACAGCGAGATGCCGATCATGAGCCGGCCGAGTCGCCCTCGGAGGACGGGTCGGATCCTGATGCGAATCGGCTGGTGCTCGGCCTTGGCCGGCTTTGGTGTGTGGCGGATCGCGTAGATGATGGCGACCGCCGCCAACAGACCGGGGATCACCGACAAGGCGATGGCCCAGCGGACGCCGACGACTGCCACCAACACGATGGCGAGGACCGGGCCGACGATCGCCCCGAGGTTGTCCATGGCCCTCTCGAACCCGTAGGCCCGGCCGTAGGCGCTGGCGGGAACGACGTCGGCGAGGAGCGCATTGCGGGCCGGAACCCGCAGTCCGCGTGCGGTCCACGCACCCGCCCGCAGAACGGCGACCTGCCACGCGGCGGTGGCGCCGGCCGTCGCTGCGGACAGCACCGCAGTGGTGACGTACCCCCCGACAGCGACGCGCTGGCGACGCTGAGGATCATCGGCCAGGGCTCCGCCGCCGAGTCGGGCCAGACCGGCGAGCCCGTCCGACACCCCCTCGATTAGACCGAGCGCAGCCGCCGGTGCGCCCAAGGTCGAGGTGAGGAGGCTCGGGAGCAAAGCCGTCGGAATCTCGTGGCCGGCGTCGGACAGAAGGCTCGCGCCACCGATCCCCTTCACCCCAGCGGTGAGCCACTTCGGCTCGTCACCGGGCTCCACAGCTGTCTCAGACCTGGGGTCGGGCGGGTCCGTGGTCATCGCCGCAGGCTACGGCTCACCAGAATCGGCGCAGCCAGGCGACCTACCCGGGCGAGCGTCATGAGGACGAGGAACTCGCAGACCCGGCTGATCTGGAGGACATGTGCCTTCGCTGCCGGCGGAACTTGTCCTCGAGCCATGACCGTGGCTGTCGCTCGACACTGGCGTCTAAGCTACATCAGTCGTAATTGACTCATTTGATTCCGAGTGGCACAATCCGGTCATGGACCCCTCCCCGACTCTGGAGACGCGGGCAGATCGTCACGCTGCGCTCGGAGATCCGGCCCGCCTGGCCATCGTCGACGAACTCTCCGTCTCTGATCGAGCGCCCGTCGAGCTGCGGCGACGCCTTGAAATGGAGTCGAACCTGCTCGCCCATCATCTCGATGTGCTGGAACGGGTTGGCTTGATCGAGCGGTCCCGGTCGAGCGGTGACGGCCGCCGCCGGTACGTGCACCTTCTCCCCCGGTCCCTGGAGGGTCTCGCCCCGAGCCGTGACTTTGAACCAGGCTCCGCCTTGTTCGTGTGCACTGCGAACTCGGCA
>Ga0315287_10003658_pt1 | contig 14855 bp, 10 predicted proteins | sample YL17G11_0_MG_FD_205037 | JGI IMG/M metagenome (GOLD analysis project Ga0315287, IMG submission 205037) | Sediment microbial communities from Yellowstone Lake, YNP, Wyoming, USA - YL17G11_0 | ecosystem: Environmental > Aquatic > Freshwater > Lake > Sediment | place: USA: Wyoming | collected... | reverse complement strand
CGCCGCAGCGCTCTTGTCCAAAGCGCACGGGGCGCACGCGTCGGCGCTCGCCGCCCAAGCCCTCGCCCGCTACCGCTTCAACCTCGCCTCCTCTTCTTCTTCTTCTGATGCTGCTGCAGCTCCCATGAGTTTCGTCGAGCGCGCCGCCGCCTGCAAGGCGCGGGCCGTCGAGGAGTTCGCCGGGGCCGCCAGGGAGGCCGACGGCGTCCCGGGAACGGGCTGGACGTCGGCCGCGCTCGCCGCCTCGCTGGCGGCGGCCTGCGACGCCCACGCGCGCCGCGAGCGCGCCGCGGCCGTCGCCGAGGCCGAGGCGCGCGCCTGCGCGAGCCTGCGGGACGCGCTGGCCAGGCCCGCCGCGGCCCTCTTCGACGCGGCGCCGGCGCCGGCGCGCTCGCTCTGGAGGCGCGCGCGCCAGCTGCTGCAGCGCGCGGCCACCGCCGCGGCAGACCGCGCCGAGGCCGCCGTCGCCGAGAGCTACGGCCTCTCGGACGGCGACGCCGCCGCGCTGCGCTCGCGGATCGCAGCCGCCGGGAGCCGCGTCGTCGCGTCCAAGGCCAGAGAGGCGGCCGCCAGCGCGCTCCCCCGGGCCAAGCAGCGCTTCTCCGAGGCCTTCTCGAGGGACGAGAGCGGGCTGCCGCGGCACTGGGCGGGCGTCGGGGGAGGCGGCGGCGGGGGCGGCGGCGGGGGAGGGGGCGAGGCTCCCTCCCGCTCCGCCTCCGTCGCCGAGGACATCCGGCACGCCGCCGTGGGCGCGCGCAGGGCCGCTGCCTCGCTGCTGGCTTCGCTGGCAGTGCTGAGGCTGGACGAGGACGACTGGGACGGCGGGAGCGGCGGGGACGGCGAGGGGGGCGGTGGGATTGAGGGCGACTCCGACGCGATCGAGCGCGCGGTGCTCTCTTACGCCGCGGGCGACGACGGCGCCGCGCTCGCGAAGTCCGCCGCCGGAGCCGCTCCGACTCCCTCCTCCTCCCAACATCAGCCTGCCTTCGACCTCGACGCGGCCTCGGCGTGGCCGGCGCCGGCGACCGAGGAAGGGACGCTGCTGTCGCCGGCGGAGCTGCGGGCGCACTGGCGCGCCGTCGCCGCCGACTCGGCCGTCGCCGTCGCGGGGGCCCTCGCCGCGGCGGACGCGGCCGCGCAGGCCGGGGCGGCGAGGCGCGCGGGAGGGGCCCCGCTGTGGTCGATCGTCGCGATGGCCGTCCTGGGCGCCAACGAGGCCGCGGGCCTGCTGCGCTCCCCGCTCAAGCTGATCGCGGTCTTGTCACTGCTCCTCTTTGTTCGCACGGTCTACAACGAGCTCGACGTTGACGGGGAGCTCGCCGCGCGAGGCTTGCTGCCCGCCGCGATCGCAATCGCGTCCAAGCTGTGGCCGACGACGGTGCGGGTCGCGGCGAGGACACTGGACGCGGTGCTGGGGGCGCTCGCGGGGGCGGGGGCGGGAAGAGGGGTCGAGGTCGCGGAACGGCAGCGACGCGGCGGCGGCGACGGCGACGGCGACGGCTGGAACGGAGAGGAGGGCGAGCAAGCTGCTGCTCCTGCTCCCGCCTTCACGCGAAACAGCAGCGCTTTCTCTGAAGGAGGCGCGGGAGGAGCATCGATGCGCCAGAGGAGGCCGGTCGGGGCAGTCGAGATGACGCCCGCGGGGGCCGGGGCAGCGAACGGGCACTAAGCCTTTTTTTTCGAGTAGAGTTGATTAAAAAAAGTAAAAAACATCAGCATCATCAACTTTTGAATTACAAAAAATAAATAAAAAAAAAATTGGGTCTTCTGCGCCTCGTGGTTTCTGGACGAGAGGCGGGGGCGGGCAAAGAGAGCGCGATCCGGTTTTGCCCTGACGGCGAAAGAGAGAGACGAAGCGACGAAACGAGAGCCGCACCACCGTCCCCCCCCCCTCTCTCCATCTTCAAAAGAACCCTTTTTCAGTTTCCGTTCACAGCTGAGTAAGCAAACGCGACGATAGCGGCGAGCAGAGCGAGGTAATTGAGCCCCTCGGAGGCCCCCACGACACCGCCGGGGCCCGCGGGCAGGCCGCCGCCGGTCTGGACCTTCTCTTTGATTGAGAGCGCGACGAGCGCGAGCATCACCAGGTAGGAGACGCCCTCGAGCCCGCCGAGCAGGTCGCCCTGCAGCCCCGCGCCGGTCGTCGCCTTGGCGTAAGAGGACCAGAGCACGACGACGGAGCAGGGGAGGCCCGCGGCGGCGACGACGAGGACCGGGGCGGAGACCTCCGAGTCGGAGTCCGAGGAGGCGCGGACGACGGCGGCGGAGGGGGTCGACGGCGACCTGATTGGGCGAGGGAAGGCGAGGACCTTTGCGTTCGCGGCGCGGAGGGGCGAGGCAGGGAATTCCCTCCTCGCACCCGCAGCGGGACGAGATGCACGCGTCAGCATCGACGCGCGGGCGATCGTGATCGCGGCGGACATTTTTCTGCGTGGAATGCGGAGGGGGAGTTCGAAGAAGGGAGATCGAAGAAGGAGAGAGCGATCGAGAAAATGGGTTACTAGTTTTTTTTAAATTGCTTTTTTCTTGTTTTTACATTTTTTCACCTCCGTTTTCACAACTCTCTGACTACGCCATCGCGACCTCTTCAGCCAGCCTTCTTCGCCGAGGCAAAGCTCGGATCCCTCGCAACGTACGGCTTCAGCTCCGAACTCTCCAGCCCGGTCGGCATCCGGTACCTCGGCCTCTTGTGCTCCAGGACCTCAAACGCGCCCTTCCGGGTCAGCCTCCCCGTGGCGGGGACCTGCCTCCCTTTGTAAAAGCCCACGGGCCCGAGCTTGGACGTCAGGGCGCTCCAGCCGCTTCGCGGGACGCGGCGGCCGCGGGAGAGGGAGAGGCCGAGGAGGGCGAGGACGGACGACATTTTTCTTTTTTTTGGGGGGGAAGGGAGGGGGTCGAGAGAGAGGTTTTTCGTGACGACGAACGACGACGGCTGGCAAGAGAGAGATCGAATTCGGCCAGCAGCTCTCTAGGGCAGTCCTGCTTCTTCCTTCTTTGCGCTTGTCGTACGCGGCGAGGAGGAGGCTCTAAAACTCGACACAGACTCTGCGATGAAACGCAACCGAGTTGCGAACGAGGAGCACGAGAGCGAGAGCGAGAGCGAGAGAAGAGAAGAGACCGATGCGATCGTCCGGTCGAGTGGCGAAACAAAAAAATGATTTCTTCGCCGTATTTTTTTCGTTTTCTTTTTGCACACCCTGTCCTTCTTCTCACCGTGCCCCCCTCTCCGCCCTCGCCACCGCCAGCAGATACTCCTCCTCCAAGTCCGACGAGGGAGCAAAGTTCCCGGACGAAGCTACGCCCACGGCCCTCTCGATCGAGCGGGGCGTCACGGCGATCCCGAGGGACGAGAGGGCCCGCAGCGCCGCCGCCGCGACCGCGACGGCGCGGCGCCCGTCGAGGGCAAGTTTCGCGGAAGCCGCCGCCGCCGCCGCCTGAGCGCCGCCGCCACCTCCCGCCTGCCTCTCGCCCACGAAAGGGCTCACCCAAACCCACCCGTTGACCCCCAGGATGACGGAAACGCCGCAGGTTCTCAGTTCGTTAAACTGCTGCCGCTGCCTCCCGACGCTCGACGCCGGCAGCCGCACCAGGCAGCCCGGCGCCATGAGCTTTCCGTACTTCGACGAGCGAGCGTGCAGCAGCAGCGAGCCGTCCGAGGCGTGGACGGCTTGAACCTCGGCCGAGAGCAGGTCGCCCTCGCGGAGGACGTCGCGCATGGCGGCCTCGTCCTCGGCCCCTCGGCGGCGCGCGACGGCGGCCGAGAAGGCGGGCGAGAAGGAGGCGGAGGGAGCGCCGCCGCCCACCTCGTCCTCCTCTCCAAGCTGCTCGTCTTCTCCTCCCGCTGCTGCTGCTGCTGCTGCTACTACTGCTGCTGCTGCTGATGTCCCTCCACCACTTGCAACGGGGGGAAGAGACACGGCAGAAAGAGCCAGCGCCGCGTCGTGCTTGCCCCCCAGGTCCACGCGCCACCGCTTGCCCGAGACCTCGACGACCCTGCCGACGACGACGTCGCCGACGTCAGCCGAGTACCGCGGCCCTCCCCCCGGGGGCAGCGCCGCGGGGGACACGCGGACGAGGCGGTCGACGCGGGAGACCTGCCCGGCCACGGTGGCGAAGAGGCCCCTGCTCGCCGTCGCGGGGGAGGCTGCTGGGGCCGACGCGCCTCCGCCGGCGCCGTCGCCTCCCGCCGTCGCAGGTGCCGCCGCCGCCGCCGTCGCCGCCGCCGTCGCCGCGGCGACGAGATCGATCCCTCCGGCTCGCGTCCCGTGGCCCCTTAGCAGGCCTCCTTCTTCTTCGCTCTCGGCTCCTCCGGGGATGGTGTCCCCGGGGACGACGAGCCCGGCGTGCGAGAGAGAGATGACGGCTTCGTTTTTGTTGCTGCCGTCATGCTCCATTTCCTCTCCTCCCTCGCCTCCTTCTCCGGCATCTTCGCCGCAGAAGACGAGCGCGGCGACTATGGGCCCGAGCGCCGCGGCGGCGGGGTCGCGGAGGAGAGAGACGGTCATAGTTCGAAGGGGTCGAGGTCGAGAGTTTTCCCCTTTGAAGATGGCGGCTTGATGGGTTCGCTTTGTCTTTCGACTCCTGCTCCTGCCCCTCTCCGAGCTTGGTTGTAACTTTCGAGTACCAGCTGTAGATATAAAATAGTTAGTTCTCCCTTCCGCTAGTGGAAGAGAGAAAAATAAGCAGAGTATGGAAGAGCCGTGCGCGACGATGGGGACGATGGTCGATTCCAACGTGAAAAAAATAACTTGTCTTTTCCATCGTTCAGTTTTCTCTTTCGCCTCCCGCTCCCGAGTTTTGAGTTGGAGTTCTTGAGTTTGAGAAAGAGAGAGAGAAAGCGCGCCCTTAAAAAACTCTCCCTCTTCTTTTTCTCTCGGAGCTCCTCCCGCTCCTGGGGGTCGCTCTCGGGGTATCTTCTGCTCTCTCGTACTCGGAATCGTCGCTGGACGGTTTCCGGAAAAAGGAAAGGCGAAGAGAAAGAAAGAGAGCAGAGAGAAGGGCAACGCATCGGCGGCCCAAAAACAAGGCATTTCGCTTTCTTCCGTTGTTCGTCCCGTCGTCGCCTGTTTTGCTCGCCATGTTCCTCCAGCTCCTCAACGTGCTCATGGACGCGGCCAGTCGCGCCTAGTTGTTCGCCGCCTCGTCAAGTGGCGAGAGCAGAGGAAAAGAGCGTAGAGACGCATAAAAGCATCTCTTCTCCTTCGACCATTTTTTTCTTCCCTCTTCGTCACGGTGACAACAATGCCTCCTTCGCCTCCCCCGCCTCCGGCGCAGCCTCAGCCTCCGCCGCCTCCCCGCGCGCCAGAGCGCGAAGAGGAACATGAGCCCGAGCAAGAGGAACAGAAGGTGGTCGAGACCGACCCCACGGGGCGCTACAGCAGGGTGAGGATGGTTCTTCCTTCGACGTCGAACGTCGTTTTTTTTTCCCCGCCTTTCTTTCGCCACCAGCAAATCGACCTCGCCCTTTTGCCAAAAAAAAGAAAAGAAGGGAAAAAAAGACACTCTCAAAACACTCAAAACACACGATCAAAACCTCCCGAACAAAAACAGTTCGACGAGGTCCTCGGCCGCGGCGCCTTCAAGACCGTCTACAAGGCCTTCGACGAGGAAGAGGGCACCGAGGTCGCCTGGAACCAGGTCCGCGTCGCCGAGCTGGTCCGCGAGGCCTCGGGCTGCCCGGCCGAGCGCGACAGGCTGTTCGCCGAGATCCGCGTGCTGAAGCAGCTCAAGCACCGCAACATCATGACCTTTCATGACAGCTGGCTCGACGACGGCACCCGCGGTGGATGCGGGAGCGGGGGCAGCGGCAGCGCGGCGACGGTCAACTTCATCACCGAGCTGTTCACGAGCGGCACGCTGCGGCAGTACCGCAAGAAGCACAAGCGCTCGATCGACGTCGAGGTGCTCAAGCGGTGGGCCTGGCAGATCCTCTGCGGGCTCGTGTACCTCCACGGGCACTCGCCGCCGATCATCCACCGGGACCTGAAATGCGACAACATCTTTATCAACGGCAGCGAGGGCGTCGTCAAGATTGGCGACCTGGGCCTCGCGACGCTGCTTCGGGCGCGCACGGCGCCACAGTCGGTCTTGGGGACGCCTGAGTTTATGGCTCCGGAGCTCTACGACGAGGAATACGACGACCGCGTGGACGTGTACTCTTTCGGGATGTGCTTGCTGGTAAGAAGAGCAGAGAGCGATCTCTCCTCGAGCTGCTGTGAATATTTTTTTGAGGAGGGAAACGAGAAAAGGGGAAAAAAACTCGCTCTTTTTCTTCTTCCTCCTTTCTTTTTGACCCGCCCCCCCTGACTCAAAAAAACAAACCCAAAAACAGGAGCTCGCCACGCTCGAGTACCCCTACTCCGAGTGCCGCAACGCCGCCCAGATCTACCGCAAGGTGACCCTGGGAGTCCGCCCCGCGGGCCTCGCGCGCGTGCCCTCGCGCGAGCTCGCAGAGTTCATCTCCGTCTGCATCTCGCCCCGCGCCTCGCGCCCCCGCGCGCGCGCGCTGCTCAAGCACCCCTACTTCGAGACCATCCGTGCCGAGATGCGCGGCGAGCAGGGGCCCGGCGCACGCGTCGAGGCGCTGGCCGGGGTCAGCGGGTCGACGGCGGACCTGCTGCTCGCGAGCTCGCAGTCGGGCGGCATGCTCTCGTCGCTGGGGTCTGTGGGCTCGATGTCGTCGCTGGCGTCGTTGCCCTCGGGCCCTTCCTCCGCTGCCGGAGGGGGAGGCGATTTCCAGCAGCAGCAGCAGCAGCAGCAGCAGGTACCCGCGGTGCTCCAGGCTGGGGCGTACGGGGTGGGCCCGCCCCTGCCGGCGCAGCTCTCCGCGGTGCCCGAGGAGGGCGGGAGCGACGAGAGCGAGGGCGAGGGCGGCGGCGGCGGCGGAGGAGGAGGCGGAGGCGGAGACCGACAGCGGCAGCAGCAGCAGCAGCAGCAGCAGCAGCAGCAGCAGCAGCAGCAGCAATACCTCCCGCCGCGCCCTCCCTCTCGGGACAGCGCCGCGTCTCCTCCTCCGCCGCCGGCTTCCTCTTCCTCTCATCTGGGAGCGCCAAGGGGGAGCGGGTCGCCGCCCCCTCCCTCCGCGACCGTCCCCGTCGTCGTCGGGGGCCCCGGCGCCGTCCCGGGAGAGAACCTCCTCCACGGCGCGGCTGCAGGGGCCGCGGGAGGAGGCGGCGGGCCCGGCCCCTACGGTCCTCGCCATCCGCCTCCTGCGGCTTCCGGTGTCGCGGGAGCCGCCGTCGCAGCTGCCGCGGCGGCGGCATGGGGCCGGGCCGGGGCCGGGAACGCCGCGGCGGCAGGCTCCGAGGGCGGCACCGTCGTCTCGGACGACGGGTCGAGCCTGCGCGGCGGCGGCGGTGGAGGCGGCGGCGGAGGAGGAGGGAGCGCCGCGAGCTCCACAGTCGGAGGCGGCGGCCCTTTTGCCACCGCCTCCCAACAGCAACAGATGCAGGGCCAGCCCTCGTTCACCACGGTCGCCGGCTCGGGTGGGCGCGAGTTCCGCGTCAAGGGCAGGCTCGCTGGCGACGACGGTGACACGCTCGCGTTGCGGCTGCGCATGGCGCAGAGCGGTGATGGCGGCGCCGCGCGCACCGTCGAATTCTCGTTCGACCTCGCGGCAGACACGCCGCTCTCGGTCGCGGGCGAGATGGTCCAGGACCTGGAACTGTCGCAGGACGACGCGCGCGCGATCGCGGCGGCGATACGGGCCGAGATCCACGCGCTGCTGGGCTCGGCCGCGGCGGCGACGGCGGCGGGGGCGCCGGGCGCGCCAGCCCCGAGCGCGGCGGCCGCTGTCGCCGCCGCGGCGCTCGCGGCCGAGGAGGAGGAGGAGCAGCGGCAGCAGCGGGAGCAGCAGCGGCAGCAACAGCAGGCCGCCCTGGACGGCGGCGGGGTGCTCTCCTCGGCCTCGTCCGTTTCGTCCGCGGCTCCGCTGCCGCCGCCGCTGCTGCCCCCCGCCGTGACCCTGGGGCCGAGGGCCGAGCCCTTTCTCGCGCCGGCGGAGAGCGGCGGCGGCGGCGCACCGGCGGCGGCGGAGAGAGCAGCTTCTGCCTCGGAGCAGCAACAGCGCACCGTGCCTCTCGCCGCCGTCTCGGGGATCACCCCCTCGGGAGGCGGCATCCTGCTCCGTCCGGACCCGGCTTTGGCGGACGTGGCGGCGGAGAGAACGGCCCCCTCGTCCCCGGGGCGCATGGGGGGCACCTCGGAGGGCGGCAGCGGCGCCAGCGGCGCCTCAGCGCTGGCCGACGACCTCCACGGCCTCGGCCTCGGCAGCGCCGCCGCCGCCTCCACCCTGGCCTTGCTCGACCTCGCCGTGCCCGACACGACGGCAATGGCGGCCGCAGCGATTGCTGCCGCAGTCCCTTTCCCCTCGGCGGCAGCCGAGAAGCGCCGCGCCGCGGCCGTCGCGGCCGCCGAGGCGGCCTCGCTCGACTTCTCGTCGGCCGACTTTTCTTCTTCTTCGAGGCCCGGTGCCAGGGCGCGGCCGCCCCCGATGGTCGTGCCTCAGTCGCAGTCGTCGTCGTCATCGCAGGCGCAGCCGATGAGCCGCAGCCTCGCGGGCAGCGCTATGAGCAGCAGCAGCAGTATCGGGGCGGTGGACGGCGGGAGCGGCCTCGGAGGGGTCGGCTCGCCCGTCGGCGGCGTCGGCGCCGGAGGCGGCATCGCCTTTGGGGGAGGCGTGCCGCCGTCGTCGCTCGCCTCGGCGCTTGCGGGCGCCGCGCCTCCGGCCACTGCTGCTGCTCCTCGCCGGCCGTCCTTCGACGCGCTCTCCGCCGACGTTGCGCCGCGGTGTCGCCCGCGCGTGCCTGCGGCAGCCGCGGCCGCGGGGCTGGCCGGCAGCGGGCCCAGCAGCGGCGCGAGCAGCGGCGCGCCGACGCCCGGAGGCGCTCCGGCTCCTGCCGTTGCCCCTCCCCCGCCGTCGCTGCTCGCCGCCGCCGCCGCCGCCGCCGCGACTGCCGCGGCGGCAGACAAGGTCGCGGAAAAAGAAGCCCGGAGGAGGCTGGCTGCCGACGCAGCGTCCCAGATCGAGTCGCGCTCGCTGCGGGCCCTCGACTCGTTCGGCTCGGTCAGCTCGGCGACGAGCGCGGGCCGAGGCGGAGGCGGAGGCAACAACAGCGATGGCGGCCGGAGCGACGGCGGCGGCGTGAACGGAAACGGAACGGCGGGAGCAGCGACGTCGGCGACGGCGGGCCTCCATAACCCTCTTTCGAGGGCGGTGTCCGCGCGAGGGAGCGCCCCGGCGGCGGCGACCGTGGTCGTCACCGCTCCATCTGCTCCGACTCTTCAGGCGACGGAGCTGCCTCCGCCGCCGCCCAGGCCGGCTTCCGCCGATAGCGCCAACGGCGACGGCGAGAGCGAACGCCTCCTCGTTTGAGATTCTTTTTTTCTTTTTCACTACCAGGAAAAAAAAAATTTAAACAAAAAACTTTCATCTGTACTAAAACAATGCATTTTTTCAAAATTACCTTTTCCTCCTGCCCTCCGACTAGACCCCCCCCCTCTCCCGTCGTTAACGATCCCTCGAGAGAATCTCGGTCCTTCACAAATAAAACAGCAGCTCAACAAGACACCAGAGAGAGAGAGAGAGAGAGAGAGAGAGAGAGAGAGAGAGAGAGAGAGAGAGAGAGAGAGAGAGAGAGAGAGAGAGAGAGAGAGAGAGAGAGAGAGAGAGGGAGTGGTAAACAAGAACGAGCGACAACTGAGTAGAGCGAGACGAAAACACCAAAACTTTCCTTTCTTTTGACAAAAAAAAGAGCCTGTGCAAACATGAAACCGAAACGAAATGGAGGCACGATGAAAAGGGACTGGAAGGGGGGGGGACGAAGAAAGGAAAAGGATTGGGAATGAAGACGAAGAAGAGGGGCGCGCCCCTAGAAGAACAGAAAAACACTCTCTCTCTCTCTCTCACTTGTCCTTGATCTCTCACTTGTCCTTCTTCTTGATCTCGAGCACCTCGACCCGCAGCTCGAACGACGCCCCGGCCGGGATCTCTCCCAAGCCCCTCTGCCCGTACCCTCGTTCGGGAGGCACCAGCGCCGACCGGATCCCGCCGACGCGCATCCCCAGCACCGCGTCCGACAGCGCCGGCGGTGGCTCGGGGCCCCCTGCGCCGGAGTAAAGCCCGCCGCCCCCGGACTCGCCGGCCCTCTTGGGGCTCAGCGCGCGCACGGCCCCCCCCGCCACGAAGCTGTAGGGTTCCGCGATCGTGCGGTTGGCCCCCAGCAGCCTCGCGGAGCGCGAGGAGGCGACGTCGAGGCCCCTGTATAGGACGTCAAAGTGCACCGTGACCGTGTCGCCCGCCTGGATTCTCTGGGACGAGCTGCCGCCGGCCTCGCCTCCGCGGACCTCGTAGACGCGGAGGCCGCCGCATTCCTCGGACTCGACGTAGTCCGACTCCGGGATCTTGCGCTTCTTCATCTCCTTCTTGAAGCTGTGATGGCGGTGGTGGTTGGGTGTCGAGAGAGAGAGAGAGAGAAAGAGAGAGAGAGAGAGAGAGAGAAAAGAGAGAGAGATTTTGATGCTCCGAAAGTGAGAGGTTGAGAGCGGTTGCCAAAAAAAAAGAGGCAAAAGTCAAGATTGGGGTTCGTCCAGCGGCAGCAGCTCCTGCCTTCGAATCGTCCCGCCCAAATTACCCACCCCAATGCCTCAGCGGGGCCAGCATTAAAGGTCGAGACCGACAACGTGGAAATCAGCGCGCCCGCCGCCGCCAGGAGGGAGCCGCGGCGGGAAACCGAAGCCGCTCCGGAGGTTTCGTCGATGACGTGGACGATCTGGCGAAGAGGCGATGCCCTGGGGGCGGCCTTGGCTGCCTTTTCTCCCCTCGTCGATCTCGCGGCGACACTTGCGCCGTCGCGATGGGATGCTGTGCGCATCGAGGACGAGGATCGCATTTTGAAGATGCGCCGAGAAAGGAGGTGTCGAGGGTCTTGTGTTGCTTCTTTTTGTCTTTTTAAAGTGATCAAAAAAATCTCACTCTTTTATTTTCAAGACTCGTCTTCCTCCCCCTCAAGCGAGCACTGGATGCTCCTGCTGGCGTCCCGCTGCCGCGTCCATGCGGCGACTGCAGCTGCTGCGGCGGCTCGCTTGGGGGCCTCCTCCTCGTCTGGGAGCTCGTGGGCGGTAGCAGCAGCGGCGGCGGGGCGAAGCAATGCTGGTCGAAGCACCTTGATTCGGTTTTTCCATCACCGCCACCAACTCATCGCCGCCCCTCCTCCTCCCAATCCTGCTGCTTCTCCTCCTCCCAAGGCTCCTCCACTGCTAATGCTCGCGCGACGACTGTCTATCTCCGCTGGCTTGGCGGCCGTGACAGCAACAGCGGGATTGAAATCGGCTGCTGGAGCGCCTTCACCTTCGTCGCCGATGACCCCGCCCTCCACCTCCTCCACCTCCTCCACCTCCTCCACCCCCTCTCCACCTCCTCTCCCGCGCGCCCCCAAGTCCCTCTCGGCCTACCTCAAGGTCTACCGCCAGCTCTCCAAGGCCCGCCTCTCGGCACTCGTCGTCGCCACCGCGGCGGCGGGCTACGTCGCGGGCTCGCCCGAGGAGATCGACTGGGGCGGGCTGGGCTGGGCGTCCCTCGGCACCGCGCTCTGCTCGGCCGCGGCCAACGCGCTCAACCAGGCATACGAGGTCAGGACCGACTCGCTGATGGCGAGGACGGCGGCGCGGCCCCTGCCCGCGGGGAGGATCACCCGCCTCCACGCCGTCGCGTTCGCCGCGGCCTCGGCGGCGGCCGGCTTCTCCGCCCTGCTGCTCGGGGCGGGGTCGCGCGAGGCGGCGGCCCTGGGGCTGGGCAACGTCCTCCTGTACGCCGCGGTCTACACGCCGCTGAAGCAGGTGCACCCCGGGGCGACCTGGGTCGGGGCCGTGGTCGGGGCGGTCCCCCCCCTGATCGGGTGGGCCGCGGCGTCGAGCCGAGCGGCGGCGGCGGCGGCGGCAGGGAGCGCCAGAGAGGGGGAGGAGGGGGAGGCGTCGGAGCCTCCGGCGGCGGGAAGAGCGCCGGCGGCCGAGCCCCCGCCGCCGCCGCCGGCGCTGCCCCCGGCGGCGTTCGTGCTCGCGGCGGGCCTCTACCTCTGGCAGCTCCCGCACTTCATGTCCCTGGCCTGGCTCTGCAGGGAAGACTACGCCCGCGGCGGGCACAGGATGCTCTCGCTCGCCGACGCCACGGGGAAGAGGACGGCGGCCTGCGCCCTGCGGAACTGCCTCTACCTGATGCCGCTGGGCTTCCTGGCCGTCGCGGCCGGCACCGCGTCGGCGCCGTTCGCGACCGAGAGCGCGGTCGCCTCCGGCGTCCTCGCCGCGCTCGCGGCCGCCTTCTGGGCCCGGCCCTCGAGCGGCACGGCCAGGGCCCTCTTCAGGGGGTCCCTGGTGCACCTGCCCGTGTGGATGGGGTGCCTCCTGGCCCACAGGGTGCCCAACACCGCGGCGACCAGGGAGGCGCAGAGGCCAGCGAGGGTGGCCGAGCGGCTCGGGCGGGGCCTCGCCCGCGGGCGCGCGGGGCTCGGCCGTCCCGACGGGGGGGGGCCGCCGCTGCCCCTGCCCGGGCCGTTCCTGCTCCCGCCGGTGATGCCCGGGCTGGGGGGCGACACGGTCTCCTGGGGCGGGCTCTCGGGGGTCGGCGGCCGGGGGCGGGGGCGGGCGGCGGCGGCGTGCCCCTCGAAGGCCGCGTGCGACAGAGACGACGGCGGAGGAGACGGGACGGAAGAGAGCGGGTCGTCTGAGAGCAGACGCAGGGCCACCATGACCGCCACGAACAGCAGCAGCAGCAGCAGCAAGCGGTGGTGGCAAGTCTGGCGCTGAGAGAGGGGGGGGAGAAAGGATGGGAGAGCACTGACTGTAAAAAAGGAACTTGGAAATTACACACTCGAAAAAAAAGGAGGAGAGAAACTCGAGCCTTATGCTCCTTCCACTTCCTTCTTAAACTTCAAAGCCTGCTCGCCATCATCCCGCCCGCAACCACCAGGCACTCCCCCGTGACGTAGCTCGCGTCGCCGCTCGCCAGGTAGGCCACGGCCGCCGCCATGTCTTCGGGGGTGCCCAGCCTCCCGAGCAGGGTCCTCGAGATCGCAATCTCCCGCGGCGAGATGGCCCACCCTCCGCTCCCGTTGCCGCCCGCCGCCCCCCCGGCGTCGTCCGTCAGCGCCGCGGCGAACTTCGTGGGCACCGTCCCGGGGGCCACACAGTTCACCCGCACCTGCGGCGCGAGCTCCTCGGCCAGGGCCTTGGAGAGCGCGACCAGCGCGGTCTTCGACACGGCGTACATGCCGAGGGGGGCCTCGGGCCTGAAGGCCGTGACGGACGAGACGAAGACGATCGAGGCGGTGCCGTCGGTCGGCATCCGCGGCACGACCAGCCTGCAGAGCATGATGGCCGACTTGAGGTTGATGTCCAAAACTTTATCGATGGCCTCCGGTGGCGTGTCGAGGATCGAGCCCGCGAAAGGATTCACCGCCGCATTCGAGACCAAGACGTCGATCTTCCTGCCGCTGCCGAAGGAGCGCCGCGCCAGTTCCAAAAGCTTCTCGATGTCCTCTTCTTTCCCGACGTGCGCCGCCGTCCCCACCGCGCGGGAGACGCCCCTGGCTTTCAAGTATTGGAGCGCAGCGTCGACGTTGGCCTGCCTGCGCGAGCAGAGCACGAGAGAGGCGCCCTCGAGGCCGAGGCGCTCGGCGACGGAGAGGCCGATGCCCGCCGTGGAGGCGGTAACGAGGGCTACTTTCCCCTCGAAGCGGCGGCAACGGCCTGAAGGGGAGGCGGCCTGTTGGAGTGAGGGAAAGCGGGGGGTCGGAGGAGAGGGTCGTAGGTTGAGGTTGAGAGAAGAGGTTGAGAGAAGAGGTTGAGACCGTCACGATCGAGACGCGACTCTTCTTCTTTTCTCAGCCCACATTTTCTCACTTACCTGTTCCTCGCCGTGCCTCGAAGAGGACGCCATGACGCTCAAGATGTCACGCTCACGGACACTCCTCTCGAAAGGCTCGGAGACGGAGTTGCACAAATGACGGAGGATTTGGTTTTTTGAGCTCTTCTTCTTTCACAAGAAAAAAAATGACTTTGACTCAGAATTTCTTCGGAGGAGAGAGCTCTCTCAGCCAAAAAAAAAAAAACCACCCTCTCTTCTTTTTTCTTTCGTGATGTCCGCCCGAAGGGAGGGCCTCCGCCTCGCGCGCGCCCTCTGGGGTGGGCGAGCGACCGTCGCTGAGGCCCTGTGCGGGCCCGCACAGGGCTCCTTTGCCGCAGCGGAGGCGACGGCAGGGTGAGAATGGATGGATGAAAAGACAGAGGGAAAGGGCGACGCAATGGCGAAAAAAAAAGCAGCAGCAGCAGCACCCCTTTTCCTCCTCCTTCTTTTTCTCCCCAAGCTCACCTCCAGCGCTCGCTCTCTCCACCCCTTTGGCTCCCACACACTTTCCAATCAACAGATTCGCCGCCGAGGGAGTGCGACACGCGTCGCAGCTTGCTGGTACGTCGAAAAGAAAACGAACAAAAAAGAATCCCTGGAGGCTCTCTCTCCCTCTTCCTTCCTCCCTCAATCGATTGCTCCGATTCTCGGCACCTTTCTCGGCTTGCCTCACGCCGCACACTGGCCTGAGTGTAGAGCGCGTCGATGACTCGAGCTTGGAGGCGAGAACGGGCGGAAACAAGCACAACCAGGCAGTGATTCGCGGCCTCGAATGAAGGGAAAAAAAGAAACACGCGCGCGGATCGAGCCGGCGGCAGCTGCGTCTCCTCCTTCGTCGCCCTCTCTTTTTTACTCACCCCCCCCCCCCGCGGTCGCCCGCAGCGGGCCCCCCCCGCGCCGGGAAGCGCGCGCGCGGGGGCGGGCGGCGGGGGCGCGGCGGGGGGGGGGGGCAGGGGAG
>Ga0315287_10003657_pt1 | contig 14856 bp, 12 predicted proteins | sample YL17G11_0_MG_FD_205037 | JGI IMG/M metagenome (GOLD analysis project Ga0315287, IMG submission 205037) | Sediment microbial communities from Yellowstone Lake, YNP, Wyoming, USA - YL17G11_0 | ecosystem: Environmental > Aquatic > Freshwater > Lake > Sediment | place: USA: Wyoming | collected... | reverse complement strand
CCTTAGGTCCTGGCCTTCCCCGGTACGGTCGCGCCAGATCGCGGCGGCGCCCAGTGCCGCAGCCATGGCTGGAACCGCCATGCAGGCGCCGATGCGGAAATGACTGCGGACGATAGGGTCGCGGCCGGTGAAGACGACGGCCCAGCGGGCATCGGTGGGCGTACCGCCCAACTCCGCCATGAAATTCTCGAAAGTATTGTCGATGTCAAAATCCGCCTCCGCGGCCCTAGCCCCCCTGGATCCCCGGCGGATTTGCGGCGAGCACTGCACCTAGTGTTCTGTCACTAACACAAGGATTCCCCATCGCTCGATTTGATGCGAATCTGGGGCATCGAACATGAATCGAGCATTGAGTTATCTCCAGAGGATCGGGCGCGGCTTGAGGGGTGGATTTTGGACCGCGTCCGTCCAGAAAATTCTCGAAAAGGTCGCAAGGGCGCGAAAAGCGTCAGAGTCACAGTGCTGCCTGTCCTGCACCTTGCAACAACGTACGCCGACTTGGGTCAAACATCGAACACCCTCCAGAATTGCAAATTCCGGCGCCACTGTTAGGTTACTTGATCCAAATGTCAACGACGGATACAAGTTGTGCAGGGAGCTTCCGCCGCCATCGTCGCACAACAACCAACCTGACTTATCATCTTTATGCTTAAGTCATGGTTATTATGCATCCATGCGGTTTAGCCTATCAAATTGGCGCAAGAAAGCAAAATTCGCATCATTGATGCGACATGCGGGGGGCACTGCTCCTGCAACGGCGGTGCAAGGGTTGGCCGGCCAATGGCAAATCTATCTCGCTCAAAACTTGACCATTGCGGGAAATGCGCAGCAATCTATGCTCACTGCTTCGCGTACGACTTCGGTTGGCTACTTTCTCAAGGATAACACATGATGGCAGTTGGTGGTGAATTGAAAACTATGGTTGCAATGATCACAGCAATATTGGTTGGGGCGGCCGCGTATCTTGCCGCCAGTGTATTTGCCCCTCTCGCACTTGCATTATTCATCATTGCGATGGTCTGGCCGCTACAACGCTGGCTTCAATCGAGGATTCCAAAATTCGGTGCCTTGGTGATTACCTTGCTGATCACTGTTGCGGTTTGCCTCTCATTCACAACTCTGGCGATTTGGGGTTTTGGTCGTGTCGGGCGCTTGTTAGTTACAGACGCGGCCCGTTTTCAATCGCTGTACGATAACGCGGTGAGTTGGCTCGAAGTCCATGGTATTTCAATTTCAGGCGTGTGGACGGAACACTTCAATGTCGCATGGATGCTACGAGCCATTCAGCAGGTAACCGGCCGTGTCAACACCACGCTCACGTTTTGGATAGTCACTCTGGTATACGTCATTCTTGGATTGCTTGAGGTCGATGACATTCGGCGAAAAATCCAGTCACTTGACAACGCCGAGGCCGCCCGCGTCCTAACAGATGGTAGCGTTGCAATCGCCGCCAAGTTTCGCAAATACATGTGGGTAAGGACACAGATGAGTATCATGACAGGTTTGCTTGTCTGGGCGTTCGCATGGATGACTGGATTGCAACTTGCAGCCGAATGGGGCGTCATTGCTTTCGCTCTCAATTATATTCCCCTTATTGGTCCCTTTATTGCCACGGTTCTTCCAACTGTAATCGCGGCAGCGCAATTCGGAAGCTGGGAAGCGGTACTGGGAATATTCGTCTGTCTCAATATCATTCAATTTGTTGTCGGCAGTAACATCGAACCCCGTGTTGCTGGCACCACGTTGTCCATATCGCCTACAATCGTTCTGTTTTCCGTCTTCCTCTGGACTTTTCTGTGGGGGTTGTTCGGCGCCTTCATAGGCGTGCCGATCACACTTGCCATCTTGACGTATTGCGAACAACACCCTGCTAGCAGGTGGTTGGCCAGGTTATTGGGAGCACCATTGCGGGCCCTGTCGGACAGTAGGACATGATCACTAAATCAGTTCGGCGATATCGATGCGTTCAGGTTGACATAATGAGAGATCCCCTCCCTGCGTCCTGGCAAATGTATGAATGTAAAAATGCGTCGGACCAATCGTAGTGCCCATAACGGGAGAAGGCGCGGACAAGATCTTCAAGCCTCCGCATTCGCCAATCCAATCAATGTGGCGATGGCCATGCATTACAACTACGCGTTTGGAGACAGTCTGCAGTTTACGGACAAACCAACTACCATTGATAAGTGCAGTTCCAATACGTTCCGAAAAAGCAACCACCGGCATTGGGTACTCCATAAGGTGATGATGGAGGGCAACTATCCATATTGCTTTAGGGTATTGGTTGACCGCGCTTAAGAGCCGACGAGTTTGTTCACCGGACACAAGTCCGAGCGCGTTGGTAAAAGAAAAATGGGTTTCAGCATTCGAGTTGAGTATCACGACACCCAGACCATCTTCGACATCCGGTGGCAACACCATCGGAAACAAATTGTCCCACAATTGGCCAAGGCCAAGGGATAATTGATAAGTACCGGTATCTGCAAATGTCGCAATCTTCTTACGATGAGGGGCAATCGCTTCAGAGAGCGTGAGCTTGAATTGTCCCGTCGTATGATCGACGACCTGGACTTTTTCCGCTTGCAGTGCGGCGATCGCCGAAAGCGCCCGCACCTGACGCAGCCGCTTTCCCGGGCTGAAGTGGAGATCGAGCCGCGCAGGATTGGTGCGGTCGACGATGTTCACGTCGTGATTGCCGGGAAGCACGAGCATCCGCTTGGTGAGATCGGGATACCGGGCAATGATGTCGAGGAACTCGGCCCATTCCGCCGAGCTGCCGGCATCTGTTATGTCACCACTGATGACCACGAGATCGAGTGGATGCACGGTGTCAATGGCGCTGAGTTGGGCCATGACTTTTTCGAACCGAACATTTCCGCGCGGGCCGCTGCGTCCACTCTCGATACGGAACCCGTATCGTTCGCCGACGACATGAATATCCGAAAGATGGACAATCCGCCATGTCCTATCGTTTGTCGGCGAAATGTCGAAGCCGGCAATATCTTGTGGTGCATCCATGCTCGCATCGGCCACTCCCCAAACCAAAGATGCTATCGCGAGGTACCCCGCAACAACAACAACCGCGTTTGCGAGCATTGCAACAATTAACCAATGCAGCGAACTGAGGTCAGCTACCGTTGCTACCCAGCGCGTGTATGGCCAGGCAAACCAGACAACCAAAACCGCGAGACCACAAAGTATCAGGCCCGAGCCAGCAGCGCTCATCGCACGCAGCCGCGCCCGCTGGGCGGCATCATCGATGCGCCGGCCCAACACAAGTTCAGCAAGGTGACGGATCGCCTCGCGGCAGAATGCATAAGCAGGTTGGATCGCCAGCGCGTTAAGTGACCAGAAATTCTGCTCGGCGGTTCGAAGCAGCGGACGCCAGCCCATCCATCCCAACCCGGCCACACTGAGCAGAGCTATCGCAGTCCCAAGCCCGGTCAGTCCGCTGATCTTCCAGGACATTGCTGAGAGCCAAGCGGTCGCCACCAATGGTGCGAGGCCTAGCAGGACGCCGGGGAGCAAGATCGAAACCGTACAGGCCAGCACCAGTTTTGGGAAACTGATTTCGACTAACAGGCTGCCGGCAATTGCCAGAAGCGACCTTTGCATGGTGCTTGCGGCGTCATTCTCGATATCGCCCTGACGCGGATCGACGAGTGGGCGTGTTAAGGGACGATGCATCGGATCAAGCTGAGTGCCCGATCTAATCTTGGTTTGATTGATGTCACCCATCGGTTTTCAGATCTTTGCTTTAATGCCAGAACAAAAAGTATATCAGTAATTGGCCGGAGAGCCAGCCCAATCTATCCGTCAGCATGATGTGATCCGTATGCGGAGCATGGATTTCACGAGATCGGCGCAATTCTTTACAGTAACGGCGAGGTGTCGCTGTGTTTTTCTGACTTTCGACCGCCTTGGGGGTTGGCATTTCTGGGTTTGACAGGGGCACTCCACCTCGCCTGTCACGGACCGGCTGAAGCCAGACAGACAGCAAGAAGCCGGAAGAGTTTTGCGTCTGGACATACAGGTGCAGGATGGGCGCAAATGGGCGATACGGTTTCGATGATGTGTGTGCCGATCTTGAGCAGCCCGATGCGCAGCGATGCAAATTCAGCTTTGGCCAAAGCGTTAATGGCCAGAACGGCGTTTCGCACGGTGTTTCGAGTAGGAATGGTGCATGGGGCTTGCCAAGCAGCATGTACCGGATAAATTCGGCCCATATCCATCGGTCTTCATCAACCTCTTCGGGCAGCCCGCCCCCATCAACCCAGCGAATAAGCCGTTGCCCACACCTTGACGATCGTCTACTCCACCCGACCCGACGGTTCGGACCGCATCGTTCAAAGCGTCCTTAAAGCGCCGCCAGAACACGCGCCCACGAACGCATGCCCTTATGGAAGCTGGTCAGGCTGTATTTTTCATTAGGGCTGTGGATACGGTCATCCGAAAGACCAAAACCGGCCATCACAACATCCAAACCCAGCTTTTCCTTGATCATGGTGGTGACGGGGATCGAGCCGCCACCGCCGACGAAGGCCGCTTGTTTGCCCCATTCGTCAGAAAGCGCGGCCTGGGTCTTCTGGAAGGTTGGTGCCGTAACCTCGAAGGCCACGGCGCGACCGGAGCCAAATTCCGTGAATTCCACTCGGCAGTCAGACGGGACACGCGACTTGACGAAGGCACGAAAGGCCGCACGGATCTTGTGCGGATCCTGATCGAACACCAGCCGGAACGAAATCTTGGCCGATGCCACCGCTGGGATCACTGTCTTGAAGCCGTCCCCTGTATAACCACCTGTCATGCCGTTCACCTCGCAAGTCGGGCGTGACCAGGTCTGTTCAAGCACCGAGCGGCCGCTTTCGCCTGCCGGAACCGACAGACCCACCTCGCCCAGAAACACGCTTTCCGAGAAGTCGAGCTTTGCCCAGCCGTCTTTTAGCGACTGCGGCAGTTCCGGCACGCCATCGTAGAAACCGGGCAAGGTGATACGTCCATCTAAATCGCGCAGATCTGCGATGATGCGGGCAAGAATGTGGTTCGGGTTCGCAGCAGCCGAGCCGTAAAAGCCCGAATGCAGGTCGCGGTCTGATCCGTGAATGAAGATTTCCTCAGCGCAAAGGCCGCGCAGGCTAGTGGTGATGGCAGGTGTTTCCTTGTCCCACATGTTGGTGTCGCAGATCATCGCAACATCGGCCCGCAATTCCTCTTTGGCAGCGTCAAGGAAACCGGGAAGGTTCGCGCCACCTGATTCTTCTTCGCCTTCGAGCAGAACCGTGATCGGGATCGGCAGTTTGCCAGTGACGAACTTCCACGCGCGACAAGCTTCGATGAAGGTCATCATTTGGCCCTTGTCATCCGAGGCGCCACGCGCGCGGATTTCCTTGCTGCCATCTGGCAGGGTAACCAACACTGGCTCGAAGGCATCGCCGTCCCAAAGTTCCAATGGATCGGCGGGCTGCACATCGTAATGGCCGTAGAACAGCACCTTGGTTCCTTCTGCGTCGTGATTGTGGCCAAGAACGATCGGGTGACCGGGTGTCTCGCGGACCGACGAGACGAAACCGATCGTCTCGAGGTCCTTCGAATGCCATTCGGCACAGGCGCGGGTTTCGGCGGCATAGGCAGGATCGGTCGAGATCGACTTCATCCGCACGGTCTGGAACAGTCGATCAAGGGCATTGTCGAGGTCGGCATCGATATGGGTAAGTATTTTGTCAAGATCAGACATAACATAAACCTTCCTTAAAAGTGATGGTATTGATCATTTGATGAGATTGGCGGTCTTTGTGCCGACTTGGGTCAAATAAGTCTAGTGGCGGCAGCTGCTTCGCAAATCAAAATGGCCAAATCACTGGCACAAGGAATACAGCAACGATAAAGAACCAGATAAGCATTGGCAGGCCGAGTTTCCAGTAGTCGCCAAACTTGTAGGCTCCCGGTTCCATGACCATCAGGTTGGTCGGCGTGGCCACTGGCGTCAGGAAAGCCCCGGCGCAGGCGATGCAGACACACATCAGCACCGGTTGCAAGGAAATGCCCATCTGCTTTGCCGCCACCACAGCGATCGGAATGATTATCAGCGAAGTTGCCGTGTTGGAGATAACCTGACCCATGATCGCCGCTAACACGAACAGCCCCATCAGTAGTGCATAAGGTCCGGCATCGCCGACGGTTTCAACCAATCCATCGGCGAGTAATGCCGCAGCACCGGTTACCTGCATCGCGGTAGACAGTGGCGTCAGTGCGGCGACAAGGATCACGGTTGTCCAGCCGATGGACCGGTACACCTGTTCCGTCTTGAGTACCCCTGAAATCAGGATGATCCCGGCGGCAATCAAGCCAGCGACGGCTGGGGGAACCAGACCTGTTGCCAGCAGTATGACCATGATCGCCATTGCGGCAAGCACCGTCTTTGCCCCCGACCCCATCGGCACCGCCTGACGGCGCACCAGATCAGGTGAGTTCACCACCAGTACCTCGGCCTGATCCAGCCTTGTATCGAGCGCGCGCCAGGTGCCTTGCAGCAGAAGTGTATCACCCGCCGCCAGTGCTACACCCAGCTCCAGATCCACACCCGACCGCTGCAAAGCCAATACGATCAGATCGCCACTTTCGGTGACCATTCCGGGAAAGAACCGCTGTCCGATTAGCGGCGACCGGGGCGGTATCAACACTTCCGCGAGGCCTGAGTCGCGGTTGAACAGTTGGTCGGAAATGCCACCTTCCGGCAGGTCGTCACGGAACGACAAACCGAGTTCGGCAGCCATGTCCGCCGCCTGATCCGCCGGACCACGAACGACCAGAATGTCACCCTCTTTTACCACACTAGAGCGGATCGGCTGACCTTGACCGTCATTCAGCGTGACCAGGGACAGGCTGCCGCGTTCCGCCAGACCGATGGTGTCACGCGCAGTCCCGATCAGCGACGAACCTGCACGCACGCGAAGTTGATGCACGTCGCTCGAAAGCCGGTATTGCTCTACCAAGGTTATCGCATGTTGGCTCAGATCGGGCGGAAGCGTCTTGTTAGTGCGGGTAGGCAACAGGCGCTCACCAAACACGACTACGATGGCGATACAGCCCAGCAGGATCGGGATGCCGATCATCGCGAATTCGAAATAACCAAATCCGGTAGTGCCGGCGTTTTCCAACGCTTCGACCACCAGCACGTTGACCGGGCTGCCAGTCAGCAACAGTACCGACCCCGCATGCGCACCGAAGACCAACGGCATCAGCAATTGCGATGGTGCCCGCCCCAGCCGAATTGACATGACGACGACCACCGGAATAAGGGCTGCAACCGCACCATTCACACTGATCAGGGCAGACAGCGCGCCGACAAAGGCCATCATCAGCACAATCAGCCGGGTCCGGCTTTCACCCGCCTGCCGGATCAGCAGCTGTCCCGCCCAGGCAGTCACGCCCGCCACTTCCAGCCCCGCGCTGACCACGAACAACGAGGCGATGAAGATCACTGCTGGATCGCCAAAGCCTGCAAGGCTTTGCTGAAGTGTCAATATTCCAGTGGCCCAAAGTGTCATCGCGGCACCGATGCAGACCGCAATCACAGGCAACCGGTCCCAGGCAAACAGCACGACAATGGCTACGATGATGGCAAAAACGATCCAGATATCTGTCACGAGGCAGCCCTCCACACGGTTCGGTTGGAGCATTGTCGAAATTGTGTTGGGATGGCAACCTCATTCTGCTGAGCCGCTGACGGCATTGTTAGAATATTAGCCCAAGATTTGAACTAGACAGGTTTTCTGTTGAGAAAGGCGGAATGCCACCGATACCTCCAAGTCACGCAATCTTGCCAGTTGATTGTTTCTCTTGTCTGAGTGTCTGCCCAAGATTTGGCATTTTTCAGAATAAACGGACCAAATCCGAGGCGGTGGTTTGCGACAAACACGGAGGAATACAACAACTTCGGCCTTTCTACCGGCACCGACGTTGCCCAAAGGTGCCTACACCTTGCAACAATCGACTAGAGTTTCAATTCTTAGACAGACCCCGAGCGAGGGCCCGGAAAATGTTGATGCGTGAGCTGTTAGAGGCGCCAGCTGTTAGAGGCGTCAGCTTGCTAAATATCTGCGCCTAGTGATACGCTAGTGCTATGAATTTGGTGCATTGGTGATCTTTTCTCTCGACATTGACCTGTGGTGGGAGCGAAACTAGGAGCTTGACTTGACCGAAGGCTTAATGGATGTGCTGAATTCAGGGTGCCTCTCAGTAAAAACATTCAGGTTCGCGAGCGGACAGATGGAGACGGAAGTTGGCAGCAAAACCGAACAGGGCGAAGGCACCCAGCAAGCCTGAAAAGCCCAAAAGCTCCGGTTTTCTGGGAACGATCGAACGGGTCGGCAACATGGTGCCGCATCCTGCTATTATATTTTTCATACTGATCGGGATTGTAATTATCCTTTCGCTGATCTTCGGTGCACTCGGAACAACCGTCACCTACGAAGGCTTTGATGAATCTATCGGTGATATCGTAACTCAAACGACCTCGGTCCGCAGCCTTCTGTCGGGCGATGGCATCAGGTTCATGCTGACCTCGCCAGTTAGTAATTTTCTCGGTTTTACCGGGGTTGGTGTCATTCTGGTAGCAATGATCGGCGTGGGTCTGGCCGAGGAATCCGGTCTAATCGCGACGCTCGTTCGCAAGCTTGTCGCAAGTGCGCCAAGGTCGATCTTCACGTTCATGATCGTGATGGTCGGTGTGCTGTCGTCGATTGCCGCCGATGCCGGTTATCTGGTTCTGGTACCACTTGCGGCGGCTGCATTTCACAGCATGGGGCGGCATCCGCTGGCCGGACTGGCTGCAGGTTTCTCGGGTGTGGCTGCAGTGTTCCTGGTCAATGTCTTCGTGACGCCAACCGATGCCTTGCTGGTCGAAGTGACCAATGACGCCATCCGAGCTGTGAACCCGGAAGCCCAGATCAGTGTTGTCGGAAACCTGTTCTTCATGATTGCGTCCTCGATCATAATGGGCATCATTTGTACCGTTCTGACCGAACGCTTTGTCGAACCGCGTCTCGGGCCCTACACCGGCGGCGTCCCGGTGGAAGCGTCCGTTGGTATTTCCGGGAGTGAGGCACTCGGACTGAAATACGCAGGCCGTGCGCTGCTGGGCTTTGTTGTGATAATTGGGGCGTTGACCGCACCGCCACTTCCATGGGGCATTCTGCGCAATCAGGTCACCGGCGGGATCATGGCGGGATCGCCATTCATGAGCGGCTTGATCATCCTGATCAGCATTCTGTTCCTTGTGGTCGGCTTTGCCTATGGTAAGGGTGCCGGCACCATCGCCAATGTGACCGCAGCCATCGGGCTGATCGTAAAGACCTGGAGCAACCTCGCCGGGATGATCTTCCTGCTGTTCGTGATCGCCAATTTCATCGCCTTTTTCAACTATACCAACCTTGCAACTGTGCTTGCGGTCAACCTTGCCGACTTCTTGCAGACGGTACCGATCGGTGCGACGGGCTACATCATCCTTTTTGTGATTGTCGTGGCGATCATCGACATCATCCTGACCGGTGCTCTTGCGAAATGGGCAATCCTGGCACCGGTGTTCGTGCCATTATTCATGCGCCTTGGGGGCGATCCCAATCTGGTGCTGGCGGCCTATCGCGTGGGTGACAGCCCGATGAACGTGGTCACGCCACTGAACGTGTATTTGGCCGTGATGGTTGGTTTTGCACAGAAGTACCAGAAGGACGCGGGAATTGGCACGATCGTTGCGCTGATGCTTCCCTACACGATTATTCTACTGGTTTGCTGGACCCTGCTTCTAATCGTTTGGTACGTGCTTGGCATCCCACTCGGGCCAGCATGAACCTCGTCCTTCGGATGGCAAAGCGTGTGGTCCGAAGCCGATCTCAAAGATGAACAACACGCAAACTGGAGGATCTAATGTCTCGACTTGCTCTTACGTCCCTTGCCATTGCACTTGGCTTGCTGCTCACGCCCGCCATTATGCCTACTGCTACGGATGCCGCCACCGTCAATATCAACATTGGCACGAACCTCAATAGCGGACGAGGGATCACCTGTTCGCAAGGCGAACGACTGCTCCGCAATCGCGGCTTTCGGGACATCCGCCGCATTGATTGCCGCGGACGCCATTTTATCTACCGTGGATGGCGTGGCGGAAGTCGTTTTGAGATTGCCGTCCGCTCGCGGGACGGCCGCGTCGTCGACGTCCGTCGTATTCGGCGCTAGCGGTGTCCACTGATTTGTAGACCGCCCACTGCCACAAAGCCGTGCTGACGTCTGGTATGAATACGCATCGAACAATGGTTCTGACGCACTCCCAATAATGATTTATAGCTGCAGCAATAACCTTTCAATCGCCATCGGCAGTGCGTCAGATCGAAACATTCAACGATGCAGTATTCTTATGTTCGATATTGAAAAAATCTCAAAATGGGCTCTCCCATACGTTAGGCAATCAGCATATGGGAGACATGTTCTGGTGGTTGGAGGCCCGCAGAGTTGACACTCGCTGATGAACGTGTGCGCCGGGTTCTGCCATCGGAGTTTGGCATGTTGTTAGGTGCGTTAGCCTTCATGGCGAGCCTGACCCCCAGTCTGATTCCGCGGACAGCCTTACTGCAAGGTGTCGTGGCTGGAATTGCTTTCATTATATCTTACGGGTTCGGAGCGGGAGCTGATTTTCTATGGAGATGGCTCGGTCTGCCGGTGTTGGGAGGCCGGTTGCGATCGTGGGTACGATTTGTTCCCATTCTGCTCTCACTACCAATTATCGCATTCGGACTCGCAATGGCCACGAGTTGGCAAAATGCCATCCACCTCGCCATGGGCATGCCTGTCGTGGAATCTGCCCGACCCTTTACCATCGCCCTGGTTGCTTTGGCTGTCGCGCTATGCATTTATCTTCTTGGTCATGCCTTTCGAGGCATTATGATCTATGTTGCTTCTCGCCTTTCTCGCATTTTGCCGCGCCGCATCGCCACACTAAGTGGCTTCCTCGTAGCTGCGACATTTTTCTGGTCGGTCGGTAATGGCATACTACTCCGGGGCGTGCTTCATGTCTTGGACAGTTCGTACCGCCAAATTGATCTATTGCTACCAGCAGATTTTGCGGCTCCGACAGAGCCCGAGAAAACCGGCAGTCCCAATTCATTAATTGAATGGAGCAGTCTTGGTGCGCGTGGGCGGACCCGAATTCTGGCGGCCCCCACACAGACCGAGATTGAGAACGTCACGGGAGCAGCAGCAAAAGTACCCATCCGGGTCTACGTGGGTATCAACTCAGCAAGTACCGTACGAGATCGCGCATCGCTCGCTCTGGCCGAACTCATTCGCGTCGGCGCGTTTGATCGCTCACTGCTTGTTATCGCGACCCCGACTGGCACTGGATGGGTCGACCCCGCAGCCATGGCTCCCGTCGAAATATTGCACCGAGGCGACATTGCTTCGGTTTCCGTGCAATACTCTTACTTACCCAGCTGGCTATCTTTGCTTGTCGAACCAGACTATGGGGAAGAAACCGCTCGTACCGTGTTTTCTGTTGTCTATGGCTATTGGCGCAACTTGCCGCGGGACAAGCGGCCCCGACTTTTCCTATTCGGTTTAAGTCTTGGTGCCCTCAACTCTGATCTTTCTGCCGATATTTTTGACATCGTGGGCGACCCGTATGATGGTGCGCTGTGGGTTGGACCGCCCTTTGCTAGTCACACGTGGCGCCAAGTGACTGACACACGCAACCGGGAAAGTCCAAGCTGGCTTCCTATATTCCGGGACAGTTCTCTATACCGCTTCCAGAACCAGACCGATGCTCCAGTTGCGCCGCATGCCAATTGGGGGCCAATTCGCATCGTCTACTTGCAATACGCTTCAGACCCAATCGTGTTCTTTGAGACAGCAAGCCTTTGGCGGCGCCCTTCCTGGATGAGTAAGCCACGTGGCCCCGACGTTGCCCCCACGCTCCGATGGGTGCCTGTCGTAACCTTCCTACAGCTGCTATGCGATATGATGATAGCAACAACCACACCTACTGGCGTTGGCCATGTCTACGCCGCTGACCATTACCTCAGCGCTTGGATTGCCATAACAGAGCCGCATGGCTGGTCCGACAGCAATCTCATCGATCTAAGGAAGTGGCTATCCGACAGACAATTGTAATCTAGGGCGATGCCCTAACGATTGATACACTGACGATAGCTTCGACCATAAAATGTCTGCCACTGACTGTTTGACTGAACAAGGCCAGCCCCACCACCAACAAGTGCGCCTCTGCCAACACCTCTACGATTACCGCCTATGAGGCCTCCAACAGCACCACCAACTGCGGCCCCTCTGAGCGTCGTGCCCCCAGTTCGCCGATTGGCATAGCGCTCGGCTTCTTTAGAGCACTGCTGGCTTCGAGAAGTCGATGCCCAGTTGTTGTTGGTTCTCGCCTCAGATGTGTTTGGTGTAAAAGTAGTGGTCAAAAGAACAGTGGCCAGGGCAATGTGTCTAAACTCAGCTATTCCAATCACAATTTCCCTCCCAATAACTACTTTAAAGATTCATCAACATTGCAAACTCGGCAATATAAAATTGCACCAATAACCAGATGTTTGGATAAGTCGCATGACGATCAATCCAACTTGTGTCGGACTTTAGTCAGAGTTGACAGTCCAGTCAAGATACAAGGGACCAGATACAAGGGACCTGACATGGGCCAGAGCCCAATCGAACGTGAGTTCTTGATCGGAACCTGATCCACGGAAGGCATTATGGCCAACCACAATATCGACAAAGCTTTTTCAACACACCCCGAGCGTCGGGCATCAAGGTTGAGAAAGTGCCTTTTTCAACGAGGGCTGGATGAACGGGCAAGTCGAGCCGATAGACAGGACCATTGAGATGGCCACGGTTCACCACCCACCTGCGCTCACATCCACTATCGCAATGGACCAAAGGCCGACTATAAACTAATATTCAAATTGAACCACTCAATGGGTGCACTCCAGGAGATTTCCGTGAAGGAATGGCTTATTTTCACTGCAGAGAATGCTATCATCATCATCAATGCGATGGGGCTAATAATGATCGCCATCGGGACGATCGAAGCATTTTTTCAAAGCACGCGCGCTATATTCGGCACGCGGGGGGTCGGCGACTTGTTTCGTAATACATACATCCGTTATGCGCGCTGGCTGGTGGCCGGGCTGACTTTCCAGCTTGCCGCAGACATAGTTGGAACTTCCCTTGCACCAACGTGGGATGAAATCGGACGCCTTTCCGTTATCGCCATCATTCGAACATTCATCAACTACTTCCTCGAGCGTGATCTAGTCGAGATGGAAAAACGCAAGACCGAGGCGTAGGGCGGTCGCTAAGTCCACGTTCCAAACGCACGGCGCGCGTCTGCCAATAGTGCCCCGCCGATTTTGAGCAAAAACAGTACCGCCCACTGTAAAGCCTTAATTTATCACTCCTGAAGTGGCCAACAGTCAGCGTATCATAGCAATTGCTGTACACTTTGCGATATCTAACGCCCCGTGGCAAACAGCGCCTGCCATGGCTTCTGAGGATAGGATAGACACATGCATCTGAGACCTTGATGCCATGATAGCGAGCTTGACCCTTTCGACAATCACCGACGATGTTCGGTTGGCAGAGTTCATTGAAATTGACCTCTTGTTCATCAGGGTGGCTCCAACTGTCTGTTTGCAGGGTTCCTTGCAGCGATAGAAATTCGCCCGGGCGATGCCAAGGTATCAGTAGATTTTACAAAGCCCTCAATCTCATGAGCGCAGTGGCGAATGCGAGCTCTGCTGAATGTCGCGATCGTTCCAATTCATTTGGATCACCCTCCCATTTAAATTGGGTGATGCAATGGGATATCTCGTAAATTTTTGAATATCTACATTTCTGCAGCAGACCCAGGCGGTATAAAAACGCCGACCACATCGGGATCTTCATAAAATTTGCGCAACCTCAGAAATCGGCAACGCGTTAAAGTCTTAATTTCATTGAGCCCAAAATTCATGGCACTATCACAAATTGAAAAATCCCAACAGCGCGCAACGCTTTTACACAGCCTCGCCCCATTTCAGAAATCAGCTACGAAATTGCCGTTGCCCAGTCAGGCGCTCGCTAAAATGCTTGAAAGAGCACGGCTAGAAAGGTGAACGTGCCCACACAGGTAAGAGCAATAGCGACCGCATACAGAGGGGTTTGGAACCCCCCGCTTCCCAATCCAGCGGCGGCTGCAAAACGTCCGCCCCTCAGATAACGGATCATCCAGCGATACTCCCATATCGAGATAACCAGTGCGGCGACCCCACAAAAAATGAGTGCGAGACCCAAATAGCGAGGAAGCTGCGGAAAATGAACTGGGTTCCCATTGGGATATACTCGTCCAACGTCAAAAAACTGAACGATCGTGAAACCAAATCCGATCAACCCGGTCGCCGTTCGGACCCACGCCATCATTGTGCGCTCGAGAGCCATTCGGGTACGCATCCAGGCGAAATGACTTTCGGCAGTCGTGCGAACCTCAAACCGTTCGGAATTGTCGCTGATATCTTGATCACTCATGTCCTTTGAGCCCTTATCCTTCGGGAGATTATCCATGCAAGATAGCTGCTGCCACAAAATGACTCAAGACTGTATTAGACTACTGCAGGTTTAGCAAAACGTTTCTCAAGTTAAACCAGCCCGCACCGCTGGGCGAAGCTTGAGATAGAATCATCAATGATTATGCGCTTGGTTGTAGCGCACAAGAGAAAGCCTATTCAGGAGGCAGGCCGCTGGTTTTGGCAAAGATCCGATCGATAGGGCAATCGGTGGACAAAGTCTCCGCTGCGGCAGGTGCTGCAAGTGTTTGAG
>Ga0315287_10003656_pt1 | contig 14856 bp, 8 predicted proteins | sample YL17G11_0_MG_FD_205037 | JGI IMG/M metagenome (GOLD analysis project Ga0315287, IMG submission 205037) | Sediment microbial communities from Yellowstone Lake, YNP, Wyoming, USA - YL17G11_0 | ecosystem: Environmental > Aquatic > Freshwater > Lake > Sediment | place: USA: Wyoming | collected... | reverse complement strand
ACGATCGAGCTGACTTCCCCGGCCAGTTCGAGACCGCCGCTGAGCGCGCAGGTCGGCACGATCATCGTGACGGCGCCTCTGCGGGCGGCGATCGCCGCCCGCAGAGGCGCCGTGTCCCAGGCCAGCCCCCCCGGCAGGTGCGCGACCAGGTCGACAGGTATGTCGCCGTCGATGCGCCGCAGCCGATCGGCGACCTCCGTCGGCAGCGGAACGGTCACGTAGCGGTAGAGCGGCAGGCCGAGCAGGGCCACGACTTCCTGGCGATGGATCAGGGTCACGACCCGGGTGCCGCGCTTGCTGCCCAGGCGCCGCGCTGCGCGGGCCCGGCGCGCCTCTACGACCCTGAGCTGCAGGTAGGGCGACGACAGCACGACGGCGAGGAGGAGAAACACGAGGCTGGTGATCTTCATGGCCGCCAGGTGTGTCTTGCTAGGTCGTGACGCGCAACAGCTCGAGGTAGCTGGTGGAGCCGTCGAGCACCTTGCGCAGGCCGTCATCGCGGATACTCTCGACGTTGCGCGCGCGGGCTGCAAGGCGCAGTTCGTTGACGTTGGCCGCGGCGGAGATCATGTTGCGCATGTCGTCGTCTATGGTCATGACTTCGTAGAGACCGAGGCGACCGTAGTAACCGGTACCAAAACACTTGGGGCAGCCGACCGGCGTCCAGACGTTGATCTTCTTGGCCGGCGGGTCTCCCCAGCCGAGCTCGCGCCACTTGGCCTCGGTCATGGTCTCCTGCTTGCGGCAGTGCCGGCAGAGGCGCCGCAAGAGTCGTTGGGCGACTACGCAACGGAAGGCGGCTGCCACCAGGTAGGCGGGCAGACCCATCTCGATGAGCCGGTAGACGCCCGATGAGGCGTCTTGCGTGTGCATCGTGGTGAACACCAGGTGACCGGTGATGGCGGCGTCGGCGGCCATCTTGGCGGTCTCGAGGTCACGTATCTCACCGACCATGATCACGTCCGGGTCGGCGCGGACCAGGGCGCGTAGCGCCTGAGCGAAGGTGAGGCCGATGATCGGCCTGGTCTCGGTCTGCACGATGCCGGCGAGCTTGCGTTCGATCGGGTCCTCGACCGTGTAGATCTTGCGCTCTTTCGACTTGATGAGCTCGAGCGTGGTGTAGAGCGTGGTGGACTTTCCACAGCCGGTGGGCCCGCAGATGACGATGCCGCCGTCGGGCCGCTTGATGGCTCCCTCGTAGCGCTCGAGCGACTCGGGAGAGAGCCCCAGAGACGATAGCGTCGGCGGTAACGGAGAGACTTCGAGGATGCGGATGGTGATGTTCTCGCCATAGAGGCTGGGAATAGAGGCCACGCGCAGGTCGACGGGCTCGTCGTCTGCGGTCATGAACGAGATGCGTCCGTCTTGCGGCAGTCGTCTCTCGGCGATGTCCATGCTGCCCATGATCTTGAGGCGGCTGAGGACACCGGGCTGCAGCTCGAGGGGGTACTCACGCAGGTCATGCAGGACGCCGTCGATGCGGCAGCGGATCTGCAGCACGTCTTCACGCGGTTCGATGTGGATGTCCGAGGCTTTCATGCCGACCGCATCTGAGATGACCGAGTCGACGATCTCGATGGTCGAGGCGTCTTGGGCGCTGGCGATCTCTTCGGCGCGCACCACCTGGCCGCTCTCGTCGTCGAGCTCCCTGAGCTTTCCGCGCTTGCTGGTGAAGATGGTGATGGCCTCGTCGAAGGCGCTCTCTGTGACGATCACCGGGATGACGCGTCGCTTGGTGCGCAAGCGCACCTCATCGATAGCGACGATGTCGAGCGGGTTGGTCATGGCCAGCTCGATGGCGCCGTCGTCGTGGATGCGGATGGGCAGCACGCGGTGGCGGACGATGAAGTCGCGCGGCAACAGGCCGACCGCCGCCGCGACCGGCGTGGTCACCCTGAGGTCGACGACCTTGATGTGCATCTGGCCGGCGAGGGCGGCGGACAGGTCTTCTTCGGAGACCCGGCCACTCTTGACCAGGTTCTCGCCCAGTCGTCCGCCTTCGCGCTGCTGGTGTTCGAGTGCCTCGTCCAATTGCGCCTGACTCACCAGGCCGCTCTGCACGAGCAGGGCTCCGAGCTTCAGTCGTCCGGAGACCCGCCGGTGGCGCTTGTCGAGGGCCAGGGCGAGCTTCTCGCCAAGGGTCTCGACGCGGAACGGCTTGGCGACGAAGTCTGCGATGCCCAGCCGGTGGGCCTGCTCGAAGGTCTCGAAGTCGTTGCTGGCTGAGAGCACGACCACCGGCGTCGGCCGCAGTTCGGGCGTCGACTGCATGAGACGCAGCACGTCGAACCCCTTGATGCCCTGCAGGTCGAGGTCGATGAGCAGAGCGTCGGGGGGCGCGTCGCGAAGTGCTTTGAGGGTCGCCGGCGTGCCGGGGTACGTGGCCACCTGGTAGGAAGCAGCGAAGAACGCAGACAACTCGTCACGCAGGTTGGCATCGTCGTCGATGATGACCAGGCGCTTCTTGGATGACTTGACCACAGGCCCTCCAGCCGCTCGGGCTCCACGTCGATTGCGCGGCCTAGTATAGCCGACGGGGGGTGCTCGTCACCGTGGCGCGCGGTAGACGTTCGTCTGGCCGAAGGGTGGTTTGGGGCAGGAAAAGGCCGGGACGGTTTTGGGGGCCTTCGTGTGATGCGGGCTGGTGGGCGCTATCGAAGGAGACCGTCCCGGCAGGGAGAGGGATCATATTCGGGCACGAGGCCCGGTCCGGAGTCGCTGGTTGGCTGGCACCTCCTGCGACGCATCACGAGACTCGCTCGCCGCGTCGGCCGCCGTGAAGTATCGCGGTCCTTATCGGCGGCCTCTGTCGCGGACATGAGGGCACTGGCGGCAGAAGCGTTGCTCAGTCTGTCAACGCGCCGGTCGGTCTCAGGTCGCTTTGCTATACTGCGGCGGCCCCTCGACCTCCCAAGGAGAGACAGTGTTCGACAAGGTGCTGATCGCCAATCGCGGTGAGATCGCGATACGCGTCATCCGGGCCTGCAAAGAGCTTGGCCTGGGCACCGTCGCGGTCTACTCGGAGGCCGATCGCGACAGTCTGCATGTGGCGCACGCCGACGAGGCCGTGTGCATCGGACCGCCGCCGGCAGTCAGGAGCTACCTCGCACAGGAGAGCCTCATCGCCGCCGCTCAGGCCAGGGCGGCGGGGGCGATCCATCCCGGCTATGGGTTTCTCGCCGAGAACGCTGCCTTCTCGCGTCTCTGTGCCGAGCATGAGATCAAGTTCATCGGTCCGGCGCCGGAGTCGATCGAGCTGATGGGCGACAAGGCCATGGCGCGGGCGACCATGACCGCCGCCGGCGTGCCGGTCACGCCCGGCTCGGCGGGCGTGATCCGCGACGCCGACGAAGCCGCCGAGGTCGCCCGCGCCATCGGCCTGCCGGTCATGGTCAAGGCGTCGGCCGGCGGCGGCGGCAAGGGCATCCGCGTCGTGCACGACGCGGCTGAGCTTGCCGCCGGCGTGCGCCAGGCGCAGAACGAGGCCCAGGCCGCATTCGGCGACGGGGCCGTGTACGTCGAGAAGTACATCTCCCAGCCGCGGCACGTCGAGATCCAGGTGCTGGCCGACGGAAAAGGGCACGCCGTGCACCTCGGGGAGCGCGACTGTTCGATCCAGCGTCGCCACCAGAAGCTCATAGAAGAGGCGCCCTCGCCGGCGGTCTCGCCGCAGATGCGCGCCGAGATGGGCGCCGCCGCCGTCGAGGCCGCTCGGGCGTGTCAGTACGAAGGCGCCGGCACGGTCGAGTTCCTGCTCGACCCCGAGGGCCACTTCTACTTCATGGAGATGAACACCCGGGTGCAGGTCGAGCACTGCATCAGCGAGGCGGTCACCGGCATCGATATCGTCAAGACCGGCATCCGCATCGCCCGCGGTGAGGGCCTGCCGCTGGTCCAGGACGAGATCGTGGTGCGTGGTCACGCGATAGAGTTCCGCATCAACGCCGAAGACCCCGACAACGGCTTTCTGCCGTCGCCGGGCATGGTCACGCGCTGGGTGCTTCCGGGCGGGCCCTGGGTGCGCGTCGACACCCATGTCTATCAGGGCTACACGGTGCCGCCCTTCTACGACAGCTTGCTGGGCAAGCTTGTCGTCTGGGGGCGCGATCGCGACGAGTGCCTGGCGCGTGCGCGCTGGGCGCTGGAGCAGTTCACGGTGGAGGGCGTCAAGACGACGATCCCCTTCCACCGGCGGGTGCTCGACCACCCGCTCTTCTGCGCCGGCGACGTCTCGACCCATTTCATCGAAGATCACCTGGGCTGAGGGTCGGGCGCGCGGCCCGGCCACGCCGGCCGGCCACCAGCGCGCGCCACCCCCCTGGACTACTCGCGAGCTACGTCGAAGCCGGCCGCGACGAGGCGCCGTTCGAGCTGCTCGAGGGGTGCGAGGATCATCTTCGACACCTGGCCGCCGTCTTGCCCGCGGGCCGAGAGCGTGATGCGGATCTTGACCTCTGGTCCCATGCGCTTGGTTCGCGACTTGATGTACACGCCCGGACTGGTTTCGTCGACGTCGCGCAGGATCTCGGCGATCGCCGACTCGTCCTGCAGGTCGACGACCAGGGCGCGTTCGTCGTAGTGGGCGCCGCCGAAGAGCTCGTCGAACAGCCCGGCGAGCGACTCGTCGACGATCGCCATGAGCTCCTCCGGCACGCCGGGCAGCGAGACGATGGTCGTCTTGCCGTGGCGCACCAGCACACCCGGCGCTCCGCCGGCCGGGTTGACCAGGGGTTCGGCTCCGGCCGGCAGGTGAGCCATCTTGAGGCGCGACTCGTTCATGTCGGCGAAAGGTACGTATCCCAATTCAGCAAACTCGGCGTATTTCTCGCGCACCAGACGCTCGGCTTCGGGGTGCAGCTCGAGAGCTCGTCCGGTCGCGAGGGCGACTCCCGACAGGGTGAGGTCGTCGGTCGTCGGCCCCAGGCCGCCGACCGTGAACACCAGCGCCGGCTTGCGACCAAGGGCGGCACTCAGCTCGGCGGCGATCGTCTCGATCTCGTCGCCGACCATGACCGTGCGCGTGATACAACCTCCGGCGGCGGTCACCCGGCGACAGAGGAAGTTGCTGTTGGTGTCGAGGACGTGGCCGAGCAGGACCTCGTTACCGGCCGAGACGACTTCGACTTCGGGCATCACATCGGAGGTGCGTCTTCCGGGAATGGCCACGGTGCATCCTTTCGCTCTGGTCGCGGTTGGCGGGAGACCCTCAGGCAGGCGTTGCCGACCCTGCGGTCCCCGAAGAGTCGGTTCGTAGTCTCGCAGTCGCGGGGCCGACAGACAAGCGTGCCCCACTGCCGGTGGCGTACAATCGCCTCGAGTGTGCGCACCCCACGATCGGAAGCAGCGAGCGCAGATGAGACGCATCCTGATCCTGCAGAAAGAAGACGAGGCGCCACCGGCTCTGATCGGAGAGTACCTTCGGGACGCCGGTCTGAAGGTCGACTTGCGTCGCCTGCATCGCGGCGACCGCGCGCCCGAGGCGCTCGACGACCATGCCGCGGTGATCGCTCTCGGCGGCGACATGAACGTCGGCGAGGAGGAGGAATATCCGTTCCTCGTCGACGAGCGCCGTGTGCTCGAGGTTGCCTTGCGCGACGCGGTGCCGGTGCTGGGAATCTGTCTTGGCGCCCAGCAACTGGCGACTGCCGCCGGTGGAGGGGTCGCGCGTCGCGACAAGGTCGAGATCGGCTGGTATCCGGTGGGCACGACCCAGAGCGACGACCTGCTGGTCGGCATCCATCCGAGCACGCTCGTCTTTCACTGGCGCCGGTACTACTGCCGGCTACCCCAGGACGCGGTGGCGCTGGCCATGCGCGATGGTGAGCCACAGGTCTTTCGCCTCGGCGACTCGGCTTGGGGGGTGCAGTTCCACCCCGAGATCGACAAGCGCACGGTCATGGGATGGTTGGCCGGCGATCCGCAAGCCGCCGACGCCGCCTGGCCCCAGGGCCTCAAGAAGCTGAAGAAGTTCACCAAGCGTGAGCTCTATCGCTCAGCTCTGACATGCGGCCTGATCATGATCAACTTTCTCGAAGCCTCGGGCGCGCGACAGCGGGCGCGGGGCGAGGAGTAGGGCGACCGTGCGAGCTCACCGGTGAGGATGATCAGCCGAAAAACGGCAGCCCCACTTGGGGGGTGGGGCTTGGTAAGGAGCCATGGGGTGGTACCTGAACGGTACCGCCGACCCGGAGAGCCGGGGGGAGGCCTCCGGGACACGCAAACACTATCCCCAGAGTGTAAATGTGTCAAACGTTCGCGATCGGGAGACACCGGGGGCGCTTCCTGGGCCCTGTCGGGGGTGCGTCTACTGTGGCCGTGAGCGCGCTGCAGCCGGGGGCTACGAAGACTGTCTTTGAGATCGAGCGTGAGGCGCGCTGGCGGAAGTGGCTGATGTTCGGGCTGCTCGTGGCGTTCCTGTTCGCCGTCATCTACGGTCTCCTCCTCTTTCTCTATGTCGCCGCTGGTCAGATCCTCGTGACTCCGCGACCGTTCGGATGGGTGCTGACCTTGTCGGGCGTGGCGCAGCTGCTGGGTATCTCGGTGGCTGCGGCGCTCTTCTATTGGTTCATCTCCCAGATCGGCGCCAAGGAGCGCCTGGGCCGGGCGATGACGGCGCGGCCGCTCGATCCCAGCGACCGGTTCCATCAGCGTCTGGCCAATGTGGTCGAGGAGATGCGCCTGGCGACCGGTGACCGGCGGATCGAATGCGTCGTGGTGCCCACGGTAGGCATGAACGCCTTCGCTTTCAGCGACCTGCACTCGACTTTCGTGATCGGCGTCACCGAGGGAGCGCTTTCCCGCCTTTCACGCCCGCAGTTGCAGGCCGTCGTCGCGCACGAGTTCGCCCACGTCCTCTCGGGTGACTGCGACACGGCGACCATGTCGTGCCTGCTGTTCGGCATCTACAGCACCCTCAGCGACAGGTTGCTCCAAGCCATGGCCGGCGGTCTGGGGGTGCACCCGCTCGTCAGCGTGGGGGCGGGCGTGCTGTGGGCCGGTCTCGGAGTGGTTCGCATCGCCGCGGCGGTGACCAACGCTGCCGTCTCGCGGCAGCGTGAACTCGCCGCCGATATGGCGGCCGTACGCTTCACGCGCGACCCGTTAGGCCTGGCTCAGGCGCTGCACATGATGCGCCGCCACCCGGGGGGCTCGGGCTACATCCCTTCCGGTCTCTCGCCCCTGTGCATCCGCCCAACGCAGCTTCGGCCGGGACAGTCGATGACCCGGGTCGTGGCGACTCATCCGCCGGTCGAGCTGCGCATCGTCAGGCTCCTGACGATCGCGCACGTCGGCTACGACGAGTTCCAGGAGCAGGCGGCGCAGGCTGAGGAGTACTTCGACGGACGCGAGCACACCGAGATGGCGCCGGGGCCGAGCAAACTGGCAGTGCGCGACGCCGGAGTGGCGTTGGCCGGGCTGGTGGCGCCGCTGGCCGCCGTTGCGGCCCCGCTCGACGCTGCGGCGCCACCGCTCGCTGCAGTCGTCGCGCCGCCGGGCGCGAGCAGCTGGGTACCGCGCACCGCCGGCCACGCGCGCGGCCGCACGCCAGAGATGTGCTGCCCGAGCTGCGAGTCGCAGCTGGGAGCGATGGAGTACGAGGGTGTCGCCTTGCACTCGTGCCCCGCGTGCGCCGGGCGGCTGGTGGGCGGCGAGGCAGCCCAGCGCATCGTGACGCGTCGGCAGATCCGCTTCAACGAGGAGCAGGAGCGCCTCGCCGACCTCATCTACCAGCAGGGCGACATCCTGCGGCGTCGCGTTGTGCTAAGACGTGGCGCCGCGCAGACTCGGCTGGTCGGCTGTCCCAAGTGCGGCAAGACCATGATGCGCGGCCACTATACGTATCAGTACGCGGTCGAGGTCGATCGCTGTCTGCCCTGTGACCTGATCTGGTTCGAGACGAACGAACTCGAGGCGCTCCAGATCCTCGTCGAGCGGCTGACAGGGTGACGATCAAGCCTGTGTCGTACGCTTCGAGGGTGCACGGGTAGACCCGCAGCGCGTCGGGAGTCTGGTCGTAGGTCTGGTCGTAGCGCCACTGGCCTACAGATAGCGCTCGACAAGCTCCTTGATGAACGGATTGAGGATGTCGTGCGTGTGGCCGTAGATGGAGCAGTGACCCATGCCGGCGAACTCGTGGTAGTGGCCGTCGCCGGCGAGCTCCGCCACCTCGAGGTTGTCCTGCGGCACCGCCTGCACGTCCTGCTCGAAGGACACCACGTGCATCGGGACCGTGCAGCCGGGCAGCTGCTCGGTCTGGTCGAAGGTCACGCACGGTAGCCACTGGGCGACGAGGGAGTCCTCTTCGCCGCCGCCCTCGTAGTACGCGATCAGATCGTCGCGCAGCCTTGGCCACAGCTCGCGATCGCCCAGCACTTTCGCCGGGTAGTACATCGCCGCGTAGTGCATCGCGGCCATCACCGCCGACGACCGGTCTTCGGCGAAGCCGTGTCCCGCACGCCGCCACTCGATCTCGGCCATCTGGTAGTCCCAGGTCCAGCCGACGCTGACGGCCCCCGTCCCCATGGGGATGGCGACCCGCACCAGCTCAGGGTAGTCGATGGCGACCTGCTGCACGATGCCGGCGCCGAACGACAGTCCGACGATGGCTACGGGCGGATCGCAGACGGCCCGGATCAGCTCGGCGACGTCGAGCGCGAAGCCTTCGATAGGCCAGGGCTGCGGAAGCTCGCAGACCGTGGAGCCGACCCCGCGCGTGTCGTAGGCGGTGTTGCGGAAGTCGTCCTTGAAGAAGGGTAGCTGGTAATGGTCCCAGGAGTCGGCGGTCCCGCCGGCGCCCGAGACCCAGACGATATCGGGGCCCTGACCGGACTGCTTGTAGTTGATCGAAGCCTGAGAGCCCTGCAGAAGCGGCATGTTCCCCCCTATGGCTGTGATACTCGCCCCGGCCCGCCGCCCATGAAGGGCGGCGGGCCGGTCGTACGCTGTTCTGCTGACTACTCTTCTTCGGCCGCCTTGCGTCCGCGGCTGGCGAACCAGATCACCAGGGCGACGATGACGATGCCACCCGCCACCAGGGCGACGATCAACCCGGTGTTGCTTCCGCCGCCCGCATCACTTGCTGCGGTCGCCGTCACGGGGTGGACCTGTTTGTAGGTCCAGGTGTTGTTCACACTGCCGCTGCCGGCCGGCTGGTGGACCCAGCCTTCCCAGTTGGCGGTGTCGTAAGCCTCGAGCGTCTGCGCGTAGATCAGCACCAGGTTGGGGGTCTGGTCGTAGATGATCTCCTGCATCTGCCAGATGATGTCCTTGCGCGTGGCGGGTTCGAGCTCGGAGTCCTGCTGCTTGAAGAGCGCATCGTACTCGGGGTTCGACCAGTTGCAGTCACTCCAGTTCTCGATCTGGTCCGTGGTGAAGACGGAGAGCAGGAAGCCGGGGTCGAAGTCGCCGGTCCAGAACCAGATGTACATGTCGTAGTCGGGTGTGAAGACATCGCCCTCATAGGCGTACATACCCTCTGAGGCGGCGCCGCTGTCGATCGTCTGCAGCTCGATCTCAAGGCCGACTTGCTTCAGATTGCCCGTGATGAGCTTGCCCATGCGGGTAGCCTGGGCCCTGTCGTTTACCGCCCAGAGGCGCAGCTTGATGTCCTCGCCCTTGTACTCGCGGATGCCGTTGCCGTCGGAGTCGGTGTAGCCGGCGGCGTCGAGCTCCTGGTTGGCGCGTTCGAGATCGAAGGTGTACTTGGCGTCGGCCGGCGGCTCCCAGTGGTAGTCGAGAGGCTCCGACCAGAAACTGGCGGGAAGGAAGCCGGTGGCCGGCGTGGCGGCGCCGCCGAAGGCGATGTTGGCGATGGACTCGCGGTCGACGGCCCAGTTGAGGGCCTTCCTGAACGCCGGGTCCTTGAGCACTGGATGCCCCTTCGAGGGCCCCTCGTAGCAGTTGAAGCCCAGTTCATCGAAGGTGTCCAGCTGGGCCTTGCCGGTCGTGAGCTCCGGGTTGCCCTGCAGGGCGGTGTACTGGGCCTGCGGTACCTCGGCATACTGGATGGCGCCCGACTTGAGGTCCGAGACCATGGTGTCCTCAGTGGTGTAGAAGCGGAAGATGAGCTCGTCGACCTGCGGCGCGCCGCCCCAGTACGCCTTGTTGGCCTCGAGGCGCACGTACTCGCTCTTCTTCCATTCGACGACCTGGAAGGGCCCACTGCCCACGCAGGGCGGCAGGTTCTGGAAGTCGCTCTCGGCGTCTTTGGGGCTGATCTTCGACCAGATGTGCTCGGGGATGATGGGGATCCACATCTGCAGGACGCCGGGCTTGGGCTTGGTGCACTCGATCTGTACCGTGTAGTCGTCGAGGGCGGTGGTGTGCTTGACGTTCTCGGTGTAGACGGCGTATTGGGCCAGCTCGTTGTCGACGTTGTAGTTGTAGGTGAACGCTACGTCGTTCGCGGTGAGCGGCAAGCCGTCCTGCCACGTGGCGTCTTTGCGCAGGTGGAAGGTCCAGGTCTTGCCGTCCTCTGACGTCTCCCAGCTTTCAGCCAGACCGGGGATGGGCTGCAGCGTGTCGGGGTCGTAGTCGACCAGGAGGTCGTAGTTCAAGTTGTAGACGTCATACGCGACACCCGCCCAGCCGATGAACGGGTTGAGGCTGTCGATCTTCTCGTAATAGCCCGTCTGCAGGATGATCTTCTCGCCGCCGGGCGCGGTTGTCGCCGGCGGGCTGGCGCTTTCAGCCAGAGCGCTCACCAGGCCCCAGCCGACTCCGAGCGTGAGCAACAAGGTGAGGATGGCGATGACGGTGAGCGAGCTGCGGGTGGTGCGTCGCATGTGAACCCCCTTATTTCGGACCCCGGATTCTCTTGAGGCCATTATTCACACATGGGAGTGGTATTCAATGACTCACCTTCCACAAGGGAAAGAGGAGCGTGGTTGGACGGCCGGGGCCGCAGGATGGAGCCGGCGCTGCGGGAGCCGGCCGCCTACCCCGTGCGCTGGCGGATCGAACGTCTCGTGAAGTGTGGCGCGGTTGCCGAGTCGCCGAATCGGCGTCCCTGCCCGCCGGAGTGTTCCCTGAGGCTGTGTGACCGCGCTCCTTCCGATTGGGAAGTCGCGCTGTTGTGGCGCTGTTTGCCGGAGTGTGATACTCGCGTCGAATCGCGCCTACCGATCTGTCGATGGCCGAGGGGGTGGTGTGCAGGAGGAGTGACACACGTTCCCGACAACGCATGTTCGACAGGGCAACCCAATCGATCCAGGAGAGTGAACATGAGTCACAAGGGATCGCACGCAGCAAGAGTCTCGGTTCTGGTCGCTCTCGTGCTGCTGTGTCTGCTCGTCGCTGCCGCGTTCGGCCGCGCGAGCGCCAGCGCGATGACGTACAACCAGACCGTCGCCGGTCTGGTGAATGGGGTCGATGCCGATCAGGCCGAGCTGCAGGCGACGCTGAACGAGGTCACCGGCACGGTGCCGACGTTCGTGGGCGGGCAGCCGTACACGATCTTCACTCGCTATAACGGTAGCGCGTCGGCGAGCATGGCGCAGCAGTACGTCTACGAGAAGCTGCTCAGCTACGGCCTGGCCGTGAACTATCAGTCGTATGCCGGCGGACGCAACGTCGTGGCCGAGATCCGCGGCACGACGCGTCCCAACGAGATCATCGTCGTCGGCGGGCATCTCGACGACATGCCCTCGAGCGGAAACGCACCGGGGGCCGACGACAACGCGTCGCAGGTGGCGGCCACGCTGTATCTGGCCAAGCACTTTGCCCAGTATGGCTTCGCGCGCACCATCCGCTTCGTCTTCTTCGATGGCGAGGAGGTCGGCTACACCGGCTCGTCCTACTACTCGCTACAGGCCAAGGCGGCTGGCGACAACATCGTCGTCTACATGAACACCGACATGATCGGCTGGGATCCCGGCACCCACTACGTGCTGCTCAACACACGCAAGGTGACCTCATCGACGATGGTCGAACAATGGGCTGCGAACCAGTACACCGACGCGCTCGGGGCCTACTCCATCGGCACGATCGCCACCATCGTGCAGCCGCTGGGTTGGAACGTCAGCGACAACCGCGGCTTCTGGAAGAACGGCTATCAGGCGGTCTACCTCTGCGAGGACCAGCGCAACAGCGTGCCGCTGAACCCCAACTACCACACCTCGGCGGACACGGTGGCCAGTCTTACGCTGCCGTTCTACTACCAGGTCGTGAAGGGCGAGGTCGCCGCCTATGCGCACCTGGCCTACATCGCCGGGACGCTGCCGGCCTCGGAGATCTACGTGCAGAACATCGCCCTGAGTGCCAAAAAGAGCGGTTCGAGCTACGTGGGCACGGCGACGATCACCGTCCATGACGCCAGCGGAACGCCAGTCGTGGGCGCCTCCGTGGCCGGAGCCTGGAGCGGTTGCGTCTCAGGCACGGCGAGCGGGACGACCGACGACAAGGGGAAGGTGACGTTCACGTCGCCGACCTCGAAGAGCGGCGGTTCGTGGACGTTCACGGTCACCACTGTGAGCAAGGTGACGTGGACCTACAACGCCGCCCGCAACGTGATGACCTCGGCGACGATCAGGTACCCGTGAGCATCTGAGTACCGGCTGCGGTCGGGCGCCGGCGGGGGCGCGGCGCAGCCGCGCCCCCGCCCGCGCCGTTTTGTGCGGCGCGTTCATCTGGCGCTCTGCGAGCGCTCAGCCGGTGCGTCCCGGTCGCGTGTGCGGTTGGACGACCGGCAGTTCGAGTGCTTGGGCCGCAGTCGAGATGTGATCGCCGGCACTGGGCGGCGGGGCGGCGTGAGCCGTCCCGCCCCCGCCGCGCAACACGGCGCTCAAATCGTGGATGGCGTGCGCGACGACCGCCAGGCCGCGCTCGTCGTTGTTTTGCAGCTCGCCCTCGACGAGCAGATAGACGGCCTCTTTGAGCACCCGGCCATACTTGAGATAGACGTCGTTGAAGACGACTACTTCGGCCAGGCCGGTCTCGTCTTCGAGGGTGAGGAAGAGCGTGCGGTGACCGGAGCGGATCCAGGGCATCTGCGCCCGCTCGAGCACGCCGGCGAGACGGATGCGGCGGCCGTCGGGGACCATGCGCAGGCGGGCGAAGGGCACGGCGCCGAGACGGTCGATGCGCGCTCGCACGAGGCTCAAGGGGTGTGCCGTGACGTTGAGGCCCAGCACCTCGAGCTCGGCGTCGAGATGCTGCTTGCGGCTCCAGTCAGGCAGGAAGGCGAGCGGCGGCAGCCGCTCGTCGAGAGCCAGGGTGAGAGGCTCGGCGGCAGAGCCTGCCGGCGCCTCGGGCGCGGAGGGTGAGCCTCTCGTCCCGCCTGCAGAGCCGGGCGCCTTGCCCACGACCTGGGCGTGCACGATGGGCACCTGCACGAGGAGCTCCTCGCGGCGCACGCCCAGGGCGTCGAAGGCGCCCACCCGCACCAGGTTGGTGACGATCTCGACGCTCACACGCGTGCGGCGGCAGAAGTCGGCCAGGGAGGTGTACGGGTGCGAAGCCCCGGTCGCCTCCGCAGCCTCGACCCCGCCGTCGCCGCGCTCGCGCACGATCGCCTCGGTAGCCGCATGGCTCATCTCTTTGACGTACTTGAGCCCCACGCGCAGCGCCCGCCCGTCGCGCTCGACGGAGAACCCCGCGACGCTCGCATTGACGTTGACCGGCAGCACCTCGAGGCCCCAGCGGCGGGCGTCGTTGAGCACCACGCGCGGCGAATAGAAGCCCATGGGCTGGTGGTTGAGGATGCCGCAGAAGAACTCGGCCGGGTAGTGGGCCTTGAGCCAGGCGCTGGCGTTGCAGATGATCGCGAAGCAGGCGGCGTGGGCCTTGTTGAAGCCGTAGGCGGCGAAGCCGCGCAGCTGGCGGAAGACCTCGTCGGCCACGGCCTGCTCGACGCCACGAGCCACGGCCCTGTCGACGAAGCTGCGGCCGATGGCGTCCATCTCTTCGAGCGAGCGGTCGTGGGTCATGGCGCGGCGCAGCAGGTCACCCTCAGCGAGCGAGAAGCCGGCGATGACCGCCGCCGCCTCGATGACCTGTTCCTGGTAGAGGATGACGCCGTAGGTGCGGCGCAGCACCGGCCACAGGTCGGGGTGTGGCACGAGCGCCTTTTCGAGCCCGTGCCGGCGCCTGATGAAGGGCCCGATCATGTCGGCCTGCAGCGGCCCGGGACGGAACAGCGAGATGGCGGCGATGATGTCTTCGAAGGTCTTTTCGCGCAGGCGCGTGGCCAGGTTGCGCTGGCCGGAGCTCTCGAGCTGGAAGACGCCCACCGTACGCGCCTGGCTGATGAGCCGGTAGACCGCCGGGTCGTCTCTGGGCAGCTTCCACGGTGAGATCTGCACGCCGGTGCGCTTGCGTATCTTGTGGACCGCCTCGTCGATGGCCGAGTGCATGCGCAGGCCGAGGATGTCCATCTTGACCAGGCCCAGGGCCTCGATGTCGTCTTTGTCGAACTGTGCCACGACCACCCCCTTGGCGGCCCACTGCAGCGGGATGCGGTCGGTGAGTTTGTCGCGGGCGAGGATGAAGCCGCCCAGGTGGGTGCCCAGGCCCGTGGGGTAGCCGCTCAGCCGCTCGGCCAGGCGTACGAGGCGGGCGTAATGGGGGCTTTGGAACTCGTGGTCGTGCAGCTCGGGGCGCTCGGCGAGCATCTCTCCGAGCTTGGCGGCACTGCCCCAGGGCATCTTCTTGGAGAGGGCATTGATCTCGTCGGGGCGAAAGTCGAAGGCGCGCGCCACGATGCGTACCGCAGAGGGCGCGCGCACCGTCTGTACGGTGGCCACCATGGCGACCCGGTCGGCGCCGAAGCGCTGGTAGATGCACTCGATGACCTCGTTGCGGCGCGCCGAGCAGAAGTCGATGTCGATGTCTGGCATCTCGCGGCGGGCGGGGTTGAGG
>Ga0315287_10003655_pt1 | contig 14857 bp, 20 predicted proteins | sample YL17G11_0_MG_FD_205037 | JGI IMG/M metagenome (GOLD analysis project Ga0315287, IMG submission 205037) | Sediment microbial communities from Yellowstone Lake, YNP, Wyoming, USA - YL17G11_0 | ecosystem: Environmental > Aquatic > Freshwater > Lake > Sediment | place: USA: Wyoming | collected... | reverse complement strand
GCTTTGCGTAGAGCTAACAAGACGGGATAGGTAGTGAGCAGTCTCCTGAATACTTCTTAAATGCATCGCTTTGCTGTGCCGCGAGACGCAAGACTTGGCAAGGAAGAAACTAAAAATTTTTAATAAAAATAGCTTTGCTTTGCTGGGCAACGCTTAGAAGTGCTCCGGTTCAAAGTAATACTCTTTAAAATAATATTCGTCAAAAATTTTCAAAATGTAAACGCTTTGCTTTGCAGGGCGAGGCGAGGCGCGGAGATGATCCGCTCTGAGAAATTTTTCTAAAAGTTCTTTGCTTTGAAGCGCCTTGCTCCGCGTCGAGATACGACGCATTGGCATAAAAACTGTTCTAGTTTTCAATGATCTAGTTATATATGTGTTTTCAACGCCCTATTTTGAAAACTTTTTTAAAAATTTAAATGGCAGGGGCGAAGGGACTCGAACCCCTATTTTCGGTTTTGGAAACCGGGAGACTGCCATTGTCTTACGCCCCTTTGGAACTTAGTTCCGCTCCCATGAAAGCACGATGTCAACCTGATCTTCGTAAAGAAGCATCGACTTACGAAACCCGAACTTCTCTATGAAGCCGAATAGCTTCTCATTGTTGTAATGGTTCAGGTGGTAGCCCTGTGGCTGCGGGTTGATATTGTCCGGCGCACCCGTTGGCTTGATGAACATCGACAGGATAAAGTGCTTTTTGCAGACGCGAAGCGACTCCTTTATGATCTCTTCGTAGTAGGCCGCGTGCTCGATCAGCCCCTTGATGAATACGACGTCGAAACTCTGGTCCGGAAAATTCATCTTCTCGGCATCGCAGGCGAACATCTCCGAGTTCGTTCCTTCCAGATTCTTCCGGCCTATGACGATTGCCTTCTCGTTACTATCCACTCCACAGTACTTTCCCTTGAACCCAATATCGAAAAGCTTGCACCCGAAAATCCCGGTACTGCATCCTACGTCCAGAAAGGACGTCATCTGCTTTTCCATGATGTATCGGGTTACAACCTCCAGCGTAGCTCGCTGCGTGAAAACCCAGAATGTGTCCCGTGATGAAGGCCCCATGATCGCAGGCCGATCTTGCCAGAACGTGGGCATACGTTATTCCTAAAAGGGTTTGTTTATACTTAGTTTAGCCAGTTTACGATTTCAAGATAAACTCACTAAACTAAATATAATCTGGTGCACCATATGGGAATTGAACCCATGTCTCGAAAATGGGAATTTCGCATCTTGCCACTAGACGAATGGTGCCTTTGTATTCTATTACGCACAGGTTGCTTCAGAGACAACCTAGACGTAATAGAGTACAAAGGGAGCGCTGTGCGGGGCTCGAACCCGCGCTCGAACCTTGGAAAGGTCCGGTGCTACCATTACACCAACAGCGCATCTATTTCTCAGGACTCAAACTTGGAATATCCTCTCCACAGAATTCTTGCAAAGCCCCGTACATCTCTTGAAGAATGGAGAAATCACTAACTCTTAGTTTACAGACACCATACGGAAGAAACCCAATTCTTTTAGAAAGACTGTTTTTTGGCACTTTATTAATAATAGTCTTTCTTAAATGTTCTTTTGTAAGTGATAGCTCACGGAGCCAGTAATCTTCTATGTCTTCTTTGCTATGCTTATCGTCGTAACAATGAATCGACACTGTTATTTTTCTTAGGCATCTCGGATAAAACTTATTTAAAAATTTAAGAAAAATACGGTGCATCTGCGGTTCTGAGTTAGTAAAAGCTAACTGACACCTGCTTTTTGTTCCTTCTCCCCAATAAAGCATTATTCCGGCTACGTAAAGCGGATCAGGGTTTTTTGCTTTTTCTCTTCCAATATTTTGAAATTCAATTCTTGTCTTCAGCGCGGATTGTCTTATTGAATCTCCCCCTTTAACTTTTATTGCGTGTGCCTTATCCGAATCAAGTATTATTCCCCTTAGCCATCGTCTAACGGTACTTCGAGAAACACAGAGTTTATTTGTGATTTCTCTGCTCGATATTCCTTCCTCTTGTCTAAGACGTATTGCTTCTTTCCGAGCAATATCCTTCATTTCTTGTTCCTATAAAATGAACCCAATGTCTTCGTTCCTATAGTATACATATCTGGGCTCATTTTATCAATAGTAAAGAAACGAGGGGGCACCCCAGTAGGGCACTGGGATGCCCCGCTCGTGATAGCGTTATTATAGGCCCGAGTTATCAGAGAGCTTTCCGCCCGACTATGGATCAAAGATCCTACTCCATCGGGTCGGTCGTGTCCAACAAAAAACCCCGCTTCTTTTCGCGGGGTTTGGGTCATTCTTATGTCTTCTGGCCCCTACCCCGCGCACCGCCCTTCCGCCTGATTATCAAGTCCCGTACCTTGGATGACGGCTGCGGGCTTTGTAAACAGGCGATACGACGGCATACGCCAACTGCACGGCGCTGTTGGCGCTGACTGTCTCTTGCTGGTATGGGACCTTTGCGTAAACATTGTAGGCTAGATCTCCTGAGTACCCTTTAGTATAAGAATTCGGAAAACGGAAGTCAATAGAGAACTTTAATTTTATCACGTTCGTTCCCGGACGTCAGCCGTTCCGAAAGACTCCATGGCAGACAGCCTGACGATCTGCCCGAAGGCGTCCTCTTCCAGCCGCTCCACGCCGCCCGTCTTTTTGGCCAGACTTTTTATTCTTCTTGAAACGGACTCTACGAAACGGACCATGAGTTCGTGACTCTCTGCATTTCCTCCGAACACCTCGTAGTTCTCTCCTTTTGTCAGCCTCGTCATCTTGGTTGGCGGCGAGGCGCAAAACAATCGGATGTGACCGTCTTCGTCCTTCTGTGCTAAAAAACTCATTGGAATCGTTTTTTGATGCATGGCGATTCCGACTCTATTGTGTGGGATCACGTCTAAAAATAAGAATCTTTTTCATATTATATCAAGTCCATTCTGAATGGGTATAGCCTTTAAAACTATTTTAAATAAATGGTGGCTGGCCGGATTCAAACCGGCTATGGGACTTCAGCGCCAAAGGAGCAGTCCCGCCGTCCACCACTCGTCGTTCCCAAATACTCCGGTATTCCGATCAGGCCAGAGAACGCGCCGCTGCATTTCTGCAAGCGGTCCACAGTCCTAACGGGCTCACTCGCCCTCCTGCTGCGCTCGGGAACGCCTTTGGCTTCCGGGGACGTTCACACCGCCCTGCAGCCACCTAATTTTGTTTACGGGGCAACCGTAGTAGGAAGCGGGGTATGAGGCGTGTGTATACCCGCCATAATCGAGCCTGCTGCCGTCTCCATGGCCCGCGAAGCCTGAACTGCGTCCGCCAGTGCCCCCCCGATGATCGTTGCGCTCTTAACGCATTCTGTGCAGTTTCTGCCACCAGCGCAATCTTTGAGGTGAAGAATAGCCTCTACAATAATTTGAACAAGCCTCGAATCCGAATTCATCACGTTCTCCTTTCCTTTAATTAGAAAAAAATTAACCCTTCGATTGCCTGTCTCTTTCTTTCTTGGCGCAGTTCTCACACATAGCAATAACGTTCGGCTGCTGAGTGGCCAACTTCAGACTCTCATTAATCCAGACCTTATCACCGCAGCGTGGACACGCGGTCTGCGTGGCTCCCTCCCACCCCACCTTCGGCGTAGGGTACTTCGATACCGTAGGCATGTCAATGACGTAAGGGGCCAAGATGGGCTTCTCGCCTCCGGTAAAAGCTGATGATCCAGTAGCCATAGAAACCTCCTCGCAAGTTCAAAAATAAAAATCGTATAAAATCTATTAAACGCCTTACCGTGCTGTTGTTCAGTTTTTTCCGTTTCCCTTCTGGTAGCGTAATTTTTTAAACTCGCGAGCCTTGCGAGCGAGAATCTTAAATAAGATTGTTAGTTAAAAGATGTAGTTAAGTAGTTGTTTGTAGTTATGGGCTTTATTAAAGCAGGCTTGCGGGCTATTTTGACTTTATTAAAGCACCTTCCTGCTTTATTAAAGCACACGCCTGCTTTATTAAAGCACACTGTTTTGTTCACTTTTTGGTGAAGATTGGTTTTTTCTAATCTTATTTAACACGTCTTTCTCTGAAAGTTCAGCCTTTTTCTTACGCTCCAGTATCTTTGATTCCCTTACTTCCGGAGTAAAAAACTCAAAACGTTTAGTCCAGCCGTCAAGTTTCCAGTCTATAAAAAGTTCGGACTTCAGTTTTAGAAGTGCTCTTCTTACTTTATCCTTTGATATGCCACATCTTTTTGCTATGGTTTCTTTTGACGGGCAGCACATCCCGGTGCCTGTCTTGTGAACATGGTCAAGAATGACAGCGTATACAATTTTTTCGTAGGAGTCTATTACCTCGGAATTGAACACAAAAGCAGGAATGAGCGTCCATGTGTATTGGGAATTCTTGCAAAGTAACAAATTTTTAAAACGCTTATTGTTAGCGTCAATAGCAGCTAGAATGCTATCTTCTTCATCCATTAGGCTATCCTTTGAATTAAAGTTTTATTTCTTCTGAAGCGGGATCTGCGGCATCATAAGACCGGCCCGCTCTTCGTGCGCCTTCCTGAATTCATCCAGAGAGACCCCGTCAAACTTCGGGGCAATCAGCGGCTTGTCTGTTGGCTTCGTGACTTCCGCCAGCTTTCCGTGTTCCAGCAACCACATGACAACCTTCACCTGTGGTTCCATCTGGCGGATGCTATTTTCGTGAGATGTGAGTGCCGACCACTGGGCGTTCGTATCTTTCAGGCGCTCGATGTCGAGTTGAAGCTTTCCGATCTCCTTCTCGTATTCTAACACTTTACCCCAAACGACGCTTGCCATGAAGCCAAGTACGGGAAGTGAAACCCAGACGGCGGCAGCCTTCCAACCACGGGTAAGGCCACCAAACGGATTAGCCTTTCTTTCTTTTTTTTCTTCTTTGATCTGCGTGACTGGATTCGTATCGTTCGGATCTGACATGTCATTCTTCCTAACGAGGAGCCATTGTAGGCTGAAAAGCCGAAGTTACAAGTTAGTTTTGTTGGATTATTTCAGGCGTGTTCACAAAGAATAAAAAACGGTGTCGCTACCTATCGTACCTGTCTGGTAAAACGAACTTGCCGGATCTATCTTGTGTTCGTGTTTTCCGTGCTGGGCACAGAACCATTCTCCGCAGCAGAGTACCCACGACGCGCAGAAAGGGCATGCACACGCAGACGTGGTAATTCGTTCGCCGCAGCACGTGCAGACAGCACCACTTCCCGTAAGAATAACTCGTCCATTCTGGATGTAGTTTGTCATCGGTTGAGTCCTTGCTGAATGTTGTATCGCATGTTATCAATAATAGCCTGTATCTGACCGCCAACCATGTTTGTAATAATGGATGTCATATTTTCAGCGACCATCTTTTTTACTGATTCACTGGCCAGCTGTTTAAATCCGGGTAGGTCTATTATTGTACCGTTGGAGTAGGGACCCGCCGTCTTGATTGTAGGACAATTATTATTCCACCCAGAACACCACTCACTTGAATTAAAATAATCAGCAAGCTGCTTCTTTGTTTCTACCTCAAGAACTGCCCAAACAACTTGATCAAAATGGCTTTGTTTTTCTCGGTAGTTAGGGCTGTCTTTCTTTTCAAAAAAACTGTTAATCGAAATCTTGATGGATTCCCGCCAGCATTCAACGGGAATGAACCTCGCCAGCTCTTCGGGAAGAAGCTTGGAGAACGCTTCGGATAGCTTGTTCTCAAGAATGGTCTTTAGCGCGTCTTCGGGCGTTGACATTCTAACTCCTACCCAACTCTTCTAGATGACTTACGGTTCCTCTGAGGATGATAGACACCGCTTCGACGCCAGACTCAATCTGCACGAGCGCCTCGTTTATTCCTTGAATCCTTCCAGCCAGTTGTCCGTCGCGCTGGACTTTCTCAATAAACTGGCCCAACTCCTCACGGAACAATTTCCCGGCTGTTTCTGATCCCAATATCTCCGCGTTCTGCTCGTTGAATTCGTTTACGGTTTCTACCCAGACTTCGGTCCAGTCTTCTTTGGATCGCATGGCGAATCCCCTTGCAAAATCTGACGGGCTCGACATGCTACACATCCGCTTTTGCACTTCCCAGTATACTCGTCCGTATCGTGGGCGTCCACCTGCTTCAGGAAAGAACTCACTTCTTTTGTCCCGTTTAGGAGCTTCTGCATAATAGATAAGATTTTTTCTGAATCTTTCTGGGGCATATTTCCAATATGCTTTTTCGCTTTGTAGTCATCTAGGATCTTTTGCATCTGATCGAAGGACAACTTCATGCGCTATTCCCCTACAAGATCATCCGCCTCTTTTTCGAGTGCTTGCTTGACCTGCTTCAGGAGGCATTCTTTCAGGTGCCCCGCATCTTCCGGCTCTTCACAGCATGGACAATACTTCTTCTGCGTTCCGTATTCAATGACATACTCTATTTTTTCGAGTAGCTGTTTGGTTTTTATTAAAGTGTCAATACTGTTCTTTTGCACGGTTATGCTCCTTTCTTATCAGTCTCTTGTATACTTGCCTCAAGTTCCCCAATAGCAAGCGGGCAAAGGATTTCCATCCTGTCCGTATCGCTGTTAAAGTAGTTTTTTGAAAGCTTTACCGTTCGGGCCTTCTTGTCCACAAGAGCGATTATGTAAACATCAAATACGGCAAAGAACTTCTGTTTGTCCCCTGTAATTTTCTCCCGGATGACTTGGTCAGCTGTTCTCTCGATCTTTGACGTCCTGACGATTACCCACGGATAAGGACTGATACCCCATTCAATAATTTGCATCCGGCAACCACGACCAATGTAAGTGTTCGCGTGCATTTCCCTTTTATAGTCTTGGCTTGCAATAGAATCCATTTCTCCTTTTCGCGCCGAGTCGTCTCTGAGGTAAGCCAAGTCCGAAGTCCTTATCCAGTAGTTAGGAATTTTAGCAACCCCGTTTTCGTCGGAAACCAAATCCTGATTACAAAATTCGTATTGTTTCCCAAAAAGAAAATTGAGCAAGTCTATGTTTCTGCCTTTTTCGTAGGAACCTCTGCTGGGTGCCTTCACGAGGCCAAGATAAGAAGAAAGCTTCCACCCCTCGTGGCAGCCATCCTTTGTAATCCACTCCCATATGGTTTTTACTGCGTTATCTATTTTCTTGTAAAAATTCTGGATACCAGTCCTGAACTCCGCCATGACCTCTTTATTATTTTTAATATATTCAAAAACTTCCTTATTCAGTTTCAAATCCCTTTTAATGTGAAAACGGTCTTTCAGGTCACTAGCATAACGCTCATTCAGGATATCCGACTTTTGTATTACTGTGTTCCAACGGAAAAACGTCTTGCAGCTAAGCCTTCTTAGTTGTTGCTCCCTCACCCACTTTTCTATCTTGGCTATCTTTCTTTTCTGGCTAGCGTCGGAGGAAAAAATCATAGGAGTAGGATTGGAATCCTTGTCCTGTTCCGTTAGCAATTCACTGAAAAGATTCCACCCACGAAGATACAAGTAATCTGAAAGAAGGAATTCTTTTTTGAATACGACGCAGGCTTCAACTTGGAGAATCGTCTTTATTTCGTTCCGTAAAGCATCCTCTGTCGCGCTCTCTTCCGTTACGGTAATAGCAACATCGTAGTCGTGGCAGTCACCCGGCCAGCCACACCCGTGAAGTTCAGGAAACGTGATTACGCTAGGAATGCTGTCTACCATCCCGGTGCGTCCTTTGTATCAATCTCGTACTCGTACAGATTCTTGAAAGTTATCTTGACGGTTCTGTTTGGATAGTTCGCGAAGACGACGTTGTCGTCTAAGAAGCCATAATCGAACTCTGCTGTTTTCATTCCGGTTAGACGTTTTAAATACATATTCATCCCGTCAGTGTTCAGACTTTTCACAAATTCTGATATATTTGTTGTTGAATACTTCCTATCTAATTCTTTTATGTTATGGAGCATCGGCTTTTTTATTTTTGGAATTATACTGCTCGGAAAGCACGCCTCTACTATTTCTTCTTCACTTTCAAATCTCAAAAGATACTGCGGATCGAAAACTTTCTTGTCAATACTATTATAAAGAGCTGCAGCCTCATCAATCAAGCTTGCGCCGAGTTCTTTCGTCACCGAAGATGCGCATGAAAATAGCTCCCCACGAGAGAACCCCAGTATTTTCTGAAGAATTACTTTTCGAAGATTCCACAAGTTCAAAGCTCTATTTTTAAAATTTTTACAACACTTTACAAAAGGGTCCCATTCTTCTTCGTGTCCGTTAAAGCATTTGACTGGTATGAGGCGTGCATACTCATTCAGGATTTGTTCTTCAGACTTCATGGCTGCTTGGGGGGTCTGTCTACAATTGTTACGGGAAGATTTTTAAGGATCATGTCTATGGTGGGTTCTACGTTTTCCCAGCGGAGTCGCCCATTATCGCATCCCGGCTTGGGAAGGTATGCCATTTCGACGTGGCGGCTATGCTCAATGTACGCGGACAACTCATAGCAAGACTGCTGGATAAGGTTAAGACTGGCTTGCTGATCCCACGTGGTTTTTACAGGGAAGGTGAATAGTTTGTACTCAGGAAAACAATGGACGTGGTTACCACTCTTCAGTAAGACGCCAAGCTTCTTCTGGATATCAGGAAACTTCTGTGTCGCCTCGTAGGCGCACCCTCTCCCCATGACGGCGCAACCGTCCCGGCGAATCGACCCGTTGGTCGTTATGCATATGAATTCATCAGGCTTAAGTGACGCGTAAATGTCCCAGAGGTCTTTATAAACTACTTTCATACAGGCGTTCTTCTAAATCGGAGATGCGCTTACGCGATTTCTTGACGGCCTCTATAAGTCTTAGAACCCCAATAACATCTGAATGGCTCCACGGCACTTTCTTCTCAACAGCATTTGCTACGTACTTTGCATACATCTGGAGTTCGTCGTCCGTGATCGTGACGATTTGTTCTGGCGGCGTCTTGTTTGTTTCCACCTTCTGACGTCTCCTGAACGAAGAAACGGGCTGGAAACCCAAGGACCACCTTGGATTCCTTCGTACCTAACAAAGAGATCCGCCGTGTTGTTCATGCCTTTCTCCTTTCTAATCTTCATCACCTTCGTCGGACCCATCTTCGTCGTCTAGGCTGTCTTCGTCAGATTCGATGTCATCGTCAGTGATTTCTTCTTCCTCTTCTACAATTGCCGCATGAAGGGTTTTCTGGAGATTTCCGTGGCCGACCTCAAACTTTAGTTTTGAAGATTCAACTTCGCAATCCCCAGCGCTGCAATATCGGCACAACTGGTTGCTCTCTTTAAGGTCCGCGTCCAATAGCAGAGCCAAGCAGCACAGACAAATCGGCGCAGCTCGTGAGCAGCTAATCTGGATATCCCCGTGTGCTTCTCGGGCTTTTACGCTTCGGATATCAAACCCGTTTGACTCAAGAAAGCTAACAAGAAGTTCCTGCCGTTCGTCAGGAACATACGGGAATGTAAACGAAAGCACTTTCTCCTTAAGCTTTTTCGGCATGGGCCTTCCCCTTCATAATCTTGATCTTATCGGATTTCCGATCCCAGTAGATTGTCGTTCCGAACGGAGCCGCGTCTTCCGTCGTTGATACCCAGATCACGGGAAACTTCGGAGCCTTCTGAGGAAACGTTCCACAGAGATCGGTCAAGTACATGAGGAACGCCACATTCCACGACCTCTCCTTTTCCAGCTTCTCGAACGGCTCCGTAAACGACGTACCGCCGCGCCCCTTGACGCCGACCTTCTTTACATGAGACTTGAAGTCGCCAACCCGGCGAAACTTAATGTCGTCTGTAATCGTCACGTCGCACTGCATTAGGCGAACTTCGTTGATTCCCTTGGATCGAAGAACTTTAGCGGCAATCCCAAGGAAGTCAAGAGCTTCCTCGTCTGATATCGATCCGCTCGTGTCGATGACGATCACGCCGTCCTTTTTGTCAACAACACTCGACGGAAGATAGATTCCGCGAGAAACGAAACGGCGGTTCGGAGATTTCCACGAAGTCTCGTCCGAAATAACGGTCCCGATATATTTCAGCAAAATCTTGTCGAGTGGAACCTTAGGCTCAACAATGTCATCAACCAGCGAAGTCATCCAACCCGGAGCGTCTCCGCGCATTCGCGCCATCTGCTCAGCGGCGATGACGGCCTGCTTCCATTCCTCTTCAAGACCCTTATCCCACTTTGCATCCCAGCCCTTTTCAGGCTTTTCCCCGCCACTTTCGGGGTCGTTCCCGTGAGAACACCCCTTGCCGTCCTTGCTACTGCCTCCCTGTCCTTCCCCCTCTCCCGCACCCTCCGTTGGGTCCTTCTGAATACAAGGACACGTAATCTTGAACTTCACCTTTACGTGTTCTGCGTTTTTATAGAGTTCGTCGTAAACGGTTTCAGCGGTTATCGGAATGTCCGGGTGTTCTTTTTCCCACTCCGTTTTGTGATATTTCTTGTCAACGCAGATCCAGTCTGGCGCTTCAGTTTTTTCGTCATACACTAAAATTCCATTAATTACAAGGTCTGCTGCGATATTCCAGATTTGGGGCTCACGAGTCCCCCGACGGGATGGATGTTTGAAACAACAATGGAGAGTTTCGTGAAGTAGTGCGAATTTAAGGAACTTTACTTCCAGATTATTCACGAATGCCGGATTGTATAGGAGAGACTTGCCATCTGTGGCGATTGTTCCAAACGGGATTCGCTTTGGCTCCAGCTTGAACAAAAGGGGAGCGAGAACGGGCTTGTCAAAGATTAGCCCCGTCCTCGATTTGACAATCCGGCGCAAAGCCTTATCGGCTTCTTCCTGTGTGACCTTCTTTTGCGCGTCGGGAATCGGAGGATGCATTCTAGTCCCCACCGTCACTGATGTCACCCACGATAGTCTTCGCGTGCTTCTTGGACAGCTCCATCCACTCTTGAGTCTTCATGATCATCTTCTTGTTGTTGTTCCAGAACTTCGTGTGCATGACGTCGTTCAGGAACGCGATCACGATGTCGGAGTCCAGACGCCCGATGTACTTGAGTGTGTTCTTCGCATACTTGATGAAGTTGACGTCCTTGTCAGGCGTACCGACAAGCTTGGACGTAAGGGCGCACACCACGCACCACTTCTTGTCGGTCGTGCTGGGGATCGTATCGATCTCCCCACGAAGGATTCCGCTGATGTCAGGAATCTCCTTGTAAATCTTGCGCCATGCGTGGAACTTTTGCCCTGCGCCTTCACCGATCTGACCGATAATGTATTCAAGATCAGGGGAGTCATTGTGATTCTCGATGTCAATCAAATATCTTGACAGCAGCGTCCACGTTCGCGGAAGGGGCTGATTCGTCAGGCTCTTTTCGGGATGGTAATCATCAAAGTCTTGGCCGTTGTTGTTGAGGAACGACAGAATTTCGTGTGACACGCCATTGTCGATGGCCCACGGTTTCCAGTCTTCGAAACTGGCCTCCATGTTTAGGACGACACAACGGGTTCGAACCGTTGGGGGCATGTCATAGACGAAGGCGTAGTCTTCCGCACGGTTTCCCGTTGCAACGGTGATCCAGTTTTCAGGAAGGAAATAAAGAGCGCCAAGACGACGAGCGTCCAAAAGCTGGTGGCAGTTATGAACAGCCATGCTGTTCACAACGTATGTGTGGTTTGTTGTTTCTACGTTGTAAACCTTCCCCTTGTACGGAACCAGTCCTGCATTTGCCACCTTGACGATAAGGCTGTCCCCTATATCGAACGAATACCTTGTGGGGCGCTTCTTCAAATAAGGCTTTCCAAAAATAGACATTAATTCAGGAGTCCTTCCGTAGAGCTTGTAGCTTTCACTGGAATGAGTAAGCTTTCCGCAAATGTAAATATTGTTTTTTGGCTTCCCTACATAGATCGCGGCCATTGCGCCAAACCGGGCGAATGCCAGCTGGAGTTGCAAAGCGAGAAGCTTCGACACCGTGACCATTTCGACTTCACGTCCGTCACGCGCACTATGCCCGTCTCCCGCAAAATACCCGCGCAGAAACGCACGCAGGATGTCTTTGTTTTCATGATACAGAATGAAGTCTGGAATCTTTTTTGTGTGGGCGTCATTTCCGCAATGGTCGTGAAGGAACCTCGCTGGAATCCCCCCGCCGAACCGGAGCGTTAATCCGTGGTGCTTTTTGGATGTGCCCCGCGTAACCCCGTATCCAAAATAGCGCAATATGATGTCGGACGCTTTGTCATGGAGTTCGGCTTCGTGTTCCCCCGTAGCGATGCCGACAGAGTTCCATCCGAAACCCTCCGCAACGTATAGGCCCAGAAACCACGCCGTCTCTTCGTTAAGCGGAATTCCGTCAAGAATCTGCTTGGGTGTTTTATTCTCAAGCGTGACAATGTAATCATTAAAGAAAAGTTTTGTAGTATTAAACTTCCCCCTAATCTTTGGAATTACTACAAAATCGCCGCGCCGAATATTCTTGGCCTCGGTCCATTCCGGGCTAAGAAAAACAGGGATATTTCTTTTCGTTGCCGCGTCCCACGTGTGCTTCTTCCCGTCACGTCGAACAACTCGGATAGGATGCTCTGGAGTGCACTCCAGCGGAAACAAGTAGTCAGCTTCGATGTGAACGAGCTTTCCGTCAAAATCCCTTTCAAAGGTTTTACAAACCGTTTCGATGCCACCGTCCGCACCAACAACGTGTTCCCCCTCTTTCACATCCTTGATTGGTTTGTTGCAGCCAAGTAAAATTTCATTCGGCTTGAAACAGATGATCTGAACGCTCGGCTTCGCAGAAGGAAGTTCGTCTAGGAGCAGAATTCCATTTTCTTTGTCCTTGTCAGCATAGGGGAGTTCTTCTGTCGGATAGAAAACAGTGCGCTTCTTTTCGTTCACTTCGGGAATTCCGCGAAGATCGACTTCATCGTATTGGGGCAGGACGATTCTCTTAAACCCGATACCCATCTCGTTTGCAAGCCACTGGCATCCGTCGGTCTTCCCGATTCCGGGTTTTCCGAGGAGGAACAGATTCGCCTTGGTACGTGTGGCCCTACGGATCTCCTTGAAGACGTCGCGGATAAACATGGCGAACTCCTATTTTGGGTTCGATCCTATTGTGCAAGAACGCGCAGAAAAGTAAGAAAGAATCTACTTCTTCTTCCCCTTTTTCTCCACGATAATTTTCTTTCCCGTGTTCAGATCGATTGGCGTTATATCAAGTTTAGAACTTCCACAAATTTCGCAGAGGCAATCTCTCTGTGTCTTTTGATAGAAGCCCCCGCAGTTTCTACAGAGTATATGGTAGTAATCGTAATTCTGCATTGTTGGGATTGCCAAAAGACCCAATCCTATTGTGTGAATCCGCCGTACAAAATAAGAATAATAATGCTGCGTAAATTGACGTGCTATAACACTTTACGACATTTTAAAAATTTGGGGCGCTCCAATTGCAGCTCAAGTACTTCCCCTTCAAAGAAATACGAACGTTTGTCCCTATGGGGATTGGCGGAACCGCGCAAGATGGTTTCGCTGTTTTTCCTAGCTTCTGCCTGTGCCCGATGTCTACGCCAACAACGGGACCCCAGTAATACTTTCTTATGCTCTGGACAACTCGCTCCGGGGTAAGCCCCGTGACGCGTCCCATTAGAATAAGCAGGGAGTTTCTGAAGATGCCACGCTGTTCAAGCCTGTCTAGCTCCATCTCCAGCAGACTTTGCGTCATCGGCTTCTTTCCGTACATCTCGTCAAAAACCGCTTCAAAGAAAAATATAATTTTGGATTGTCTCATCCCCCGCATGACATCCGGGTCTGGAAGCATGTAATTGAATATCGTTAAGTTGCCTCCCCACGAAATACCGTTTAAGATTTCTTCCTTTCCAATGTTATCCCTTAGCACGAACGGAATTTGCCATCCTATTTTTGAGAATGTGTAATAAGGAAGTACGTCAATGAATTGAGGATCAGAAAAACAAGGACCGTGAAACGAAGGATAGCTTGAGATAGCCGCCACCTTGTTTACAATCGCAGTTGCGTCGGACCACCCAACGCATATCTTGTTCTTTGCAAAGTCCCAGCTTTCAAACTCTGTTATTCGTGTAACTGTTCTGACTGTCCCTACTCCGCCTGTTGGAGCTGCAATAATGCAGGGTGCCGCAGGGACTTTTTCAATGACACTTTTAGCGCGTAATTCAGGATCTCCCCACGGAACACCAAACATAAATTTAGACAGTCGCTTGTACGGCTTCCTCTTTAACGCCCTGTATAGGGTTACGCTGTGACCAAGCTCTTCACAGCGTTCCGCGTTTTTTATTACGTTGTCGTAATTTGGATAACTAGCAACTATAGGAACATAAATATTTGCCACGCGGTCCCCCTTGAGCGGAAGGATTAACTGTGGATGACTTTCAAGATACCTTGGCAGACGCCGTCTTCTCGTCTTAGCGACACCCCACCGACTATCTTAACCCAGTCGCTTCCGGGAATCGCGGCTTCCGCTACAACGGCCTTCGTCGCTTCGTCTATTTTTCGAATGATGACCGCCCCGGCCATTGTCCTTTCGAATGACCAACCAAACTTCCACTGAATGGGATTGACGTGCGAACTTTGCAGCTGTTCCGGAATCCCGCGATGCAGCTTCTTCGCCTTAGACATACTTTCCTCCAAGTAATAAAAACAGACATTGCATTACTATTCATATATGCGGTCAGGAGATGATCTTTTAACAGAATTCTTGTATGATATGCAAGTCTTTTCGCAAAATAAAAACGCCTAGAAGTCTTTCAACTCCTAGGCATTTCTCTTTTGTTATATAATTTTATTACTAGCGAACGCTCGGAGGAAGAATGCCCCGGATGTTCTTGTCTTCAGCCGCCATCGAAGCGGGGACTGCATCAGGAGTAAGCGGGGAGGTAAAGACTCCTCGTGACAACGCGATT
>Ga0315287_10003652_pt1 | contig 14864 bp, 25 predicted proteins | sample YL17G11_0_MG_FD_205037 | JGI IMG/M metagenome (GOLD analysis project Ga0315287, IMG submission 205037) | Sediment microbial communities from Yellowstone Lake, YNP, Wyoming, USA - YL17G11_0 | ecosystem: Environmental > Aquatic > Freshwater > Lake > Sediment | place: USA: Wyoming | collected... | reverse complement strand
CCTGCTGTACGTCGAAGTCGTCCTCGTTCCACCGCGTGAAGTACGCCTTGCGCCGCTTCTTGGTGGCCTTCGGCGTGAAAACCGCCGCGAACTCGGAGGTCAGCTTCTTGTCCGCCTCGCGCAACAGGTTGTGGACGATGTGGAAGCGGCTAAGCAGCGCGCACTCGACCTTGTTGACCATGCTGGCGTCGCTCGGCATGGCGCCGTGGAGCACGACCGCGTAGCGCAGGTTGACCATCTCGCCAAGCAGGCGGTTGAGCGTGTCGTGGATGGGCCGGAACAGCTTGTCCCGGTAGCGGTTGACGGGGTAGAGCACAGCGTCGACCTGCTGCCACTGCTCCCACCACAGCGCGACGCGCTTCACGCAGTCTCGGTCGACGTGGATGCCGCACTCGTACTTGCCGCCGGTCCAGCGCTTGGCGCACTCCAACAGGCTGAGGTGGTCGAGCCAGTAGTGCAGCGAGCCGTGCCTCACCGGGTCGTCATCCTCGTCGGACACCGGGCTGGCCAAGTCCATCAGGTCGGGGTCGGTGACGAGGGCCCGGTAGCTACCCTCGTTCTCGCCCAGGAGCCAGTACGCGCTGCTGGAGTCGAGCTTCACGACCATGCTTCCGGCCATCGAGTCGAGCGCGTCGATCCAGCGTTTCACGATCTGCTTGGGCGAGCCATCGCCAACGTACATCGGTCCCTTCTCGACCGCGGCATGCAGCTTCACCAGCGCCTGCCGCCACCACATCAGGCGGTTGAAGAACTTGAGCAGCCTCTCCTCGTCGCTGAGTCCCATGGGTGTCCCCTATCCCTTCTCGCGCTCGAACCGCTCGAACGACAGGTCCACGTCAACTTCGAGAGCCGTACCGCCACAGGCGGCACACGCTCGCGATGCGCCCCAACTGGGGAGAGCGTGGGCGTTTTCGTCGTAGGAGCACTCCAGGCAGGACTCCAGGCCGGAGTTCTCGTCGTTCTTGTCCGGCCGTATGCCACCCATGAAGCCCGAGCCCTCACAGACAGCGCAGCCGCCAGTCCCGCCGCACACCGCACAGGGGGACTTGCCGTGCTCTTTGATGACCCAGGAAACCCACCCGCGTCCTTCGGCGGGATTGTCGAAGACGTGCTCTGTGAGCGTCATTCCCCCCTCGCCATCCAGCGACAGATAAGCGCGGACCTCGAATTCCCACTTGTTCTGGTCGTGGGAGTCGGGTATGGCCCAGATGTACAGTGCGCCGTTGTGCTGCGAGTGGGCATCGTGGTCAACGCTTGGTTCGCCGTGCCATCCGTGCCAAGGACCACCCCGATGCTCGCAAAGCACCTTTTTGACCCGGCCAATCTCGCCCGCGAGGTCCCTGAGAGTCGGGAGTTCTTCCCAAAGCGTGTCCCACTCTTTCCGTTCGACGCATCCGGAGATTGTCATCTCGCAATCGCGTAGCTGCTCGGCCCACTCTTCGAGGTCGATTCGCCCACGGTCGGTCATGGGGGGTCCCCTATCCCTTCTTGCTGCGTTGCTGGTCGCGACGGTAGGCATCCTGCACCGCCGTCCGGTACTGTGCGTGCTCGTCCAGAATCTCGCGGAAGCCTTGCTCATCGGGTGGGCTCAGTACCCTCCAGGGGAAGCGCTCGTCGCCCCAATTGTCGTGGTGCGAGACGAGATACGCGCCCACGTCGATCTGCCCGAGCAGTTCCTTGACCACGCGCGCCGAGGGCAGAGGAGGATGATGGCACGAACCACGACCACAGATGGGGCAGCGGCTATTCATTGCGTTTTCCCTTTAGGAAGGTCCCTCTCAGCCGCTCTCCGGGGTGGCTCGCCGTTCTCACCAGAGTATACGCCTACGCGACCTAAAATGTTCCCAGCAGGTCCCGTGCTTGCCGCAGGTACTTCCGGTTGGCCTTCGCGTCGCCCTTGCGCGAACGCCAGCGCGGCGACAGCGCCATCTCGTACGCCTTCCGCGCTGCCGCGAGCCAGTCCGGCTTCACGTTCGCGGGTACGTGCAGGATCTTCGCGTACTCGCAGAGCGGGTAGAGAAAACGAATGAGTATGCCGTTCTCGATGCTCCGGCCATCTAAACTACCCCATCCCCCTTCGACCAACTCGAAGCGGTGTGCCACTTCCATCCTGCGTAGAGCGGCAGGACTCTTGTGAAGCCAGTCGTGAAGCTGACCTCTCACCCACGTGGTATCGAGTCCGCGCTTCTTGTAGTTCGCAATCTCGGACCGGTAGAACGCGCAGACGTTCTTTCGAGACTCGCGAACCATCTGTTTCGCGGTACGGTTGCCGTTCTTCTCCTGGAGTTCACCTTCGGCCCACTCGTAGCCGTTGCCATTGACGAAGAACAGGTGCTCCAGCACGTCATCCTCGTCGGTAAACAGCGACGGGCACGCGTCCATCATGGCCTTGCGAAGCAGGTTGTAGCGCATGCTGTACCTCCTACTCCTCGGGCTCCACGTAGTGGGCCGCGTTGTCGGCGGGATAGTCCAGTCGCTCGGGGGCATTCGGGCTGTACCCGAACTGCTGGGCTATCTCCCTGGCCGACAGGACCAGCGTGAACGCGTCCAGGTCAGCCGCGAGCTTGAGCGCCTCGTCCTTGGACATGAACGTCTCGTGGTAGAAGGCCCACCGACCGACCCACTCCATCACGATCCACATGGTCCCATCCCCTGTCTTGGCACCACCCTACTGGCAGGCTCGGGTGGGCGCGTCCGGTGACTTCCCTGCCCCGGCATCGCGATCCAGCGTTTCACAGGCTTGTCGCCTCCACGCCGGTTCACGCTCGTGAGTGCTTTCAGTTCGTCTCCGCCATCGGCGCGAACTTCGGGTGCAGGCCGTGCTCGGCCACGCGCAGGGCAATCCGCTCGTCGACCATCGCCGGGCTCCCCGCCGAGTACCGCGGCGACACGCTGTAGTGCCCACGCTTGCTCATGGTCATGCTCCCTTCTTCGGTTGGTACTCGATGGCATTGTCCACGGCGCACTCAAGCACCTGCGCTGCATCCCGCATCTCGTCGCCGTTCATGCGCATCTCGGAGAACAGGCGCAGCGCCACCTGCCGCACCTGCTCCAGCAGGTGGCCCTCGACGACGTACAGCTTATCGGGCTCGGGTTCCTTCATCGCGTCCTCTCAGCCAGCCTTCTTCTCGGTCGCCTTGTGCTCGTCCAGGGTGTCACCGATGACTGCCGCGATGCGGTCGCGGAGCGCGTCGCCAAGCTGACCACGGTAGCGGCGGGCTAGCCCGACCGCGAGCCACGCCTGCTTGTCGTTGAGGCTCGGCAGCGCGGCCAGCCCACGACCGAGGTAGCTATCGGCCTTGTTGAACCCCACGCCGTCCTTCGCCAAGGCGCCGTCGCACTCGACCGCGATCTCGCGCACGGCCTCGTGAACCATGGCGCGCAGTTCGTCGGCCACCTCGACATCGCCCACCAGCTTGCTCGCCGCGCGGTGGACCGCCCGCTGGTCCGCGCTCATCTGGTCCGCCGCCAGCTTCGCCTTGCGCTCTTCCTCGCGCTTCTCCATGTTCGCCTTCACGAGCGCCAGCCACGCGGTCTTGCTCACCGACGCCATCCGCTCAGCCTCGGTCAAGGTGATCGCGGTGTTGTTGTCGAGGGCGGCGTCCGCGACGGCCTGCTTGGCGACCAGCGTCTTCACCATCTTCGCGTCCATCGAGCCGTCGAAGACGAGGTGCTGGACCAGAACGTTGTCCCACTGGCCGATGCGGTGGCAGCGGTCTTCGGCCTGCGTGATGTTGCCCGGGACCCAATCGAGTTCCGCGAAGATGACCGTGCTCGCCGCCGTCAGAGTGATGCCAACGCCTGCGGCAGCAATCGCGCCGATGAACACGCGGCACCCGGGGTCGTTCTGGAACGTCGTGATGGCGGCGTCCTTGTCGGCGTTGCTGTCTCCGCCGCGCAGCATCACGGGGCGGTAGTCCGCGAGCGCCTCGACCAGCTTGTCTTCCACGTCGCGGTGATGCGCGAAGAGAACCAACTTCTGTGTGCCGCCATCGAGCATGTTCTTGACGTGCTCGACGACCGCCGGGACCTTCGCCAGCGCCACGCTGTGCCGGTTCGCGCTGCACTCGGTGAAGGCGATGCCGTAGCTCTGCGTCAGCTTCTCCGCCGCCCGCGCGTACACCTGGGGGTCGTCGCTAGCCGCCGCCAGCGCCACTTCGGCCTCGGCCTGAGCGATGCGCTCCTCATGCGCCGCGAACGCCTTGGCCTCAGCCTCGACCACCGCGCTCGCGCCGTTGGGCGGGAGCACGATGACCTGACGGCGCTTGGCGGGGAGTTCCTTGAGAACTTCCTCTTTCAGTCTGCGGATCATCACGGTACTCCGCAGTTTTTCCTGAAGTTCATCCAGCCGGCTCGCGCCATCGACCACCCATGCCTGCTTCGTGCGCGTGACCCACTCCTGGTGGCCATCGCAGTAGCGCTCCACGAACCGCTTCCAGTTGCCGAACTCCAGCGGTGCCAGCTTGGTGAGGGTCGAATGCGCCTCGACGGGACGATTCGGAATCGGGGTGCCCGTGAGTGCCCACAGCCGCTCAGAACGGTCCGCCAGCCCAGGGACCGCTGCCTTCTTGTCGCGGTCCCAGTGGCCGTAGCAAGCGTGAGTGCGGGCGGCGTCCTTCGACTTCAACATGTGGGATTCGTCGATGATCATCACGTCCCACTTACGCGCCATGAGCGCCTTGAACGTCTCGTTGTGCGTAAGCATCTCGGTCAGGGTGTCGACCTTCTGCTGCACCAGCGGCGGCAGCGTCGGCTTCTGGATGCGCTTCTTCTCGGTGACTTCGGTAACGCACTTGATGTCCTTCGCCGCGAACATCTTGTCCGCTCGCGCCTTGCCCCACTCGCTGCCGAACAGCAGGGTCAGCGTGCCCTTCTCGTACTTGACGCCCGCCGCGCCGGGCTCCTCACCCAGCCGGTCGTAGTTGACAATGACCATCTCGGCGTCTCCGGGGGTCGAATCGACGCTGACGCGTTTGGCAAGTTCCTTGTCGCGGATCTTGCCGCTGTCGACGACCTGGATGTTGCGGGGCTGCACGAGCCACTTGACCGACTCACGCGCCCAGTTGAGGCGGAGCGACGCGGGGCAGATGACCAAGATGGACTTGATGCCCGGCTCGGCGTTGATGGCGCCGAGCACTTGGATCGTTTTGCCCAAGCCAGGAGCATCGGCCAGCAGCGACTTGGCGTGGCGCATGAGCCAGAGGATGCCGGCCATCTGGTAGGGCAGGTAGCTCAGGTCTGGCGGGGAGGGCATCGTGCGGGCGATCTCATCCGCGCTCAGCTTCGGGGCTGCCGCGCGGCTCGCCTCGACCTCAGCGACGTGGCCTGCCAGCGCGGCCTTCGCCGTCTCGTCGGCGTAGGTAGCGAGGAGGGCGGCGTTCTCGACCTTGGGCGTCCACCAGACCTTGTAGGGGACGCCAGCCGCGCACGCCTTGCAGCCGGGGCGGCAGGGCTGACCGTGCCACCAGAAGCCCGCGGCCTTGACGGCATCCTTCTCCGCGTAGTTGCTCTCCGCGACGAAGACCCCGTGCTGGAAGCGGATGACCATCTTTTCTCTCCCTCTTAGCCGCTCTCCGGGGCGGCTCGCCGTGTTCGTCTGTTACTACGCTTGGCGGTGTCGATTCCTTCCCACGCTTAGAGCATACCTGATGCCAATGAGCGGTGCAAGCTTTTTCGCATGGTTAGCAATGCCAGGGGCAAAGCCTGTGTCCTTTCGGATACATATCGTGTCTACGATTCTTCACAGTCCTACGAGGGGCCCTCCTGAGCCTCGATTCGAGCCCGCGCCGCCTCCTGGGCCCGGGAGTCGGCTCGGATCATCCTCTCATAGAGGTAGGTCTGAACGCAGGCATCCGAGCAGAACATTCGGCCCGGCTGCCGCGGGGCTCCGCACTTGCCGCAGATGGGCTCGCCCGCTCGGTTCGTCGCCGTGCTGTACTTGTAGTAGTCGCGCACGTCCGTCCAGCAGGCGTCGCACAGGTCGTTGGGACGCTCGTTCGGCTTCTTGCATATCACGCACGAGTTCGGGTCCAGGATGACGCGCTCGGCGACCAGTCGGTCGCACTTCGGGCACAGGCTTGCGTCGTTTTCGCGCGCCAGCTTATGCACGTCGTACAGCCTCGCGCCGCAGAGCGCATACCCGTCAACGGTGAGTGCGTGGACGGCGCAGAACTGGCCGCGGGTGGCCGTCGTGTTGACGACCCACATCATCGGTCCCTGGAGGCTGCGGTCGCGCATCGTCTCTCCCCTTTCTACCCAGGAGACGCGCGACGACCGACTTCGCTGACAGAAAAGATGCCAAAAGTGTCCCCTATGCGCCGAACAGCAGCCTCCATCCCAGAACCATGAGCAGAAGGTGCATCGTGTTGTCGACCACGGCGAACACGAGCGCCGTGAAGCCCCCGCGGGCGATGACGTAGTTCTCGTGCTGACGCTCGACCAGCCCCTCGGGCGTGTCGAGGTGGCCGGACCGGATGAACTCCTCCATCGACCTGCCGCCGATGAGCTTGAGCCAGCGCTCGGCCAGCCCGAACCGGTCAATCGGGAAGTGGCTGCCGAACACGATGAGTGCCCACAGCGGGTGCCAGGAGGTGAGCAGGCAGACGGAGGCCGTGTAGACGAGGCAGTGGACGAGGCACCGGAACGTGTTGCGGTTCTTGGTCAGGGCCATCCAGTTGTTCTGGAAGATGTAGTCGCCCAACAGGTGGCCGAGGAAGATGCCGACGATGGGGTTCATGGCTGACTCCTAGATAGGAGGGCAGGCGCGTCGCTTGCCAATCAGGTAACGCAAAATGTCGAGACGGCCACCGTAGTCGGCGTCTATCGTGGTGCGCTTCGCTAGCACCGCTCCGCACAACCGATGATGACCGTCGGTGACGATTGGACCATAGATGTGGCCACCCTCGCAGTGGTTGTCCACCTCGATGGGGTCGCACTTCTCACCCGCAAGAAACTGATCACGAAAGTACCGCACCCGACCGCGATGCCAGCGCTGCGGTGGCGGGCAATAGATGCCTCCCGACCATGGGAGCCTTACCGGTCGCGCTCGATTGAACTCGGCGACCGTAGGTCGACCAGCAAACAGCATGTAGAACGGATCGTAGAACGGCAGCAGCCGCGCAATTACGATTCGTTGCACCTCACTCTTCGAGTGCTCGCAGTTCGTGCTCGAACAGGTCATGTGTGCCCGTTTTCCAGTCTCCAGAGACGAATTCGTACGCTCTTGTCGGTGCGATTGAGGAATACCATGACATGCTCCAGGGTGTTGGAAAGCGCCAGACTATCTTCGTCACCTGTCCAATCTCGACGAGGGGGAGCTATCCTCATCCATGCCGGGCGTTCCCATTTGAGCGCCTTTTGTGCAGCCATCATCTTTCGCGGGAGTGCGAGAGCCCCCGGATAATACAGCTTCGCAATGAGTTTCTGGGCATTCTCGCGCATGACGAGGATGTTGTATACGTCGTCTCTTGTGTTCCGGGTGGGGTTCCATGTCGTCAGGGTTACGGCCTCAACGAATCGAAGGTAGTAGTTGGCAATGGCCTCACTCGCCGTGGTCAACGAAATGAAGGGCAAGTCCTTGGCCGTTGTGCCCACAGAACCATTCGCATCTATCAGTCCGCGAATGTAGTCGATCAGGGAGACGTTTTGGGGCGGAGCGGTGAGCCTGGACTTTTCTCCAACGGGCATGCCGAGTGCTTCGATGTGCTCGCGGAAACTTCGGTCATAGACCGACCATACCGAGGACTTGTATGCGCGCTTGAAGTTTGTGTCTCTGGTACGATGACGGATGCTACTCCGTGCCGAAACCATCGACTTGAATCTCTTTAGGATGTACTCGTCGCGCGTTGCAAGTTCAACAGAAAGTGCTCCCTTGTTTCCGGTGCCCTTGGCCAGATGGCCATCCATCTGCACGAAACCAAACAGATAGGCGTGGTCCGGGCCAGTCAGGTCAAGGTCATCTGGTATCATCTGTTGTCAGCCCTTCACGCACAGCAGCGCGTGCAGTTCGTGTTCCGGCGTCACGAGGTCGCTCGCATACTTCATCACCGTCTCGATGGGTTTGTACGCGCCTTGAATCTCGTCGAGCACACTCTTGTCTTTCCTGCACTCGACTCCGCTGGTGGTTGCTCGCAGGTCATCGAGTGTGAACTTCCGCTTGGCCGCTCCTCGGCTCATTGCGCGTCCAGCGCCGTGGGGGGCGGAGTTGAACGCCTCCTCATTGCCCAGACCGCGCGTGATGTAGCCCGCCACGCCGTTCCCCATCGCCGCGGGGATGATGCTCAACTCATCCTTCTGCGCTCGAATGGCCCCCTTGCGCGTGACGAAGCACTTCTCTCCATGGTGCGTCTCCTCGGCGATGTAGTTGTGGACGCATGAGATGGTTTGCAGGCGGTCCAGGACGCCGAATCGCGCCTCCAGGATACGCAGGATGATCTCCATCATGATATCGCGGTTGGCCTGTGCGTACTCCCGACACACCCTCATCGCGTACAGGTAATCGGCGCAGCCGGTGCTACCAACCATGAACGCTGAGAGGTTCCGGTCGGGGATGATCTGTCCCTGCTTTTTTGCCTCGTGGATGTAGTATTCCGCGACGCATTTTCCGAAGTTTCGTGAGCCAGAGTGCAGTGTCACCCAAACGCGTCCGTTCTCGTCGTAGGAGACTTCTGAATGGTGATTTCCGCCTCCGAGAGTTCCCAACTGCTGCATGAACTTGGTCCCAGAGGCGATCTTGGCCAGGGCCGGACTGCCGCTCATAGCGTTGGAGAGGAGATGGGCGTAGCCCTTCTTCGCTAGCTCGTGCGTCTCACCATGGCTCATGAAACCCACCGGAATCGCGGCCTCGATTTCCTCGCGAAGCTCGCCCAGCTTGCGTGGTAGTTCGCCACGAATGAGGCCGGTCTGCACAGCCAGAAGTCCGCAGCCCGGGTCCACGCCGACGACCGAGGGGACCACCGCCTCCTTTGTGACCAACACCGTGCCGATTGTGGCCCCCACGCCGAGATGAACGTCGGGCATGATCGCCACGGCCTCGGTCCACGGCAACGATGCTACGTTACGGATCTGATCCAGCGCGCCCGACTCGATTTCGTGTATGGGGAGCCACAGCTTGGCCGTGACCTTTTCGCCCTTGATCTCTGCCAGCGGCATCTAGTCCCCCTCCCGTTGTTGCAATCGACAGCGACGACAATTCACGCCTACCTCAGCGCGGTTGTGCCCCGGCGCGCGTGATGGCTTCAAGCGCTTCGCGGTACTCGCGGTGGCTCATCTCGTCGGGCCCCTTCACAGTGGGCCACTCCGTCGGCATCACAAACGCCGGGAACCCGGTGCCCTGGGGCCAGGGCTCGATGTGGCCACAGCCAGAGCGCGCGGATTGCACCGCACGGTAGAAGCGCTCTGTGTCGCACCCGAGCATGCGCCCGGGACCTTCGATCACCGCGTTCCGGTCGTCCGTGTAGCGTGCCTTCGTCTTGCGGCAGTGGCATTGTCTCCAGTCGGAGTAGACGCGGACGATATCGCCGCATTCCATGCAATAGAGCAGCTTCATGCGCGCCGCTCCTTCCCGAGCTTGAGGCCAGCGCGGAAGGCTTCACGAGCCGTCGGCCGCTTGGTCCCGAACACCGGATGAGAGGCGTCGCAGACCTTGATCCACATCTCGACGCGCTCGGGCTTCATTCCTTCGCCGAAGCACCAGCCGAGGTTGGCGCGGGCGATCTTCTCGGGCGGGTCACTCAGTCGCGGAGCAGCCGCGAGGTATTCGACATTTCCCTCGTAGAAGCGCCGCGCGTCCTCTGGCTTCTCGATGGCCAGCACAGCGCCGATGTAGTCTCCGATGGTGTGCTTCCCCTCCGGACGTTCCTTGAACTCCCACCCGTACTGCTCGCTCATGGCGCGGTTGTCGACGATCTGCCGCTGGATGCACTCCTGGAAGAACTTGAGGCTCATGATCCCCTCCTGCCCTAGCTGTTGATGATCTTCTCCGCGTTCTCGCCATGCACGGAGCGCACGCGATCCTTCCATGCCTGCGTCTTGGCCTTCGCCATCACGAGGCGCTTGCCCTCTGCCGCCTTCCCCACCACCCCCTCGAACGTGACGCCCTCGATCTCTCCCAGGCGTACACGCTCGATGTAGCCGCGGGTCCAGTGGGCTAGCCCCAGGTATGCGGGCGTGAGCACTTCGCCCTCGAAGCAGCGCCGAAACTCGATGGGGCCGAGGATATCGCGCTTCTCGGGGGCGGCGTCGAACACGGTGAGGAACTTCGGGTCCCCCTCGACGTGCATGCCAGCAAGACTCTGCACCCCCCAGAACTCGTAGTAGACGACGAGGTGCTGCCAGCGGTTCTTGCGAGCGATACGCTCCAGGGGCTCCGCGAGCGTGGCCTCGAACATCGAAGGCACCACCGTGAGCCATGGCGTCGAGCCATCGTCGAGAGCCGTGCTGTGCCGCTTGCCGTGCTTGTACCAGCCAGCCTTACGGCTCCACTCCGACCTACAACCGTTTCCGTCGAGTTTGTCGAACACGTGGGCGTGCTGGATCTCGCGAAAATACTGGCCCCCTGACTGCGGGATGTGAGGGTACTCGTCCATGGCGTCTACCGAGGACGGCTCCGGAACGCAAGGTCAATTGAGTCCTTGGCACCCGAGGGGCCCACACGCTCAGCCCCGAGAGCCTTGACCACCACGTCAGGGCCCACTCGGGGCTGCGGCTTGTCGAGGAGCTTCACCCTCCTCGCTCCCGCACTCTTGACTCGAATCCGATTGGGCGTGGTCATCACTTCTCCTGGCGTCCGGTCTTGAGCGAGGCTTTGACGGGCTGTGGCGCCAGGAACACGTACTTGATCTGGTGCCAGGGGCCGTCATTGAGGGAAGTCTCGCTGCGCGGACCATAGAACAGGACCGGAGCGCCGTCGTTGTCGAGACAGGCAACCTTCAACAGCACCCCGCGAGGATGAGGAACGAGGTCGGCGTAGACTAACTCCTTGCACGCGGTCGGCGCGATCAGGTGCTGGACCCTGGACTCCGGCTGAGGTGCCGGACAAGAAGCTGGCGGTGCGGGAATGGTTCCCGGCTTGGGCGCTGACTGCGTGGTTGGCGCGGCCTTGGTCCCGAGTGGTTGAGCGGCTGGCAGAGGCGGAGGCTGCGTCTCCTGGGGCTGGACGCAGGCACCGGTTCCTAGAAGCAGAGAGAAGATCACCATCGTCCGGGTTGTCATCGTCCCACCTTTCTCAGCTTGCTCCGCATCAGGTCGCGCTGCGCCGAGCCCACGTGGTCCGCGATGGTCTTGCCGTCGAGGTGTTCCATCTCGTGCTGGAGCGCGCGGGCGTACGTCCCCTCGGCCTCGGTCGTGAACTTCCGCCCGTCCAGGTCGAGCGCCGTCAGCACCACCTTCTTCGCGCGGGACAGCGGCACGAAGATACTCGGCAGGCTCAGGCAGCCCTCCTCCTTCGTCTCCCGCTCGTCGCTCAGGCTGACGATCTCCGGGTTGATGAAGAAGATGCTGTGGGGCCCCTGCGTCAGCGAGTCGTCCTGGAGGACCCCGAACATGCGCTTGGCTACGCCCACCTGGATGGCCGAGAGCCCGGCGCCCTTGCGGTCCAGCATCGTCGCGTGCATGTCGAGCGCGAGTTGGCGTAGCTCCGGGCCATGTAGCTCCTCGTCGGTCACGGGTTGCGACACATCGCGGAGTCTGTCAGACGGCCAGCGTAGAATACCGAGCACGCTCATAGGCTCCTCTCAGCCAAAACAGAAACCCACTCCAGCGGATGACGGCTCGGGGCCGTGTGGTGCGGCGGAAAATCGTGTGGTGAGACGAGAGTCTTGCCCTCGCCCATCGCCGGGACAAATACGAACCACGCGGGGTGAGCCCACTTGGAGTGCCATCCTCTCTCCAGGTCATGCGCCTCGATGGGGTCGACGAATACCACATAGCACCATGCGTACTCTGGTCCATCTGGCCACGCAGGACGGGACCCTGAGAGGTCGAACAGCGCGCCCTCGAAAACCGGCTCCGTAGCGAACCTCATCTCGTACGGCGTGATGTTGTGCTCGCGAAGCGCGGACTCGACTAGCGCCTGAACCTGCGCCGTGGACAGCGAGCGGCACTCCCCGCGGCGGGCCGCGGACTCCTGAGTCGCAGGCTTCTGTACGCGCATCACGGCACAACCTCCACCTTCTTCTTCGCGACGCAGAGCATGACGCCACCTCCGCAGATGGGGCAGGCCGTGTCGTTGGGGCTCAGCATGGCCTGCATCGGGATGGGCCCCCTCCACGCCCAATCGATCCAGTTGCAGACGATGCAGTGGATCGCCACGATGCCGTCGTAGCCGCGGTTGCCACCGTACATGAGGTTGCACTTGAGTCGCGCCAGCAGCGACTCGTTCTGCACTACGCGGCTCATGTCCGGTGAGCCAGCCCGCGCCCGCAACTCGTCCATCATGGACACGAGCTTGGCTGTGGTGGGGTCCTCTCCCGTCACGGACGTTTCTCCGCTGGCTTCTCCATGTACCAGTCCAACCGCCAACCGAGTTCGCTCGTCGCCTCCTCGATGGCGTCGCGCCTCGCTTCGGGTACGTCGAAGGTGTTGTGGACGGGACAACTCTCGCAGCACAGCAGCCGATTCTCCCGGCGCACGCAGGTGCAGTGTTCCCTGACCCATTCCTTCGTCACAACCGTCGGAAACTTGAGCGTCATCGGTCGCCTCCTAGTACCAATTCTTCATCAGGCCGAGATGCACCATGTCGCCTTCGCTCAGGCGGTAGATGGAGTTCGCGACGAGGTGGTCCGCCATGAACCGGTACGACTTCTCCTTGTCGCGGCACTCCCGCAGCCGCTCCTGGAGCCGCTGCTCGGGAACGTTCTCGGTGCGGTTGGAGAACCCCTTGTTGCTGTGCGCGGGGTTGTCGTCCTCCTCATCGGCCGTGGCCGTCTCCGCCTCGTTCACGACGGCCTTGAGCCGCTTCATCTGCTCCTCGGCAACCTTGGCCTTGGTGCCAAAGTAGCTCGCGCGGTCGAGCAGGAACTTCCGCAGTTCCTCCCGCGTCATTTCGACCCAGAGGTTGTTGATGTAGACGGGCTTCTTCGTCGACTTCGCGGCCATGATTCCCTCCTGTGGTTCGTTCTAGTCCTTCACGTCATCGGCTGGCGAGCATACCAGAATGTCGCCGCGGTCCAGCTTGGAACCGCTTGGTCCCTGAAACACCCATCCGTTCTTCGGACGCTGACGCTTCTCCATGGCCCTCACAAGGTATGCCCACGTTAGCGGTGAGATGTTCTTGGCGGGCTCCCACTTGCCCTTGCAACCCTCCCGACTGCCATCGCCGTATGCTGACCCGTTCCAGTGGCACGACTTCGCGGGGAGCCCTCCCGTCGGAGGTTCGAGCCCATCGACGAGCATCCACTCGATCTCGCGTACGCTGAACCCATCGGCCAGGAGCCCGACAATGGCCTTCGCCTGCGCCTGCGAGAGCGTCGGATGCTTCCGCACGCGCCGCTTCGGCGCCTCCAGGGCCAGCCGCTTCTTCTGGCGCTCCTCGGGCGGTAGTCCCGAGAGCAGAGCCTCGACCTCGGCCTCGGCCTCGGCCAGTACCGGGTCGCTCTGCGCAGCTTGGAGCTTGCGCCCACGCGCGAACCAGCCCACCCCGTACGCGGCCAGAACTGCCACGATGAGTGCGAGAAACTGGAGAATGACAGAGGCCACGGTCCCCTCGAAGCCTTGCGTTACTAGTGCGGTTTGACGGGCAGTATACGCTTTCCGGACTTGTCACGGAAGGCGTCCGTGACGGTCGGCATCGTTATCCAGTCGCGCTCGTGATCCAGGACGCGCTCCTCGGGCCACGTCTGACCCCGCTCCAGGACCTCCCAGAGAATCCCGGTCGCCCGCACGCGCACGTTCTTGCCCACGACGGCCAGCGGGGTCGGTATCCAGCGCGTGTCGAGCGCGCCCTCTGGGCCACGCAGGCGACACTGAGTGTAGGTCGCGCTCATGCTTCGTCATCCTCCCGTGGGGCGAACTTGATCTTGCTCATCTTGAGCACCCGGTGTCGCAGCGCCTCCGCGTAGTGCTTCATCTCGTCGCGAAGCTCGGCCAACTTTTCTCCGACCGGAGCGATGGCATCTACCGAGACGTTGGTGATGGCGCCACCCTTGTTGTAGTAGACCTCGTGGATGGAGAACTCTCCCTTGTCCTCGATGACGCGGTAGTTCCAGGTCACGATTCGACCTCCAACCCGCGTCTCGCACGCTTCTTCTTCCTCGGCGGCATCCAGAAGCATTGCGGGACGGTATCGACGACTGGCGCAAACCCCAACTCCACGAGTCTCCGTGGGAGGCGCTTGTTGAGCACGCTCTCAACGTACAGGCCGTGCTCCGGGTAGTCCTTCCTCAGATGCTTGACGAACCTCCCGAACAGCCCCTTGCCAGGATGCTTGGCCACGAAGTAGGCGAGATCGATGACCGGCTCGTACGGTACACCGCTAACGTACCGGCGACCCTTGCGGACGTAGAGGCTGAGAAAACCGGGCTCGTCCACGTAGCTGTTGCGAGCATTCGGTTCGGACATGAACTCCGTCAACGTTGGCAGCATCACGGCCTCTCAGTTCATCCAGCCGAAGCCGGTCGATATCTTCCGCTTGGCCTTCACCGCGGCCTCGCGGGCGAGCCCCTCCTCGCGCGTCACGACTTCGAGCCCGAACTCCTTGCGTAGCTCAGCCGCAAGCTCCAGGACGGACGGGTCCTCGGTCGAGAAGTACGAATTCTTCGGCTGCCCCTTCAACTGCCAGTGGAACAGCGCCTCTCCGTAGGCCATCGAGTCGTACGGGATGGGACTCAGATCGCGTCCGTGGGTTTCCTGGCTGCGTTCGTAGCGCA
>Ga0315287_10003649_pt1 | contig 14867 bp, 25 predicted proteins | sample YL17G11_0_MG_FD_205037 | JGI IMG/M metagenome (GOLD analysis project Ga0315287, IMG submission 205037) | Sediment microbial communities from Yellowstone Lake, YNP, Wyoming, USA - YL17G11_0 | ecosystem: Environmental > Aquatic > Freshwater > Lake > Sediment | place: USA: Wyoming | collected... | reverse complement strand
GGTCTCGAGGCTGAGGTTGACAAGCACCACGGCCCCGAAGAAGGCAGCGATGCCACCGGGGATGGCGATACGGATGAACGTGCCCTTGTCGACGTTGCCCTGGCGCCAGTGGGCGAGACCGGACACGAAGGTGGTCGGAAGCTTGGCCAAATGGGTGGACGCGGATGCCGCTGCTGCGCTTACTCCCATGTAGAGCAGGATCGTCGCCGAGGTGACGCCGAAACCCATCCCTAGCGTTCCATCCACGAACTGCGCCGCGCCGCCGGCGATCGCGAATGCCGCGAAGAACCACATAATGACACCTTTCCTAGTGACTTAGTGGGAAAAGTGTGCCAGAGAGAGTTGTTTAATGCAATCCCGACCGCCAAACTAGGAAAGTCGCCTGCTCACCTCGATCGGCGGAGCCAACGTGGTGCTAGCGCACAAAGGTGGCGTTCGGCCGCCACGTCAGCCCCCTGACGACCAGGTCACCTGATCATCGTGTTGGGCGTCTAGACGGGGACGGCGGGCGTGGGGACGCCCAGGGCACGCAGACGCTCCACTCCCCCGTCGTGGGCGGTGAGCACCCAGGGGCCGGCAGCGGTGATCGCCACGGTGTGCTCGAAGTGGGCCGACCAGCGCCCGTCAACGGTCACGACCGTCCAGTCGTCGTCGAGAGTTTTGGTGTGCCGGACACCGAGGTTGACCATCGGTTCAATCGCCAGCGCCATGCCTGCTTCCAGCTTGGGCCCGTGGCCAGGCTGGCCGTAGTTGGGGACGCTCGGCTCCATGTGCATCGAAGTGCCGATCCCGTGACCCACAAACTCCTCAACGATTCCGTAGTCCCCCGAGGCCCGGACGTGCGACTCGACGGCATGACCGATGTCGCTCAGACGTCCACCGGCGCACGCCTTGGCGATGCCCCGCCAAAGCGCGGTCTCGGTGACCTTCAGCAGCTCAGTTGCTTCGGGGGCAGCATCCCCCACGGTGGCGGAGAAGGCTGCGTCGCCATGCCACCCCTCGACAATCGCCCCGCAGTCGATCGAGACCAGGTCACCGTCATTAATCACCCGTGAGCCAGGGATGCCGTGGACGATCTGTTCGTTGACCGACGTACAGATCACCGCCGGAAAACCGTGATAGCCCAGAAACGACGGGGTGGCGCCGGCTGAAGCGATCGCCTCACGGGCGATGGCGTCGAGATCTGCTGTGGTGATCCCGGGAGCCAGGGACTCGCGCAGCCGCTGGAGGGTGTCGGCGACCACGATCCCGGCCGCGCGCATCTTCTCGAACTGCTCCGGCTTCTTCAGCTCGATCGAGCTCCTCCGGCCGAACATCGATGCTCAGGCCGAAAGCACAGCGAGGATGCGGGCAGTCACGTCGTCGACAGAACCGACACCGTCGACCTTGCGGAGCAGTCCGCGTTCGCGGTAGTAACCCACCAGTGGCGCGGTCTCGGAGGCATAGACCTCAAGCCGGCGCCGAATGACTTCTTCAGTATCGTCGGCGCGACCCTGACCCCGCGACAGCAGCCGGGCGACCACAGCCTCGTTGTCGACGACGATCTCGACAACGACGTCGAGCGGCGTCTCAGCAGCGGCCAAGAAGCCGGCAAGTACGTCGGCTTGGTCGAGGTTGCGCGGGTAACCATCGAGTAAGAAACCGGGAACCATATCTGGCTGCGTGAGGCGGTCTGCCACCATGGCGTTGGTGACCTGGTCGGGAACGAGCTGACCCGCATCCATGTACTTCTTGGCCTCAAGCCCCAGAGTCGTTTCCTCGCCGACATTGGCTCGGAAGATATCGCCCGTCGAGATGTGGGGAATTCCGACCTTGGCCGCGATGACCGCGGCCTGGGTGCCCTTGCCGGCGCCCGGCGGGCCGACGAGTACAAGACGCACTAGCGCAAGAACCCTTCGTACGACCGCTGCTGGAGCTGGCTCTCGATCTGCTTCACCGTGTCGAGACCGACACCGACCATGATCAGGATGGACGTGCCTCCGAAGAGGAAGTTTTGGCCCTGCCCGAAGCTGGCGAAAACCACGATCGGGATCACTGCGATCGCCGCCAGGTAGACCGCACCGACCGCGGTAAGACGCGTCAGGACATAGTCGAGGTACTCAGCGGTGGGTCGTCCAGCCCGGATTCCTGGGATGAAGCCGCCGTACTTCTTCATGTTGTCGGCGATATCGTCGGAGTTGAAGGTGATCGCCACGTAGAAGTAGGTGAAGAAGATCGTCAACGCAAAGAAGAGCAACGCGTACCAGGCACCGCTTCCGCGCACCAGGTGCGTCTGGACCCACGTGTTGAGCGCGCCCGTGTTGTTGCTGAGGGTGACGAAGAGCACCGGGAGGTAGAGCATCGACGATGCAAAGATGACCGGGATGACACCGGCCTGGTTGACCTTGATCGGGATGTACGTCGACGAGCCGCCGTACTGACGCCGTCCCACCATGCGTTTGGCATACTGCACAGGGATGCGTCGCTGCGCCTGTTCCATAAGGACCACGAAGGCAACCACGGCCAGGCCCACAGCCAGGACGACCGCGATCGTCCACGCACCTCGGCTGGCGTAGATGTTGGTGAGCTGGCCAGGGAAGCCGGCGATGATCGAGGTGAAGATCATCAGCGACATTCCGTTGCCGATCCCGCGGTCCGTGATGAGCTCACCGAGCCACATGATGACCGCAGTACCTGCGGTCATGATCGCAATCATCGTGAACGTCATCTGGATCGAGTTGTCGGGAATGATCGGCTCAGGACAGCCCTGCAACAGCTGGCCGGAACGCGCCAGGGCGATGATTCCCGTCGACTGCAAGATCGCCAGCCCGACGGTCAGGTAGCGCGTGTACTGGGTGATCTTGGCGGTTCCCGCCTGTCCCTCCTTCTTGAGGGTCTCCAAGCGCGGAATCACCACGGTCAACAGCTGCAAAATGATGCTCGCCGTGATGTACGGCATGATTCCGAGCGCGAAAATCGACAACTGCAGGAGCGCGCCACCGCTAAAGAGGTTGATCAGCGCATAGAGGCTGTCGCCCTTAACCGCGTCGAGGCAGGTCTGCACCGCTGGATAGTCGACCCCAGGCGTCGGGACGTACGATCCGATGCGGTAGATCCCGATCATGGACAGCGTGAAAAAGATCTTCGTGCGCAAGTCAGGCGTGCGGAACGCCTGTCCGAACACTCGAAGCATCACAGCTGGTCCTCCCCGCGGGTGGTCATCTCAGCGACCCTAACAGCCGAGCCGCGGCACGCAGCCACGGCTCGGAAGGGGTCTAGAGCTCGGTTGTCGATCCGCCCGCGGCGGCGATCTTGGTCTTGGCTGTCTCAGAGAACTTATGCGCCGTCACTTGGAGCGCGACAGTCAAATCGCCGTTGCCCAAGATCTTCACCGGGCGATCCTTGCGAACTGCGCCAGCGGCCACCATTTCGTCGACACCGACTGTGCCACCCTTGGGGAAGAGCGCCTCGAGCTTGGCCAGGTTGACAACCTGGTACTCGACACGGTTGCGGTTCTTGAAGCCGCGAAGCTTCGGCAGCCGCATGTGCAGGGGCATCTGACCGCCCTCAAAGCCGGCGGGAACCTGGTAGCGCGCCTTGGTGCCCTTGGTGCCGCGACCAGCGGTCTTGCCCTTCGAGCCCTCGCCTCGACCGACGCGGGTCTTGGCCGTCTTGGCTCCGGGAGCCGGACGCAAGTGATGAACCTTGAGCGTCATGTCAGTCAACCTCCTCAACGGTGACCATGTGCGACACCGTGCTGACCATTCCCCGGATTTCGGGGCGGTCTTCCTTGACGACGACGTCACCGATGCGCTTCAGCCCCAGCGAACGGATGGAGTGACGCTGACTGCTGGTGCCACCGATGACGGACTTCCGCTGCGTGACCTTGATTCGACCCATCAGGAGCTCATCCCGGCGGCGCGCGCCTTCAGCAGGCCCTCGGGGGCCACGTCCTCCAGCGGCAGGCCACGGCGCGCCGCAACTTGCTCGGGGCGCTCCAGACTCTTCAGAGCCGTGACGGTGGCGTGCACGATGTTGATGGCGTTGGACGATCCGAGCGACTTGCTGAGCACATCATGGATTCCGGCTGCCTCAAGGACCGCACGCACCGGACCACCGGCGATAACACCGGTACCTGGGGCGGCTGGCTTCAGCAGGACGACGCCTGCGGCCTTCTCACCCTGGACGGGGTGCGGGATGGTGCCCTGGATCCGAGGCACCTTGAAGAAGCTCTTCTTGGCTTCCTCGACACCCTTGGCGATCGCGGCCGGGACCTCTTTGGCCTTGCCGTAGCCAACGCCGACGGTGCCGTCACCGTCGCCGACGACGACCAGGGCGGTGAAGCTGAAACGACGTCCGCCCTTGACCACCTTGGCCACACGGTTGATGGCGACGACGCGTTCGACGTACTGCGTCTTGTCGGCGGCGTCGCCGCGGCGACCGCGACGCTCGTTGCCACCGCCGCTACCGCGGCGCGAAGGTGCGCTGCTCATGTGGTTGTTTCCTCTTCTTCGATGATCGGGATCAGAAGTTCAGTCCGGCTTCGCGGGCGCCATCTGCCAAAGCAGCGACCCTGCCGGTGTAGCGGTTACCCCCGCGGTCGAAGACCACGGACTCGACTCCGGCAGCCTTGGCGCGCTCAGCGACCAGGGAACCGACCTTGCGGGCCTTGGCGGTCTTGTCGCCGTCAGCGACTCGGACATCGTTCTCCATCGTCGACGCTGACGCCAGCGTGCGGCCGGCCTCGTCGTCGATCACCTGGACGAACACGTGCCGAGCCGATCGGTTGACGACGAGCCGCGGTCGCACCGGGGTGCCTTCGACCTTCTTGCGGACGCGCAGGTGCCGGCGGGCGCGGGACGCCTGCCGGGCCGTGCGGCGTCCTGGCTTGGTGGACAGTGACATGACTACTTACCAGCCTTTCCGACCTTGCGGCGGACGTGCTCACCGGCGTACCGGATGCCCTTACCCTTATATGGCTCAGGCTTACGGATCTTGCGGATGTTGGCTGCAACCTGCCCCACCTGCTGCTTGTCGATGCCGGCCACCGCGAACTTCGTGGGGCTCTCGACTGCGAAGGTGATGCCCTCAGGAGGGGTCACAACAACAGGGTGGCTGTAGCCGACGGCGAACTCGAGGTCTTTGCCCTTAGCGATGACGCGGTAGCCGACACCGACGATCTCGAGCTTCTTCTCATACCCGTCGGTAACCCCTGTGACCATGTTGGCCACCAGTGTGCGGGTCAGTCCGTGTAGCGCCTTCGAAAGGCGCTCATCATCTGGACGGTTCACGACGAGGTCACCTGCCTCTGACCGCTCAACGGTCAGCGGGTTAGCGATCGTGTGGCTCAAGGTGCCCTTCGGACCCTTGACCGTGACGTCCTGTCCTTCAATCGCGATGTCGACCCCAGAGGGAACGGCGATGGGAAGCTTGCCAATGCGCGACATGTCAGACCCCGCTTACCAGACGTAGGCGAGGACTTCCCCACCTACGCCCTTCTTAGTCGCCTGCTTGTCGGTCATCAGCCCTGAAGAGGTCGAGATGATCGCGATACCTAGGCCACCGAGGACGCGCGGCATCGCCGTGGCTCTCGCGTAGACGCGAAGACCTGGCTTGGAGATGCGACGGATACCGGCAATCGAACGCTCACGCTGCGGACCGAACTTCAGGTCGATCACCAACGTCTCGCCAGGTGCACCCTCTTCTTGCTTGACGTGCCAGCTCTTGACGTATCCCTGGTCTTGCAGGATCTGTGCAATGCCCTGCTTGATCTTGCTTGAGGGCATGGCAACATCTTCGTGGAACGCCGAGTTGGCGTTACGCAGACGCGTCAGCATGTCTGCGATCGGGTCGGTCATCGTCATGATTCGTTAACTCTCTCTCGCCGCGGTTTCCGCTGCACTTGTCTCTGGGGACCTACGGCGTAGGGATGTGTGGTTACCAGCTGCTCTTGGTGACGCCGGGAAGCTCTCCACGGTGTGCCATGTTTCTCAGGCAGACACGACAGAGCCCGAACTTGCGGTACACCGAGTGCGGACGACCGCACACGTTGCACCTTGTGTATCCGCGCACCGCGAACTTCGGCTTGCGGGCCGCTTTGTTGACCAGCGCCTTCTTTGCCACGCTCAGTTCTCCTTGAACGGGAAGCCGAGAGCGCGCAGGAGCGCACGTCCCTCGTCGTCTGTCTTGGCGGTGGTCACCACAGTGATGTCCATGCCACGGACTCGGTCGATCGAGTCCTGATCGATCTCGTGGAACATGCTCTGCTCGTTGAGACCAAAGGTGTAGTTGCCGCGTCCGTCGAACTGCCGGGGCGAAAGTCCGCGGAAGTCACGAATACGCGGCAGTGCAACTGACAGCAGCCTGTCGAGGAACTCCCACATGCGGTCGCCGCGAAGCGTTGTGTGCGCCCCAATTGGCATGCCCTCGCGGAGCTTGAACTGGGCGATTGACTGACGCGCCTTGGTGACGGTCGGCCGTTGTCCCGTGATGGCGCCCAGGTCGCGGATCGCCCCTTCGATGAGCTTGGAGTCGCGGGCTGCGTCACCAACACCCATGTTCACGACGACCTTGGTGACCCCAGGCACCTGCATGATGTTCGCGAAACCGAACTCCTCGCGCAATGCTGGCACGATCTCTTCGCGGTAGCGCACCTTGAGCCGTGGCACCGCTGGTGCCACAACCGTGCTGTCAGTCGTAGTCATCTCTTAAAGTTCCTCGTTCGTGCGCTTGGCAATGCGAACCTTGGTGCCGTCTTCGTCCACTCGGTATCCCACTCGGGTGGGAACGTCCTTACCGTCAACCTTGACCACGGGCAGCACATTCGAGATGTGAATCCACGCCTCTTGCGTAATGATCCCGCCAGTCTTGGCACCACGATTGGTCTGACCGATCTTGGTGTGCTTCTTAACCAGATTGACGCCTTCGACGATGACGCGGTCCTGGGTTGGGAAAGCTGCAATCACCTTGCCCACTGCACCTTTGTCTTTACCCGCGATCACCATGACGGTGTCGCCCTTTTTTACGTGCATGGCTAGAGCACCTCCGGTGCAAGCGAGATGATCCGCATGAAGCGCTTGTCGCGCAGTTCTCGGCCCACTGGGCCGAAGATGCGGGTACCGCGCGGGTCACCACCATCTTTGATGATGACCGCGGCGTTCTCGTCGAACTTGATGTACGAACCGTCTGGGCGACGACGCTCCTTGGTGGTACGCACGATGACGGCCTTGACGACCTCACCCTTCTTCACGTTACCGCCGGGGATGGCGTCCTTGACCGTCGCCACAATGATGTCGCCGATACCGGCGTAGCGCCGACCAGAGCCGCCGAGAACCCGGATGCACAAGATCTCCTTGGCACCTGTGTTGTCGGCGACCTTCAGTCGCGACTCCTGCTGGATCACGTCAGCTCCTGCCTACTTGGCCTTCTCGAGGATCTCAACGAGACGCCAGTGCTTCGACCTGCTCAACGGCCGCGTCTCCATCAGAAGAACGCGGTCGCCGACGCCGGCGGAGTTGGTCTCGTCGTGTGCCTTGAGCTTGTTCGTGCGACGAACGACCTTGCCGTACAGCGGGTGCTTGACGCGGTCCTCGACCGCAACGACCACGGTCTTGTCCATCTTGTCGCTGACCACAAGGCCCTCACGGATCTTGCGCGCGGAACGCTCTGGGCTGCTCATGCTCGCCTTCTGTTCACTCATGCCACATCCTCCGGCGTCTCGACCGACGTGATGCCGAGCTCACGCTCGCGCAGCACGGTGTAGATGCGGGCAATGTCCTTACGGACCGCCAGGAGGCGTCCGTGGTTCTCCAACTGGCCGGTGGCGGCCTGAAACCGGAGGTTGAAGAGCTCCTCCTTGGCCTCTGTGAGCTTCGCGACCAGTTCCTCGGTCTCGAGGGTGCGATAGTCCGTGGCTGCGGTGCCGATGGGCATCAGAGCTCACCTGCCTCACGCTTGACGAAACGAGTCTTGATCGGAAGCTTGTGCTGAGCACGCTGCATGGCTTGCCGAGCGAGCGGCTCGGAGACTCCCGAGAGCTCGAACATCACGCGGCCCGGCTTGACGTTGGCGATCCACCACTCTGGCGAACCCTTACCCGATCCCATGCGAGTTTCAGCGGGTTTCTTGGTGAGGGGACGGTCTGGGTAGATGTTGATCCAGACCTTCCCACCGCGCTTGATCGCACGAGTAATCGCGATACGGGCTGCCTCGATCTGCCGGTTGGTGATGTAGCCGGGCTCCATGGCCTGGATCCCGAACTCACCAAAGGTGACCTTGGTTCCGCCCTTGGCGACGCCGCGTCGCGAGGGGTGGTGCTGCTTGCGGTGCTTGACCCGCCGTGGAATCAGCATGGTCTAGGCCTCCGTCGCCGTCTGGTCTGGAGCCGGGTCCGCCGCTACTGGGGTGGCCCCTGCGGTAGCGATTGGCTCAGCTGTCTCGGTGGCAGTGGCCTCGGCGGTCGGGGCGGCATCACGACCACGAGCCGGCCGTGGGGCCCGCGCTGGGGGGCGCGCGCCGCGCTGGCCAATACGGGCAGCGGCAGCCGCCGCCTCCCGCTCAGCGCGCGAACCGGTGACATCGCCCTTGTAGATCCACACCTTGACGCCGATGCGGCCGAAGGTGGTGCGGGCCTCGTAGAAGCCGTAGTCGATGTCTGCGCGCAGGGTGTGCAGCGGCACACGACCTTCACGGTAGAACTCCGTACGCGACATCTCAGCTCCGCCAAGGCGACCGCTGACCTGCACGCGGATGCCCTTAGCGCCTGCCTTCATCGCGCTCTGGATTGCCTTGCGCATCGCACGGCGGAAGGAGACCCGGCTGGAGAGCTGCTCGGCCACACCCTGAGCGACCAGCTGAGCATCTACCTCGGGGTTCTTGACCTCGAGGATGTTGAGCTGCACCTGCTTACCCGTGAGGTTCTCCAGATCGCCGCGAATGCGGTCTGCCTCGGCGCCACGGCGCCCGATGACGATGCCGGGTCGGGCAGTGTGGATGTCGACGCGCACGCGATCACGGGTGCGCTCGATGTCGACCCGGCTGATGCCGGCTCGCTCCATACCCTTGGAGAGCATGCGGCGGATCGCCACATCCTCTTTCACGTAGTCCTTGTATCCCTTGTCGGCGTACCAACGAGAGGTGTACTCGGAGGTGATGCCGAGTCGGAACCCATGAGGGTTGACCTTCTGACCCACGGTCAGCCCTTCTTTCCAGCGGGCGTCGCGTCTTCCGACACGACGACGGTGATGTGACTGGTGCGCTTGCGAATGCGGAATGCCCTGCCCTGAGCACGAGGACGGAAACGCTTCAGCGTCGGTCCCTCATCAACGTAGGCAGAGCTGACGACCAGAATGTCGGCGTCAAGGCCGTGGTTGTTCTCAGCGTTGGCGATGGCGCTGTCGAGCACCTTGCCAACAGGCTCACTTGCTGCCTGCGGGGCGAACCGCAACACGGTCTTGGCCTCGGCTGCCGGCAGGCCACGGATGAGGTCGACCATGCGTCGCGCCTTCTGCGGCGTGATGCGGACGTACCGCGCAGTGCTGCGGGCACTGGTGGTCGAAGGAGCGGTAGCCATCAGCGCCGCCGTCCTTTCCGGTCGTCCTTCTCGTGGCCACGGAAGGTGCGGGTGGGGGCGAACTCGCCGAGCTTGTGACCAACCATGGCATCGGTGATGAAGACCGGCACATGCTTGCGACCATCGTGGACGGCGATCGTGTGGCCGATCATCGACGGGACGATCATCGAGCGCCGAGACCACGTCTTGATGACGTTTCGCGTACCGGCCTCGTTCTGGGCGTCCACCTTCTTGACGAGGTGGTCGTCCACGAAGGGACCTTTCTTCAGACTGCGCGGCATCGCTGGTGGCTCCTAGCGCTTCTTGTTCGACTTGCGGCGGCGGACGATGTACTTGTCGCTGGCCTTGCCCTTTTTCCGGGTACGACCTTCTGGCTGCCCCCAGGGCGAGACCGGGTGGCGTCCACCTGAGGTCTTGCCCTCACCACCACCATGCGGGTGGTCGACGGGGTTCATGGCCACACCACGGACAGTTGGGCGCTTGCCTTTCCAGCGCATGCGCCCGGCCTTGCCCCAGTTGATGTTCGACTGCTCGGCGTTGCCCACCTCGCCGACCGTGGCGCGAGCGCGCACATCGACGTTGCGGATCTCACCGGAAGGCAGCCGCAACTGAGCGTAGGGACCGTCCTTTGCGACCAGCTGAATGCTCGACCCGGCCGACCTGGCGAGCTTGGCGCCGCCACCGGGGCGGAGCTCAACCGCGTGGATCACCGTTCCCACGGGGATGTTGCGCAAAGGGAGCGAGTTGCCGGGCTTGATGTCCGCGCTCGCACCGTTCTCGACGGTGTCGCCCTGCTTCAGCTTGTTCGGCGCGAGGATGTAGCGCTTCTCGCCGTCGACGTAGTGCAACAGGGCGATACGTGCTGTGCGGTTGGGGTCGTACTCGATGTGCGCGACCTTGGCCGGCACCCCGTCCTTGTCAGCCCGGCGGAAGTCGATGACGCGGTAGGCACGCTTGTGACCGCCCCCCTGGTGGCGCGTCGTGATCCGACCCGAGGCGTTGCGGCCACCCTTCTTGGGGAGCGGGCGCACCAGTGACTTCTCCGGCTCGGAGCGGGTGACCTCGACGAAGTCGGCCACGCTCGAGCCACGACGGCCCGGCGTTGTCGGCTTGTACTTACGGATTCCCATAGCTCTTAACAGTCCTTAGTTAGCTCTCGCCGGTCAGGAGACCGGACCGCCGAAGATGTCGATGCGGTCGCCGGGGGCGACACTGACGATGGCTCGTTTGGTGTCTTTGCGCTTGCCCCACCCGGTGCGAGTGCGACGACGCTTGCCCTGACGGTTCAGGGTGTTGACGCTGACGACGGTGACCCCGAAGACCTTCTCGACCGCGATCTTGATCTCGGTCTTGTTGACATCAGGGTGCACCTCGAAGGTGTACTTGTTCTCATCGAGGAGCCCGTAGCTCTTCTCTGAGATCACCGGCTTGATGAGGACGTCGCGGGGGTCCTTCTGGATAGCGGCGGCGGTCATGCCGAGGCCTCCTCGTCTGCGATGGCGGCTTCGGTCGACGTGGCGACCGCCTTTGCCGACTTCCCGCGTACCGGGCCCTCGAGCAACGCGTTCAGCGCTGCCTGGGTGAACACGACGTCATCGCTGACGAGGACGTCGTAAGTGTTCAGCTGGTCGGGGGTGACTATGTGTACGTGGGTGAGGTTGCGGAGGCTGAGCCACGCAGTGTCGTTACCTCGCTCAAGCACGACTAGAACATGTCGGCGCTCAGAGAGCCGCGCCACTGTCGCTGCCGCTGCCTTGGTCGAGGGCGTCTCACCATCGACGATCGCCGTTACGACATGGACCCGGCCGTTGGCCAGTCGGTCGGAGAGGGCGCCGCGAAGAGCCGCGGCCTTCATCTTCTTTGGCGTGCGCTGCTCGTAGCTACGGGGCTGCGGGCCATGAACCACGCCACCACCGACGAACTGCGGTGCGCGAATCGAACCCTGACGAGCACGCCCGGTGCCCTTCTGGCGGTAAGGCTTCCGGCCACCGCCGGCCACCTCAGCGCGAGTTTTGGTCGACGCGGTGCCCTGCCGAGCGGCGGCAAGCTGGCCGACCACGACCTGGTGGATCAGCGGGATGTTGACCTGGACCTCGAAGATCTCAGGCGGCAGCTCAGCTGTGCCGCTCTTGGTGCCGTTAGGGCTGATGACGTCGACGGTGCTCACTTGGTGGCTCCCTTCGCTGCGCTCTTGACGAAGACGAGGCTGCCGACGGAACCGGGGATCGCGCCCTTGATCAGGAGCAAGCCATTCTCGGTGTCGACGGCGTGCACAGTGAGGTTCTGCAGGGTTACCGACTCGCCACCCATGCGGCCAGACATCTTCAAGCCCTTGAAGACGCGGCTTGGAGTTGATCCGGCGCCGATCGATCCGGGCTTGCGGTGGTTGCGGTGCGAGCCGTGGCTGGCGCTGACACCGTGGAAGTTGTGACGCTTCATCGTTCCAGCAAAGCCCTTGCCCTTGGACGTGCCGGCGACGTCGACCATCTGGCCGGCCTCGAACACGTCTGGGCCGAGCTCTTGGCCGAGCGTGTACTCAGACGCGTCGTCGGTGCGAAGCTCGACCAGATGACGGCGCGGCGTTACACCGGCCTTGGCGTAGTGCCCTGCAGCAGGCTTGTTCACCTTGCGCGGGTCGATCGCACCGAAGCCGAGCTGGACGGCGGAGTACCCGTCGCCATCGGCGGAGCGCACCTGCGTCACGACGCAGGGGCCAGCCTTGACGACGGTGACTGGAACGATCTTGTTGTCCTCGTCCCACACCTGGGTCATCCCCAGCTTTTCGCCCAGGATTCCCTTCACGTTCTTACCCATTGTCCCGCGTCCCTTTAGAGCTTGATCTCGATGTCGACGCCAGCCGGAAGGTCGAGTCGCATGAGCGAATCGACGGTCTTCGGGGTCGGGTCGATGATGTCGATGAGCCGCTTGTGCGTACGCATCTCGAAGTGCTCGCGGCTGTCCTTGTACTTGTGCGGCGACCGGATGACGACGAAGACATTCTTCTCCGTCGGCAACGGCACAGGGCCGGCGACCTGCGCACCCGTGCGGGTGGCCGTCTCAACGATCTTCCGGGCCGATGAGTCGATGACCTCATGGTCATACGCCTTCAGCCGGATGCGGATCTTCTGTCCCGCCATGTCGTTTCCCGAAATCCTTCTCTTCGTAAGTGCCGTTAGTGGCTAACCGGTAAGCCCCGCAGCCTCGCTGCGAGCCTCGTGGCTCCGACCCCCGCGGTCGGGTGTGTCGCGTTTGCGCACACAGACGTCCTCCGGCGATTGCGCCAAAGAGACGGGGTTCGAAGCCCGGCTGGTGCCGGGCGCCGGGCAGGGACGTTAGGTCTGGTCAGTCTTGCGACCAACGCGCTGTGAACCTGAGCCCCTGCCCAAGCAACCTGGACAGTATGCCCCATGGGGGGCGGATTACCGAAATCGTGCCTTACTTGTTGATCTTGGTCACACGACCAGCGCCAACGGTGCGGCCGCCCTCACGAATGGCGAACCGCAGACCCTCGTCCATGGCGATGGGCTGGATCAGCTCGACCGACATCTCGGTGTTGTCGCCCGGCATGACCATCTCGGTGCCCTCAGGGAGAGTCACAACACCGGTGACGTCCGTGGTGCGGAAGTAGAACTGCGGACGGTAGTTGTTGAAGAACGGCGTGTGCCGGCCGCCCTCATCCTTGGAGAGGATGTAGACGTTCGCCTCGAAGTTGGTGTGCGGGGTGGTCGTTCCGGGCTTCACCACAACTTGGCCACGCTCGACGTCCTCGCGCTTGATGCCACGAATGAGCAGACCGACGTTCTCACCGGCCTGGCCCTCGTCGAGGAGTTTGCGGAACATCTCGATGCCGGTGACCGTGGTCTTGGTGCTCTCCGGCTTGATGCCGACGATCTCGACGTCTTCGTTGACCTTGACGATTCCGCGCTCGATACGGCCGGTGACGACGGTGCCACGACCGGTGATCGTGAAGACGTCCTCGACGGGCATGAGGAAGGGCTTCTCGGTCTCGCGCTCGGGGGTTGGGATCGCCGTGTCGACTGCGTTCATGAGCTCGAGGATCTTCTCGCCCCACTCTGCGTCACCTTCAAGGGCTTTCAGCGCCGAGAGCCGAACGATCGGAATGTCATCGCCGGGGTACTCGTACTCGCTGAGCAGCTCGCGAACCTCGAGCTCGACGAGCTCGAGGATCTCCTCGTCGTCGACCATATCGGCCTTGTTGAGCGCAACAACGATCGAGGGGACACCCACCTGGCGGGCCAGGAGGACGTGCTCCTTGGTCTGCGGCATGGGGCCGTCGGTCGCTGCGACCACGAGGATCGCACCGTCCATCTGCGCAGCACCGGTAATCATGTTCTTGATGTAGTCGGCGTGCCCTGGGCAGTCGACGTGCGCGTAGTGACGTGCCTCGGTCTGATACTCGACGTGCGCGATCGAGATCGTGATACCGCGCTCGCGCTCCTCAGGAGCCTTGTCAATCTGGTCGAACGCCGAGGCCTCGTTGAGGTCTGGGTACTTGTCGTGCAGCACCTTGGTGATCGCCGCGGTCAGAGTCGTCTTACCGTGGTCGATGTGGCCAATGGTGCCGATGTTGACGTGCGGTTTGGTCCGCTCGAACTTGGCCTTCGCCACTGGAGTCCTCCTCTGGACTGATTTGCCTTACGCCGTTCGACGTAATCTTGGATCTTCTTGGTGAAGTTGTGGTGGTGCGTCGCCCGGGGCTACTCGCCTCGCGCCTTCGCGATAATCTCCGTCGCCACATTGTTCGGGACCTGGGCGTAGGAGTCGAACTGCATCGAGTACGACGCGCGACCCTGCGTCTTGCTGCGCAGGTCACCGACGTATCCGAACATCTCCGACAGTGGAACAGTTGCCGTGACGATGCGCGAACCTGAGCGCTCGTCCATCGACAAAATGTGTCCGCGGCGGGAGTTGAGGTCGCCGATGACGTCACCCATGAAGTCTTCTGGGGTGATCACCTCGACGGACATCATCGGTTCGAGAAGCACCGGCTTGGCGCGCTTGGCGCCTTCCTTGAATGCCATCGAACCGGCGATCTTGAACGCGAGCTCTGAGGAGTCGACGTCGTGGTAGGCCCCGTCCTTCAGAGTCACCTTGACACCGACCATGGGGTAACCGGCAAGAACGCCGTACTCCATGGCCTCCTGGGCTCCGGCGTCAACGCTCGGGATGTATTCGCGAGGGATGCGGCCACCGGAGATCTTGTTCTCGAACTCGTAGCCCGCCTCTTCACCGGCGCCGAGGGGCTCCATGCTGATCTGCACCTTGGCGAACTGGCCAGAGCCACCGGTCTGCTTCT
>Ga0315287_10003648_pt1 | contig 14868 bp, 14 predicted proteins | sample YL17G11_0_MG_FD_205037 | JGI IMG/M metagenome (GOLD analysis project Ga0315287, IMG submission 205037) | Sediment microbial communities from Yellowstone Lake, YNP, Wyoming, USA - YL17G11_0 | ecosystem: Environmental > Aquatic > Freshwater > Lake > Sediment | place: USA: Wyoming | collected... | reverse complement strand
GAGGTCAAGGCCGTAAATGCTCCCTGAGGAAAGTTGCGGCCACCCCTGGTGGAGCGGGGGCTTGAGGGAGGAAAGGGGGCGAGAAGCATATTCCTCATAGAGTCCGAAACGTTGCGGAATCCATAGGAAGTGGATCAGGTTGAGATATTTCCTGGGTCAACGGTAAGATCACCATGATGGATTGCACGGCTCAGCTGGCCGTTACGGCGTCAACATTGCACCCTCCCTCGCCCGGCCCGGGGGGAAGTGCCTCTTCTCTGTCATCAGCGCCGCCGACGAGCAGACCTGGCATTGGACCCAGCCAGCGGCGACCGCACCCATCCGGATGGAAGTGGCGGTCGTTGGGTAGGCAAGGCAGACACATCCTGCCTCAGGGCGGCAAGGAGGTGAGGGATGCGGCATCCTCGATCAGCAGCGCCCGACGCGCGGATGGGACCAGGTGGTCGGTGGCGGCGAGAATCGCACTCTCCACCGACTCGAAGATTGGAAGCGGCAGCCCGCCCTGGGCGTTCAGGTTCGGTGAGACCAGCCAGACGCGCCGCCCGCTCGCGGTGAACCGGAGAAAGCTCAAGAGCTTGTGGTCGCCGAGCCGATAATTTTCGCGGGTGTGCTGTTCGCTCGCCGCGAGCGTCGGCGGCGATTCGAGGAACTGGGTGAAGGTCGGCGGCCCGATTCCCGCGGGGCAGTCGGCAACGAGAGCCAGAATGCCGCCGGCCGCCACCGCGGACTTCCAGTGCTCGAAGCCCTTGAGCGCCTGGTAGAAATCGCGGTCCAGCGGATGATCGACGAAGCAAAGAACGAGTGGCGCCGGGCCGTCGATCTGCCGCCCGAAGAGAACCCGGCCGCGGGGAGCGAGGGCCTCGATCACGCCGTGCAGCGGCCCCGCGTGCCAGCCGTGGATCTCTCCGCGCGCGACGAGGGCGTTCACGCCAAGCGGTTCCGAAGCCCCCCTGCCATCCAGCCGCGCGCGGACCATGCCGGCCGCCTCCTCGAGGTCGAGATGCAGAGGGTTGTCGGAGAGCGCCCCGGGGGCCGCACCCGGCTCGATGGCCAGACGGTGGTTGGCTCGCATCGTTTCGAGGGAGCACAGGCCGGGGACGAGTGACTTGCGCCCCCCCGTCCACCCGGCAAAATAGTGCGGCTCCACCGAGCCGAGGCAGACAACCGCGGCCGGCCAGTCGAGCAGCCGGTTGATCTCCACCGGGGTGCCGCGGCTCGTTGTCCCGAGGTGAACGAGCGGGTCCGCGGCGGCGCGGTGAACGTGGATGCGCGACCGGACTTGATCGAGAAAGCCGCCGAAGATCTCCCGCAGCTCGGGTTCGGTTGGCGGCGTGTGGCAACCGGTGGCGACGGCGATGCGCACGTCGGGGGAGGACCAGTCGCAATCGAGAAGACCCATGAGCCATGGGGTGGGAGTCGCGCGCTGGGCGTCGTTGACGACCACGAGCAGCGGGCCGCTCGGCACCGACACCGACCGTGGTGCGGGAAGCGACTGCGGCGGTGGCGCGGGTGGGGTGGCCGCGAGGCGATCAATCCGCCAACCCGGCGGAAAACTCACCGGCATTTCCACCGCCCCGGCGCAAAGCACCCTGCGGATGCTGGTCCTTGATCGCGACATGGCAATCGGTATACCGCGAACAGCGTTGTTTTGCCAGCCGGCCCGTTCCGAGTTTTTCGGCAACCTGCTAGGATGAAACCCTCGAGGATCGGAGCTGACGGTTATTCAAGAGGGGGAGCGGCATGTACGATTTCTACAAGGATCTCATCGCGAAAAACGATTCGAAGATCGTGCTCCTGGTCATGGACGGGCTCGGCGGACTTCCCCGCGAGACGGGCGGTAAAACAGAACTGGCCACCGCGCGCACGCCGAACCTCGACCGGTTGGCGGCCATCTCCTCCTGCGGCCTCTTCGAGCCGGTGCTCCCCGGCGTCACCCCGGGGAGCGGGCCATCGCACCTGGCGCTCTTCGGCTACGACCCGCTGGAGTTCAGGATCGGCCGCGGCGTCATGGAGGCGCTGGGCGTGAACTTCCCCGTCGAGCGCGGCGACCTCTGCGTGCGGCTCAACTTCGCGACCGCCGACGCGCAGGGGATCCTGCTTGACCGGCGTGCCGGCCGTCCGAAGGACGAGGAGACGGTGCGGCTGGCGGCGAAGCTGCAAGCGGCGGTCGCCGTTTCCGGTTACAAGATCTTTTTCCGGCCGGTGAAGGAGCACCGCGCGGCGCTCGTCGTGCGCGGCCCCGGATTGGCGGAGGGGATCCGCGACACCGATCCGCAGGTAACGGGAAAGCCGCCGCTGCCGGTGGTCGGCACCGACGCCGAGAAAACCAAAAAGACGGTCGAGGTGCTGACCTCGATCGTCGCGCAGGCTGAACGGGCGCTCGCGGACGAGCCGAAAGCCAACAGGATGCTCCTGCGCGGGATTTCGTTCTTCCACCCGCTGCCGACCCTGGAGGAGCGTTTCGGCGTGCGCTGCTGCGGAATCGCCGCCTACCCGATGTACAAAGGTCTCGCGCGCCTGGCCGGCATGGCGGTGGACGACCGGCCGAAGACCCCCGCCGATCTGGTCGCCGTGCTCAAGGACCGCTGGGCGGACTTCGACTACTTCTTCGTGCACTACAAGTACACCGATTCCTCCGGCGAGGACGGCGACTTCGAGCGCAAGGTGCGGATGATCGAGGAGTGCGACGCGCTCCTCCCGGCGATCGAGGCGCTGCGACCCGACGTGCTCGCGGTCACGGGCGATCACTCGACACCCGCGCTGATGAAGGGGCACAGCTGGCATCCGGTACCGGCGCTGCTGCATTCGCGCTACTGTCTGGCCGATGGACTGCCCGGGTTTGACGAGGTCAGCTGCGCACGAGGCACGCTGGGACAGCGCCCGACGCTGCACCTGATGGGGCTGCTGCTGGCCCACGCACTGCGGCTGTCGAAGTACGGGGCCTAGAGCGCGGCTGCGCTGCGTGAACGCGCTCGATGGCGTTGCAGGACTTCCGCTCGCTCGCGCTGGTTAAGAGCGTGTCGGTCCTGGCTCATGAGAGGAGAAATCATTGGGACAGGGGGTCGAGGTAACGCGGGGATGCGCCGCACCAAGTGGCAGGGTGTTTCGGAACGTGACTGGCGTCACATTTTAGCCGCCGCCCCGTGTCCATAATAAACGTAACGACAATTAAACGACGTTAAAGCTCAAGGCGCTGGAAACCAGGAACCTTCGTGTAGTAGAGCAGCGGGTGAAAGGGGATCCGCCATGACGAGAATATCGAGTCTGCTGGCGCTCATTTTCCTGTCGAGCACGCTCCCCATGTGCGGGGGGAGCGGCGGCGACGGTGTTGCGGACCCGACCCCGGCGGAGAGAGCCGCTCAGTCGAGGCTGCGCGTCTTCCTCACTGACAAGCCCGCCGAGGAGTACTCGGCGGTGCGGGTGACGATCGCATCCGTCCGCATTCACCGCAGCGGCGACGCCGGGGAGATGGACGGGGGGTGGATGGAGATTCCGGTTGACCCTACGGTAAAAATGCCCGTCGACCTGCTGGTGTTGCGCAACGGCGTGCTCCTGGGGCTCGGCAGCGCGCCGCTTCCCGTCGGCCACTACCAGCAGATCAGGCTGGTGCTCGCGCCGAACACCGGCGCTGAGCCGCCTTTCAACCAGAGCCTCGTCACCGCGGACGGGGTGACCCATGCGCTCGAGGTCCCGAGCGGGACCATCAAGATCGTGCACGGGTTTTCCGTCGATACGCCGCAGGCGACCGACCTGACGCTGGATTTCGATGCCTCGCAATCGGTCAAGAAGCGCGGGAATGGCATCTATTTCATGACGCCGGTGATCCGGGCGACCAGTTCGACGGCCAGCTGATTCCGGCCCGCGCGCTGCGCCTGTCGAAGTACGGGGCCTCGAGTGCGGCTGCGCTAATCCTTCAGGCTCGTCCCTATCACGTTCGCTGTGCCGAGGAAGGCGAAGATCGCCATGGTGTGGATCAGCATCCAGGGCGTCTCATCGGACGGCATCAGGAAGTAGAAGCCGAAGCAGGCCGTGATCAGCGCCAGGTAGGTGATCGTCCCGGCGATGTGATTGTCGAACAATCTCGAGCGCAGCTGCCAGAGCTGATAGGGGAGGCCGACCAGCGGCAGCAACGCGACGAGCAGCGCGATGGGCGCCGAGCCGCTGGTGCGGTAGGACCAGAGCGTGAGCAGGATCTGGAGCGCGACGAAAGCCGCGAGGAAAATCGGCAGGTGGAGCTCCGGGTTCACCCGAGGCGCTCCAGAACCCGGAAGCCCGCGCGTCGCAGACTGGAGGCAATCGGGGTCGTGTCGCAGCTCTTGAGGCGAAAGTGGTGGACGCGCGGCGTTTTCCCGTGACTCGGGGAGACGCCGACGCTGATGATCTTGCCGCGGTGGCGGCGGATGATGGAGCTGGTGCGCTCCAGGGCGAGCGGATCGCGGCCGAGGGCGATATCGATGCGCGAGCTGGACTCGAGCAGCCCCATGATCTCAGTGAAGACGCCGAGGATGTCGGTCTCGGTGATGATGCCGACGACGCGGCCGCGGTCCACCACCGGCAGGCAGCCGATCTTGAGCGTGATCAACAGACGCGCTGCCTCCTCGATGTCGGTGCCGCGGGCCACGACGACCGGGTCCGCGGTCATCACCTCGTCGACCCGGACCCCCGGCGGCAGAAAGTAGGCTTTGCCGGCCCTTGAACCGCACGCGCCGGGGCGCTGCTGCACCATGACCCCGAGCACGTCGCGGTCTGAGACGATGCCGACGAGCCGCTCTCCCTCGAGGACGGGAAGATGGCGGATGGCATTGATCGCCATCAGGGTCTGGGCGTGATCCACGCTCTCAACCCGCTGGATCGTGACTACCCGTGCCTTCATGCGCCGCTCGACCCTCATGACAGACCCACCAGCCCGAAGTCCCCGCGCCCCACAGCTTCCGGAGGCCTTTCCCGGTGCCGAGTATAACGGCGACCGCGCGGGAGGGTCAAGGAAGTCCCGCCGAGCGCAGTGTCCCGGTTGAACGGAACAGCACCCTGGCGGCCTTGCTGATTGACGGGTGGGGGGGGTGCCGGTAAGATGCCGCACGCACAGGCAAATTCGGCCACCATGGCCGCGGGGGGATCGATGCCGGGGTACCCGGGCGGCACACGGAAAATTTGGACGGTCTCGGAGCTCAACCGCGCCGCGGGCGAGTTGCTCGAGGAGGCGTTTCCGCGCGTCTGGGTCGAGGGCGAGATTTCCAACTGGAAGGTCTACGGCTCGGGCCACGCCTACTTCTCGCTCAAGGACGACGGCGGGCAGATCGCCGCGGTCCTTTTTCGAGCCGCGGCGAAGAACTTTCGTTTCGAGCCGCGCGACGGGCTCGCGGCGCTGGCCGCGGGCCGGGTCAGTCTCTACGGCCAGCGGGGTCAGTACCAGCTCATCGTCGATGAGCTCGAACCCCGGGGCAAGGGGGCGTTGCAGCTGGCCTTCGAGCAGCTCAAGGAGAAGCTGCAGAAGGAGGGGCTCTTCGATGCGGCGCGCAAGCGACCGCTGCCTGCGTTGCCGCGCACCGTCGGTGTCGTGACCAGCCCGACCGGCGCGGTGATCCGCGACATCATCACCGTGCTCGGTCGGCGCTTCGCCAACGTGCGGGTGCTTCTCAACCCGGTGCGTGTCCAGGGCGAGGGGGCGGGTGCGGAGATCGCTGCGGCGATAACCGAGCTTGCGCGGCGGGGCGATGTCGACGTGCTCATCGTCGGGCGCGGCGGCGGCTCGATGGAAGACCTCTGGGCTTTCAACGAGGAGGTGGTTGCGCGTGCGATCGCCGCCTGCCCCGTCCCGGTCATTTCGGCGGTGGGCCACGAGACGGATTTCACGATCGCGGATTTCGTCGCCGACCTGCGCGCGCCGACGCCCTCGGCCGCCGCGGAGTTGGTCGTCCAGAGCAAGGATGCCCTCGAGGCCCGGGTCACCACGCTCAAACGGCAGATGCGCGCGGCCTGCGGTGCCCGCTTCCAGAGCGCGCGCCACCGGCTCGATTCGCTCGCGGTGCACCGGATGATCAGCGACGGGCGCCGACGCCTGCGGGACCTGGCCCAGGAGGTCGACGGCCTCGAGGGCGCCCTGCAGCGGGCGGGCGCCGAAAAGAGTGCGGCGCGTCGCCGCGCGCTCGAGCGGCTCGGCGACGCGTTGGCCCACCTCTCCCCGCGGGCGCGCTGGGCAGTGCTGGGCGGGCGGCTCGCGAATGCCGGCGCGCGACTGGCAGCCGCGGAGGGGCGATCGATTACGTCGCGCCGCAATCGGGTGGCGGTGCTCGCGGGCACGCTCGACGCGCTCAGTCCGCTCGGGGTCCTCGGGCGCGGCTACAGCATCTGCCGGCGGCTGCCGGGTCTCGAGATCGTCAAGGACGCCGCCACGGTGACGGCGGGTGGTGAGGTCGAGGTCCTGCTGCACCGGGGACGCTTGTGGTGTACCGTGAAGGAATAGCGCGGGAGGGGAGGTCAACATTCTCGCGGACCACGTGCATGGTGTGTTGAAAGAGCAGAGGGAGGGTGGAGAAGACATGGCGAGGAAGAAGGCACCCGTCGGCACGTCGGGGCCGACATTCGAGGAGGCGCTCGCGCGGCTGGAAACCATCGTGCGCGAACTCGAGGAGGCCGACCTGCCCCTTGAGCGCTCGCTCACCGTCTTCGAGGAGGGGGTGCGGCTCTCGCGCCTGCTTCACGAGCGGCTCAATGAGGCGGAGCGCAAGGTCGAGATCCTGATGAAGAACGAGGCCGGCGAGAAGGTGCCGGTGCCGTTTGCGACCGGCGTCGAAGCGGTCGGCGGCGAACCGGCCGCAGCCTCGGGCGTTGCCGCGGACGACGCGGATGAGGACGCCGAGGACGATGTTGAGGACGATGGCACGACGGGCGGGAGCCCGGGTGGGCATGGGCAGAGCGCACTCCCTTTCTAACGGTTGCGGCGGCGACCCGGCGGCCGACGCCGAGGTCTACCTGCGCGAGTCCGCAACCCTGGTCGAGGACTTTCTCGATCGGGTCCTTCCCCCGGTGTCCGGTCACCTGCCGCGGCTCGCCGAGGCAATTCGCTACAGCGCCCTCGGGGGCGGGAAGCGCCTGCGTCCGGCGCTCGCCTTCGCCGCGGCGGAGGGTTGCGGCCACGATCGCACGCTGGCGCTGCCGGTGGCGGCGGCCGTCGAGATGATCCACACTTACTCGCTGATCCACGACGACCTCCCGGCGATGGATGACGACGACATCCGCCGCGGGCGGCCGACGTCGCACAAGGTCTTCGGCGAGGCCCTCGCGATCCTCGCCGGCGACGCCTTGCTCACGCAGGCCTTCGAAGTTCTCGCGGCCGCGGCAGCGATTGCGCCCGCCCGTCGGGTGGAGATCGTGCGCGAGATCGCCGCGGCCGGAGGCGCCGGTGGTCTCGTCGGGGGCCAGGTCGCCGATCTCGAGGGTGAAGGCCGCGACCTCACGCTTCCCGATCTGGAGTTCATCCACGCTCGCAAAACCGGCGCCCTGATCCTTGCGAGTGTGCGCGCCGGCGCTCTCGCCGCCGGGGCCGATCCGGGGCAGATCGCCGCTCTTTCGGAGTATGCGCGTCGGGTTGGCCTGGGCTTCCAGATCACCGACGACCTGCTCGACATCGAGGGCGATCCATCTGCCACCGGCAAAGGCACGGGGCGCGATTCGACGCACCGCAAGGCGACCTTCCCGGCGATCTTCGGGATTGAGGCTTCGCGTCAACGCGCGGCCGAACTCGTTGCTGAGGCGCTGGCGGCCATCGCCACTTTCGGCGTCGAAGCCGACCCGCTGCGCAATCTGGCGCGCTTTGTCGGCAGCAGGAAGCGCTAGCGTGACCGCACCGCTTCTGGCGCGGATCGACGCGGGCACCCCGGTCGCCTCCCTCACGCTCGAGGAGCAAGCGCGGCTTGCGGCCGAGATTCGCGAAATCATCATCGCCACGGTTGCCCGCACCGGCGGTCACCTGGCGCCCAGCCTCGGGGTCGTCGAGCTGACCATTGCTCTTCAGGCTGTCTTCCCGACGCCCCGCGACCGCATCGTCTGGGACGTTGGTCACCAGTGCTACGCCCATAAATTGCTGACCGGCCGCCTCGAGCGTTTCTGCACGCTGCGGCAGAGCGGCGGAATCTCGGGGTTCCCCCGTCGCTCGGAGAGTTGCCACGACGTCTTCGGCACGGGGCACAGCGGCACGAGCATCTCGGCGGCGGCCGGGCTGGCGGCGGCGCGCGACGCCCTGGGGCAGGATCACAAGGTCGTCGCGGTCATCGGCGACGGCTCGATGACTTCCGGCGAGGCCTTCGAGGCGCTCAATCACGTGGGGCACCTCAAGCAGGATCTGGTCGTCGTGCTCAACGACAACGAAATGTCGATCTCCCCGAACGTCGGGGCGCTCTCGTCGTATCTGAACCGCGTGCTCACCGGACACCTGCCGACGCGGATGCGCGACGAGTTCGTCAAGTTCCTGCGTTCGCTCCCTGGTGTCGGCGAGCAGGCGGCCAAAATGGCCAAGCGCGTCGAGGAATCGGTCAAGGCGCTCATCGTGCCGGGACTGCTTTTTGAGGAACTTGGATTCCGGTACGTCGGCCCGATCCCCGGCCACGAGTTGAAAAACCTCATCGAGACCTTCCGCAACGTTCGGGATCAGTTCAAGAAGCCGGTTCTGGTGCACGTAATCACGAAAAAAGGCAAGGGGTATCCGCCGGCCGAGCGCGATCCGGCGCGCTACCACGGTGTCGGGCCCTTCGATCCGGCCACCGGTGCGCTGATTACGCGGCCGGCTCCGCCCGCGTTCACCACGGTTTTCGGCGAGGCACTGGTGCGCGAGGCCGTCCGCGAGCAGCGCCTGATCGCGATTACCGCGGCGATGACCGACGGGACCGGCCTGGCGCCCTTCGCCGCCGCGCACCCGGGCCGCTTCTTCGACGTCGGCATCGCCGAACAACATGCGGTGACCTTCGCCGCCGGCCTCGCCTGCGAGGGTCTGCGGCCCGTGGTCGCCGTCTATTCGACGTTCCTGCAGCGCGCCTTTGACCAGGTGCTGCACGATGTCTGCCTCCAGGGGCTGCCCGTGGTCTTCGCGCTCGATCGCGCCGGCCTGGTGGGCGACGACGGGGCGACTCACCACGGGGTCTTCGATCTCTCCTACCTGCGACAGATGCCGAATCTCGTCATTGCGGCGCCGAAGGACGAAGCCGAACTTGCGCGATTGCTCCGCACTGCGCTCATCCATCACGGGCCGATAGCGTTGCGCTACCCGCGCGGCGCCGGGATCGGCGTGGCAGTTCCGGAGGACCCCGAGCCGCTGCCCATCGGCACCTGGGAGACCTTGCGGCCCGGGGGCGATCTGGCGATTCTCGCGGTGGGCTCCTGCGTCTACCCCGCGTTGGAGGCGGCACGGGAGCTCGAAACCGAAGGCTGGCGGGTCGGGGTCGTGAACGCCCGCTTCGTCAAGCCGCTAGATGTCGTGCTTCTCGCGCAGACGGCAGCCGAGAACGCGCTGCTGCTGACCGCGGAAGAGAATGTCCTCGCGGGAGGGTTCGGCGCCGCAGTGCTCGAGCACTGCGCGGCGCACGGACCGTCAGCTGTGCGCGTCGAACTGGCGGGAATCCCGGATGAGTTCGTCGAGCACGGTACCCAGCAGGCCCTGCGCGCGAAATACGGACTCGATGCCGCCGGCCTCGCAACGAAAGCACGGAAAATGCTCGAGGACAAACGTGACGGCCGCTGAGATGACATGAAAACCACGCGACGGCTCGACCTCGTCCTTGTCGAACGCGGGCTTGCCCCCAGTCGCGAGCAGGCCCGGGCGCTGGTGCTCGGCGGGCGCGTGCAGGTGGCAGGGCTCCGGGTCGACAAAGCCGGCGCCGCCGTCAACCCGGCGGCGCCGATCGAGGTGGAGGGCGGGTTGCCGTACGTCGGTCGCGGGGGAATCAAACTCGCGGGAGCTCTCGAACAGTTTGGAATGACGGTGCAGGGACTGGTCGCGGCCGATGTCGGCGCCTCGACCGGGGGGTTCACCGACTGCCTGCTCCAGCAGGGGGCGTCGAAGGTCTACGCCATCGACGTCGGCTACGGGCAGTTGGCCTGGAAGCTTCAGAGCGACCCGCGCGTGGTGCGGCTCGATCGCGTGAACATCCGGATGGCCACGCCGGCGCTCCTGCCGGAGCCGTGCGATCTGGCGGTGATCGACGTCTCCTTTATATCGCTCCGGCTCGTGCTGTCTCCGGCGCTTGCGCTCCTGCGAGAAGGCGGGCAGGTGGTGACGCTGGTCAAGCCCCAGTTCGAAGTCGGAAGGGGGAGGGTCGGAAAGGGAGGGATCGTGCGTGATCCCGACCTGTGGCGCGAGGTGCTCGCGGGTCTCGTCGACCATGTCGTCGCCGCGGGCCACGCCGTGATCGGGTGGTGCGAGTCGCCGATCGCCGGGGCGGACGGGAACCGCGAATTTTTCTTTCACATCGGCAAAGGAGGGGCAGGTGACCGCAGCGCAACCATCCGCAGCGCCGTCGCAGCCTGGCGGCCCGCTGGTTCTTGAACCGCCGCGGCGCGTCGGCATCGTTGGCAAGCCGCACCACCCGCAGATCCGGCCGGTGGTCGAGCACCTCGTGCGTCGTTTCAAGGCCCTCGACGTGGCGCTGGTGATCGAGGAGCGCACCGCTGTCTGGGAGGACCCGGAGATTCCGCGGGTGGCAAGCCTGCTCGACGCGGGGCTCGACCTGATCGTGGTCCTCGGTGGCGACGGGACGCTGCTCTCGGTCGCCCGCACCGCGCAGACCGAGGGGATCCCGCTGCTCGGGGTAAACCTCGGGTCGCTGGGTTTTCTCACCGAGACCGCGCTCGACCGGCTCGACCCGGTGATCGACGCGGTGATCGCCGGAAGCTGCACCATCGAGGAGCGCACCATGCTCGAGGTCGAGGTGCTGCACCGCGAGCGCGCGCACGGCCCGTTCGCCGTGCTCAACGACGCGGTCATCAACAAGGCGGCGCTGGCGCGCATGATCGAGATGGAGGCTTCGGTGGACGGCGCCTACCTGACGACGTACCGGGCCGACGGCCTGATCGTCGCCACGCCGACGGGGAGCACGGCGTACTCGCTCGCCGCCGGCGGTCCGATCGTCTACCCGGACATGGAGGCGATCATCATCACGCCGATCTGCCCGCACACCCTGACGAACCGCTCGCTGGTCGTCCCCGGCCGGGTGACGGTCGAGGTCAGGATCCACTCGGGCGGCCAGGACATCCACCTGACGCTCGACGGCCAGCTCGGCATCGAGCTGGCGCCGGCTGATCGCGTCCAGATCCGCAAGAGCGCCGCGCGCACCCGACTCGTGCACTGCCCCGACCGCGAGTGGTTCGGTGTGCTGCGCCAAAAGCTCAAGTGGGGGGAGCGCTAAGTGCTCCCCCGTTGTTGCAGGAAATGTCACCGGATGAATGAGGTTTCTTCACAAGCCTCTGTAGTCTTGCGGGCGAAGCGCCCGCGCTATCGGGGGGAGCGCTAGCGGTGCTGCGAGAGCTGCGGCTGCGCAACGTCGCGATCGTCGAGCGGCTCGACCTGGAGTTCCCGGGAGGATTGATCGCTCTGACCGGTGAGACCGGCGCCGGAAAATCGATCATTGTCGGTGCCCTCGGGTTGGCCCTCGGAGAGAAGTCGCGGCCCGAGCACCAGCGCACTCCCGGGGAGGAGAGCGTTGTCGAAGCACTGTTCACCGGCCCGCTCCCGACTGGGGTTCGAGCGCGGCTCGCGGCTGCCGGCGTGCAGGTAACGGACGATGTGCTGCTGCGGCGCGTGGTGAGTCCAGGCGGGCGCAGTCGGGCATTCGCGAACGACACGGCGATCGCGCTGCCGACCCTCGAGGAGATCGGGCGCGAACTCGTGGACATCCACGGCCAGCACCAGCATCAATCCCTCCTGCACGCCGAGACCCACCTGGATTTCCTCGACGGGTTTGCCGGGCTGCTCGGGGCGCGGGCGCGCTATCGCGAAGCCTGGACGCTTCTTGACGGACTCGGGCGCGAGCGTGAGCAGCTCGAGCGGCAGGAGGGGGAACGGGAGCGGCGGCTGGAGTATCTGCGTTTCCAGCACGAGGAGCTGGAGCGCGCGGCGCTGCTGCCCGGGGAGGAAGAGCACCTGCGGTCCGAGCGCGACGTCTTGCGCAACGTGGACCGGCTGGCCGGCGCCGTCGGCGAGGCCGAGGCGCTGGCGTATTCCGGTGAGGCCTCGGGGTCGGGCTTCGTCGGGGCCGCTGCCCGCCGCCTCGCCGAAGCAGCCGTCGTCGATCCGTCGCTGCTGCCGCTGGCCGCGTCGCTCAGCGGGGCGCAGGCGGCGCTCGAAGACGCGGGGCGCGAGTTGCAGGACTACCTCTCGAGACTCGAGGCCGACCCGGCGCGGCTCGGAGAGATCGACGACCGGCTGGCGCTCATTGCACGGCTCAAGAAAAAGTACGGCCCGACGGTGGAGGCGATCCTCGCCGAGGCCGGGCTCGTTCAGGCCGAAATCACCCGCTGGGAGCAGGGCTCGGCGCGTCTCGCGGGGCTGGATCGGGATATTGCCGCCGCCTCTGCCGCGACTGGCGCGCTCGCCGGTGAACTCTCCCGCGGCCGCGAGGCGGCGGGCCCGCGGCTCGAGAAACGCATCCTCGAGGAGCTTGCCGCTCTCGCCATGGGGGGCTGTCGCTTCGAGGTCCGGTTGCAGCGGGAGGAGGACCCGGCGGGGCGTCTGACGCTTGACGGCCGGCGCTGGCGGGCCGACGAGCGTGGCATCGAAAGGGTGGAGTTCCTGCTGTCGGCCAACCCCGGCATGGAGCTGCGCCCGCTGGCGCGGGTGGCCTCGGGCGGCGAACTCTCGCGGGTGATGCTTGCGCTCAAGACGGCCCTCGCGGAGGTCGATCGCGTGCCGACGCTGGTATTTGACGAGGTGGACATCGGCATCGGTGGCCGCACCGCTCGCACCGTCGGCGAGCGACTGCGGGCCGTGGCGGCCGGGCGTCAGGTCTTCTGCGTCACCCACCTGCCGCAGATTGCCAGTTTGGCGCACGTGCAGTACACTATCGAAAAGCGCGTTGTCGCTGGCCGGACCCGCGTGCGCGTGCAACGCCTCGATGGTCCGGGACGAGTGGCGGAGGTGGCCCGGATGCTTGGCGGGCGCGCGGTGACGGAGGCGACGCTTCACCACGCCGAGGAGTTGCTTCTTGGCGACGGGTCGGTGTGAGGTTCGAGGAGGCCTAAGCAGATGGATTGTCGTTCCTGCGGTGTCGTGAACGCTCCGGGTCGCCGGTACTGCCGTGAATGCGGCGCGCGCCTCGGGTTGCCCTGCCCGGTCTGTCACTTCTTCAACGGCGCCGACGACAAGCACTGCGGTGGCTGCGGACGTTGGCTCAAGGCCGGTGTCGGCCCGTTTGCCGCGGATGGCCTTCCCACGCCCGCCTCTGCCCCGGCAGTCGCCGACGACACGGCTCTTGTCCCCCCGGGCGGCCGGGTTCAGCCGCTGACTTCGGCTGATACCGGCATCGGCGGCCAGGGCGTCTCCCAATCCGAGATCGACGGCTTGTTCGAGAACATCCTCGACGAGGAGCCCGACGAGTCGGCGGAGGACGGCGCGTGAAGGCGGCCGCGATCGCCCCCGTCAGCATCCGCAAAGCGATCATCGGAGATGTCGGCCGCATCCAGGCACTCGTCAACCATTACGCTTCCAAGGAGACCATGCTCGGTCTCTCGCTCTCGGAAATCTACGATCAGATCCGGGACTTCACCGTGGCCGAAGGGCCGCGGCGCACCCTCATCGGCGTCTGTGCGCTGCATGTCATCTGGGACGACCTCGCCGAGATCCGATCGTTGGCGGTCGACCCGAAGATCCGCCGCCGGGGCGTCGGCCGTTCCCTCGTCGAGCACTGTCTCGAGGAGGCGCGCGGGCTTCAGATCCCCAAGGTCTTCGCCCTGACCTACCAGGCGGAGTTTTTCCGCCGGATCGGCTTCGAGCGGGTCGACAAGGCGGAGCTGCCGCACAAGGTCTGGCGCGACTGTCTCAAGTGCACGAAGTTTCCGAACTGCGACGAAACTGCGGTCCTGAAGATTCTTTAGGCCAAAATGTCGGTATCAATGGTCCCGCTGCGCGGAAATCTGTCGAAGCACTCGCTCCCCGTGGTGTTGCGCGCGCTGCTCGACGAACGGCGAGACGGTTGCCTGACCGTCTCGCGCGGGGCGATAGCCCGGCGGCTCTATCTGCGCGGCGGTATGATCACCTCCGGCAGTTCCTCCGAGCGCCAGGACCGTCTCGGGGAGATCCTCGTCGCCCAGGGCAAGCTCTCGAAGGCGGATCTTAAAAAATACTGGCAGAAGAGCCAGGCCGGCAACCAGTTGCTCGGCATCACCCTCGTGGTCAACGACTGTATCACGCCGAGTGATCTCTACCAGGGGGTGACGGCGCAGGTTGTCACCATCCTCGACCGGCTCCAGAAGTGGCGCACGGGTGATTTTGAGTTCGAGGAAGGCCGCGATCCTGCCGTCGGGACCGTGCTGTTGCGCATCCCGCTCGCGCTTTATCTGAGGACGGATCCCGAGAAGAAGCCCGCGGCGAAAAAGCTTGCCGTGAAAAAGCCCGCAGAGAAGAAACCAACGACGAGGACGGCCGCTAAAAGGAAGGGCGTTGCGACCGTACCGCCACCAGCCGTTCCCGATCCCGTGGCGGACCAGCCGTGCCCGTCCGGTGTTGCCGGCGGCGCGGACGTGATTCTCGGCGAAACAGCTGCCGAAGAGGCGATCAATGCCGCGGCGGCGCACGAGATTGCGGCCATCGGCGAGGTCTCGTTCATGGTCCAGGAGTTGCGCAAGCGCCTCGGCCAGGATCCGTTCGCCCTGCTCGGCGTCCCG
>Ga0315287_10003647_pt1 | contig 14870 bp, 16 predicted proteins | sample YL17G11_0_MG_FD_205037 | JGI IMG/M metagenome (GOLD analysis project Ga0315287, IMG submission 205037) | Sediment microbial communities from Yellowstone Lake, YNP, Wyoming, USA - YL17G11_0 | ecosystem: Environmental > Aquatic > Freshwater > Lake > Sediment | place: USA: Wyoming | collected... | reverse complement strand
CGAAGAATGACCGTTCTGAAAAATTAATAGATAACATTAAAAGGCTTGGGATTGATGTTCTTGTTGTGCTTGGCGGAGAAGATACCCTGGGCGTTGCGTATAAGTTACATAGGTTGGGCATCAAGACTGTAGGCATCCCGAAAACCATTGACAACGATCTCACAGGCACAGAATATTCGCTCGGTTTCGACACGGCGGTTAACGTGATCACGGAGGAAATTGATCGGTTGAGGACTACTGCTGGTTCTCATAGCCGGAACTTTGTTGTTGAAACGATGGGACGTCATGCGGGATGGCTTGCACTTCACGGAGGGCAGTGCAGCGGCGCTTATATAATTTTGATACCTGAATACCCCTTTGATATTGACGTGGTGTGTGAACTTCTTCGTGAACGGGAAGGACGGGAAATAAACTATTCAATTATCGTGGTCGCTGAAGGGGCAAAGCCCGCAGGGCAGCAGGAATTCCTCAGAGACACTAAAGTCGATGACTTCGGGCATCCCATGCTGGGCGGCATAGCGAACTCTGTCGCGCTTGAAATTGAAAAAAGGACGGGCTTCGAAACACGATCTCTCATTTTGAGCCACTTGCAGCGGGGAGGAACACCTTCTGCCCGTGATCGGTTGATGGCCAGGTGGTTTGGAATAGCCGCAGTTGACATGATTGTCAATGAAGATTACGGTCGTATGGTGAGCCTTACGCGAGGTGAAATTACAAGCATTCCCCTCAAGGAGATAGTCAGCAAATTAAAGCTTGTCGATGTGGAGAAATATTACGATACCGAGCGTTACAACGGCCGGAGGTCAATATTGTAAGGTTGCACATATCAACTTTGCTTGTTTATTATGCCCTCCCGTTTTAGGGCATCAATATCTCCCTCGGAATAACTCAGGACGTTTTTTAAAATTTCTTCTGTGTGCTGCCCGAGAAGCGGGGCAGGCGCATATACTTCTCCCGGTGTTTCTGACAATCGGATCGGTGATCCCGCGATTGTCATCCTGCCAACTTCAGGCTGGTCTATTTCTACCAGCATATTCCTGTAACTGATATGCGGATCCGCGCAGATATCTTTGATGCTGTTGACAGGTGAATATGGCAGATCAGCCTTTTCAAAGAGTTCCGACCACTCTTTCGTTGTCTTCTTGGAAATCTCTTCCGAAATGATGGGGATGAGTTCCTTTACATGTTCGGTCCTGAGACGATTCGTTTTAAACCTCGGATCCCCTGTCAGGTCTTCCCTGTCAATCACTTCGCAGAATCTCGCCCAGAGAATATCGTTTCCTATTGCGGCAATAATCCATGAGTCTTTTGTCTTAAAGCTTTGAAAAGGGGTGATGGAAGGGTGCCTGCTTCCCAGAGGGCCTGGTATTTCTCCGCTTATTGTATGGCGGACAACGGCGTTTTCCAGCACGGCAAATAGGCCGTCAACCATGGCGCCGTCATAGTGCTGCCCTTTTCCGGATTTTTCCCGGTAGATTAAAGCGGCTAAGATTCCAATAGCGGCCTGGTGTCCGGAAAATATGTCACCCACTGATGAGCCGACCCGGCAGGGTTGTCCTCCTTCGGGCCCCGTTATACTCATGAGGCCGCTGTAGCCCTGGGCCACCATGTCGTAAGACGGCCTGCTATCATATCCGGGAAGCGAATATTGGCCGAAACCGGAGATGGAGGCATAAATGATGCGGGGGTTGATCTTTTGGATCTCTTCCCAGCTGAAGCCGAGTTTTCTCATCGTGGTGGGCCTGTAGTTTTCTATGAGAACGTCGGATACCTCAATCAATTGTCTGAGTATCTTTTTACCCGCTTCCTTTCTCAAATCGAGAACCATGCTTTTCTTGTTGCGATTAAGACTGATGAAATAACCGCTGCGGTTCTTGCCGGCATCGCCGACAAAAGGACCGAATTCTCTCGCATCATCACCTTGAGGCGGTTCCACATGAATGACCTCAGCTCCAAGATCCGCCAGGAACATGGTCGTTATCGGCGCTGCCAGGACATGGCTCAGATCAACAACCCTGATACCTTCTAATGCACGGCTCATCTTCTCAACTCCCAAAAGATTCGTTTGATGAACAGACAGGCTGTCTATTGCTTCAATCACTACAATATGAACACGGAAATAACAGCGCCTGCAAGCACTATATAGAGGATGTCTACCTTGCGGATTAAAGCGGCCAATGCCGCCAGTCCCAAGAGAATCCTCGCAATATCCCATGGAACAGTTGTCGCAAACTTAAAGCAGACATATAAAAGGAGTCCAACGAAGGAAGCAAGAACCCCGTCTATAGCCCTCAGAAGATATACCGAATTCTTCAACCGATCAAAAAATGGTGCGACAATAACGAGCATAAAGAAGGAAGGCGTAAATATCGCTATGGTCGCAACAACAGCGCCGGAGAGTCCGTATACCAGATATCCGACAAACGTTGCCGTGATAACAATGGGACCGGGTGTTACCTGACCTAATGCTATTCCATCCATGAATGTCTTGCTGTCCAGCCATCCTCTGTTAATTACAACCTCGTGAAGCATGAGTGGAAGAGACGCAAACCCTCCTCCGAAGGCAAAAATATCTATCTTGAGCATGACAGCCGCCAAGGTGAAGAGTTTATTATTCAAGAAATAGAGAGCGGCAAAGCAAAGCAGGAAGGAGAAAAAGATAATGGTAACCTGTTTTGCAGTTGATGGTGTTGTTCTTATATTGGAATCAAACGATGTCTTTGAAACGGACACGCCGGAGAAGGCCATTCCCGCTATGCCGGCACCGACAATAACGATAAAAGGGCTTATACCTTCCCAAAACGCGAGGGCAGAGAGCAGTGCAACGATAAGGCTTTTGTAATTGGTCGCGATATTCCTGCCAAAGGAATAGACTGCATCAATAATGATTGCGATTACTATTACCTGCAGACCGCTGAAAAGAGAGATAAATCTGGGAAGGTCGTTGAAGCGTATATATAAAGCGGAGAGAGCAAACATAAGGATAAAGGCGGGCAATCCAAAACCCAGGTAAGCGGCAAACGCCCCGGAGATTCCGCGAACTCTGAGGCCCACATATGCGGCAGTTTGCATGGCGGTTGCGCCGGGTATGGACTGGCAGAGGGCGACGCCATTTTTAAAATCGGTCTCATCCAGCCATTGATGGCGGCGGGTGGAGAGTTCTCTGATTTGCGCCACCATCGCCGGGCCGCCAAAGGCCGTCAGACCAAGTCTGAAAAAGGATAAGAAGAGGTTCTTAGTTGTGGGTTTATTATCCAAGAGACACCTGCATTTCACTGACAGTTGGCAATACTGCTTTATCTGCGGTCAGAATGTAACGTAATAGAGGCCTGACAGGATAATCGAAGTGATAAGAATGCTGATCACCGGCCATATAATATACCTGTAAGCGCCGAATACAGTCACACCGAAGTATTCGGCGGTAACCACAAAGCAGGCGTGCATGGGGGAAAGCATCATTCCCATGTAACCGAATGAGTAGGCAAACACAGTAGTAGCAGCCAGCAGACCGGTTGTTGGCTCCGTTCCAATGAGGGCAAACACAATCGGAAAACTGGCGCCGACAAAGCCGAAAGCAACTCCCGTCACCATGCCGGAGATAAAGGGAATCAGCATGATGACCGTGATCAAAGGGATGCCTGTTCGGATAAGTTCGTCCCGCATCCCGGTGATCAATGTCGCTCCGGTTGCATCAACAGGACAAATCAGGGCCGCGGAGAAAGCCTGAATTCCTACGACAAGTGCTATCATAAGCCAGGTGTCTCTGCGCATCAGCATGTGGAGCGACGGACGGAACGCTGCAGCATGGCCGGAGAAGATAGCGGCAAGCGCAGCGATGAGGCCAACCAGCATGGCTATTAAATTTGCCAGCGTGCCCTCAATGCCCATGAGGGGAAGAATCGCCGATCCCACAAGTGATATCATGACAAGCAGTCCGATAGGCCCCATTGCCGAGAGGACTTCACCGGTGTCTATCTTTCCATAACCAACGCCCTTGTCGTCTTCTTTCTTAATCCTCCGCAGAATAAATATATACCCGCTGATCACTGCGACGATGGTAAAGGGTATCTGTATGAGAAAATACGCAATTACCGGAAGCCTGGAATACTGCATCGCAAGGATGACACCGGGATAGAGGGGCCACCAGTATTCCCAGATATGCCGGAACCAGTAATTGATTGCCACCTTGTGAGACAATTCGAGTTCCCCGCTTTCATCGACAGCAGCTACAAAGGGCGCCGAAAAGAGGGCGCCAGCGGGCATGGGAAGGAGTCCCACCAACGCGGGGAGTCCCGCCAGGATGATATGTTTGCTCTTCAGCCATTCTTTGAGGGCCGCGATCGTGCGATCCATCCGCCCCGTTTTGCTTAAGGATTCAGTAAAGAACAAAAGAAGGAGAATGATGACCGGCAGTATATAATTCTGCGGCTCGCCGAAGCTTGCGATCTGGTAGTAAAGGCCGCCCATACCAGTGCCTGCCCACAAGGGCAGAAGAATAGAAAAGAGAAGGATTGCCAGACCCAACGGCACACCGGACGAGTTAAGCAACAGTATCCCCAAAAAGGACACGCCTACCTTACTATATGCGGGAAGATGTAATAACCAGTCGATCATTCTGTACTCTTATACACTCGTCAAGATATTTGCTTGTCGTAACGCGTCTGTCAAGCAAGCCTGTCTCCGGCCAAGATGCTTGTACACTTTTTTCTCCTGTATACGAAGAATATTATGCAGCAGGTCTAAAGATTATGGGCAAGCGTGAATTTAAATTCCTTTATCGAGGGGCAGCACCGGCTCGTTAAAGTAGCAATGCAACGGCACGGGGAGCAGGCGGTAGTCAGCCGCCAGCATCATCGAAATATGAATACGGACATGATAGATTATCGGTTATGAGCTTTCTCGCTACTTTTTGCTTGCCATCTGTCCGCCACGGCGGATCGTCCAAAAATCATCCGAGAGGTTTCTGTCAGCAACGTATTGATAGGGAATTGTAAAATACCCTTTCATCCCCCAATCATCTCCCCATGAATTGCGGACGATGAACCTCTTCTTGGAGTCATCGTATCCGACCGCCATCACCGCATGCCCGCCAACCTGACCTTCTCCGGGCTTTGGCATGTTCACAATACCTGTCCGCGCCACCACCTGCGATTCAAAGCCTTCATAAACGCTGAACCCGAAAACAAACGGAAATCCCTCGGCAAGGCATGCACGCATTTCGCCAAGTGTCATGATGCGGTGATAGGACGTGATTCTGTGCTGCAGCGCCTCTTTATAACATGCGGCATTGGGTTTGACTGCGAATTTCGAGATTATATACGGCCATGTCTTCTCAGAGCACACGCCCTGTTTCGCAAGCGTCTTGATGCCATCACGGATCATGGCGCCCGTGTCTGCTTTAGCGGTGTGTTCAATAAGGCGCTCGTTATAGTAAATGAAGAGCCTGCTAAAATCCACAAAAGAGACCTTATCTTTCCGCTCCAGAAATTCCAGCGCTCCTGCAAGGGCGTTCCCTGTGCAACTGCCCAATTGCCCCTGATCTTCGACCCTGGAGCAGAGATAGCGCAAATCCATCGATCGAGGGAGTCTCGCAGGTACGCGGAGCACCGCGCTATATATAAAGTCGCGATGGTCCGGCAAATCAGGCACCCAGCCATAGCCGCTTTTTTTGGCCAACTTCTTTTTAATTGCAGATTCTCTTTTCCTTGCTGCCATAAGACACCTCCGTTTAGATGTATTCCTGTGATCACAATACAATTGGTATTATAGGGAAATAATAACAAGCCCGGTAATGCACGGACAGAAGAAGAGTTTGCAAGGTCTCACCGAATACAGACGCTTAGGACTTCGATGAGGTCAGTCTCTCCTTTTAGCACTTTCATAATACCGCTCTGAAGGAGGGTGTGCATCCCCTCGGCTGTCGCATTCTTGCGGATAGCAGCGATAGATTTCCGGCTGATAATCATCTGCTTGATGGTGTCTGTAGCCACCAGCAGTTCATAAAGCCCCATCATTCCCCTGTAGCCCATGCCGTTACATTCCGGACAACCTTTAGCCCGATATAACTTAAAATCATCACCATAGTTGACATTAAGGCCGGAAAAGGATTTTTCACCGTAGTGGTGTACTAAATCATCAAACTCTTTTTTCTCCGGATGGTAGGCTTCCTTGCATGCACTGCACAGACTCCGCACCAGCCTTTGTGCCAGGACGCACAGGAGAGAATCGGCAAAGGCAAACGGGTCTATTCCCATGTCCAGAAGCCGGACGATCGTCTCCGGGGCGTTATTGGTATGGAGTGTGCTCAATACGAGGTGGCCCGTAGTGGAGGCCTCTATACCCATTTTGGCAGTTTCATAATCCCGCATCTCCCCTACCATAATCACATCCGGGTCGGCGCGCAGGAACGCCCGCATGGCGCTGCTGAAATCCAGCCCGATCTTGTGATGTACCTGGACCTGGCGTATCCCCTGTTGGGTAATTTCTACAGGGTCTTCCGCGGTCCATATCTTCATATTTGGCCTGTTGATCAGGTGCAGCGCCGCATGGGCAGTAGTGGTCTTGCCGGATCCCGTAGGTCCTACAATCAGGATTAGCCCATATGGTTTTTTCAGCTGGGCTCTAAAGCGTTCATGGGTATCTGGCTCCATCTGCAAGTCGTTCAGTTTCATGATCTTCCCGCGTGTGAGAATCCGAAGAACCACATCCTCCACGAATCCATGCGTGGGAAGCGTGGCAACTCGCAGTTCTATTTCATCACCCCCTGGCCTGGTGTATTTTATTTTCCCGTCCTGCGGAAGTCTGCGCTCGGTGATATCCAGATAGGACATAATCTTTATCCGGGATACAATGGGCGACCGGTAATCGTAAGGCAGCGTCTTATAAGCTATACATTCGCCATCTATCCTGAAGCGCACATTGACCACCCGGTCTTTTATGTCCGGCTCTATATGGATATCCGAGGCACGCCTGACAAAAGCTTCGTCAATCATATCATTGACGAGATTGATAATGTTGCTGTCCGATGCATCACCGGCAAGCTGTTCTTCCTTAAAACCTTCGTCCTCTTCGGCAGTGTCCATCATCCGGTTGGAAGAAAGAAATTGCCCGCCGTCCTCAATACCATAGAAGTGATCGATGAACTTCAGGATGTCGGCTTTTGTTGCCGCGCAATAATCTACTTCCTTTGTTTTCAAAAGGTTTTCTATCATATCCCGTTTCAGTATATTTGCGGGATCATCCAGCACGACTGTGATTCTTCCCTCTCTATTTTCCAGTGGTATCCATAGTTCACGGCGAAGATACTGGTATTTCAGGGTATTGAGCAGATTCTTCGGAATGGCGCAGCTCTTGTCGAAGGTAACCGTTCGATAGCTGGCCGATGATGAAGGTGTTTTAGCGACGCTTTTGGGGCCGGAGCCGGCTGGCTTTCCTCTTTCCACTGACGTTGGGCTCATTATCTGACTGACCTCACGAACAGTTCGGTTCTTCAGCGCTCTTGGGAATATCTTTAACTATTCAAGGAATCGTTGGATCAATTAATACAGATAATTACCAAAATGACAAGTCAATTGTGATTTGTTTAATGACGTTGGCGGATGTGAGAGATGAAGAATTCAGGGGTCGCTGACAGCATGATTGAAAGAGGTACGTGCCGCGAGATCAGTTCCAAAAAATCAAAAGGGGCTCATGATTTCTCAGAACCCCTTTTGAATAATTTTTGCGAAGATAAGATTGAAGCAAGTTATTTCTTTGGATCTGCTGGCTTTGGCTCTTCCTTCTTCACTTCTTCCTTCTTTTCCTTCTTTTCCTTCTTTGCCTTCTTTGCTTTCTTTACCTTCTTCTTCTCAGCCTTCTTTTCTCCCTTCTCTTCAACCTTCTTCTCTGCCGGTGGGGCAGCCGGAGCCTGAGCGAAGCAGAGGCCGGTCATAGAAAGCGCAAACAGAATAGCGATAAATACTGTCATGAGTTTCTTCATTCGATTCACCTCCTTTCTTTCAGTTTTCCATTAATTTAGCAAGGACCATACCACAATGAAAATAAATAAAAATGGCCAGCAATAATAACAGGTTGCCAAAATGCCACGCTGGCATATGCCTCCTTTATTGAGGAAGTATTCCCCTTCCTTTGGGGAATAATTCCCTAACTGGACAAATAAGTTATCGCATCAGAAAGCCGCCGCTCCGGGCCATGGCAATTCCGCGAAAGGCATACAGGGACGTGCACTGCACCGCCTTCGCTAGCTTATCCGGAAACGCTGAAGCGCAAGACATCAGGAGTCTACCCGGCCTCCGCCTATGCCGGGGCAAGCTCGGGCAGGGGACCCTTGCACGACAGTCGTCAGTTATCGCCAACTGTTGAGATGAATCCTTGAGGTGTTAAATCGATTAGCCAAAGGTTTATGCTCATCGGGATACCCGATGGGAATGACTGCGAGCGGTATCACATGCTCGGGAAGTCTCAGGAGCTTTTGCATACCCTTGACGCGTTCGGTTATCGGATGGATACCGAGCCAGACCGCGCCTAATCCTTTTGCCTGAACGGCAATCAGGATATTTTCTGTTGCTGCCGAACAATCCTGCACCCAGAAATCCTTATGCACTTCCAATTTCAGGTCCCCGCAAACCACAACAGCCACGGAGGCCGTCTTTACGGACTGAGAGTATGGATGGACCTTGGGAATTTCATCGAGGATTTTTCGGTCGTTAATAATGACGAAATGCCAGGGCTGTTCATTGCCTGCAGAAGGGGCGCTCATGGCTGCTTCTAATATTTCTTCCAATGTATCGTCGGGCACTGCCTCTTTTGTGTATTTACGAATACTTCTTCTGGAAAGAATCGCTTCTATTGCATCCATAAGTGTCACCTCCGTTATCTCTATGCTGCAGCCTATCGGCCTTTGCAATCTGACCTGCCCTTGCCGTAACTCCCTGTATCTTCGCTTTTGAGAATGCTTCCCTCGAAAGTAAGAATGTAGATGAAATCGTTTTCCCCGCAGTTATAGTACCACTTTTCACCGGGTTTCTTTTTTTCCTTCAAGTAAGTACGTTTGGTCTTATCGCTCTTGTCTTTCTCCCTTTCGTCCGTCCTGTAGTGCCGGCCTTTTTTTGCGCGTACCTTTTCCTTTGATGTCGGTTTGCCGCATTCAAGGAGTACTTTTGTCTTAGAGTCTCCGACACTGATATACCCGTCGCCGCATCTGAAGGCATTGCTTTCAATACTTCCCGATAAGATGAAGAATGCAGCGACTAATACTGAAATAGTTATTTTTATCATGACGATCTCCTCTCCAGATCTATGATTACATGGCCATTTACGAATGGCATCATATTTCACGAAAGGGGCCGGATAGTCTAGAAGGCGCACTCTTGCCTTTGGTTCGGCTTTAGTGAGTGAGTTAATAATGCGTCAACTTTTCCTGCTGGTCTTGGCCGTGAACGTGGAGATAAGCTGTCTTACCTTCTTGCTTGCGCATTTCGGACATGCAGCTTTGGCCTTCTCATGTTCTCTGAAACTCTGTATCAATGAAAACTTTTTCCTGCAGGCTTCGCAGAGATACTCATACGTTGGCATGTTCTTCCCTCCATATCAGGATTATTGATATTGCTATTTTCTTGTTAGTATTTTAGTTAAATACCATATATTGTCAAGGTATAGTAGATGAAAATTTTTAGAATATGTTCCATGCGGTGAATCGCCTTTACTATTAAATGGTCGCAAAGGAGCTCCGGAAATGCCATGTCCAGGATATTAATAATATATCATTCGCAGACAGGAAACACGGAAAAGATGGCGCGGGCTGTCGCGGATGGAGCCCGGATTATTGAAAATACGGAAGTGGTTCTGAAGAGGGCAGAGGATGCCACCCTCGATGACCTCTTAGGATCAGCCGGGTTAGCGATCGGCACACCGGAGAACTTTGGCTATATGTCAGGCATGGTCAAAGATTTTTTTGACAGAACTTACTACCCCGCCGGAGATAATGTCTTCAGGAAGCCCTATGTAGTATTCATCAGCGCCGGCAATGACGGTACGGGCGCCTTAAGAGCCGTCGAGCGCATCGCCCTCGGTTACAAGTTTAAAATGGTTTATGAGCCTGTGATCTCCAAGGGCAAGTTAACCGACGACGACCTTGCAAAGTGTCGTGAATTGGGCAGTACTCTTGCAGCGGGATGCCAGGCGGGCATATATTAGAGGGTGGCCTCAAGCCGATCTCTGCGGTTCAATTATCACCTTAAGGGATTCTCCTCCTTCAGCAACAAGCCGGAACCCGTAACCTGCCTTATCCAGAGGCAGTCTATGTGTAATCATCTTCCCTACGGGCACGCGTCCCGATCTGATGAGCTCTATCGCAACGGTCGCATCCAGGGGGCTGTTGCCATATGATGGCATCAACTTTATTTCATTGCGCCAGAACTCATTGAGAGGGATGGATAGTTCCACATCCGGTTCCGTTGTGGCAAAGCAGAGGATCGTTCCGCCGCGATCCACGGCTTTCAGTGCCTGATGGAAGGCAGCCGGCGCCCCCGTACAGACAATAACAAGATCGGCAAGCCTGCCCTTATTAATCCGCCGGACACTCTCAGGTATATCTTCTGCGGCCTGAAGAACTGCGTCCGCCCCGAATGCCCTTGCCATCTGCAGCCGGTATTCGCTCACGTCCGTCGCTATGATGCGTCCCGCCCCGAGGGTTCTGGCCAAAAGAAGATGGAGAAGGCCGGAGATGCCGCTTCCCAGAATTAGTACGGATTGGCCTGCCTGAAGATTTGCCACCCGCTGCCCGCGGACAACACAGGCCAGGGGTTCGATAAAGACTCCGTCTTCAAACGAAAGCTCCTCCGGCAGGATAAACACGCCTCGATCCACATTGAGTTCGGGTACTCTGATATATTCGGCAAAACCGCCGGGGTCATAGTTTGTCGTATGCAATGTCTCACAGGCTGTGTGATACCCCATCAGGCAGTAATGACAGGTATTGCACGGAATATGGTGGGAGACAAAAACCCTGTCACCGATTTTATAACGCCCTACCCCTTCTCCTATCTCAGCGATCTCTCCCCCGATCTCATGGCCCAAGACCAGAGGCGCCTTGCGAATACGATACCATTCCATGACGTCGCTGCCGCATATGCCGCTCGCTATGACCTTTACCAGAATCTCGCCGGGACCGATTTTGGGCCTCGGCATCTCTTCCAGCCTCACGTCCCCGTTATTGTAGTACATTGCCACGCGCATATTATTACCACCTAATAAATTTACCGGTGTGCTTTCTCACTATTTAATCCCTCCTTTGACAAAGGGGGGCTGGAGGGGATTTGTCCTGCCCTGTAAAATCCCCCTGTGAAGGAGGGGATATTCATGAAACCGCGGGGCCGTTCGTCACTCATTTTTTGAGACTGTTGAACAAATCCCATGCTTCCTTGGCCGTATAGTTCTCATGAATGATGGACCGCAAAGCCCTTATCATGGCTACCGGGTAGGGATTCTGCCATACGTTTCTTCCGAGATTGATGCCGATCGCCCCATTCTGCATGCCATCATAAACAAACTCCATGACTTCGAGCTCCGTTTCACATTTAGGACCGCCCGCCATAACTACCGGGACGGGGCAGCCGCATACGACCTTATCGAAGTCTTTGCACCAGTAGGTTTTCACTACCCGCGCTCCGAGCTCCGCGGCGATGCGAGAGCTGAGTCCCAGATACCTGGCATCCCGCTTTTCCAATTCCTTACCGACCGCCGTGACAGCCATTACGGGGATACCGAAATTCTCACATTCGTTGACAAGCTCTGAGAGGTTAGTCAAGGACTCGCGTTCGTAGTCGCTCCCCACGAAGATGGAAATTCCCACAGCAGCCGCATTGAGGCGTATAATCTCCTCTATGGATGTGGTAATGCTTTCATTTGCCAGGTCCTTGCCAACCACGCTGGTGCCTCCGGATACCCTGAGGATGATCGGCTTACTCCCTGCGGGATCCACTGCCGCCCGCAATACGCCCCTGGTTACAAAGATGGCATCGCAATAGGGAAGGAGCGGTGCTATGGTTTCTCCGGGCTTCTCCAGACATGACGTCGGGCCCTGGAAATAACCGTGGTCTATGGGAAGAAAAAAACAATGGCCATCAGCCTGGATCAGCTGTGACATACGGTTCTGCATTCCCCAATCCATTTTCAATTCCTCCAAAAAGTAAAGTTGTATTATCTTCTAAAAAGACAGCAGCGGTCATTCCGAAGCTTTAAAAAAACATAAATCCCATTTGACTGAAATGGCTATCGAACGTAAAGCATTTATCAAGTTTCAATCGTCTCATCAAAATAAAACTCGTGCAATCGGTAAAACTGAATTGCCTGTCTCTATACCGCTTAAACAATTCCCAGGAGGCATATTTATCATCTTCGGCTATGTTTACCGATTGAATAATGTTGCTGTTAAACACCGATTCCCCAAAAAGAACTGCAGCTTCATGGGAAACCCTGAACCGAATAATGGTCAAGCTTTCATCAATAACATAGTCAGATGTTATCAAACTAATCTTCTTGCTCTTGATGGTTGCTGCTTTTGTGATGGAATCTTTGTGATGACTGTCATTTCTGTCATTCAGAGCAAGCCATGCAGAGGTATCGACAAATATCTTCATGATATTTTCCGGGCATCCCCGTACAGGTATTTATCGTGGCGGACAGAAAGATCTCCATCCTTCGAGGCCCCTGCGCCGATCATGTTCCATAAGGGATCATCCTGCCAGTTCTTTGGTTTTTCTTTGCCAAGAAACTCCCGGACTGCATTTCTCACAATATCGGAGATGGAGCTCTTTTCACGCTTAGCGATTCCCCTTAATTCTCTCAGCATTTCTTCGGGAAAATACATTTGCGTTCTCTTTAAGATAGACATGTAATTTCTCCTTTGGTGTATACTATATACACCAGCCCATTAAAGGTCAAGTGAATATTTGCCCGGGCGGACAGTTTTGAAGCATAGGCACGATGAGGATTTCTTTCAAGACTTACCCCCTCCAAGAAAAGACATTCTTCTTGACAAATATATTTTAATTATCGATTATTCTCAATATAAAGCTGCTAGTGTCGTGTCTCATAAATTATTGTCATATCGACCGAAGGGAGATATCTTTTTATGTTGACCTATCCATTAGGATTTCTCGTTTCACTCGAAATGACAATTAATCAAGTTATTAATGGGACACAACACTAGCGTGCAGATTTGTTTGCTATTGGTTGATTTACTAATAGTGAGCTCTAACAATCCTCTGACCTCGGCAGAAAAACGCTGTCAGCTAAAGTTCATGCCGGGAGACAAGCCGCCTTGAGCAAGGCCAACTCGCGGCAATATTAGAAAGAGTGGACGGTAAATCGTGTTTTATCTGTCGAGATGTCAATGAGCCTTTTCCTACTCACCTTTTTTCTCATCTACGGCGGGGTGCACCTTTATCTTTTCGCGAAGATCAAAGGGGCATTTCATCCAGGCGCCGCCGCCAGTGCAGTCCTGATTATTCTCCTTGTGTTCATGATCCTCGCCCCCTTTATCGTGCGGTTGTGCGAACGTTACGGCTACGAAACCCTGGCCTGCATCATGTCGTACACGGGATATATATGGATGGGCGTGGTGTTCTTATTTTTCATTTCTTCCCTCCTTCTTGACCTCTACCATCTCCTCATCCGTGCAGGCGCGCTTATTTACCACAGGGATTTCTCACATCTGGTTCTTTCACCTTTATATGCGTTTCTGTTGCCTCTCATAATTTCATCGGCCATCAATGTGTACGGCTATTTTGAGGCAAAGAATATAAGGACAGAAAAAATAACAATAGCATCTCCCAAAATCCCTGAGGCAGCAGGAAGGATAAGGATCGTGCAGATATCCGATGTCCATATCGGAATCATCGTCAGGGGGGAACGCCTGAAGCACATCGTCGAAGAGATAAAAAAAACGGAACCGGACATCCTCGTATCGACGGGAGACCTCCTGGACGGACAGATAGACAGCCTCTCGGAGCACCTGATGTTCTTGCGGGACGTACATCCGCGGTACGGCAAATTCGCCATCACGGGCAATCATGAATTCTACGCCGGTCTGGACCAGGCCATCGATTTCACGCGGGCCGCAGGATTTGTAGTCCTCAGGGAAGAAGGCATCAATGTGGCGGGAGTGATCAATATCGCCGGTGTCGACGATCCCACAGTAGATGCTTACGGTCTTGCCAAAGAGACTACTGAAACGAAATTGCTGTCAGGGCTTTCCCATCAGTACTTCACGGTGCTTCTCAAGCACCGGCCGGTCATAGAAAAAAACAATGTCGCGTATTTTGATCTCCAGCTTTCCGGGCACACCCACAATGGCCAGATTTTTCCTTTCAACTTTCTTGTGCGGCGCCTTTATCCGTTCATCACCGGATACTTCAACCTGCCGAATGATGCGCATTTATACGTAAGCAGGGGCACCGGCACGTGGGGGCCGCCCATCCGTTTTTTATCACCCCCGGAAATCACTGTGATCGACCTGATACACGGACAAACTGACAAAACGAAATGATCAATAAAAAGAAAATATTGTTGAACATCTTATGGTTCCTGGTAGGCATGGCCGTTGCCGCCGTCCCTCTGCTGCTGATTGAGCAGTGCTCGGAAGCCGGGAAACCGGAGACAAGGGAGAACCAGAGCCAGAAACAGGGATCAGTCGATCATTCCAGTGAGAAGCAAGTCATTTGCGGGAATCTAATAATTACCTGCCTTGCAGTGTAAGATTAACTCTTGATCCCGGCAGGACAGGAGAAGCTCCTTCCCTTAACTGCTATTTGTTGCTTCTAATATTTGATATCGGAAGTGCAGGCAGGATCAATGCACATTAATCCATA
>Ga0315287_10003646_pt1 | contig 14871 bp, 9 predicted proteins | sample YL17G11_0_MG_FD_205037 | JGI IMG/M metagenome (GOLD analysis project Ga0315287, IMG submission 205037) | Sediment microbial communities from Yellowstone Lake, YNP, Wyoming, USA - YL17G11_0 | ecosystem: Environmental > Aquatic > Freshwater > Lake > Sediment | place: USA: Wyoming | collected... | reverse complement strand
GCCCATGCCGCCGCCCATGCCGCCCATGCCACCGCCCATGCCCATGCCGCCCATGCCGCCGCCCATGCCCTGCATTTGGTTGTTGTTGTTGTTTCTGTTGCCGCCGTTCGGATTGTTGACCTGTGCCAGCACGGGCACGCCGGCAAATGCCTCCGGCAGTTTCACGTTCAACGGCTTGTCGGTCTTGTTCTCAATCAACACGCGGCACTGCGTCGAGTCCTTGGGGATCAGCTTGACTGCAATATCGCCCTTCTCGATGGCCGCGAACATTTCGACGGTCTGATCCTTGGCGTTGTACTCGCCGCCCTTGGGAGGCTTGACGTACTCCGCCGCCGTCAGGCTTGAGCAGAGCCATGTCAAGACAACCGCAATGGCGAGCCGCGAACAAAACCAATTCCAGTGAGCAAACATGGTCCTAGACCTCCCAACAGATGCCACAGATGTTCGGTTCCGCGAGCAGAGGCCTGCCCGCCGCTTCCTTATAGCGTAATCGCTCGCTACAAGAAAGCCAAGCAGAAAACGCAAAATAAGCAGAAAAGATGGGCGAGGAGGAGCAATGCGCCGCCATTGCACCCACCCGATAGGGGGTTTTCTCGACGGTTGGTCCTCAGGATGTTGCTGGCGCGGGTTCCGCTTCCCAGTCGCCGGAGGTACAATGAAGCCGGACAGCCGGTCCTGATCCATCTGCGAGGTCGATTGTGGTCAAAAGCACCGTTTGCGCTGAGGCAATTCCCGTGAGGGAAGCGGAAGGGGGGCTTCAGCGTGCCCTGTTGGCTGCCCAAACCGCCGAAGACAATCGCGGCGTCAACATCGTTGTGCTGGACATGCGCGAGTTGACGGCCGTGTTCGACTACTTCGTGTTGGCCAGCGGCGCCAGCCGGCGGCAATTGCACGCCATGAGCGAGGAAATCGACCACGCCCTGGAAGACCGGATGGGCGACCGCCGGCTGGGCATCGAAGGATACGAAGAGAGCCGCTGGATTCTACTGGACTACGGCGACGTGGTGGTCCACCTGTTCGAGCCCGAGACCCGGGCGTATTACGACCTGGAAGAGCTTTGGGGCCACGCCAAACGCGTGCCGTTCGAGCCGCGGAAATAGTACTCATCACGCTCCGCGTGATGAAATCCATCACATGGAGCGTGATGAAATCCATCACGCGGAGCGTGATGAGTACATTAGAGAACATGAGCATTATTCCCGAACTGAAGACCCGTTTTCGCGATGCGCTGATCGGATTGACCGAGTGCCCCGACGAGTATCTCGACCTGATCCGCCGCAGCCAGGACCCGAAGTTCGGCGACTACCAGGCGAACATGGCCATGCCGCTGGGCAAGCGGCTGGGTCGGCCGCCGCGCGAGGTGGCCGCCGAACTGATCGGACGGCTCGACGCGTCCGACCTCTGCCATCCGCCCGAGATTGCCGGCCCCGGCTTCATCAATTTGCGCATCAGGGACGAGTGGCTGATCGGGCGGCTTTCCGCGGCGGTGGACGATCCGCGACTGGGCGTTGCCGAGGTTGCCCGGAAGAGGACGTTTGTCGTCGACTTCTCCGCGCCCAACGTGGCCAAGCCGATGCACGTGGGCCATATCCGCTCCACCGTGATCGGCGACGCGCTGTGCCGCGTGCTGCGGTTCCTCGGCCACACGGTCATCAGCGACAACCACCTCGGCGACTGGGGCACTCAGTTCGGCATGATCATCTACGGATACCACAACTTCCTCGATGCCGACGCCTATTGGCGCACTCCCCTGCTGGAAATGGTGCGCATCTACCGGACCGTCCGGCAACTGATGGACTATCAGGCGGGCAAGAAGGACCAGGAAGACGAGGACGAGGAAGGGTCGCCGCAGCGGCAAACTCCGGCCGACGAAAGTTCCGAACTCGCAAAGCTGTCGGCCGAGCATCCGAACGTCAATGCGGCCGTGCTCGCCGAGACTGCCCGGCTGCACGCCGGCGACGCCGAAAACCGTCGAATCTGGCAGGAAGTCCTGCCCTTCGGCCTGGCGGCGATCGAGCAGATCTACAAGCGGCTCGACGTCCATTTCGATTGCACTCTCGGCGAGAGTTTCTACGAAGATCGGTTGCCGGGCGTGGTCGACGACTTGCTCCGTCGCGGCATCGCCCGCGAAAGCGACGGCGCGATTTGCGTCTTCCTCGAAGGCCGGGAAACGCCCATGATCGTGCGAAAGCAGGACGGCGCATTCCTCTACGCGACCACCGACCTGGCCACGATCCGCTACCGCATGGACACCTGGCGTCCCGACGCGATTCTCTACGTGGTCGATCATCGGCAGTCGCTGCATTTCCAGCAGCTTTTCGCCGCCGCCCGGCTGCTTGGTTACAGGGACATCGAGTTGCAGCACGTCAGTTTTGGCACGGTGTTGGGCGACGACGGCCGGCCGTTCAAGACCCGCGCCGGCTTTCTCATCGCATTGGATCGGCTGCTCGACGAAGCGGTGGATCGCGCGCTGCAGATCGTCGCCGCCAACGACGACGCCAAGCCCGGCGGGCCGGAGCTTTCCGCCGAGCAGCGCCGCCAGATCGCCGAAACGGTCGGCATCGCCGCCCTGAAATACGCCGACCTCTCGCAGAACCGCACCAGCGACTACGCCTTCAGCTACGACAAGATGTTGGCCATGACGGGCAACACGGCCACGTACATGCAGTACGCCTACGCCCGCGTCCGAAGCATCTTCGCCAAGGGCAACGTCGACATCGACGCTCTGCGGGCCGCCGGCGCGCCGATCCTGCTCGGCTCGCCGGCCGAACGGGCGCTCGCCCTGGAACTCCTTCGTTTTTGCGAAGCCCTCGACCTGACCGTGTTCGACTACCGGCCCAACCAACTCACGGCCTACCTCTTCGACCTGGCCAACCGCTACTCGACGTTCTTCGAGCACTGCCACGTGCTGCACGCCGAGACCGACGCACTTCGCCAAAGCCGCTTGCTGCTGTGCGACCTCACCGCCCGCACGATCCGGAAAGGGCTGGAGTTGTTGGGGATCAGAGTGGTGGAGAAGATGTAGCCGCCACCGTGGTCCGTCGGCCGATTATGGCGCAGCGAGGGACTGTGCGGAATTCTGTGTCACCAGGAAGTAGCACGGCCATCCTGGCCGTGTTTCTTCACGGGCTGGAAGCCCGTGCCACAAAATTTCTTACAGTCCCCGCAGCGATGGGCGGAATCCAAGAGCGGCGGCCTCTTTTTGCCTGTTTCCCTTTTTCTCCCTTTCCTTTTTTCCCTCATCGCATGGGGCGGCCGTAGCCGTAACATATTGGGCGGCAAGGGATTGCGAATTTTGGCCGATCCGCAAATATCTGCTATTTACGCGAACGCGGTTAATGGGCAAAATACCGCCTCCCTGGGAGACATTTCCGATTTACCGAAGGACCCCAGTCGGTAAGGCGTCCTACAGGGAGAGGTCGCTTTTGTCATGGAAGACCGACGCAACAGCAAGGAGTGCTGAACAGATGAAGACCCTTCTTTGGGCCGTTCCGGCCGCCACCATCTTGTCGTTGAGTGTGTTCGTTTCCAGCGTCGTGGCCCAAGCGCCCGCACGGCCGGCCGCCGGGCCGAACGTCGCCCTGCTGGACGTCACCTACATCTTCAAGAACCATGCCCGTTTCAAGGGCAAGATGGAAGAAATGAAGGCCGACGTCGAGCGCGCCGAGGCCCAGGTGAAGAAGGAAAAAGAGACCATCGTCAAGCTGGCCGACGACTTGCAGCGATTCCACAGGGGCACGCCCGACTACAAGGCTCTGGAAGAAGAACTGACCAAGCGCCAGGCCGACCTGTCCGTCCAGGTCCAGTTGACGAAGAACGAGTTTTTGCAGCGCGAAGCCAAGATCTACCACAACGTGTACCAGGAGATCTGGCAAGCCACCGACTACTACTGCAAGCAGAACGGCATCGACATGGTGCTGCGCTTCAACGGCGACCCGGTCGACGTTGAGCGGCCCGACAGCGTGTTGAGCTTCATCAACAAGCCGGTGGTCTGGTATCAGAAAAACCTGGACATCACGCCGGCGATCCTGGCGGATTTGAATCGCACGGCCCCCGCTCCGGCCGCCGCCGATCGGCGGACGGCGCCGGTGCGGCCGACCGTTCCATTCCAGAAGTAGCGGCCGCGGCGGGCCGGTCAAGGATGACCGGCGGCGGAGAACATTTCCCTTTCCCCTTGTCACGGATGACTGGCGCCTCTGGATGCACGCTACACGAAACCAGCGAACGATAGCCGCCGCGGTCGCGATCGACGGAGTAGGCTACTGGAGCGGACGCGACGTGCGCGTCGAGTTCCGTCCCGCCGCCGCCGACGCGGGTATTGTCTTTGTCCGCGACGACGTGAAGGGTTGCCCGCGGATTCCGGCCACGATCGAGCACCGCGTCGAAATCCCCCGCCGCACGGCGTTGTGTTGCGGCCAGGTGGGCGTGGAGATGATCGAGCACATCATGGCCGCCCTGGCCGGATTGCAGATCGACAACTGCGAGTTGTGGGTCAACCAGCCGGAAATGCCCGGCTGCGACGGCTCCAGCCTGCCGTTCGTCGACATGCTTCGATCGGCGGGCGTGGTCGAGCAGAACGCCGCGCGACGCCGGCAAGTCATACGCCGCGTAATCCACCTGGGCAACGCCGAGAGTTGGATCGAGGCCCGCCCGTGCAGTTCGGGCAAGACGGTGCTGCGCTACGAGTTGGACTACGGCAGCGGCAACCCCATCGGCCGGCAGTCGCTGGAAGTTTCGCTTTCGCCGCGGCACTTCCATATCAATTTGGCCCCCAGCCGGACCTTCATGCTCGAATCCGAGGCGGAGGCGATGAAGGCCCGGGGACTCGGCCAACGGGCCACCTGCAAAGACCTGTTGGTGTTCGGCAGCCGCGGGCCGATCGACAATCAACTCCGCTTCCCCGACGAGTGCGTGCGCCACAAGATGGTCGACATGGTCGGCGACCTGGCCCTGGCCGGGTGCGACCTTATCGGCCGCTTCATCGCCTTCCGCAGCGGCCACCGGCTGAATGCGGAGCTGGTGCGGGCGATCCTCGCCCAAGGAGAGTTGCAAGAGGGTGCGAAACGCTGCGCGTAACGCGAGAACCGTGAAGGAGCCGTCTACATGGCGACCTGTTTTGCCGACAACGCCACCATCGACCCCCGGGCGGAAATAGACGACGACGTCGAGATTGGACCCTACTGCGTAATCGGGCCCAAGGTTCGCATCGGGCGCGGCACCCGTTTGGAAAACAGCGTGACCCTGATGGGCGACGTCGCCATCGGGTGCTACAACCACATCTATCCCAACGCCGTGATCGGCGGCGAGCCTCAGGACATCAGCTACCGGGGCAGCGACACCAAGGTCCTCATCGGCGACCACAATATCATTCGTGAGTGCGTGACGATCAACCGGGCCTCCGAGAAGGAAGACGGCGTCACTCGCATCGGCGACCATAACTTTCTGATGGCCTGTTGCCACGTCGCCCACGATTGCCAGCTCGGCAGCCACATCATCATCGCCAACGGCACGCTGCTGGCCGGCCACGTGCACGTTCACGACTACGTTTCGCTTTCCGGCGCCGTGGCGGTTCACCATTTCGCCACCATCGGCGCCTACAGTTTCGTCGGCGGCCTCAGCGCCGTGCGGCACGACGTGCCGCCGTACATGCTGGTCGAGGGCTATCCGGCCCGGCCGCGCTGCATCAACGCCGTCGGCCTGAAGCGCAACAACTTCTCGCCGCAGGTCATCCACGCGCTCTCCGAGGCGCACAAACTGCTCTATCGCTCGAAAGTCGTGCTGGAAAACGCCTGGGAAGTTCTCCGCGCCAACGGGCAACTGGTCCCGCAGGTCAACCACCTGCTGAGCTTCGTCCAAGGACAGCACGAAGGCATGCACGGCCGCGGCCGCGAGCGGCGAAAGGCGGCGTAATGGACAAGCTGCGCATCGCCGTCGTCGGCGCCGGACGACTGGGCGGGTTCCACGCCCAAAAGATCGCCCGCCGCGACGACGTTGTGCTGGCGGCCGTCGTCGATCCGGTGCAGGCCAATCGCGAGCGCGTCGCCGCCGAATGTCATGCGGAGGCCCAGAGCGACTACCGCGGCCTGCTTGGCCGGCTCGACGCCGCGGTGATCGCCACTCCCACCCGGCTGCACCATCAAGTGGCCCGCGAGTTTCTCGATGCCGGCGTCCACCTGCTGGTGGAAAAGCCCCTCTGCGTTAACCGGGCGGAAGCGGACGAGCTGGTTGGCGCGGCCCGGCGGCGCAACGTCGTGCTCCAGGTGGGCCATGTCGAACGATTCAATCCGGCTTTCCACGAGGTGGCGTCGCAAATCGGCGAGCCGAAGTACATCGAGGCCGTGCGCACCAGCGGCTTTACCTTCCGCTCGACCGACGTGGGCGTGGTCCTCGACGTGATGATCCACGACATCGACCTGGTGCTGTCGCTGGTGAAGGGCGAGTTGCGAAAGGTCGATGCCCTGGGCCTGTCGGTCCTCGGCGGCCACGAGGACGTGGCCAACGTCCGGCTCGAGTTCGATTGCGGCTGCGTGGCCGCGCTCTCGGCATCGCGGGTAAGCTACGAGCAGGTGCGGCGGATGCACGTCTGGTCGGCTGGGGCGTTCGCCGGCATCGACTTCGCCGCCCGAACGGCGACCCTCGTCCGCCCGAGCGAGACCCTCTTGCGGCGGCAGTTCGACGTTGACGCCCTGACGGCCGAGCAAGTCGATTACTACCGCGAGCATTTTGCCGAAGAGCATCTGCCGAAACATCAGAAGCAGTTCGACGCCGTCGACGCCTTGGCGTTGGAACTGAACGATTTCATCGAGTCGATTCGCACGCCGCGTCAACCGCGCGTCAATGGCGAGGCGGGCCGCGACGCCCTGGCCGTGGCCGAGCAGATTCTCGCCCGCATCGATTCGCACGCCTGGGACGCGAGCCTTGACGGTCCGGCCGGCCCGCTGGCGCTGCCGCGCCGGCACATCATCCCCGCCCCGCAGTTCGAGTTGTCGGCCATACAGCCGCCGACCCTGCGCGAGAAGGCCGGCTGATACCATCTTCTACGCAAGACCGCAGACGCACGCGGATGAACGCTGAGGGGTTGGGGGAACCTGCGACGAGAAAGTCGCATGAAGCAGCGTCCATCGGCGTGAGCCTGCGGTCTCCTCGGCAGCCTGGGAAGTCCGGCCCACAGCGTGCGGCGGAGTTCACGGGTTGCCGAACGGCACGGTCGGCGGCCGGGCGTTCGCCGAGACCGATCGCGGCCCGGGCTTGCTCCGGTTCAACTCCTGCAAAATCGCCGGCGTGATGTCCACTCCGCCCTGATAGGCAACCACCGGCTTGTTGAGCGAAGCCAACACGCTGTCGGGCTGCTCGGGGTCGACCGGATCGCCGCTGAATCGCAAGACCATGTCGATGCCGCGCTGCTGGATGTATCGGTTGGTGGCGTCGGTGATTTCCTGGTACACGTTGTGGTAGATTCGGGCCTCGCGGCGGGCAAACTCCCGACCCTGCAACTCGAACTTCGCGGCCAGTTCGGCCCGGCGCTGGCTGATCTCTTCCTCCAGCGATTTGTAGTCCGGCGTGCCGCGGCGGTAATCCGGCAATCGCGTCGCGAGTTGCTCGATCTTCGCCTTCTCCACCTTGACGTTTTCCTGGAAGGTCGCAAGGTCCCGCTTCAGGTCTTCCTTCATGCCGTTGAAGCGGACGTGGTTCTTGAACAGGTAGCCGACGTCGAGCAGGGCGATGTTCGGCGTTGCCGCGCGTCCACCGGGCACCGCCTTGTACTCCTCGGGCTCCGCACGAACCACGGTGCCCGTCTGGGCCGGCGTGCTGCCCGCAATGAGAATCAGCGACAGGCTAACCAGCGCGACGATCGAAGACGAGAACTTCTGCATGTTAAGCCCTCCTGGCTGTTGCGTCGATCACAGGCGTGTACAGGGAACCGTCCCCTGCGGTGCGCCCGCCCGACTGGATTCGGTTTGTCGATCACAGATGCAACTCTCGTGCCCAAAGCCGACAATGGCGCCGTTTCAAGATCGAGCCGGCCCTGGTGCAGCCACTCTAAGTGATGGGCCGCCTTGGACTTGCGAGAATTGAGCGTGGCCCGATTCGTCGCGCATCAGCGCCGCATTCCGATGGGCCGGCTTTGTAAGTCCTGCCAAGAACGTCCCCCGGATTGCAGAAGCCGGCCGGCCGGCATCCGTCGCCCCGCACGGGCTTAGGACCGAACCAAATGCAGGTTCCCGTATTGAGGTTGCGGAGTTCTGTTATCCAAGATGAGTCTATCAGCACGGTCCGCCCAAGCCGCGACTCCTCACCGACCGTTGGAGCCAACGCCCCAAAATGCAAACAATTTCTGAAACACTGTAGTTGTCCGGTTTGTAAGTCCGCCCATTCCTCCTTGGGAAAGGACGTAATTGCGTGGCCGTGGGACCCTGCTATACTGGCAGGCGAATCGGCGTCCGCTTTCTCGGCGATATAATATAACGGAGGTGCGGAATGCGCAAGAGCGTGTTGTTGTGGGTAAGCGTGGCGACTCTGGTTGGTTTTGCCAACCGCGGCTCCGGTTCCGAGACCGGTAGGGACGAAGGGAACGTGCAGAATACGGGGGTCAAGCAAAGAAAGTCGCTAGACCTCTCCTTCATCCCCGAAGACTGCTTTCTCGTTGCAGTTGTCCGCCCAAGGCGGCTCGCCGGGTCGCCGCTGGCCAGGAAACTCTCGGCGGGCGTAACGGAAGAGCTGCTGCGCGAGATGACCAGGACGACTGAAGAAAGGGACATCAATCCTTGCAACATGGAAGAGATAGTCGTCCTCTTCAGTCCGCGTGAATTGACGGGCGAGAAAAATGAAGATGAACCGCCCTCCGATGGTGCGGTGGTTGTCCGCAAGATAAGAGATGACCGGCCTTTCGAGCGTGCGGTGATTGTCCGGTTTGCGGAACCGATCGCGAACAAGCGACTCATGCATAAAATGTTTGAATCTGTCAATTTCGCCGATGGGCAGGCGAAACACGAGGGGCGAGCATACTACCTGGGGTACCGTCATGGCGGATGGGTGCCGCCCAAGAAGTTGCAACATCTTTCTCCCGGAGAGCTACAACACTTGACTCCTGAACAACTCCAACTCTTGACTCCGGAGGAACGCAGACAATTGGAAAGGCCAGCCGACCTGGCCGTTCATTTGCCCGATGATAGAACGATCGCTTTTTCGTATAGCGAGGCGGCCCTCAAGAAGGTGCTCTCGGCAAACATGGTGAAGGGCGATCTGGTCGAACGGTTGCGGCGGATCGACCCGGACAACGACTTGATCATCGTCGCCACAGCCAAGGGCTTGGGTGACTCGATCGAGAAACTGGCCAAGAGACCGGAGACAAATATGCCGGTGGCAGCGAAATGGCTGTTGAGAATCCTCAAGCTGAGCAACGCCGCCACATTTACGGTGGACCTCGCGGGACACCCGCTGGCTAAACTGATGGTACAGGCCAACGATGTCGATTCTGCCGTCAAACTGAAGAAACTGGCGGACGACGAAATCCTACCGACAGCCAAGTCCCTCGGGAATGCGCCTCAGCGAGAGGGACGACTGGATCTTGATCTTTTCGAGGCAGTCCTCAAGGAGATCAGCGTCACCCAACATGGCAAAGACGTGACCGTCACCCTGAAAAAGCCGGAGGCATTGGCCAGACTTCCCGAGATCCTCACTCCGATTGCCGAGACACAGCGAGAGCGGCGGGATCGCCTCGAACGGCGCGTCAAGACGGCGGGGCAGGTGGGCATGATCGTGGTGTATGAGGTTGATAAGGACAGGACGCCACCCGGGTCCAGACTGACCGCCCCGGACATTCAGATGTTGACCGCAGCGATCAACCGACGGCTCAATCCTGGCGGGCGGACGTCGGGTCGCCTCCGACAACTCGACGGCGGGCGGATCGAGGTGAGCGTCTTTCACGCGCATCTCGACGTAATGCGGCGGATTGCCGACTTGCTGCCAAGGCCCGGCACGCTCGAATTCCGCGTCCTGGCCAACGACCGCGACCATCCGAAACTGATCGAACGCGCCAAGGCCACGCCCGACGGCAGAACGCTGCGCGATGAAGCCGGCAACTTGCTGGCCTGGTGGGTTCCCGTGCAAGAGCGAATGGAAAAGGTTGTGGGCGGGCAAAAAGAAATCGCTAGGCGAAACGTCACGAGAGGCAACCGCAAAGTGCTGGAAGTGTTGGTCGTGAACGACAAGTTCAACGTGACCGGCGCGCACCTAGAACAGACTGTGGCCGCCGAGGATTTCGTGGGGAGACCCTGCGTGGCGTTTACATTGAATGAGGTCGGCACACGGCTCTTCCGGGGCCTGACCGAGAGCATTCTTCCCGATCAAGCCCAAGGTTTCTGTCGCAAACTGGGAATCATAATCGACGGGGAGGTCTGTTCGGCCCCGGTGGTCACGTCTGCGGTTTACAGAGCGGCCGAGATCACGGGCGATTTCACACCCGAGCAAGTGCAGGACTTGGTCGACCTGCTCAACGCTGGTGCCCTACCCACGGCAATCCGGAAAGTCGAACAGCGGGTGGTAGACGTCGAGAAGCAGCCCTCGCGGTAGAGTCGTCGAGAGGCTTCAACATAGCCCTGGCCAGCGGCCACTGTCAGGAACAAGCGGGAGGCCGGCCGCCCTCACCCCCGGCCCCTCTCCCAAAAAACGGGAGGCCACCCGCCCTCACCCACGGCCCTTCTCCCGACCAACATTCGGTCGGTGCCCGGAGAGGGGAGTAATTGCCGCCCTCACCCCCGGCCCCTCTCCCAAAGGGAGAGGGGAGTGCGCGACGATTTCCGGCGGATAAGCCAAAAATCCGCGTAGAAGGACCAACAATCCGCGTAAAAAGGGAATCCAAGCGGGCTCAATTGCGTCTATAATGTAGAGAGCAGGGCACCCGTGCCGGATACCCCCCTAATGTCTACCGCAATCGCCACTCCTCCGCCGTTGCCGCCGGTCCCCGAGCCGCCGCCGACTCAGTACGAGGACCTGATCGACGACCGTCTGCGCCAAACCCGCCGGCAGGTCAAAGGGGTCGACCTGGCCGGCGGGGTGATCACGCTGGCCATCGGTCTGCTAGTCTACCTGTTGGCGGCCGCGGTGATCGATCATTGGCTGGTCGTCGGCGGCCTGGGTTTCTGGGGGCGGCTGCTGTTGTGGGCGGGGCTCTTCGGAGGCGGCGGGGCATACTTCGTCCGCTTCCTGCTGCCGCCGCTGATGCACCGCATCAACCCGATCTTTGCCGCCGCCACGATCGAACGGAGCCAGCCGTCGTTGAAGAACAGCATCGTCAACTTCCTGCTGCTGCGCGGACATCGCCGGGAGGTCGCACCGGTGGTGTACGAGGCGATGGAATACCGCGCGGCCGCCGATCTGTCGAGGGTCCGCATGGAAGTGGCCGTCGATCGCACGCACGTCATCCGCCTGGGCTACGCGCTGGCGGCGGCGGTGGCCCTGTTCAGCCTGTACGTGGCCCTATCGCCGAAGAGCCCGTTGCGTTCGGCCGCGCGAATCCTCTGGCCTTGGTCGACCATCGAGGCCCCGACCCGCGTCCATATCCGCGACGTGCAGCCGGGCGACGCGTCGGCTTTCCACGGCGAGTCGGTCGCTATTTCGGCCGAAGTGACCGGTCTGAAGGAAGACGAGCCGGTGCGGTTGGTCTACGGCACGGCCGACGGGCAGACCGTCGATCAGATCGTTCCCCTGACGCGGCCGGACGGCGAGTTCCGCTACCAGTGCAAGTTTCCGCCCGAGCGGCTCGGCCTGCAACAAGACTGCCAATACTACCTCGCCGCCGGCGACGTGCGGACGCGGCCGTTTACGATTGAAGTCCGCGTAACCCCGGCGATTACCGTCGAGCGGGTCGAATACCATTATCCGCCCTATACGGGCATCGCCGACCTGAAGGTCCAACGGCAGGGCGACTTGCGGGCGATCGAAGGGACCGTGGCCACGATCCACGCCGCGGCCAACACCGACATCAAACCCGGCACGGCCGAGATCGACCTTGGCTGCACAGGCCGCCGCGGCGTGAAAATGACTGCCGACGGCCGCGCCACTGTCGGGCAAATCACCCTAAGGCTCAACCCGGACGATCCAGCGCGGCCCGAATACGACTGCTACCAACTCCGCCTCACCGACAAGCATGGGCAGGAGAACCGCCGCCCCATCCGGCACCGCATCGAAGTCGTGGGCGATCTTCCGCCGGAGGTGCAAGTGACCGAGCCGCAGCGCGAGGAGGTCCAAGTGGCCCAGGACGGGCGGCTGGAGATCGGCCTGCGGGCCGAAGACCCCGACTTCGCGCTGCGGCGCGTCGTGCTCAAGGCGGAGGTCGGTGGGAAAGCCCTGCCCATCCCGCCGCTCTTGGATAAGCAGAATCCGGAGAAGCCGCGGCCGGGCGAGTTCGTGGGATCGTTCGCCTTCGAGCCCGCCAAACTGGGCTTGAAGGCCGGCGACCGCGTCGCGTATTGGGCCGAGGCCGAAGACAACAAGGAACCGGCGCCGAACGTCTCGGCCACCGCCAAGCAGTGGATCGCCGTCATCGGCCCCGAGCGGCTTCAGCAGCCGCAGCCGAAGCCCGAGCGCAAACAGGAGGAACAGCCGCGGCAGGGCAAGGGTTCGGAGAAGCAATCGGGCGACGGACAGCCAGGCCAGCAAGCCAACCAGGGCGAGCAACCGCAGGACAAGGAAAAACAGCCGTCCGCCGACCAGCCGAAACAAGCGGGAAGCGAGAAACGCAGCGAGCGCGTCGATCCCGATGCCGAGCCCGGCGACGCCATGCAGGAAATCCTCAAGGACAAGGACCGTCAAGAGAAACAGCCGGAACAACAGCCACCCGATCAGAAATCCAAGCAGGGCGACCAACAAAACGGCAAGCAACAAGACAGCGGTGAAAAATCTGCCGGCGAGAAGTCTGCCGGTGAGAAGTCCAGTGGTGAGAAATCCGGCGGCGAGAAGTCTGGTGGCGAGAAGTCCGGCGGTGAAAAGTCTGCTGGTGAGAAGTCCGCCGGTGAAAAGTCTGGTGGTGAGAAGTCCGGCGGCGAAAAGTCTGGTGGTGAGAAGGCCGGTGGTGAGAAATCTGGTGGTGAGAAGACGGGGGGCGAAAAGGCCGGTGGTGAGAAATCTGGTGGTGAGAAGACGGGGGGCGAAAAGGCCGGTGGTGAGAAGTCTGGTGGTGAGAAGACGGGGGGCGAAAAGGCCGGCGGTGAGAAGGCCGGTGGTGAGAAGGCCAGCGGTGAGAAAACTGGTGGTGAGAAGACGGGTGGCGAAAAGGCCGGTGGTGAGAAATCTGGTGGTGAGAAGACGGGTGGCGAGAAATCTGGTGGTGAGAAGACGGGTGGCGAAAAGGCCGGTGGTGAGAAATCTGGTGGTGAGAAGGCTGCGGACAATCGGCCCCCCACCGAGAAGCCCGGCACCGATACTTCGGGCGGCGAAAAGTCCGGCAGCAAGGCCGGCGGCGAGAACAAGCCGGGTGAACAGCAAACGACCAGCAAGCAGGAGCCTGGTGAAAAGCAGTCCGCCGACGGGCAACAGTCGCCCGGCGCCGGGAAGAAATCGGGTGACGACGCCGGCAGCCCCGCGCCGCAGGAAGACAACCAGACGCATCCGAAGAAGTCCGGCCAGAGCGGCGATGCACCGGGTGAAAAGAAATCCGACAATGCCCAGTCGCCCGGCACGAGCAAGAAGCAGTCCGACTCGCAAGGCGAAACAAGCGGCGACCGCTCCGGCGGCGGCGAGAAGGGCGGCGGGCAGCAGGCCAACAAGCCGGGCGTCGGCGGCGCGGGCTCGAACACGGCGGCCGATCAAGGCGGCTCCAAGGCGAACGAACCGGGGGAAGGCGAGATCGGCTCGAAGCCGGGCGACAAGGCCCCATCCAAGAAGCCCACCGGCAGTGCCGCCAAGCAGCAAGCGGGCGAAGGCGCCGGCGCTGGCCAGAAAAAGCCCGGCGGCAAGGACGAAGGAAAGCAACCGCAAAAGGCAAACGACTCCGCCGAGAAGGGCACGCCGCAAGAGAAACCCAAGGACGGCGGCACGCCCGGCAACAAGACCTCCGACGGACCGGGTGCGAAGGGTTCAGGCAATCCAACTACCGGCGGCAAGCCCGGCGAGCAACCCGATGCCGACGCGCCGCCGGAAGCCGTCGAAACGCCGGCCGAAAAGGCCAACCTCGATTACGCCCGCAAGCAGACCGAATTGGCCCTGGAGCATCTTCGCGACCAGTTGGCCAAGGAGAAGCCGGAGGTGTTGGAGCGGCTGGGCTGGACGAAGGAAGACGCCCGGCAGTTCCTCGACCGCTGGGAGCTTATGAAGCAGGCGGCGGGCAAGCAGGGACCGGCCGGCGCGGCCGCGCGCAAGCAGTTCGACGACGCGCTGCGGAGCCTTGGACTGCGGTCGAGCGGCACGGAACTGCGCCACGGCGGGATGCAGACCGACCAACTGCAGAACCTGCGCGACGCCGGCCGCTTTGCCCCGCCGCCCGAATGGGCCGAGCAGTTCCGCGAATACACCCGCGGCGTCGCCGGCGGCGGCCGGCAAGGATCGGCCGAAAAGCCGTAACGTACTCGTCACGCTCCGCGTGACGTGATTTCCTCGTTACGTACTCGTCACGCTCCGCGTGACGTGATTTCCTCGTCGCGTACTCGTCACGCTCCGCGTGACGTGATTTCCTCGTCGCGTACTCGTCACGCTCCGCGTGACGTGATTTCCTCGTCGCGTACTCGTCACGCTCCGCGTGACGTGATTTCCTCACGCGGAGCGTGAGGAGTACTTTAGGTTCATCCGACTAAAGCGTACCGGGTTTGATGGATACCGAGGATTTTCAGCTTGAAGAACTCGTGATCGCGGAAGCCGTAGGCTTGGCGTTTCATG